>Ga0137403_10001713_pt1 | contig 27413 bp, 28 predicted proteins | sample CZOMad2_1_16fung_FD_122057 | JGI IMG/M metagenome (GOLD analysis project Ga0137403, IMG submission 122057) | Vadose zone soil fungal communities from Angelo Coast Range Reserve, California, USA - CZOMad2_1_16fungal (Hybrid Assembly) | ecosystem: Environmental > Terrestrial > Soil > Vadose zone... | reverse complement strand
TGAGCGACTGCACCTTGCTCTTGTCATAGTCGACAAGCACATCCACGTCGCTGTCCGTCCGTGCCTCGTTCCGCAACGTGGAACCGAATAAGGCAAGCCGTGTCACGCCGTGCGCGCGAATTTCGTCTTCGTGTTCCCTGAGAACGCGCATCGCCTCGTCGCGCGTCAGGGGCTTCGTTTTGACGACCTGCTGCATGCCGCCATCCTACCACGCCAAAGGATTGTAGCCGCCCATCCGGCTGCATCCAACGAAGGGAACCCGCCGAATCGCTTCTTGCATGTCTGCGCCCTATGCCGCGACATCGATGCGCGGCGGTACCTGTTTGGTCGACGGGCTGACGATGATCTCCACATGTTGCCCAAGCGCCGTCAGCGCCTGCATGAGGCGTTCCAGCGAAATGCCACGGAGCTTGTAGTTCCGGATCGCCGACACCTTGGGCTGGGGCATTCCGAGCAACGCCGCTGCGTCGGCCTGAATGAGGCCGCGGCTCGTGACGATGTCGTTGATCTTCTTCGCCAGGATGGCCTTGGCGGTGAACTCTGCTGCATCCGGAAAGCCGAGATCGACGAGGACATTGTCCGTGGCGCGATTGCTTTTCTTCCTGGCCAATTGATCACTCCCGGTCATCTTCGCGATAGCGTCCTAGAACCGTCCTCAGCTCCCGTCTCATCCATTTCATTATATCTATACAGATATACAAATCAACGCCTGAGCCGACCTGCCGGCAGTGCTGTGCTTCGACAAGCAATGAGGACCATTTGTCGTTCTGCAAAGACCTTCCCTCGGCCTGAGCTTGTCGAAGGCCGCACCGGCGCTCATGCAGCCTGCTTTCCGATCAGCCTTGCGACATACTCTCGCACAGCCTTCGCTGCGTCATGCACCTCGGTCAGTTCGACAAACCCCCATCGCCCGAAGCCGCCATGGTTGTTGATGGCCGGCACCCACAGCCGCTCCATGGTGTCGGTCTTGGCCTGCTTGTCGCGTCGCCGGAAGCCGCTGATCTCTGCCACCAGGTTGAGCGTCTCGCCGCCGCCGAGGTCGAGGCGGATGATGTAGTCTGGCAGGTACCGCCGTTCTTCCCCCTCGCACACATAGGGCACTTCGAAGAACAGGTTCTGGTTCTTCACATAGGCCCGCACCTCCGGCATCTCCTCCAGCGCTTGCGCGAAATGCAGTTCCCAGTCGCTGTCGCCAACGACGAAATTGATGTGGCATTTGGTCGGCGCGGTGGCGAACAGGCTGGTGCGGCTGGTCTCGAACTTGACGTGCCGGCTCGACCCCTCGCGATTGTAGGAATCGAGAATGGGCCGGATCGCCTCCGGTCCCTTCGCCTCGCCGGCGACGGCGGCGTAGATGCGCTCCGCCGCCATGTCCGCGAAGTCCTGCCACAGCAGGAACGCCGGGAAGGTGTCGCCCCGGCAGACCAGGCACTCGCGCATCCAGTCCTGCGTGATCCGCAGCAGCTGCGGAAACAGAAACGGCTTCAGGTTGCCGTCATCGTCGCGGAAGCGCGAGCGCAGGGCGTGCCCGGCCACCGCGAAGGCCACTTCGGAGGGCCGCTTCGCCTTCAGCTTGTCGAGCGTCAGCACCTCCTGCTCGCCGACGATCGGCTCCATGCGCGTGCGCGTCGCCACGTCGTCCGGCGTGATCTCCAGCGTCGAATTCGCCGTGAAGCGCGCCACCAGCCGCTCGCGCGGCAGCGTGACCCGATAGCCGGTCACGCGCGGGAAGCGGATCTCGCACGCTTCGGCGCGACCCTCCACGGCAAAGACCCGGGTCGTCTGGCGCGGCGGCTTCGGCGCAGCGATCTCCGGCCCGGCGGCGAAGGTGAAGGGCACGCCGAGGATGTCGGCATACTCGGCCTCGAACATGCCGTCCTTGTCCGGCTCGTAGCTGACCCGGCGCAGCGCCCGCCCCACCACCTGCTCGCACAGGAGCTGCGTGCCGAAGGCGCGCACGCCCAGGATGTGCGTCACTGTGTTGGCGTCCCACCCTTCCGTCAGCATGGACACGCTGACCACGCAGCGGATGTGTTCGCCGAGCTTGCCGGGCTTGCCGACGGTGTTCATGGCCTCGCGCAGCAGGGTCTCGTCGCTGATCTTCTCCGCGTCCAGTCCGGGAAAGCGGACGCGCAGCTCATGCTTGAACTCGTCGATCTCGGCGGCCGCGATCTTCTTGAAGTCGGCTGACAGCGCCTCGCCGGATTCCAGCTGCTCGCTGTCGATCAGCAGCGTGCGCGGCCGGTGCAGCCAGCGCCCGTCCTCGACATTGCGGAACAACGCATGCTTGCCGGGAACCAAAACGGTCTGCTCGCCCTCCTGCCGCTCATAGCCGGCGACGTAGTCGTAGACGAGCTTCGATACGCTGGTGTTGTTGCAGACGATGATGAACACCGGCGGCGTGCCCTGGCCGGCGGCCTGCCACTTCTCGAATACCCTTTCGTAGTGCTCGTAGAGCGCCTGCAAGGCGCCGAGCAGGGGCGGCGGCAGATCGTCGGGGTCCGCGTCGCCCTGCTTGGTGCGCCCCTTGCGCGGCAGCTTCTTGCCGATGTGGCGCCAGAGATCGCGGTACTGCGGCAGCAGGCCGCCGACCTGATTGTCCGAGACGGGCACGCGCGGCACCTTCACGATACCCGACTCGATGGCGTCGATCAGCGAGAAGTCGGACACGACCCAAGGGAACAGGGTTCCCTCGGCATAGCCGGAGCCGCGCAGGAAGAACGGCGTCGCCGAAAGATCGTAGACGGCGCCGATACCGACCTTTCGGCGCACCGCTTCCAGGCCGGAGATCCAGATGCGCGCGGCTTCCTCGTTCTTCTTCGCCTCGGCCTTCTCGTCCGCGCCGAGCCGCTCTTCCTTCTCTTCCTCGCCGCGCACCTTGTGGCGATAGCAATGGTGCGCCTCGTCATTGATCACGATGATGCCGCGGCGGCCCATCAATTCGCGGCAGACGCGGGCGATCATCTCGCCCTCGCTTTCGATGCTGGAGAATTCCTCGCTTCGCCCGGCCAGAATGGCCTTCGTCAATTTCGGCGCCTCGATCGTCTCGCGCCGCTTGAAGCCGTGATAGTTGGTGATGACGATCTGCGCCTTGCGCACGTCGTCCAGCATGTCCGCCGGCACGATGTTGCGGGTCTCGTAGTAGTTCTCGGGATCGCTCGGCAGCAGAACGCGCAGCCGGTCCTTGATCGTGATGCCCGGCGTGACGATCAGGAAGCAGTCGGAGAATGTCCTGCTGTTGCGCCGGCGCGCCTTGTTGATCGTGTGCCAGGCGATCAGCATGGCCATGACCGTCGTCTTGCCGCTGCCGGTCGCCATCTTCATGGCCAGGCGCAGCAGATCCGGATTGGCTTCCTCGTTCGCCGTCCGCACGGTCTCCCAGACCTTGTGCCGGGGTGCCACCTCGGTCAGCCAGATCACCGTCTCGGCCGCCTCCACCTGGCAGAAGAAGAGCGGCTTGTCCCGCTGCACGTCCCGCCAATGCTGAAGCAGCCGCGCCGTGTCGTGTGTCACGCCCCACTGGCTCGCCGCCAGCCCGCGCCACTCCCGGATGTGGCCCCGGATCTCGTTGACGAGCGCGTTGGGCGTGTTGCGGCCGGTCGGCTCGTCGTCGCCCTCCAGCTCCAGCTCGGCCTGGCGCGGCCCGCCGCGCCGGGCGCCCGGCACCGGCACGACATAGCTGCTCGTCCGCCGCGTCGGCTCGATGATCTCGGTCGGCGTGCCGTCGTCGCTGAGGCGGAAATGCCGATCCGGCTCGCGAAACGGCGAGTTCAGGATCGGATTGTTGACGAAGGCGCTGGCCATTCCATCCCTGCCCGATGGCCGGTTGCGGTCATGTTGGGCGAGCCCGTAAACAGGGTCAAGCCGCTCGGCGTGTCGCAGCCGAGGTATTGCTTCATTCTCGCTAAGGCGGCAACCGAGCGCGCCAGCGCTGCGGATGTCGGGCGGCGTGCACGACTGCTACCACGCTGATGTAACCCGGTTCGACGATGTAGAAGTCCTTGTAGGGGAACTTCCTCGTCAAGGCGCGGTGATATCTGCGATAGATGACGGGATAGCCGTCTGGGTGGTCTTCGATGCGTTTGAGGCAGCGGCCAATCTCGCTCAGAAAGTCGGTCCCCAAACCAAAGCGTTGCTCCTCGTACCAATCGAATGCGGCAGCGATATCCGCTTCCGCCTCCGGCCGGACGACGATCGGGCGCTTCATCAGCGCGCGATGATACGAGCCTTCACCTCAGACCAGGGCGCGCCGGCGGCGGGATCCTTCAGATAGTCGGCCCAGCGCCGGTCCAGTTCTTCGCGCTCCGCGTCGGAAAGCGGCAGCGCGTCGGGGTGCTCGGCGATGCTGTCCCAGATCGCCTCCACCAGCCGCAGCCGTTCGGGGACCGGTAGCTCCAAAACGGCGGACATTTCGATGCTGCTCATGGCTCCAACTTATGTTTCATGGGGAAGGCCGGCAATCGTTTTGGCATTGACATTCGAATAAACTGTTCTAAGTTTGTTCTAGCGCATCTCCCCGTGCCGGTCAATGGCTGGTTCGAGGGCGTTTCGGTCTTTGACATCGTGTATCAGTCGGCAACCCATCGCCCCGCAGTCCTGCGGAAACGCGAACGAAGCTGCACAACCGTTTGGTGCCGCCCCCCGCCTATACGCAATATACGATACCTTTAACCCTCGAGTTTTGCGAGTCGACCCTCCTCCTGGTGCAATGGGTTCCCTACGGTCGATCGGTCCGGCAGTCCGTCACCATACTCAGGCGCGTGTCCCGCTGGGCATGGGGTCCATCGCTCAGTTTCAAGCCTTCATGACGTAGGGCGGCGGAGGCGCCCGGGTCACCCTTCGCGCCTTCGCATCTCCGCGTGACCCACTCTCCCGTGGCCGCTCCGCTGGACATGGGGTCGATCGCTCCATTTCAGCGCCGCCGCCGGATGCCGCCGCGCCCGCTTTGCGCTTGGCACCGGCCGCGGCCCCGGCCTATGGTAATTGGCACCAAGCGGCAGCCATAGCCGCGGGCAACAGGCAAGGCAGCAGACGAATGGCGGATCCGACTCCGGCCCTCGTCGTCGAGGACATGCACAAGCGCTTCGGCGACCTCGAAGTCCTGAAGGGCGTCTCGCTCGAAGCTCACGAGGGCGATGTCATCGCCATCCTCGGCAGCAGCGGCTCCGGCAAGAGCACCATGCTCCGCTGCATCAACCTCCTGGAAACACCCGATACCGGCCGCGTCTACGTCGCGGGCGAGCTGATCAAGATGAAGCCCACGCGCAATGGCCATGCCGTCCCGCAAGACCACAAGCAGGTCGACCGCATCCGCTCCGAGCTCGCCATGGTCTTCCAGAGCTTCAATCTGTGGTCGCACATGACCGTGCTGCAGAACGTCATCGAGGCGCCCATCCATGTGCTGAAGCTGCCGAAGGCCGAGGCGGTGGCGCGCGGCGAGGCGCTGCTCGCCAAGGTCGGCATCGCCGACAAGCGCCACTACTATCCGAGCCACCTCTCCGGCGGACAGCAGCAGCGGGCGGCGATCGCGCGGGCGCTCGCCATGGAGCCCAAGGTGATGCTGTTCGACGAGCCCACCTCGGCCCTCGATCCCGAGCTGGTCGGCGAGGTGCTGCGGGTCATGCGCCAGCTGGCCGATGAGGGCACCACCATGCTGGTGGTCACCCACGAGATGAGCTTCGCGCGCGAGGTGTCGTCGGAGACCATATTCCTGCACAAGGGCGTCATCGAGGAGAAGGGCCCGCCGAAGGAGGTCTTCAGCAATCCGAAGTCGGATCGCTTCCGCCAGTTCCTCGCCGGCAATCTGTCGGCCGGCCCCAAGCCGCACTGACGGCGCGCATGGCCACGGAAGGCACCGGTACCGCCCGCCACTGGATCGTCGCCATCATCGCCGCCGCCATCGTGCTGGCCGCCCTCCTGATCTTCGGCGGCCGCAAGGACGAGCCGCCGCCGGCACCTGCCGCCGGCCAGCAGACGACCCCATAGAAATTATACACGGGGTATTCCCGCAAGCTCCTCTTGCTGCCGGCCGCGGGCACCCCGTAATATGGTCTTATGAGCACGGGCGATGCCATCACGACTGCCCCGGAAACACCGACCGCGACCGGCATGCGCGTCGTGCGCAACACCGTCACCCTGCGCCAGCAGGTGCTGGAGGTGATGCGCAACGCCATCCTCAGCTTCCAGTTCAAGCCCGGCGACCGCCTGATCGAACGCGAGCTGTGCGAGATGACCGGCGTCAGCCGCACCTCCGTGCGCGAAGCCCTGCGCCACCTCGAATCCGAGGGTCTGGTGCAGAACCTGCCCAACAAGGGCCCCATGGTGGCGACGGTCACCGGCGCCGAGGCGCGCGAGATCTACGAGGTGCGGCGGGTGCTGGAGGGGCTGGCCGCGCGCCTCTTCGCCGAACGCTCCGGCGCCGCCGAGCTGGCCGCCCTCGATGCCGCCATGGCCGCGCTCGAGCGCGCCTTCGCCGCCGCCGATATCCACGAGATCCTGAAGGCGACGACCGTCTACTACGACGTCGTGCTCAGCGGCTGCGGCAACGAGGTCATCCGCCGGCTGATCGGCCTGCTGCAGGCGCGCGTCACGTTCCTGCGCGCCACCTCGATCTCCCAGCCCGGCCGCGCGCCCGAGAGCCTCGCCGAGATGCAGCGCCTGTCCGCGGCCTTGAAGTCCGGCCAACCGGACCGCGCCGAAGCCGCCTCGACCGCGCATGTCGACCGCGCCACCACGGCCGTCCTCGCCGCCTTGCAGAAGCAGCAGGCCGGCAGCGAATAGCTATTGCGCGGCGATGCTCGAGTCGCCCGCCCGCGCGCGGGCGGCGATGAGCGCGGCCACCAGGTCCGGCACTTCGAGCGGCGTCATGTGGCGCTGGCCCGGGATGATGTGGCAGCGCCCGCGTGGCAGCCGCGCGGCCATCGCCATCGCCATCGCCGCCGTCGAACGCTCGTCCTCGGCGCCCGTGACGACCATGGTCGGAACCGCGATGCTGCCGATGCGCTCGGCCAGCGCGCGATCGGCCGTGGCGAAGAGGCCATAGGCCGCCGCATAGGCCGGCAGATCGTTGGTCTCCATGCGCCGGCGGATGCTGCCGAGCACCTCCGGCCGGGCGGCGCGGAAGGCGGGCGTGAACCAGCGCTCGAGCGCCGCCGCGATGCCGGCCCCATGGCCGCCGTTCAGGACCTCGCGCACGCGCGCTTCGGCCGCTGCGCGCTCCGGCGGGCTGCGATCGAACACCGTGTTCAGCAGGACCAGCCGCTCGATGCGGGCGGGCGCCGCGAGGGCAAAGGCCTGCGCCACCAGCCCGCCCATCGAGAAGCCGGCGAGCACGAACTTGGAGAGATCGAGCCCATCGGCCAGTCGCCGGAGCTGATCGACGAAGTGGTCGAGACGGTAGGGGCCCGGCGGCTTGGCGCTGGCGCCGTGGCCGAGCATGTCGTAGCGCACGACATCGTGGAGCGGCGCCAGGCGCTCTGCCACCGGCTCCCACATCTCCAGGTCGGCGCCGACGCCATGGATCAGGACGACCGGTGCGCCTGAGCCCGAGCGCCGATAATGCGTGCCGTCATCTGTCGTCGCGCGCATGCCGGGTCTCAGGCGAGGGCGCGCGCGGGCTCGCGCCGTTCGGCGAAGGCCGGCATCACTTCGTCGATGAACAGGCGCAGCGAGCGCTTCTGCTCCTGCATCGGCAGGCCGAAGCTGGCGCAGTAGAGGAAGCCGTCGATGCCCAGGGCCTCATAGGGCTTGAGCTTGGCGATCACCTCGCCGGGCGTGCCGAACATCAGGTTCTGCCGCAGCATCTGCGGCTCGTACTCGGCGCGGTTGGCCAGGGAGTTGAGATCGATCTCCGCCGGGAACCCGTTGGTGACGGCACCCAGTTCCTTGAACAGATTCTCGAACTGCGCACTCTGCCGCTGCGCCGACTTGACCGGAACCTCCCACTCCTCCGGCCGGTCATAGACCGCCGTGTAGCGCATGGTGAGAAAGCGCGGCCGCCGCACCTGCGGCGCCCTCGCCAGCGCAATCTCGAATCGCCGCTTGTACTCTTCGACTTCCGAAAACGGCCGCGCCAGCGCCCACGACATGATGTTGCAGCCGCTGGCGATGGCCCAGTCGTAGCTGCCCTGATCGCGCGCTGCCACCCACAGCGGCGGGTGCGGTTTCTGCAGCGGCTTCGGCACCGATGTCGAGGTCGGGAACGACCAGTAGGTGCCCTTGTGCTCGCAGTCGCCCTGCCAGAGCTGCTTCAGCAGCGGCAGCATCTCCTGCATATAGGCGACGCCCACCTGCTGCTGCAGGCCGCCGGCCATGCGGTTGAACTCGCGCTGATAGGCGCCGCGGCCGATGCCCAGTTCCAGTCGGCCGCCGCTGAGGAGATCCAGCATCGCGGCCTCACCGGCCACCTTGATCGGGTGCCAGTAGGGCGCCACCACCACCGCCGTGCCGAGCCGGATCCGCGACGTATGCGCCGCCCACCAGGCGAGGAGCGGAAAGGGCGCCGGCGCGATCGTCATCTCGATGGCATGATGCTCGGCCGCCCAGGCGATTTCGAAGCCGCCCGCGTCCGCCATCTGCACCATTTCCAGCGTATGGCGCGCCACCTCGCGCATGTCGAGGTCGGGGCTCATGCGTTCCATGTTGATGGCGAGGCTGAATTTCACGGTCCTGTCCCCCGGCGGCGCCCAGATCCATGGCGCTTCGTTGCGATCATACTATAATACGGTATTATGGCAATCAGTTGCCAACCCCAGCGCCTGGCCTTGATCCGTCATGCCGAATATCCTGCCGACGTCGTGACCCATGACTGAGCCCAAATCCTACCGCATGCTGATCGATGGCGCCCTGGTCGAAGCCAGCGATGGCGCGCGGCTCGACAGCATCAATCCGACGACCGGCGAGGTCTGGGCCACGTTCCCGGCCGCCGCCGCCGGCGACGTCGACCGCGCCGTCCGTGCCGCCCATCGCGCCATGACCGAAGGTCCGTGGGCGAAGCTGACCGCGACCCAGCGCGGCAAGCTCATCCGGCGGCTGGGCGATCTCGTTGCCGAGCGGGCCGACCAAATGGCCGAAGTCGAGACCATCGATACCGGCAAGCTGCTGCGGGAGACCCGCGGCCAGATCAAATACGTCGCCGAGTTCTATCACTACTACGCCGGCCTGGCCGACAAGATCGAGGGCGCCACCCTGCCGATCGACAAGCCGGACATGCTCGTGATGACCGTGCGCGAGCCGATCGGCGTTGTCGCCGCCATCGTGCCCTGGAATTCCCAGCTGTTCCTCACGGCGCTGAAGCTGGGCCCGGCGCTCGCCGCCGGCAACGCCGTCGTGATCAAGGCATCGGAACACGGGCCGGCCTCGCTGCTGGAGTTCGCCCAGCTGATCGAGCAGGCCGGCATTCCGCCCGGCGTCGTCAGCGTCATCACCGGCCTCGGCGAACCCTGCGGCCAGGCGCTGACGTCTCATCCGCTGGTGGCGCGCGTCGCCTTCACCGGCGGGCCGGAGACGGCGCGCCACGTCATCCGCAACGCCGCCGACAACCTCGCCCATGTCACGCTCGAGCTCGGCGGCAAGTCGCCGATCGTCGCCTTCGCCGATGCCGACCTCGACAACACCGCCAATGGCGTGATCGCCGGCATCTTCGGCGCCAGCGGCCAGAGCTGCGTCGCCGGCTCGCGCCTGATCGTCGAAGACAGGCTGTGCGAACCATTGCTGGCGCGCGTCGTCGAGCGCGCCAAGACCATCAAGATCGGCGATCCGCTCGATGCCGCCACGGAAATGGGCCCGCTCTGCACCCGCGGCCAGTTCGACCGCATCCAGGAGGTGGTCGCCAGGACCGTGGCCGCCGGCGGCCGCCTGATCCATGGCGGCGAGCGGCCGGCGCATCTGAACCGCGGCTGGTACTACGGCCCGACCGTCATCGAGTGCCCGTCGGCCCAGCTGCCGGCGGTCGAGCAGGAGCTGTTCGGCCCCGTGCTATCGGTGCTGCGCTTCAAGGATGAGGACGAGGCCGTGCGCCTCGCCAACGACACCAACTACGGCCTGGCCGCGGGTGTCTTTACCGGCGACGGCGCCAAGGCCCTGCGCGTGATGAAGCGCCTGCGCTCCGGCATCGTCTGGATCAACACCTACCGCGCCGTCTCGCCCATGGTCCCGTTCGGCGGTTACGGCCAAAGCGGCTACGGACGCGAAGGCGGCATCGAGGCGGTGCTGGACTACACCCGCACCAAATCGGTTTGGATCAACCTGTCCTCGCAGCCGATGGCCGATCCGTTCGTGCTGCGGTGAGCGCCCGGTGGCCGACCCTTCGACGCCATTCGATCCGCTGGAGCTGCGCCGAGCGCTCGGCTGTTTCGTCACCGGGGTGACGGTCGTCACCGCGATCGATGGCGAGGGCCGGCCGCGCGGCTTCACCGCCAATTCGTTCACCTCCGTCTCGCTCGATCCGCCGCTCGTGCTCGTGTGCATTGCGCACACGGCGGGCAGCTACCCGCTGTTCTCCACGACGCGGCATTTCGCCATCAACATCCTCAGCGAGGAGCAGCGAGCGATCTCCAGCAGGTTCGCCTCGAAGGACGCCGACAAGTTCGCGCAGGTTCAGTGGCAGTCGGGTCGGACCGGCAGCCCCCTCATCGCCGGGACCGTCGCTTGGCTCGACTGTCGGACGGAGCAGCAGATCGACGCCGGCGATCATCTGATCCTGGTCGGGCGCGTGGTCGATTTCGACCACTCAACGCAGACACCGCTGGGATTTTGCCGCGGCAACTATCTGCGCTTCGGCCTCGAGCAGCAGGCCATCACGGCCACGCCCGCAAACGCGATCCGCGTTGGCGCGATCCTGGAGAAGGACGAGCGCGTCCTGCTGCTGAAGGACGCCGCGACCGGCGGCTGGGCGCTCCCGGTCGGCAGCAGTCTCGGCCGGACGCCGACCGAGCCCGGCAGTCTCCATCGACTTCTCGATAGTCTCGGCATTGAGGCCGAGATCGGTTTCCTGTTCGCCGTGTTCGACGACGAGAAAACGGGTTCGTTCTCCGTATATTATCGTGGTGAGATCACCGGCACCGGAGAAGGGCGTCCCGGCCCGGCGCGACTCGTCGCGCTTTCCGACATTCCCTGGGAGAAGCTGCCGGATTTCGCCACGCAATCGATGCTGCGGCGCTACGCCAGCGAGCGCATCGAAGACCGCTTCGGCATCTATGTCGGCACCTCGGAAACGGGCACGGTAAAGGGATTCGACCGCTCGGCCTGAACTCCCGCCCGCATCTCCCGGCTCGGGATCCGGGAAATCGTGCTGGCGCGTCAAATGCTCTGTCTATTGGAGCGCGACCGGCGGGAAATTGGTGGAGCTGAGGGGAATCGAACCCCTGACCTCCTCATTGCGAACGAGGCGCTCTCCCATCTGAGCTACAGCCCCACGGGTTCGGGGGCGGACTATGGGCAGCGGCCCGACCGGATGTCAAGCTTGCGGAGGGTTAACGGGGCCGCTAGGTTCGCCGCCGTACTTGCCATTGTCGCGGGGCGAGCCGTCCATGACTGCCATCGCTTGGCTCATCGATACGGTGTTCCAGATCGCCATCGTCCTGCTGATCGCTCAGGTGATCTTGAGCTGGCTGATCCATTTCAATGTCGTCAATACGCGCCACCCCTTCGTCAACGCCGTCGGCCGTTTCCTCTATGGGGTCACCGAGCCGGCCCTGCGGCCGATCAAGCGGATCGTGCCCTCCTTGGGCGGTATCGACATCTCGCCGCTGATCCTGATCCTCCTGCTCGGCTTCCTGCGCATCCTGATCCTCAACAACCTGCCCTACTGATGGTCATGCCGGGTTCGCCGCCCTTGCCGTTCCTCTCGGCGGGCGACGGAGTCCGGGTGCGGCTGCGCGTCCAGCCGCGGGCAAGGCGCAATCGGATCGACGGCCTGGTCGCCGAGGCCGATGGCGGCGTCGCACTCAAGGTCGCGGTGACCGCGCCGCCGGACAACGGCAAGGCCAACGCCGCCGTGATCGCGCTGCTGGCCCGGGCCTGGGACCTGCCGAAATCGGCCTTCACGGTCGTCGTGGGCGCCACTGACCGGCGCAAGATAATCCATTTGCAGGGCGAGCCGGCCCGCCTTATGCAGGCGCTCGCACCCTGGATCGAGGCGCTGAGGACATCGGCATGAATGACGCGGCGGCGGGCACCGACGGCAAGATCATCGACGGCAAGGCCTTTGCGGCGGGCCTGCGCCGCCGCATCGGCGAGCAGGTGCGGACGCTGCAGGCGAAGCACGGCTTCACGCCCGGCCTGGCCGTCGTGCTGGTCGGCGAGAATCCCGCGAGCCGGGTCTATGTGAAGAACAAGGGCGAGCAGACGAAGGAGTCCGGCATGAACTCCTTCGAGCACAAGCTGGCGGACACCACCGGCCAGGCCGAGCTGCTGGCCCTCGTCGACCGCCTCAACAAGGACCCGGCCGTCAACGGCATCCTCGTGCAGCTGCCGCTCCCGAAGCAGATCGATCCCCAGGCCGTGCTCAACGCCATCGACCCCGCCAAGGACGTCGACGGCTTCCATGTCGTCAATGCCGGCCGTCTCGCCACCGGCGGCCAGGGCCTGGTGCCGTGCACGCCGCTCGGCTGCCTGCTGCTGCTGAAGGACCGCCTCGGCGATCTCACGGGCAAGCGCGCGGTCGTCGTCGGCCGCTCCAACATCGTCGGCAAGCCGATGGCCCAGCTGCTGCTGAACGAGAATTGCACGGTCACGATCGCCCATTCGCGCACCCGCGATCTTCCCGGCGAGTGCCGGCGCGCCGACATCGTCATCGCCGCCGTCGGCAAGGCCGAGATGGTGCGCGGCGACTGGATCGCGCCCGGCGCCACCGTCATCGACGTCGGCATCAACCGCGTCGATGCCGGCGACGGCAAGACCCGGCTGGTCGGCGACGTCGCCTATGCCGAGGCCTTCCCCCACGCCGGCGCCATCACGCCGGTGCCCGGCGGCGTCGGCCCCATGACCATCGCCTGCCTCCTGCAGAACACGCTCACCGCCGCCTGCCGCCAGCGCGGCATCGCGGTGCCGTAGGAGAAGCTATCAGCTCTCAGCCTTCAGCTACCAGCCTTCTGTTCTCGTCGGTGTGCGCATGCGAACCCGGATGGAGCCAAGCAATGAATGATTCTAAGCTGATGGCTGAGAGCTGACAGCTGAGAGCTTCCCATGACCGGATCGATCATCGAGTTGCTCATCGCCGCCGCCGTCTTCGTCGGCAGCCATTTCGGCATCTCCAGCACGGGCCTGCGCGACGAGCTGGTGCGTCGCATCGGCGAGCGCGCCTATCTCGCTCTCTATTCCGCGGTCGCGCTGATCCTGTTGGCCTGGCTGATCCGGGCCTATGCCACTGTCGGCGATCCGCTCATGCTATGGGTGAGGCCGCCGCTCCTCATCGTGCTCCCGCTCGTCGTCATGCCGCTGGCGCTGCTGCTGTTCGTGGGCGGCTACAGCCAGCGCAACCCGACCGCGGTGATGCAAGGCAAGCCGCTGCCGACGGACCGGCCGGCGCCGGGCGTGCTTGCCATCACGCGCCATCCGCTGATGTGGGCGATCGGCCTGTGGGCGATCGTGCACCTGATCATCAGCGACAGCATCGCATCGTTCATTTTCTTCGGCGCCTTCGCGATCCTGGCGCTCCACGGCACCCGCGTGCTCGATGCCAAGAAGCGACGCACCTGGCCGCCCGAGGACTGGCAGCGCTTCGCCGCCGCCACCTCGAACATCCCGTTCGCCGCCGTCTTCACCAGCCGCAACGAGATCAAGATCGCGGAGATCGGCTGGTGGCGGATCATGCTGGTTGGCGTGCTCTATATCGCGCTGATCTTCCTCCACGGCGTCGTCCTCGGCGTGCCCGTGGTGGTGCGGTATTAGGGAACGGAAGCCCCGCTCTAACCGCGCCCTTTCTTCAGCAGCCGCAGCCTTAGCGCGTTCAGCTTGATGAACCCCGCGGCGTCGCGCTGGTCATAGGCGCCGGCGTCTTCCTCGAATGTCACGTGGGCGAGGGAGTAGAGCGACTTCGGCGATTTGCGGCCGACCACCGCGGTATTGCCCTTGTAGAGCTTCAGCCGCACGGTGCCCGTCACGTTCTCCTGGCTCTTGTCGATCAAGGCCTGCAACATCAGCCGCTCGGGCGAGAACCAGAATCCGTTGTAGATGAGCTCGGCATAGCGCGGCATCAACTCGTCCTTCAGGTGGGCGGCGCCGCGATCGAGGGCGATGCTCTCGATGCCGCGATGGGCGGCGTAGAGGATGGTGCCGCCGGGCGTCTCGTAGACTCCGCGGCTCTTCATGCCGACGAAACGGTTCTCCACGAGATCGAGCCGGCCGATGCCGTTGGACTTGCCGAGTTCGTTCAGCCGCGTCAGCAGCGCCGCCGGCGAAAGCTTCTTGCCGTCGATCGCCACGGGATCGCCGCGCTCGAATTCGATCTCCACATAGGTCGGCTTGTCCGGCGCCGCCTCGGGCGCGATCGTGCGCTGATAGACGAATTCCTCCGGCTCATGCCAGGGATCCTCCAGCGCCTTGCCCTCGCTCGAGCTGTGCAGCAGGTTGGCGTCGACCGAGAACGGCGCGTCGCCGCGCTTGTCCTTGGCGATGGGGATCTGATGCTTCTCGGCGAACTCGACGAGCTTGGTGCGCGAGGTGAGGTCCCACTCGCGCCAGGGCGCGATCACCCGGATGTCCGGATTGAGCGAATAGTAGGTCAGCTCGAAGCGCACCTGGTCGTTGCCCTTGCCGGTGGCGCCGTGGGCCACGGCGTCGGCGCCCGTCTTGGCCGCGATCTCGATCTGCCGCTTGGCGATCAGCGGGCGCGCGATCGAAGTGCCCAGCAGATATTGCCCCTCATAGAGCGCGTTGGCGCGGAACATCGGAAACACGAAGTCGCGCACGAACTCCTCGCGCAGGTCCTCGACGAAGATCTCCTTGATGCCGAGCATCTGCGCCTTCTTGCGCGCCGGCTCCAGTTCCTCGCCCTGGCCGAGGTCGGCCGTGAAGGTCACGACCTCGCATTTGTAGGTTTCCTGCAGCCATTTCAGGATGACCGAGGTATCGAGGCCGCCGGAATAGGCGAGCACGACTTTCTTGATTTCGCGGCTCATGAGAGTCCTCGCGTGGATCGGCGTCGGCGAACGGCGGCGGAGTATAGGCGAACGCGACCGCCTCGCAAGGCCAGCGCAAGCGCCGCGCAGGACGGCGTCAAGATCTGGCCTTGAGAGCGGGCCAGTCGGACAATGCAAAGGCCCAGACCATCGCGATATTGACGAACGGGACCAGCGTAAGCAGCGCCCACCAGCCCGAATACCCGGCCCTGTGCAGGAGTCGCACGCTCATCCAGAGCGACAGCACGGCAATGAGCGCCATCGGCAGGAGCTGCGCAACTGCTTGCGCGACCGGTGAATGTTCCATAGTCACCTCCTATTCGAACCTGGACGCGATGTCGGCATGGGTCCCGCGCTTGAGGGCAGGCCACGGGACGAAGGCCAGCACGATCATGACGCAGAACCAGCCAAGAAGCGGCACGATCAGCAGCAATGACAGCGCCGGAATGAAACCCGCCTTGCGCAGGATGCGCCAAGCGGGAATGATGACGAGGGTTGTGACGATGAGCCACAAGATCAATGTGGGGAGCATATCGATGATGAGCATCCCGCTCTTCCTTGGTTGTATTACGATAGATTAATATAACCCAGGGTTGTCAGCCTGTAAACGACACTCGATGGTGCAAGTTCAATATAGCGAGATCGGCTCTGTAGCATAGGTACCCGACCGGGCCTGATCTCATCGAAGGCCGCTCCATGTCCATGCCGGTGCAGATGCACGCGATGGTACTTGCCGCCGCCGGCCGGCCGCTCGAGGCGCGCGAGCTGCCGGTGCGCGAGCCGACCGCCGGCGAGCTGCTGATCGAGGTGCGGGCCTGCGGTGTGTGCCGCACCGATCTCCACGTCGTCGACGGCGATCTGCGCGAACCGAAACTGCCGCTCGTCCCCGGCCACGAGATCATCGGCACCGTGGCCGCGCTCGGTCGCGGGGTCGACCGCTTCGGCATCGGCGAACGCGTCGGCGTGCCCTGGCTCGGCTCCACCTGCGGTCTTTGCGAGTTCTGCCGCGGCGGCCGCGAAAATCTGTGCGAGCGGGCGCGCTTCACCGGCTACCAGATCGATGGCGGCTATGCCGGCTATGCGCTGGCCGACGCGCGCTATTGCTTCCCCGTCGGCGGCGGCTACGGCGATGTCGAAGCGGCGCCGCTCCTGTGCGCGGGTCTCATCGGCTATCGCGCCTTGCGCAAGGCCGGCGATCCCGCGCGTCTGGGCCTCTACGGCTTCGGCGCGGCCGCCCATATCGTGGCGCAGCTGGCGCGCTACGAGGGCCGCACGGTCTTCGCCTTCGTGCGATCGGGCGACGAGGCGGCGATGGCGTTCGCGCGTGGGCTGGGCGCCGCCTGGGCCGGGCCCTCCGATGCGCTGCCGCCGGAGCCGCTCGATGCCGCCATCATCTTCGCGCCGGTCGGGTGGCTGGTGCCGGCGGCGCTGCGCACCCTGCGTCCCGGCGGCCGCGTCGTCTGCGCCGGCATCCATATGAGCCCGATCCCCAGCTTCCCCTATGACATCCTCTGGCAGGAGCGCGCGATCGTCTCGGTCGCCAACCTGACGCGCCGCGACGGCGAGGCGTTCCTCGCCCTCGCTCCGAAGGTGCCCGTGCGCACGACCGTCCAGCCCTACCCGCTCGCCGACGCCAACCGCGCCCTGACCGACCTGCGCGAAGGCCGCGTCACCGGCGCGGCGGTGCTCATTCCCGGTGATTGAGCGTTCGTTCAGCCGCCGCGGGATAGGCCAGAGAATTGATTCGCTCGCAGGGCAGCTATTGCTGGAGACTGAGAAAGTCACGCATCATAGGTGTGTGCGCTGCACGTTGACCGACGCACCCGACACGCGGAGGGGCCCATTGTCCTGGCTTACAGCAACATTTCGCGTGCTCTGCCTGGCCATGACCACTCTAGTGGCGATATCGTGCTGGTGGAGCGTCTCGGCGAAGGCAAACCGGTTTATAGAGGCCGGAATTCCGGCCTCCGATCGCGAATGGTTTGGGGTCGACTATGCTCGCGCGGCCGAAATCTTCGCGTCTGGCGCAGTCGAACTGCCGCGGCTGTCGGACGATCTTGGACGACCTCTGCTATTGCGTATGACGTCACTCGACAATCTGCGCTGGCAGCATGATGCATCATTGCCGCTTGCGACGCGAATGGCCGACCTCCAGAAGGCCTTCCTGGGCGTGAACGGCATTATGAAGCTCTACATCGACGCAGAGAACAAGGGTGAGCATGTTGACAACGAACTGGTCCGACTCATGGCCTTCCTACTGCATGCCGTTGCCGCCAACTTCGAACTGCTTGAGGAATTAATTCCAACAGTTCCGAGCTTCAATAGTGATCAGGCTCGTGTGGATGGTCTAAAAAAAGTGCATGCGGGCATTACTACCGTGTTCCTTGGGGCGGAGGTGTCGCTCTCTGAAACCAGTATATATACGGCCGACGATCTTACGGTGCTCTTGGAGGCAATGGACGCAACTTTGCCCACTCTCAAGAAGGCGTTTTCCACCGAGTTCAAGACCGAGATGCGCGTCAAGCTCCGCGCCGACAAGGCACGGTTCAACAATGTTGACGATATGCAACACATCGAGAGAATGCTGGCGGAGCTATCGTCGTAGACGGAACGGAGACCACGGGCGCAACCGCAGTGACGCGAAGCGCGGTCTTGCAGCTAGAGCGATCAAGCTCCGAAGGCTCAATACAGATGGCAACTCACTTCATGCGGCGTGCCCGAAGCGCCGATCTCGCGCAGCACCGGCACCTCGCTCCTGCAGCGCTCCATCGCCTGCGGGCAGCGCGGATGGAAGGGGCAGCCGGGCGGCGGCGATTCCGGGCTCGGCGGCTCGCCGGTCAGCACGATGCGGTGGCTGCGGCGCTCGGGATCGGGTGCGGGCGCGGCTGACATCAGGGCCTGGGTGTAAGGATGCGCCGGCTTGGCGTAGAGCGCGGGCGTCGAGGTCAGCTCGACCACGCGCCCAAGGTACATGACGGCGACGCGGTCGCTCACATGCTCGACGACCGCCAGATCGTGCGAGATGAAGATGTAGGAGAGCCGCAGGCGCGCCTTCAGATCCATCAGCAGGTTGAGGATCTGCGACTGGATGGAGACGTCGAGCGCGCTCACGGGCTCGTCGAGCACCACCAGCCTGGGCTCGAGCGCGATCGCCCGCGCGATGCCGATGCGCTGGCGCTGGCCGCCGGAGAACTCGTGCGGATAGCGCGTGGCGGCATCGGCTTCCAGGCCGACGAGGGCGAGCAGCTCGGCCACCCGCTGCCGCCGTTCGGAGCGGACGCCGACGCCGTGGATCGCCAGCGGTTCCGCGATGATCGATCCCACGGAGAGGCGGGGATCGAGCGAGGCATAGGGATCCTGGAACACGATCTGCATGTCGCGCCGGCGGGCGCGCAGGGCCGCGGCGCCGAGTGCCAGCAGGTCTTCGCCGGCAAACCGTATCCGTCCGCGCGTCGGCTCCATCAGCCGCAGCATCACGCGCGCCAGGGTGGTCTTGCCGCAGCCGGACTCCCCGACGATGCCGAGCGTTTCGCCGCGCGCGAGCGTCAGCGACACGCCGTCCACCGCGCGCGCCACGCCGCGCCCGTCCTTCGAGGGGAAGTGCTTGGCGACATCCACGAGTTCGAGCAACGGCGCTGGTTTTCCCTTGTCGAGTCCGGGGATCGCGCCCGCGGCCGCCGAGTCGTTCATGGCACCGGATTCCAGCAGGCTGCCAAATGCCCGTTCGAAAGGGCGGATAGCGGCGGCCGTTCGCTCCGGCAGCGCTCCATCACGCGTGCGCAGCGGTCGGCGAAGCTGCAGCCGATGCCGCGCTTGTCGGGCGCCGGCACCATGCCGGGGATGGTGGTCAGGCGCGTGCCGCGCGCCGTGCGGCGCGGCGAGGCCGCCAGCAGGCCGGCCGTGTAGGGGTGGCGCGGCGCCTTGAACAGTTCCGCCACCGCCGCCCGCTCGACGATGCGGCCGGCATACATCACGAAGACTTCCTCGCACATCTCCGCGACCACGCCGAGATCGTGGGTGATCAGCAGGATGGCCATGCCCATGTCCTGCTGCAGCCGCCGCAGCAGATCGAGAATCTGCGCCTGGATGGTGACGTCGAGCGCCGTCGTCGGCTCGTCGGCGATGACGAGCGCCGGCCGGCACACCAGCGCCATCGCGATCATCACGCGCTGGCGCAGGCCACCCGAGAGCTGGTGCGGATACTGGTCGAGCCGCCGGTCGGCGCCGCCGATGCCGACCTGCTTCAGCACGTTGACGCTCCACACCCGCGCCATCTTGGCGCCCATGCCGCGATGGTGGCGCAGCACCTCGGCGATCTGAAAGCCGATGGTGAGCGTCGGGTTGAGGCTGGTCATCGGTTCCTGGAAGATCATGCCGATGCGGTCGCCGCGCACCGCCTGCATCGCGGCCTCCGGCAACCGCGCCAGATCGGCGCCGTCGAACAGGATGCGGCCGCCCTCGATGCGGCTCGGCGGCGACGGCAAGAGGCGCATGATCGTCATCGCCGACACGCTCTTGCCGCAGCCGGACTCGCCGACCAGCCCGACCGTCTTGCCCGCCGGCACCTCGAACGACACCTCCTCGACGACGGTGACGCGGCCGCTGTCGGTGGCGAAGGAGACGGAGAGGTTTTCGACGGAGAGGAGGGGTGGGGTGGTTACCATTCCATGGGCTATCAGCTATCCGCTATCAGCTTTCAGCAGGCCGACGGCTGAAAGCTGATAGCCGAGAGCTCACTCGAACACCACCCGTGGGAAGTAGAACGACACCACCCAGTTCGGCATGTCGACGATCTCGCTGATGCGCAGGTCGCCGCAGACGCTGCAGAGCATGTAGGCCTCGAGTGGCTTCATCTTGTGCTGCTTCGTCAGCAGATCGACCATGCCGCTCACCGCGGCGCGCGCGCCCTCCATGAGGTCGGGACTGATCCCGGTCGTCACCTCATAGCCCTTGGCGTCGAGATGGCGGCTCACCGGACCGGCGGTCGTGAAGCGCGGGAACTTCAGATTGGCGCCCTTCACGAGGTCGAACTTGGCGGCCAGCGAGATCGGGCTCTCGATGGCCGTACCGCACACCTCGCCGTCGCCCTGCGCGGCGTGGGTGTCGCCGACGGAGAACAGGCCGCCCTTCACCTCCACCGGCAGGTAGAGCTCCGTGCCCTCGCTGATGTCGCGGATGTCCATGTTGCCGCCGACCCGGCGCGGCGGCACGATGCTGTGCTGTCCTGCTTCCGCCGGCGCCAGGCCGATGGTGCCGCAGAACGGCTTCAGCGGCACGCGCCCGCCCGGCCCGTACAGGGCCGGCGTCATGGCCTGGGCATCGTATTTCCAGATGTGGAGGCCCGGCTCCTTGAACTGGTCGGTCAGCAGGCCGAAGCCCGGGATGTTCGCCGTCCAGCCCCAGCCCGAGGGCGCGAACGAGAGCAGCGTCACTTTGATCGCATCGCCCGGCTCGGCGCCGTCGACATAGACCGGGCCGGCCACCGGATTGACGCGCGCGAAATCAAGCTTGGGGACGTCGGCCACCGTCGACGTCTGCGTGATCTGCCCGGCCGAGGCGTCCATCGGGTGGAACTCGATGGTCTCGCCCGGCTTCGCATGCACCACCGGCTTGTTGGCGTTGTTCCAGCCGAAATGGCTCTGATTCTGGTGGATGGTGTGGCTGTGTTTGGTCGGAGCGTTCATGGGAATACCTTCAACAAGCGCAGGGGCGACCAGCCGGTCGCCCCTGCTGCAATTCGAACCTCTACTGCTTATCCTTCGCGAAGATGTAGTCGTAGTTCACGGGAATGTGGATCGGGTCGGTGAACAGGGCGGGATCGCCGCCCAGGCGCTGCGAATGGAAGGTGAAGCGCTTCTCGTTGAAGATCGGCGCCCATGGTGCATCCTTCAGCACGTCGTTGAAGATCCCTTTCCAGGCCTCGGCGCGGGCCGAAGCCTGCTCGGCGGTCACCATCGTGTCGGCCTGGTTGGCGCGCTGGTCGAGGGATTCGTTGCAGTATTTCGACCAGTTCCAGCCTCCCTCGACCGCGCCGCCACAGCCGAGGATGCCGTAGTAGAAGTTCGCGGGATCGGGGAAGTCGGCGATCCAGGCCATGCCGCCCGACCAGATCATGGGCACGCCCTGGCCGGCGCCGCCGGCGGTGATCACTTCCGCCTGCGCCAGCGACTTGATCTCGGCCTTGATGCCGATCGCCGCCAGGTCCTGCTGAATCGCCTGCGCGATGCGCGGGTTGGGATCGACGTTCATGGTGTAGAGTTCGGTCGAGAAGCCGTCGGGGAAGCCGGCTTCCGTCAGGAGCTTCTTCGCGGCCTCCGAATCGAAGGCGTAGCCCTTCTGCGCGGTGTCGTAGCCCGGCATGGCCGGCGGCAGCGCCTGGGTCGCCACCACGCCGCGGTTGTTGATGATGCGCACGATGCGGTCCTTGTTGATGGCCATGTTGATGGCCTGCCGCACCTTCACGTTGTCGAGCGGCGGAATCTTCACGTTGAGCGTGACGTAGCCGGTGTGCAGCTGATCGCCGACCGCCACCAGGTCCTTGGTCGCGGCGTCGTTCATGATCTCGTTGAATTGCGCCGGCGGAATGCCGTCGCCGACGATGTCGATCTCGCCCTTCTTGAGGCGCAGCACGTTGACCGTCGGGTCCTGGCCGAATTCGAAGGTCAGCTTGTCGAGATAGGGCACGCCCTTGGTGTGATAGTCGGCGAAGCGCTCGAGCTCGAGCTTCTGGCCGGCCGTCCATTCGACGAACTTGAAGGCGCCGGTGCCGACCGGATGCTTGCCGAAATCGGCGCCGTACTTCTCCACTTCCTCTTTCGGCACCACGAAGCCGAAGTTGATGGCCATCAGATGCAGGAAGGTGGCGTCCGGCCGCGTCAGCGCGATCACCACGGTCTTGGCGTCCGGCGCGGTGACGCCGGAGAGCTCCTTCGCCTTGCCGGCGACCAGCTCGTCATAGCCCTTGATGGCGCTGAAATAGCCGCCGCCCGGGCTCTGCGTCGCCGGGCTGACCGCGCGTTCGAGCGAATATTTGACGTCGGCCGACGTCACCGCGCGGCCGTTGTGGAATTTCAATCCGTCCCGCAGCTTGAAGCTGTAGGTCTGGCCGTCGTCGCTGATGGTGTAGCTCTCGGCCAGGTCGGGGACCAGCTTGGTCGAGCCCGGCTCGTAGTCCATGAGGCCGTCGAAGATCGACTTGATGACCGACCAGTTCTGCCAGTCATAGCCGATCGCCGGGTCGAGCGTCGTCAGGTCGTTGTTGAACGTGACCACCGCAGCACCACCCTGCTTGGGCGCATCGGCCAGCGCCGGCACCGCCGCGCTCAACGCCAGCGCCGCAACTGCCGATAACAACAGTCGTTTCATGATCTTGTTCTCCCTGTCCCTGTTATGAAGCCGTCGTGAACGGATACGCATATCGATCATTCCCCTCCAATTGTCATGCCCGGGCTTGACCCGGGCATCCATATCGCTGCGGCACCGTGCGTCGCTTGCTGGCATGGATCGCCGGGTCAAGCCCGGCGATGACAGCGGAGGGGTTACCCGTGCAGTTCTGCAGTCGCCCACGGCTCCCTCACCCCATTTCACCTTAGCCGGATGCGCGGGTCAATCAGCGGCGCGATCAAATCCGCCAGCAGGTTGCCGAGCACGATGAAGACCGCGGCCGTCAGCGTCACCCCCATGATGATGGGGATGTCGCGGTCCTGGATCGCCTGCCACATCAGCTGGCCGATCCCGGGCCAGCCATAGACCGACTCCACCACCACCACGCCGGACATGAAGATGCCGACGTCGAGCCCGATCATGGCCACGATCGGCAGCACGGCGTTGCGGAAGGCGTGCACGAACAGCACGCTGCGCTCGTTGAGGCCCTTGGCGCGCGCCGTCCGGATATAGTCCTGCCGCAGCACGTCGACCATGGAGGAGCGCATCATGCGCGAATACCAGCCGCCGCCGGCAATGCCCAGCGTCACCGCCGGCAGGATCACGTTGACGGCGCCGTAGCCGCCGCTCGGCAGCCAGCTCAGCCAGTAGGCGAAGATATAGAACAGGATGAGACCGGTCACGAACTGCGGCGCCGAGACCCCGATGAAGGAGAGCGTCATCGCCGTCTTGTCGGCGTTGCTGCCGCGCCGCCGCGCCGCGAACAGCCCGGCCGGCAGTCCGATCAGCAGCTCGAAGCTGATCGCCGCCGCCATCAGGACCAGGGTCGCCGGCAGGCGCGCCATGATCTGCTCGGCCACCTGCGTTTTGCGCTTGAAGGAGCGGCCGAGGTCGCCCTCGACCACGCCACCCATGTAGTGTCCGTACTGCACGATGAGCGGGCGGTCGAGCCACAGCTCGTGCCGCAGCCGGTCGCGGTCCGCCTTGCTCGCGCTGCGTGCCGCCATCAGCGCCACCGGGTCGGACGGAATCACGAAGTTGATGGAAAAGATGATGGCGCTGACGCCGATCAGGATGAGCACCGAGGCCGCCAGCCGCCTCCCGAGATAGCGGATCATCGGCGCGCCATATTAAGACCGCCGATGAACGCCGATGAACGCCGACGCTTCTTTTCATTGTCATGCCCGGGCTTGACCCGGGCATCCATCGTGCCGCCGCAGGATTCGCCGCTTGTTGGTATGGATCGCCGGGTCAAGCCCGGCGATGACAACAAGAGGAGGAGCCATCGGCGTTCATGGGCGTTCATCGGCGGTTCCTATCCTCTTCCCCGCTGGGTCGGGTCGAGGGCGTCGCGCAAGGCGTCGCCGACCAGGTTGAACGCCAGCGCCACCAGGATGATGGCGATACCGGGAAAGAACACCAGCCAGGGCGCACTGAGGAAATAGGACTGGCTCTCGACGATGATGCCGCCCCAGCTGGGATCGGGCGGCTGCACGCCGACGCCGATATAGGAAAGCGTCGCCTCCAGCAGCACCGTCGTCGCGATGCCGAGCGTGCCGTAGACCAGCACGGTCGGCAGCAGGTGCGGGATCAGATGCTGCACGAGAATGCGCGGCGTGCCGGCGCCGAGCGCGCGCGCGGCCTCGATATAGTCGCGGCTGCTGAGCGCCGTCGTCTCCGTATAGATCACGCGCGCAATCTGCACCCAGTTCACCATGGCGATGACGGCGGCCACGATCCACAGCGACGATCCGAGTATGGCGGCCAGGGCCACCGCCAGCAGCAGGGCCGGAAACGCCGTCACCATGTCGGTCAGCCGCATCAGCGCCGCTCCGATATAGCCGCCGAGATAGCCGGCCACGACCCCGAGGGTGGTGCCGATCAGCACGGCGGCGCCGTTGGCGACCAGCCCGATCGTGAGAGAGTTGCGGGCGCCGAAGATCATGCGCGACAACAGATCGCGGCCCAGGAGGTCCGTCCCGAGCCAGAACTCGCCATTGGGCGGCACCGGGGAACCGTCGTCGGTCAGCCCGTCGACCGCCTGGAACGAGGGGTCGAAGGGCGCCAGCCAGGGCGCCAGCGCGGCCGCCGCCACGATCAGCGCGATGACCGCCAACCCGGCAATGGCAGTCTTGTCCCGGCGGAATCGCGTCCAACTGGTCGCCATGGGGCGCGATTCTTAAACCCCCGCCGCCCCCTTGTCGAATGGCGGCGGATTCGCGACATGAAGACCGGATCTCCTCTTACTGTCATGCCCGGGCTTGACCCGGGCATCCATGCTTCGAATCGCATGCCCGTCGCCCGGCGCGATGGATCGCCGGGTCAAGCCCGGCGATGACATGGAGAGGTGGAGCGTTCATCAGCGGTTCCAATGCCTTCGTTTTTCGGTAACCGAATTTGCGCTACACTGGCCTCTACGATGTGGGCGGTTAACGATTCCATAACCCTGGCGGGCGATCACGTGGCGCAGTACCGGCGCGACGGCTATGCCATTGTCCGCGGCGTATTCCCGGCCGCCGAAGTGGCCGAGATGGTCGCCGCCTTCAACCGCCTCTATGCCGAGGGACGCAAGCACCCGAAGAGCTACCGCCACGGCAACCTGCTCTATCGCATCGCCGCCGACGCCGCCCATGGCCGCGTCGTCCGGCTGGTGCAGTGGCCGTCCTACGTCGATCCGACGCTCGACCGCGTCCGTCTCGACCGCCGGATGCTGGAGATCGTGGCGCCGCTCATCGGCGCCACCGTGAAGCAGATCATCAACCAGATGCACTGGAAGCCGCCGGGCGCCTCCGCCGAGTTCGGCTGGCACCAGGATATCGGCTTCCGCCGCCCGCGCGCGGCCTATCGCCAGCCGGCCCTGTCCTACGTGCAGACGGGCATCGCCATCGATCCCCATCGCGTCGCCAACGGCGCCATGCGCATCATCCCCGGCAGCCATCGGCTGGGCGAGCTTTCGCTCGGCGGCGACGGCCGCGTCATGGACCGTTCGATGAGCGACGACGATCTCCGGCGCGCCGGCCTCGATCCGGCTGGCGTCGTCGATCTGGAGATGGAGCCGGGCGATGTCGCCCTCTGGCATCTTCATCTGGTGCACGGCTCCGGCCCGAACCGCTCGACCATCGACCGCCGCTTCTACCTCAACGGCTATGTCATCGCCGACAATTGCGACCGCGGCGTGCTCGCCTTCAAGGACGGCGCGCCGCAACCGCTCGGCGACCCCGTCCTCATCCATTACGAGGACCTCCACTCCCGCCCCGACCCGCACTACGTCGACGCGTAGAATTTCATCTTGATCGTACGGCGGCCTCGAATGCCGCTCAGCGGCAGTTGGCTTTGAGGCGAGCCGGCGGGCGCTGAGCAATTCTCCTATGGCGTCGTGATCATGTTCGGCACCAAGTGGTCGATTTCACAATCGATGCGCGGGACCAGCTTCGTCACTTTGGCCTGCTCCAATGTGGGCCCCCTCTGGCTGATTTCCTGCACCATCTTGCGCCGGATCGTCTCTGCCAGAAGCTCCGGTGTTTGCACCGACAGGACGAAAGAGTCCGGTCCGCCCATCACGCAATCCTCGTAGTAAGTTGCGAGCAGCACGGGATCCATGCCGCCCGGCCCGCCGGGATGCAGCGTTACCGGCAGGCCGTTGATCGTTATGCCGTCACGTACGACGGCGTCGCGGGCGCCGGCGACGGGAGGTCCCCAGTTGTTGGCGCCGTCGCCGGAAATATCGATGATCCGTCGCTGACTCGCGAACCCGCTGTCGCGGAAGAGCAGGTCGGCAAAAAGCAGCGCGGACGAGATGGAGGTATCGTGCATCGCCGGTCCTTGCCGGCCGGCGAGAACCGCCGCCGCCGCTGCGGCGCGCGCGGGGCTGTCGATCACTTGCCAGGGAATGACGATCCTTTGCTCTGCCTCGCCGCCCCATTCGACATACGCAAGGGCGATCCGCCCGTAGAATCCCGACTCGATGGCTGCGATGACCTCCGGGTCTCGCAGCGCCGCCACGTAGCCATCGCGGTCGAGCCGCAGCTCGGCCTCGTCCATGGAGCGCGAGACATCGACGGCGAGCACGAGCTCGGCATCGACGGGCAGGCCATTGTTCCCGGCCCTGGCGTCGTCCGGCGCCGTCAGCGCCAGCGCCAGCATGGCGGTGCGAAAAATGGTTGCGACTCGAATGACCATACTCGCCACCGCACGGCAACGCGCGCCTCCGCAAGGCCGCGGAGGGAAGCGATGATACTAGCGCATTTTCCTGTTGGTGGAGACACCAAACCCTCTGCTGTCATGCCGGCGAAAGCCGGCATCCATAGTCGCAGGCCTGTGTTTATGGATTCCGGCTTTCGAGGCTGTGAGGAAATCCCCGGAGGCGTTGGATCGGCATCGCGCGTCCTTCGCGACGGCCGCTTCGCGGCCTCCTCAGGATGAGGACTTTCCTTAATGCCATCAAAAGTCTACCTCATCCTGAGGAGCGCCCGCAGGGCGCGTCTCGAAGGACGCAGGACGCCTGTGCAACTCTCTCAGAGGCCGCCTTTTGGATTTCTTCACACGCTCTTTCGCCGGAATGACAACGGAAGAAGGATTGTGATTCTAGTTTCGGGAAAACCGCTCTAGCGCAATTGTGGGCGAAGTGCGGCGCGCTCGGTGCGGCGCGATCTTTGTCGGCGGCGGCGATGCGGGAAAGTCAGCGGCGCCTGCGGGCGCCGCTGCGCGCGGGGATTATCCCAGGGTCTCGTCCACTTTCCGGCGCAAGGCCTGGATCAGCCCGTCGATGCCCTTCTGGGCGATGACCGAATCGAACTCCGAGCGCTTGGTGACCAGCAGGCTCACGCCCTCGACCTTCACGTCCGTGACCTTCGGGCCCTGGCCGCCGCTCTGCACGATGAAGTCGAGCTTGATCGGCTCGTTGTTCGGCTG
>Ga0137403_10001710_pt1 | contig 27416 bp, 25 predicted proteins | sample CZOMad2_1_16fung_FD_122057 | JGI IMG/M metagenome (GOLD analysis project Ga0137403, IMG submission 122057) | Vadose zone soil fungal communities from Angelo Coast Range Reserve, California, USA - CZOMad2_1_16fungal (Hybrid Assembly) | ecosystem: Environmental > Terrestrial > Soil > Vadose zone... | reverse complement strand
CAGTGTGATTCCCGGCGCTTACACGCCGATTGCCATCGAGAACGGATGGGACTTGGACTGGTCGAAGCCCGCCGTCCTCTTGCGGTACGCTGCCCGCGGCCAAAACATTTTGGTCGGCGGCCCTCGAACCGCCATCCAGCTTCCAAATCCGGTCGAAGTTCAGTCGAAATGAGGAGCGGAACCCCTAAGACGAGTCCTTGGAGCGATCTGCCACAGCAGTCAGGAAACTGCACTCAAGAGTTCTACCAGTTCGTAATCGAGCCATCCGGACGGAAGTAGGTTTGGGCGCGGGCCGTGACCGGCTCGGTGATTTCGGCGATCTGTGTCAGTTGCTTGAAGTCCAACTCTCGCCGAGGCCCCAGCCGCTCATTAATACCTAGAATCCCTAGCGAGCGCTGGACATTCCCAGCGCGGGTGGCTGGATTTTCCCACCCCTATAGCTATCCCCCTCCACGTTGACTTGCTTCTCCGCCTTACCTAACATGGCAGCCTCGTCTTTCTTTCTCCAACATTTGGGTTGGCAAAACCATGATCGGGCAAACCATTTCGCATTACCGCATTGTCGACAAGCTGGGCGGCGGCGGGATGGGTGTAGTCTACAAAGCCGAAGATACCCGGCTGCATCGTTTTGTGGCCCTCAAGTTTCTGCCCGATGAAGTGGCCAAGAATGCCCAGGCGCTCGGACGCTTTCAGCGCGAGGCGCAAGCGGCTTCGGCGCTGAACCATCCCAACATCTGCACCATTTACGACATCGGCGAAGAGAACGGCAAGGCGTTTATCGCCATGGAGTATCTGGATGGCGTGACCCTGAAGCACATGATCGCCGGGCGTCCCATGGAACTGGACACGCTGCTGGCGCTGGCCATCGAGATCGCGGATGCGCTCGACGCGGCGCATGCCAAGGGCATCATCCACCGCGACATCAAGCCTGCCAACCTTTTCGTCACTGAGCGCGGGCATGCCAAGATCCTGGACTTCGGCCTGGCCAAGGTCACGGCGGTAAGCGGCAGGGTGGAGGCAGCGGATTTTTCCCAGGCGACCGCCATGAGCGAAGACCACCTGACCAGTCCGGGATCGACGATGGGGACCGTGGCTTACATGTCTCCCGAGCAGGCCAAGGGCAAGGAACTCGATGCGCGCAGCGATCTGTTTTCATTTGGCGCGGTGTTGTATGAGATGTCCACCGGCACGTTGCCCTTCCGCGGGGACACGTCCGCGCTGATCTTCAATGCGATTCTGGAAAAGCTGCCCACGCCACCTATCCGGCTGAATCCGGATCTGCCCTCCGAACTGGAGCGCATCATTAATAAGTCGCTGGAGAAAGACCGAAATCTGCGTTATCAGCACGCCGCCGACATGCGCGCCGATCTGCAGCGGCTGAAGCGGGACACAGAGACGGGACGCGCAGTGGCGGCCGTCAGTTCCGGAAGCATTGCGGCGGTGCAGGATCCCCCGGCTTCTTCGTCAGCGGTCGCCCCCTCGCCATCGTCAAGATCGGGATCCTCGGCGGCAGCCCGGCCGGCTTCGCCTGCTTCCGGCAGCAATGTGCAGCCAGCTCCCGTTTCTTTTTCCGCAGCCGCGGTAGTCGCGGAGTCTCCAGCGAGTAAGAAGTGGTGGAAGGTTGCCGTCCCCGTGGCTGCGCTGTTGGCTGTGATCGCCGTCGGATTTTTCTTTTACTCGCGGCGTTCTCAGGCGCTGACGGAGAAGGATTCGATCCTGCTGACCGATTTCGTCAATACTACCGGCGACAGCGTCTTCGACGGGTCACTAAAGCAGGCGCTGGCGGTGCAACTGGAGCAGTCACCGTACCTGAACGTGCTGCCGCAATCGCGCATCCAGGAAGCGCTGCGCTTCATGGGGCGTTCTCCCGACGAGCGGGTGACCAGCGACGTGGCGCGGGAGATTTGTGTGCGGGAAGGCGTGAAGGCAATGCTGACCGGCTCGATTGCGGGACTGGGCAGCCACTACGTCATTGACTTGAACGCGGTGAACGCACAAACTGGCGATTCGCTGGGACGCGCGCAGGCGGAGGCGGAGACCAAGGAGCAGGTGCTGAAGTCGCTGGATAAAGCGGCGTCCGATCTACGGCAGAAGCTAGGCGAGTCAATTGGTTCGGTGCAGAAGTTCACCACGCCGCTGCAACAAGCGACCACGTCTTCATTGGAGGCTCTGCAGGCCTTCACGCTGGGCCAGGCCGAGCACCAGAAGCTGGACGACGACAAAGCTGTTCCTTATTTGAAGCGGGCCATCGAACTCGATCCGAACTTTGCCATGGCCTACGCCACACTAGGGGTGGTTTACGGCAACCTGAGCCAACCCAAACAACAACGAGAGAACCTGAGCAAGGCGTTCGATCTCAAGGATCGGGCCAGCGAGCGCGAAAAGTTCTACATCTCAGCTCATTATTACAGCGAAGTGACGGGAGAACTGGACAAGAGCATCGCGATTTATGAGCAGTGGAAGCAGACCTATCCTCGCGACACGGTTCCACGGGACAACCTGGCCCTGGGCTACGCGGCGACTGGGCAACATGAGAAGGCATTGGCCAGTGCTCTCGAAGGCATGCAGGTGGACCCGAAGGATGGTTACGCAAGTCAGAACGCAGCCGACGCCTATGAACGCCTCGGCCGCTTCGATGAAGCCAAGGCGATCCTGGACAAAGCCGAAGCCCAACACACGGGGGGAGCGGTTAATTCCTTGTCCCGCTATGAACTGGCGTACCTGCGGGGCGATGAAGCTGGTATGCAGAGCGCGATGGACGCCACCAAAGGAGATTCGCTTGAGCCAATCATGTTCCTGATCAAGGGGAACGGTCAGTGCGCGCTGGGCAAAGTCGCGAGCGCGAGGCAAAGCTATTCTCAGGGACAAGGTCTGGCTCAGAAGTTTGGCATGAAAGAAATGTCCACGGTGCTTCAAATGCTGGATGCGATTTGCGACGTCGAAGGGGGCAATTTGGCCTCGGGACGACAAAAGGCAGGCGCGGCAGTTGCCGCGTCCAACGACCCGGACATAATTATGACTGCCGCCTACGTACTGGCCCGAGCCGGAGACGCCAGTCAATCTCAGAAACTGATGGAGCAAGCGGCGAAGGAATCCCCCACGGACACGCTGGTGAACGCAGTCTGGATTCCGATAACGCGGGCGTCGAGCCAGATGCGCGCGAATCAGGCCGCGCAAGCCGTGGCCACTCTGGAAGTTTCCACGCCTTATGAGTTGGGTTCGCCGCCTAAAGGCGCCGACTACTGGCCTTCGTACATTCGTGGTGACGCTTATCTGCATCTGGGGGATGGCGCGAAAGCAGCGGTCGAGTATCAGAAGATTCTGGACCACCACGGCATTAATCCGACCAGCCAACTCTATTATCTGGCCCGGCTGGGTTCGGGACGGGCGTATGCCCTGCAGGGAGACAAAGCCAAAGCCAAGGCGGCCTACCAGGACTTCTTTGCTGCCTGGAAGGATGCCGACCCCGATGTTCCCGTCCTGAAGGAAGCCAAGACCGAATACGCCAAGTTGCAGTGACCGTATGGGGCGGACACTCTTGTCCGCCGCCTTTGAATTTGACTTCGCGCGCCCGATCGGAGCTGGGACGGGGCACCCTCGAGAGTTTCAGCAGATCATTTTGGCCTGATATATGATTACTGCTCCTTGATCGTCGTCGGCCTGGCGTCGCGACGGTCTAATTCATGCGCATACGACGTCGACTCCCCATCCTTTTTGGCGTGGTGCTGGTTATCGTCGCCATCGCCCTGGCCGTCGTGCTGCGCAAGCATGCCCCGCCTGAACCTGCCCGCCTGCTTCCCGGTGCGGACGGCTATTTCTACGTCAATCTGAAATGGATCCGCCGCGCCAATATCGCCGGGCAGATACCGGATGTTCCCCATGAGCCGGAATACGAGCAGTTCATTCAGGCGACTGGGTTTCAGTTTGAGCGGGACCTTGATCAGGCAGCCTTCGCCATTCATTATCCTGCGGTCAAAAAGAACGCCAATCCTGCGGCTCCGGAACCGCCACGATTTTCGGAAGTGTTGGTGGGCAGGATTGAAGGCGAGCGGTTGCGGACTTACTTGGGCAAAATCTCGGGGTCGGTGGAGAATTACCGCTCTGTCGATATTTACAACATTCCACTCGAGGGCCGCACCTTGCGGGTCGCGGTTCTGGGTTTCGATACGGTGGCGGCATCGAACCACGACGATCCCTTGGTGATTCGCGGCATCGTAGACCGGTCTCGCAAGGTGGCTTCTCCGTTCGGTGGGCCTGCATTGCTGCGCCGGTACTATAAATATGTTCCGCTTGCCAGCCTGGGCTGGGCCGTCTTCAGAGTGGATCCGGGCGACAGCTTGCCCAGCCGCAACGCCTTGTCATTTTTGTTTACCAAGCCAGCGACGGTGGTGGCGTCCGCGCGCTATCTGGGGCGCGTGCATTTTCGGGCGGAGGCTTTCACCGGTGGTAAGGACGAGGCCCAGCGGTTGACCGAACAGTTGGGGACGTTTCTCCAACTCTTTCACACCGCGGAGGGGACGGTTTCAAACCCGGGCAGCGATCCTGATGTCAAAGCTTTTTTCGACGGACTGAAAGTGCAGCAACATGACGATCGCACGGTGTTGACTGCAGCCATTCCTCCCGGATTTCTTCGCAAGGCGGTGGCTTCGCCCCCGGCAGAGATTCAGCCGGCACCTTCTCCCCCTCCCGCTAAAAGCAAATAACTGTAACCTCGAACTTTCCTGCGCATCTTGTGGGAGAGATCGCGTTCTGGACTTTGTAGCGTCGGCATCTTGCCTGCTGGCTCGGGGGCATCCTGCCCCGATGGGCGGGCAGGACGCCCGCCCGACAGCCGGCGGACGCCGCCGCTACAGAGTACGAAAGGCCGTCCTCACGCGGGCTCCTATTGATTAGGGCGCGCTTGCTGCAGCAGGTACAATAAATCCCGATGTCAACGCTTCCTCTTCCCATTGCGGCCTTCCTGGCGGGGCTGGTTTCTTTTCTCTCGCCTTGCGTGCTGCCCTTGGTTCCGGGCTACATTTCGCTGATTTCGGGGGCCGGTGTCGAGGAACTGAAAACCCAGGAATCCCGCCTTCTGGGCCGAGTGATGCTGAATTCGATCGGCTTCATTCTAGGTTTCAGCGTGGTGTTCATTTCGCTCGGCGCGATTTCGACCGAGGTGGGGCAGTTGGTGGCACGCTACAAGTCGGTGCTGGCGCAGGTGGGTGGCGTGGTCATCATTCTGTTTGGGCTGCATCTGACCGGCCTGTTCAAGATCAAGGCGTTGTACACCGACGCGCGGCTCCACAGCGTGAAGGGTGGCAGCACCCCTTGGGGAGCATTTCTGATCGGCTTTGCCTTTGCGTTTGGTTGGACGCCTTGCGTGGGTCCGATTCTGGCCGTCATTCTGGGCTTTGCCGCGACCCAGGACTCCGTCGCCAAGGGGATCCTGCTGCTGGCGGTCTACTCGATGGGATTGGCCGTGCCCTTCCTGTTGACTTCGCTCGGAATCGAACGATTTCTCAAGTTCTATAAGCGCTTTCGCATGCACATGCATGCGCTCGAAGTGGGCAGCGGGGGTCTGCTGATTGTGCTGGGCCTCCTGCTGGTGTTTGGGCGCTTTACCATCATTTCGAACTATCTGTCGTTTCTGAATCGATTCGCGCTTTAATGCGCAGTCTAAGAGGGAGTTTGTCGTGAAACGCGATCCAGTGGTCATTATCGTGGTCGCCATGGTGGTGACGGTCATGATTGTCTTCGGGTTTCAGATGGCCCGGCGAAAGAACGGTCAGACCGTTAATGCCGGTCCCAGCATGACGGGGCAGCCCGCGCCGGACTTCACTTTGGAATCGCTGGATGGCAAGACCGTGCATCTCTCCGATTTTCGCGGCAAGGGCGTGCTGCTGAATTTCTGGGCCACCTGGTGCCAACCCTGCAAGATCGAAATGCCGTGGTTTGCCGAACTGCAAAAGCAGTATGGACCGCAGGGATTGCAAATTGTCGGCGTGGCCATGGACGACGCCAGTCCCAAGGAGATCGGAGAGTTCGCCCATGACCTGGGCGTGAACTATCCCATCCTCGTGGGAAAAGAGGAAGTTGGAAACGCCTACGGCGGCGTCCAGTTTTTGCCGGCCACCTTCTATATTGGACGCGATGGCAAGGTCGTCGACAAAGTGTTTGGGCTGAAGGGCCGCGGCGAGATCGAGGATAGTATCAAGAAGGCGCTGGCCGAGGGCCAAGCCGTACAGGCGCAAAAGTAACGTAGCCGGCGCGTCTAAACCCTTCTAACATTTCCTGATGCGCATGTTGCGAAAGCTCGTGCCCGGATTGGCGCTGCTGGCCGCACTCGCGGCCGGGCAGGAGAGTCCCGCCGGGCTCTCTGATAGTCAGGCCTCTAACCAAGACATTCCGGGCAGAAGGACGCCGTCAGTTACCATGGCGCCCTCGCCCGTCATCACCGTGACCCGGGGAAAGTCGAACCCGGTGAATCTGCGCTTTCGCGTCGGCCCCGGCTTTCACGTGAATTCCAACAAACCTAAGTCTGAATTTCTCATCCCGACCGTGCTCAAGGTGAGCGCTCCGACCGATATCGTGATCGGAAGGGTCACTTATCCCGCCGGGTCCGAAATGAGTTTCGCTTTTTCCCCAGAGGACAAGCTCAGCGTGTATACCGGAGAGTTCCCAGTGGTCGTAGAAGTGCGTCCCCTGGCGGAGGTAATTCCGGCCAAGTACATGATTCGGGGAGAACTGAAATACCAGGCTTGCGACAATGCGGCCTGCTATCCTCCGAAAAAACTGGCCGTGCAGTTTGAAGTGAAGGTCATCAAGGGCCCTCCGCCGCGCCGCAAGAATCCAGGACAAAGCCCGCACGTGCACTTGTAGTAAGTAGTAGATTTCGTTTGAAAGATCGGCCCATGCAGATGCAAGTCATGTACGTTAGCGTACAATCTCCCATCACGGTCGGGGCCCCAAAAATTAGTAGTTCAGGACGATCGGTTAGGCCTAAACTTGAAGTGAATTCACAAGGGCCCAGGCACCGGACAAGCGCATGAATATTCCACGGAAAAAACTGGATTCGGATGCGGCCTCTTTCGAATTTCTCTCTCCGGCTGAGCCCACGGACGAACCATCAGGTGTGTCCCGCCGGGAGAGTCTGGCGGACTATGTCAGTGAAACCGTCCTCGAGACCTTGCCCAACGACCTGACCCGAATGATTTACCTGGCGTCTCTGCGAGACTGCAACAGCGGAGTGTATCTGCATCCCGAACTCTCACAACAGAGGGGAATTCAGGCGGCGGACGGGGCATTGCGGGTCTGCCATGAGCAGGTTTTTCGACGCCTTTTGACCACGCGATTGGCGGAGTACGTAATCCAGTTGCAGGAATATATCCGCTACACCCGAGGCGAACTGCTCACCGTGCTGAAAACCTGGAGGTCGTTGCAGGCGTATCGCGCGACGGTTCCGGTGGGCGCGATGCGCCCTTCCACCGAGCTGTACTTTCTAAATGTTGCGATCGCCCTGGAAGTCGTGAGCCAGCAGATTCTGGGAGGTCGGCAGTCCTAGTGGGTGGGCCCGCCGTTGGGAAGTTGCTCAAAGGGAAGCCAGGCATTGATCACGCGGCCGATGACTGACGCCTCGCGCGGCACCTTGAAGCGCCTTACCGATTGCCGAGACAACGGGTACGGCAACAGGGTTAGTTCTTTCCCTTCCAGCTGACACCAGCAGCAACTGTGCCCATCGGTGTGCCAGACCAGGTAGACTGGACGTTCACGAATGGTCTTCCAGTCAAATACCTGGACTGCATTTTGCATGACGTCGACTTCAAGCAAAGACCCGGGCGGGATCAATTCGCCCATGGTGTCGTCTTTGAGGCCCACGACCGCGTAGCGGTATCGTCTGGGATCAAGGCGCTTGCGCAAGGCCGGCGGAAGAGTGGCCAGCTCCTGGGGATTCAATTTTAGCAGGCTGGTCTCGTGACTGTTGAAGGCGGCGTCGAAGTTGAGTTGAAAGCGAAAACCGGGTTCTCGAACCTCTGCGGTCTGAAGCCGAGGCAAGGTTGCTTCAGTCTGGCCGGCATACTGCCGCACTTCATTTAAGTCGATTCCGAAAACCAGCAGAAGCTCTTCGAGTGAGACCTTCAGGCAAGCGGCCAAACTGAAAAGCTTGTGAATGCTGGGGACTGATCCGGTTTCGATGTCCGCCAGAGTCGAGTGCGAAACATAGAAGTCAGCATTGCCCTTGATGTCTGCAATCGACCGGCTGATGCGTTCGATGTCGCTGGACTTAACGAAGCGCTCTTCGCGCAACTCCCGAATCCATTTGCCCGAGTCCATGTGAGTGGCCGTGATCTTCCCGTTTAATCCATGGTCTGCGGTTTCATGAAGGATGGCCTCCATAGGCCGCAGCGTAATATAATACTACTTAAAGAGAAGGCTTCTCCCTGCTACCCCAACTGCCAGACTTTTCACCGGAAAATTCGGCACTCAAATGACCGGGCACGGGGACGCTCCATCGTAATCCGACAAAGTTTCTTACCCTGCCAACACTGAACGTGGCAAATCCCATTGCCGATGATGCCGGATCCGACTGAGATACGTAAGCAATTCCACGTAGGGTGTTTCGACCGCCGGCAACGACAGCGGCCAGCCCGGGAAAACCCATTTGAGCCATAAACAGGGCTCGGCCAGCATCAAGTTTACACGAAGCCGGAGCGCGCTCTGGATCAAATCCGTTGCTTCCTGAGCCAGCCCTGGATTTGCATCCGTCCTCGCCAGTTGTCCCAGTTTCATCAACATAGCGGCATTTTCCCCCACCAAATCAAGGCAGTGCAGGGCCAACGCAACACGCTTTCTTTGGAACACACGGAACTCATGCGGGGGCAGCGACCGGCGCAGATATTGCTCTTCAAGCGGATCGAGCAGGACCCGAAACATCTCGGGATCTACGGCATGATTCTTTGCTTCCCAGTCTTCCAGGCTCTTGATTTGAGGCAGGCCGGGACGAACGATCGTCCACACCAGGTATAGAGACAAGACACTGACCAACAGAATTGTTATCGTCGATACCATTTGTCAACTTGCTCAGTCAGTGTTTCATTCCAATCCGACACGTCGTTGCCAGGCAAACGGTCGATTGGATTCCGATCCTCAGGCCGTAGAAAATAAAACGCCCAGATCAGGACGCCGAGATTATATGCCGCGGACCTCAGTAACACAAAGGCTTCGCCGCTTAAAACGTGAAGATGACCGCGCAGCTCAAGCAGAACCAGGTCCAAAGCCGCATACACACCGAAGCCGGCAGCAATTCCGAGAGAATAGTTGCGCCAGGTGAGTCCCAGGCGGGACATCATCGCGATCGCCAGAATCAGCAGACAAACTTGCAGGAACCGGGCGGAACGCTCACTCAGGGTGATCCACTCGAGAGCCACATCGGTTCCAGCCGGACCCTTGGTCCAGAACAGCAGGGCTAAGGCAGCCGCGCCGGCAACCCCGGCTGCGATCCAAAGCACCCGAAGAAACAATCTTAGGAATGGAAAGCTCCGGACAAAATGCAAACTGATTTCAAAAATGATCGCTAGAGACAACAGAACCGCGGCGGCCTCACCCAACCAAAAGACCGTGGAGTAGCGGTCCCCTGGATTGGGCAGGAAGTAGAGGCTGAAATCTCGCACGGGCAACAAAATGGTGTAGCTGAAAAAGAAGGGGAATTGTGCAACCAATCCACGGCGCAGCATGAGCAAGGCGATTACACACTGTATCGCCAGGGGAGCGAACCAGAGCACGGACGTCGCCAGGCCAAAAAAGTTCATGGGCCGAACTGGAAGGCTACTCGCAAACCAGACAGCCCACAAGTAATTTAGATCTTAAGCTTTCGAGGCGTACGGCTTACTTGCCCCCGCAATGTCCCGGAGAGCACAGAGGCGTCGGAGCGCCTCCGTCGGCAAAGGAAGAGATCGATACGGCGCTTAGAAGCACCAGAGTTGCAATCAGCAAGCGAGCCATCTTTTTCATCGGAAGAATCCTCCGTGGGATAGAAACCAGCCGGAAACACAATATTTTTTTCGCAGGATGAAATCCGAAATGTTCGAAAAACGCACGGTGCGAAACTGGTGCTCGTCGGTATACCGACAAAGCGCATGGTGCGTTTGAACACTGCAAACTCGCGGTTGGAGGATGATTCCGCTGTGGGCTCCGCGTTTTTCCCCGACCTTGGCGACGGCGGCCGCCGAGATTGAGAGCAACGCGCCCGGGCGTTTTCGTCGGTTTACCGACGATAACGGACGAGACTCAACCTGCATCGTCCGGAAAAGTATTCTGATCGCTGGTCAGACAGCTCGATCAAAGATGCTTTTCCCCAAAGACACACCACTCTTGCTCCGGGCCGCGACCAGCGCGATTCTGGCGGTCGCGACCTTGCTGGTGTTGGTTCCGTGTGTGCCTGTTTTTCGCAGTAAGTTCGGAGTCGACTTCTCCCCACTTACTTCTGCTTCATTTGCCGCTGGCATTTTGGGCGGCATGGGCTCTGGTTTCGCTGTGGGTGGCCCTCGATTCTTCGCGGCTGTGGCGAGTATTGGGCCGGCCCGTGGATCCCCTGGGCACGCAGGCTTTGTGGGGCGCGTTACTGGGCGCCTTGAATATCGGGGCATCCATGCTGGTTGTGATGTCGCGCGCATCGCGCTGAAGCCGTGTGTGGGTCACGGCATCCCTCTGCTTTGCGGAAAAACTTGGTCATGAAATCGCAAGAGTTTGATATTGCTTCGTCGAAAGTTTGGGAACTTCCGACGAGCGAAGGTCCGCAATGCGCGCCGGTTGCTGGCAGGCCATGCTGCACAAGATTTTCTGAGCGGCAGCAGCGGTGCACCAAGAGAGGTAGCACCGGCCTCTGCTGACAGAGCAAGGAGTCGGGCTAGTATCGATGGATGAACGCGTCCGCCGCGGTTCGTGGTTTGTTTGGGATGCCTCGCGCAGGGCCTACGTTTCGCCGCGTCGAAGCCGGCGAAGATGTTGAGCCGCTGTCCGGCTGGAAGGATCGAGGCGAGAGCGTCAGGAGTATTTTGTGCCAGGACGGCCACACCGTCACTCAACTCTCTGCTGCTACTCGGCGGCACTACGGATGCAGATCGCCATATTTCATTCCAGCATCTTTCCTCTATCATTTGAGACGGGGCGTCACGCCCCACATTTGTCAGATCGTGGCCTTGAGTGAGACCACCGGATATCGCTTCGTGGACTGGTTGCGAATGTTCGGTTTTGATTTGCAACAGATTCCCCGATTGCAGATGCGGCTGCACCCGCTGCGCACGACGCTAGTGACTCCGATGGAAGACGGCTTCGAGCCGTTCCTGCCTCGACCTTCCCTTGCTCTTGGTTTTGCAAGAGGCGGAAGTTCAGCGACTGCGTTTGGGCCGGGAGAGTGGAGTGCCCGGCGTCGCTATCTCTTCGCCAAAATAGGGAGCAGCGATGCCGTGGTGTGCCCCGGCCTTCTGCCCGGCACGATCGTGCGTGTCGACCGGTACTACGCCCATCGGGTCCGCGGCCTCGATCGTGCCTCCATGGCTCATCTCTTATGGCTGGTCGATCTACCCGGGGGACTGGTCTGCAGTCAGGTGAGATGGATTGACGATCGGCAAATCGTGCTGCTGCCGAGTCGCCCGCCATGGGGAAGCTGGCCACTGCATTTGCCCACCGAGGCGCGGATCCTCGGCTTGGCAGATACAGATACTCGCCCGCTGCATCCCGCGAAGTTGCAATCCAGGGGCGAGCCGATGAACCTTGGACAGCTCTTCCCGCCGCAAACCGAAGAACGAATGAGGTTTTCGGACTTGCTCAGAATCTCGCGAGGACGTGCGGGCTTGACCTTCCGGGGGGCGCATCGGCTCACTCGCGCCATCGCTTTAATCCTGGGAGACCCAGGGTATGGAATTGCCTTGGGGATGCTCTCCGATTACGAGGCCATGGGCCGGCTGCCGCGACACATTGCCAAGATTTTGAGCCTCTGTATGGTTTATTGCATTGATATTCGGGAGTTGATGGAAGGCGCGGGTGTGCGCATTGACGATTCAGCCAAGCTACCGCTCCCGATATTCGATCGCCGTCTACAAGTTCGCTCCGACTTTCTGGACCACACCGCGCATTCCGGCACGGGCGCCATCGTGACCGGTTACGCCAGTTCTGCCAGCGCACGCACATAGAAGATCACGCCGGATTGGCCTGCTTCACCCTACTTCGCACCGCTGGTAACCGGAAGATTGGTTACTTACCTAAGTCTAAATAGAACCCTTTTGGTGTGTGACTCTCGTGTTTTGACGCGCCCACAAACTGACCCTACGATGATGGCTACACGGGAGCCCCCGCTTCCGGCCATTCTCTCCCACGACAGTTCTGATTGCAGGATGTTCCGCCGAGTGGCGGCATGTGGAGGCTGGGCGGGGCAATGAAGGGTGATCACAAAATGAAGATTTCGCACCGCAGTTCAAACCGGGAATGCGGAGCCCGCGGCTTCAGCCTGCTCGAAATGATGATCGTGATTTGCGTGCTGATGATCGTCGGCGGGATCGGTTTCATGGCGCTGCAGCCGGCACTGAAAGACGCAAAGGTCAATCAAGCGTTCGAGAGTGCGATGATGCCGCTGCGAGTCGCTCGTCAGCGGGCCATCGCTGAACGCAAACAGTACATCGTGTGCTACGGGATCGCGGCCCCGCCCGCCGCTGTTACGCCGATCGCGCCGACCGCGCAAAGCATCCAGATATTCCGCTGGGATGTCGGCACCGCCCTGTCCGCAGCCACGCAGGTCACCGCTGTCACTTTGCCCATCGACATTAATTTTCAGGTCCTGCCAGGGTTGCCCAATGGGCCGGCAACCGTACCGGATGGATTCGGAAGCGCAGTTACGGCCGTCGATTTTGATCAAAACGTCGCCGGGGGCGGGATCAAGAACCAGGTCATGTTCATGCCGGACGGTTCGGCGCACGACGTCAATGGAAACTTGAACAGCGGGATTGTGTACGTCGCCCGTAATGGAGATCTGTACAGCTCCCGGGCCATCACTTTATACGGCGCGACCGGCAGGATCCGGGGATGGCGCCTGCTTAGCAGCGGTGGGGGCCCCAAATGGTTTCAGCAGTGAGGACGACAAACATGACGCACAACCGACGACCGGCACCGGCGGACAGCAGGCAGCAGGGATTCGCATTGCTTGAGACCCTCATTGCCATCGTAATACTGATGATTGGTCTGCTGGCGGTGCTGGCAACCTTTGCCATGGCCCTCGGCAACACGAACACGGTGCAACTCGACAGCATAGCCCGTCAGAAGGCGACCGAAGCGCTGGAAAGCATATTCACCGCCCGCCAAACCAGTCAGATTACGTTTGCCAGCATCCAGAACGTAGGCGCGGGCGCGGGCATCTTCACGGCAGGGTTTACCCCCATGACGGACCCCGGTCTCGACGGTTTGGACGGCACGGGAGACGACGTTCCCTCGGCCCAGCTCCGGCTGCCCGGCCGGAGCGGGGTGATCACCGGCTTCAGCCCTCCGGACGTGCTGGTCGACCTGAGCAATTTCAGGCGGCAGATTCAGATCACAAACGTGCCCGGCAACCCGAACGTTCGCCAGATTATAGTCACCGTGCGTTATCCGGTGCCCCAGGGCTGGTTCAAGTCTTACCAGGTGCAAGCCCTGATTTCTTCATTTCGTTAAGAGGAGAGACATGCGAGTCACAGAACATCACGCGCGCGGCTTCAGCCTGGTCGAACTGATCGTAGCCATGGCCCTGGGCCTGATTGTTCTGGCGGCCACCACGCAGCTGTTTAAAAGCGGTATGGATGCGACCATCCTGGTCACTCAATCGTCCGAAATGCAGCAGAGTGCTCGCGCCACATTAAATCTGATTGCCAAGGATGTGAGCATGGCTGGGTCAGGCCTGCCTTCCGGTGGTCTGCCTCTACCCAACGGCGCCGGGTCGGTGGCTTCGCTGTTCGCGGTTGATGCAAACCGGGCTTGGCTGGCGAACAATGCTTATCCAGGAAAGTTCATGTACGGCATCATTCCCGGTGACGCCAACGGCATGGAATCCGGTGGGCCTGTCAATGTCACGGCCACGGGCACTGGGTCGGACGCCATCACCATTATCTACGCGGATTATTCTTTCCCTCTTGATCAATACACGACCTCGATCCCGGCCGCCAATCCGCTTGGCGACAAGGTCACATTCGCGCCCCCGGCGGCCCCGCCGCCGGGCTTCCCGGCGATCCAGTCTCCCACTGGAATTCAGGTGGGAGATTTGATCCTGTTCAGGAACAATCTGGGCAGTGCTGTAGGCGAAGTGACGGGCATCGCGCCTAACGGCGTCAACAACACCGATATTTCGTTCGCCAACGCCGATCCGTTGCAGATGAACCAGACCGGAGCGGCCAGCGGAAACATCCTGTCCATCATCGGCGGTGGAGCAACCAGTGCCACCCGGATATGGGCGGTCACTTATTTCATCGAAGTTCCCGCGGCAGCGTCGGGACAGCCGCCGCGCCTGATGCGTCAAGTCAGTGGACAGTCCCCGTCTCCGGTGGCCGACAACATCATCGGCCTGACCATCACCTACGACCTGTGTGACGGGACCAACGGTCCGGCCTGTTCGGGTGTGAACAACCCATTGGTCGCTCCGTTCTCCCCCAGTCAGATCCACAAAGTGAACATTCAAGTGATGGCACAGACGCTCAACGCTTACGGAAACAGGTCCAAGAGCACGGCGCTGGCAACTTCAGTGAGCACGCGCAGCCTGTCGTTCAAGGACCGTTATCAGTAGTAAAGATTGTCATCGAGGAGAAGAAGAGTCAGGAGATTAACTACTATGTGCAGGACTAAGGGCCGATCACAGGGATTTACGCTTGTCGCCAGCTTGCTGGTGCTCGCGCTGTTGTCCGGCATCGCGATAAGTCTTTTATTTATGGTCCAGGGTGCGGGCCAGGTTGGCGGGAATGATCTGGAGACCAACCAGGCGTACTACGGCGCCGAATCCGGCATGGAGTTGTTGACCGCGAATCTGGCGGCGCTGTACCAGCAGTCCCAGTCCCCCACGCCTCTGCAACTGACCGCCCTCGCCAACAATCCGCCGGACAGCACCATGATTTCGTCCATGAATTATCAGGAGAGCATTACCTGGACGCCTGATGCCTTCGGCAACCCGGCTTCGCACACCAGCGTCATCGATCCTCCGTCACCGAACGCCGGTCTTACCGCGGAAATCATTCCGCTTACGCTGAAGGTAGTCGCTACCCGCCCCGGTGGAGCGTCGGTCAATATGACGCGGGGGGTGGAAGTGGCACTTATCCCGGTCTTCCAGTTCGGAGTTTTCTCGGACAGCGACTTGAGTTACTTCGCCGGCCCTAATTTTAACTTTCAAGGCCGGGTGCACACCAACGGAAACCTGTTCCTGGCCGAAGGCAACGGGAATTCGCTTGTTCTCAACGACAAGGTCACGGCGGTGGGCGAGATCGTCCGCGACCGGCTGGCCAACAACTTCCTCACCAACGCGAACTATACCGGACAAGTGTATGTACTCAGGCAGAACCAAGGCTGCAATGGTACGGTCGCGCAAGCAATTGCCAACGTTAACGGCTGCATACAATTTACCGTGCCCGATGCGAGTTGGAATGGTGGACTTCCGCCCGTTCCTGCAATCGGGGCCAATTGTCCTGCGGCTGGTGCTGCTTGCAACGCCAACTGGCCGAATATCTCCACAACTGTATCCCCCACCACGTTTGGCGGATGGATCGGCAACGGCACGTCGATGGCGGTGCAGCCGCTCACCCTTCCATTCGTGCAGGGCGCCAATGGTTCGGCCCAGCAGATTCAGATCATCCGCAAAGCTCCGCTGGGTGAAGTTGCGACCTCGGCCACAGGATCGTCGCGCGAGTACAACAAGGCGACCGTCCGCATCCTGCTGGCCAGCAATCAAGCCGATCTGCACCCCGAACGGCCAGGCGTTTTGGTCGGCGACGTTGATTTGACTGCCGGCGGTTGTCTGGCATCTCCGACCGGCAAAGCAGTCGCCGTCATCGGTGCTGGAACCACCAGGATCGCGATGGCAACTACCGCCCCGGCCGTCGGGGACGGAGCTTGGGTGGGGGCGCCGACCTTATCTCCTTGTGGCGCTAATCCCGCCCCGTGGAACCTGGTTGACGGTTGGTTGCGGGTGGAATATCAGAACGCGGCCGGCGCATGGGTAGGGATTACCAATGAGTGGTTGCAACTAGGCTTCGCCCGTGGCGTTAACCCTCCCACTAAGCCGGTCGGAGGGGGTGCGGGGTCGAACCCGGTACATCCCAACGCCATCCTGATATTGCAGGAGCAGGCCGACCGCAATGCGAACGGCAATGCAACCGACGCCGTGGACGCGCCGAACAACGTCATCGACGGTGGCACTCTCTCCCAGTACAGCTGGTACCCGATCAACTTCTTTGATCCCCGCGAAGGGTTTCCCCGCGATGCAGCCCCCGCCGGCATGGCCAATCCCGCTTGCTACCTAAACGGGATCATGAATGCGGTCGAGCTGGATGTAGGCAACTTTCAAAAATGGTTGCTGGATACAGTCCCTGGCGGAAATGGGCCATTGGTCTCGTTCAGCAGCCAGAACGGCTATCTGGTGTACTTCTCCGACCGCCGCGGCATGCGGCCCGACCCCAACAATGGAAACATCACATCGGGAGAATATGGGTTCGAGGACGTCATAAACTCTGCCTCGCCCACCGGAACTCCGGATGGGGTGCTAGAACCAGCCGAGGACGTCGATCAGAACGTGGCCGTCAATCCTGCGCCTTCGGTGTGGGGTGCGCTCAACGTTGGAAATGGACTACAGGTACCGACGGCCGGCAATCCCTACCAGAATGTCAATTGCTGGACTCGCGGCCGGCAAAACATTGTTACCGGCGCCCGTCATGTGTTGAAACTGGTTGATGGTGGACTGGGTAACCTGCCGGTGCGCCCGGACAACGGCCTGGGTGGCTTTACGGTGGCATCGGAGAACGCGGTGTATGTTCAGGGGAATTACAATTCCGACGTCACGGATCCGTTCTGGGGTAATCCTCCGCCAGCCCCGCAGGCGGACATCCCTCACGCTGCAGCTGCGGTCATCGCCGACGCGGTGACCGTGCTGTCGAATAACTGGTCCGATACTAACAGCATGCTGAACCCTCTGAACCTGGCCGGACGGGCGCCTAACGTTCCTACGTATTACCGGATGGCCATCGCGGGCGGAAAGAACATCAACTTCCTACAACCTGCGGGCACAGGACAAGACTTCGGCACCGATGGCGGAGTCCACAACTTCCTGCGCTACATTGAGACTTGGGGCGGATCTGGTGGGCTGTATTACCGCGGATCGCTGGTCAGCCTGTATTACTCGCAGTACGAAACCGGTACTTTCAAGTGCTGCAACCTGGTCTACGGTCCGCCGCCGCGTTTCTACTACTTCGACAACGCGTTCCTGGATCCGACGAAACTGCCTCCGGGCACCCCGATGTTACAGGACGTAGTGAATCTGACGTACTGGCAGGACTTCAAACCGTACTAGCAGAGAAGAATTGCGCCGGCTCCTGATCCGAGGGCCGGCGCCTTTTTTTGCCCAAGGGTGGAGCAGGCCTTCAGGCCTTCATATTGCCGGCCTCTCGCTAGCGGGGCTTTAGCCCCTGACGTACCTCAGCGGCTGAATTCGTAGCGCAACACCGTCCTTCATGCAGCGCTAGAGCCGCTGCTCCCCACAAGCCGCGTCTACCACGCTCCGCGTAGACCCGGACGTCCTCGCCCGGGTTGGGCGAGCGGAGCTCGCCGATGAATCATCCCTGAAAATTTCCGCCGAGCCACGCTCGGCCGCACGAGCGAGGACGCTCGCGCCCCCATCAGGATTTCGCTGCTTGGCGGGCGGCGGTACGTTCCTGCAGCGCGAGCGTAACGACGCGCAACATGTCGTCCCAGGGCGCGGGCTTGCCCGTCCAGATTTCGAACTGGCGCGCGGCCTGGTGGACAAACATCTCGATTCCCGGAATCACTTCCGCACCGCGCTCCTTGGCCAGCTTCATGAGCCGCGTCTCCGCCGGATCGTAAATCATCTCGAAGACATAACGTGCGTTGATCTCGTTCTCGTTCAGCGGAGACTCGCGCGTGTTGCCCATGCCGACAGGAGTGGCATTAATGATGACGTCGAAGCTGAGTTTTTTCATGTCGGCGCGCTTGGCAATCCTCGCCCTGGCCTGATGGGCCAGCTTTTGCGCCGGAGCTGCGCTGCGGTTCAGAATGTAAATTTCAGCTCCGCGTTCCTTGAGTCCGAAAACCGCGGCCCGAGCCGCACCGCCGGCGCCCAGCACCAGGATCTTCGCTTTCTCCAGCGTGATTCGCTGTTCCAGCGGCCGCACGACACCGGCGGTGTCGGTGTTGAATCCGTAAAGTTTTCCGTCCTGTGCCCGCACCACGGTGTTGCACGCGCCAATTTTTGTAGTGTGCGAATCTGTGTTATCGAGGTGCTTCAGGATTGCTTCTTTGTACGGCATGGTGATGGACAGGCCGTGGATAGGAATATCGCGCACACAACTCAGGAGATCTTTCAGCGTTTTGGCATGCAGTGCGAGATAGACGCCATTCACATTCTCCCGGCGCAGCGCTGCATTCATGATGGCCGGCGAGAGTGAGTGTGCGACCGGATCACCGACCACGCCGTACATTCGCGTAGCCGCGTCCACCTGTTCGATGCGATACGTGTTGCGCAACTCCTGTGCGGTCACCTGACCGGGCGCGGTCTTCTCATCGGGACTGACCGCGGCGAAGGTGAACACGCTGCCGGCTCGAACCCCAAGCAGGCGGCTGATTATGCCTTGTTCACCCATGCACAGGCCGACCAGAGAATGGCGGTCGCCAAACTTCTCCATAAATTTCATCATGGTCACGTTGTCGTAGAGGGTCGTGGCCGTGCTGACGATCTTGTAGAAGTCGGCGGGGACCTTCACCATTTTTTCCAGGGTCTGTTCCAGATTCTTCGTGCCCAGGAAATCATGGTAGGAAAGGATCAAGGCGGACTTTGTCCGCAGGCGCTGCACTTGTTCGGGCTTGCACTTGACGGCGCTCTGCAGTTCGATATCGAGCAACTGGCAGCCCGAGGCGCTGGCTTTTGCCAGAAGGTCCAATTGGGCTGCCAACGAGCCCTTGAACTTTCCCCCGCTGGCGGTGCGCCTGCAGGTAGCGATGGCCGTGAGGTGGGGGTGATATTCCATGAACCGCTTTATTCTGGGGAGCGCGAGCGCCGGCCGGGTCAGGTAGTCTAACCTGAACTCCAGAAAGGTGTTATCCCGGACGAGCGCCTCTGCTTTATCCACCAGTGCGGCGGGATCGGAGTCGGTCACAGCCACGCACACCCGGGGGAGCCGCAGGGGCAGGAATCGGGCGACGTAACTGTTGGGGGCAGCAGTCATGATCGGAGAACGACTGGGGATATTACAGGCGCGTAATTACAGATGCAACAACGGATTATCGCAATTCACGGCAAGCAAACTTTTTAACGTACCCGCGATAACACCAGCGTAACCTTGACCGACCCCTATCCCCTTGTTACTGTGCGACTTGAAAGCCCTTCTATTTGCAGGAGTTAGCGGAACAGTGCCGGCGGGGGCCCCGGCCTCGATTTTGGAGGTAACATGAAGAAAACAGGACTGTTGCTGTTACTATGCCTGACGGTGGCGGCAGCTGCGCAGCAAGCCGATTCCACTCCGGCAGACCAGGCTGCTCCTCAAAACACCGAGATTACGACGGGAACCTTTCCGATTGAGCGGGTCCAGACTCCGACCAACGCCGATATTTATTGCGGTGGCTTTGTCAGCAAAGAGCTGGTGCCGAACGCAAATTTCGTGGGGGGCGGACTGGAAAGTCCCAACACCACCAAGTTCGCCACCAATGACACCGTCTTCCTCGCAGGCCAGGGTTACCAAACCGGCCAGAAGTATCAGATCGTGCGCGAACTCGTGGACCCGAACCAATACGAATTGTTTGCCGGTCAGCATTCGATGCTGAAGGCCATGGGCCAGCCCTATTCTGAACTGGGCTGGGTGCGCATTGTCGACACCCGCGGCAAGATGGCAGTGGCGCGCGTCGAATTCAGTTGCGAGAGCATCGTTCCCGGAGACTTTGCGATACCTTTTGCGGAAAAGCCCGCGATTGCATTTCATCTGCCGGAAAAGTTCGACCGCCTCCGTCCGAGCAATGGCAGTGCCAGCGGCCGCATTGTGCTGGCCAAGGATTTCGATCTTCTTCTGGGAAATGGTTCGAAGGTTTACATGAACCTCGGCGCCAGTCAGGGAATCAAGGTCGGCGACTATCTCCGCGCGGTGCGCACCTACGAAGCAGACCTGCGGGATCCGGTGGATTCGCTTTCGTTCAAGGCCTCCGCAACTGAAGACACACAGAAGTACCCGCCTTCCATCCAAGGCCACATGTTTTCCAAGACCAAGGGGCCTTCGATTCAGGTTGGTGATATGCCGCGGCGTGCGGTCGGAGAGATCGTGGTCATCAATACGACTCCAACCACTGCTACCGGCATGGTTGTGTTTTCGCTGGAGGATGTGCACGTCGGCGACGGTGTTGAGCTCGATCCGCAGTAATCTTCGCGCCGCAAGGAACCTTTTCAGGGAGGCTTCGGCCTCCCTGATTTTTTGCGCTCAGTGGGGCGAGTCGCCCGCGACCACACCGGCACATTCACTTTGGATCGGCAAAAACTTCGGCGGTGAAGGCTTCCAGCCTGGCGCCGGTTTGCCACGCGTCTATCGCCAAGCCGGCTTTTCTGCAGGTTTGTTCGAGGAAAGTAATGCGGTCCCACCCATGCTCGACCGGCACCTGCGGCAGCAACAGGCCGCGGTACAGACCAAGACTGATCAGCAGGCCGTGGCGTCCAATTTCAACCTGGTCTGCCGAAATGGGTTGGGGCTCCGAGAGTATGCTCAGGGAGACTTGCAGTTCACGGGATTCTTCCCGAGTGACCGGCGAGAAGCGCGAGTCGTCGAAGGCCGCGCCGCGAGCACTATCTGCAACAGTGCGATAAAGCGGCGTCACGGGAAGCACATAGCCGACGCAGCCTCGCAGGCCGCCGCGATAATAAAGAGTGGTGAAGGCACCGCGAGGCTCAGCCAGATGCGCGGACGGCGCGGCCAATGATATCTCACGCTGATCAAGGGCGGCAGCAATGGCTTCATGCGCCAGCCGCAGTAGCCGGCTGCGCTCGTCGGGAGAAAATTCGTTCGGCTGAGAGATGCCGGATAGGCAAGTCAGATGCGAAGAAGCGTCATCATGTAGCGGGGGCATCGCGTTTTCTCCGCCGGCTGAGGATGAAGGCGCGGCGTCGGCTCTTCACCACCTGGCGATCGATCTTCGACCAGAACGCGACAAAATAATCGAGGGCCGAAGCCAGCGACAGAAAGACCATGAACCAGATGGCGACAATTGCGATCCAGTGGACGGGGAAAATATAAGGTCCCACCGGCCACTCTTTCCAACGGTGGTCGAGGATGACCGCAACCACGGAAACAATCTGCACCAGCATTTTGAATTTGCCCAGATCGCTGGCCTCAATGGTGAACCCTTCCGCGGAGGCAATCGAGCGCAAACCGCTCACTAGAAACTCGCGTGCAATAATCACAACTGCGATCCATGCAGGAACCAGACTGGAATTGAATTGGACCAGCGCAATGAAAGCGGCAGCGATCAGAAGCTTGTCAGCCAGCGGATCGAGCAATATGCCCATGGTGGTGATCTGGCCGCGTCGGCGGGCCAGATATCCGTCGATCCCGTCGGTGATGGAGGCGGCAATAAACAGGGCCGAAGCCAGCAGTTCCTGCTCGCCGTCAAAGGCGTGAAAATGGTTGGTCGAAAGAAGCCAAATCAGCAGTGGAATGCTGAAGATGCGGGTCAGCGTGATGGAATTGGGCAGATTCACCGCGGGCACCGACTGTCAGCGCGGTCGAGAAAAGGCTGGCATTGCCTTATTATCCTCCACCACGCAGCGGGAAGCAATGAAGCAAAACGCGGGGTAGTGGTGCAGTTTGCGCAAAAACAACCCCGCCGCTTGTCATTCCGAAGCCAGGTTTATCGGCGAGGAATCTGCTTGCTGCCAGCACAAAAGCAGCAGATTGCTCGCGCGATAAGTCCGCGCTTCGGAATAACAATTCTTTTTGGGGATTTAAAACTTACACCACTACGAAAGGCGGGGTTGGTGAGCCGCCGGCATTCCTATCCAAGAGACTGTCATCCTGAGCGCAGTCTTTGGTCCCGCGAAGCAGGACCAAAGCAAGCAAAGGACCTATGCCATCCCCACCCCGTTCACTCCTGCGTGCGTTCAGATATATGTTCCGATGGCGACGCAATGCAGAGGTCCTTCGTCGGGATCCCTTAGCTTTGCGAAGGGATCCACCTCCTCAGGATGACAGTGGAGCTTAAGAGTCGGTGCCAGTCTTGCCCAGTCCCAGATTCTTGAGCATGCCCATGCCTTCTTCCAATAGTGATCCGCCTTGAGGGACCTGTCCGTTGGGCGTGAGCTTGTCCACCAGCACGGGCAACAACTGTGAAAGATGAGAGCTGACGCTGTCGGGCGAAATTCCTGCCCTGGCCGCGAGTTCCTTCACTTGTTCACTGCCCAAAACATGCTGAATCTGATCGGCAGAAATGGGAAGATTCTGCCCTGTGCTGACCCATGAAGAAACCAGTCCGCCCAGCCCCTTGTCATGAAATTGTTGCAGCAGTCCGGAAAGCCCGCCGGGCTGGCTATTGATCATCTGCATCACCGAGGACGCAAGCGGATTCGAGCTGTTGGCCAGCATGCCGCTGACTTCCTTGCCTGCCATATCTTCGAGAAAACTCATAAGACCTCCTGAAACTTCACTACTGACATCGCGCCGGGAGCCGAAGTTCCCGGCGCTCGTTATCGATGAAACTACTTTTGCTTGGCGATAATTTTGTCTTTAATTTTGGCGTAGGTGGCGGCGGGAATGATCTTCTTACGGGTCAAGTCCGTCTTCTTGGCGTAGGGGCGGCCATCAATGATTTTCTGTGAATAAGCTGCGCCGATGCCGGGCAGAGCGTCCAGTTGGTCCTTGGTGGCCGAATTGATGTCCAACAGATCGGAATCCGCCGGAGCTGCCATGGCGGAACTGGTCTTGGCTGGTTTGGCGCTCTTGGCGGGGGCGGTCTGCGCCGCGGACACAGTAGCAAGCAGCGTTATGGCGAAAAGTGAAAACAGAATTCGAGTCATCAGGTTCTTGCTCTTCATAATTTCTCCTTAGTCCTTTTCCGATGCTTTGTAGCCGGCGGCCTTGGCATCCGCCTCGCTCATAAATTTTCCCGTCTTGGTTTTACCGTACCAGCGGCCACCCTTGTGATAGATGCCACTATCGGTGTTGACCCATACCATGCCGCTCGACTTGGCCGACGCGATTTGCGGATCGGTAGCCGTCGGCGTGGCTGCCTCCTTACTGGCAGTCTTTGCCGGGGTCTTTGCTGCAGGCGCTGGTGCCATCGAGTTCGCCGGCGCAGCCATAGAACTGGTGGGAGCCGGCGCGGGTTGACTGGCCGGCGCGACGCTGGTGGCAGGCGCTGCTGCGGGCGCGTCAGAGGCCTTGGCCGACTTCTTGCTTTTGCGAGTGCTCTTGGCCGGTGCCGCCGTCGTGTCTGTGCTTGCTGCGGCAGCAGGAGCAGCGGCGGGCGCGGCAGCTGGAGCCGCGCTGGAATCCGCGGCGGTTTTCTTGCTCTTGCGGGTCTTCTTCGTGCCCACGACGCCGGCCGTTGCAGAAGTTTCGGAGCCGGCGGAAGTGGCATCCGCCGCCGCTGCTTTCTTGCTCTTCTTGGTGGATTTCTTGGACGCGCTGTCGCTACTTGCCGACGAAGTATCGGAGGCGGCGGGCGCGGCATCGGTCGCAGCAACTTTCTTGCTCTTCTTCGCGGACTTCCTGGCCGGGGTGTCGCCGCTCGCCGCGGAAGCGTCAGAGCTGGCAGCTGCGGTGTCCTTCTTGCTCTTTTTTGACTTCTTGGCCGTGGTGGCCGAAGTATCGCTCGCTGCGGCCTGGTCGCCTGACGCGGTCGCATCGGTCGCTGCCTTCGCTTTTTTCTTTTTCTTCTTAGTTGTGGTCGCGGATTGATCGTCGGTGGTGCTTGCTTGCGGCGTGGCCATGGCGGAAATCCCGCTCAGAACGAAGAACATGCAGAGCGTGATTGTCCATGTACCGAGCCTGATGTGCAGTCTGTCCATGATTTCCTCTCTCGTTTCGGGCCGGCCGTGACGAAACTGCGGAAGCCTCCTCACGGGCGTTGTGGTGCTTCCTGGCTGGCCAGCGGGGCAACATAATGACACTTCGACCTCGAGGGGTCAACCGGGGAAAAGCATGATGGACCGACCGTGTGGATTGGGCGCCTTCGCCCGACGGTTTGAAGTTGACTCTCGGCTTGAGGATCGCGGCTGGGGGGCGGTGTCCGCGAGAGTCCTGCGATCAATGTCAAAAGCAAAAGCGGCGGGCGAGGGCGCCCGCCCCACACGGTTTAAGCGTAGATACCGCGCTGGCGGATGGTATAGGCGACGCGATCGATGGCCAGCATATAAGCTGCGATGCGATTGTTGACGCCATGAGTCTCGGAGAAGCGGACCACGTCCTCGAAAGCGCCCTTCATGATGTGCTCGAGCTGCTCGTTGACTACGGATTCTTTCCAGAAATATCCTTGGCGGTCTTGCACCCATTCAAAGTAAGAAGTGGTAACACCCCCGGCGTTGCAGAGAATATCGGGGATGACGAATACGTGCTTGTCGGCCAGAATGTCGTCGGCCGTGGCCGTGGTGGGACCATTGGCGCCTTCGGCGAGAATCTTGCACTTCACCCGGTCGGCGTTGCGGCTGGTGATCTGGATCTCGGTGGCTGCGGGAATAAGGATTTCGCAATCGCTAACCAGCAATTCGGCGGGATCTTCGGCCTCGGCGCCCTTGAAACCATGGATGCTGCCATTGCGCTGGCGATACTCCCAGAGCGCATCGACGTCGATTCCGTTCTTGTTCACCAGACCGCCATCCACCTCTACAATTCCAATCACCTTGTAGCCAGCTTCCGCCATCAGTCGCGCGGCATTGGAGCCAACGTTGCCAAAGCCCTGCACGATCACTCGAGTGGATTCTGGACTGAGGCCGAGCTTCTTAACCGCCTCGTCGCACACGATCATGATGCCCCGGCCGGTGGCTTCGCGCCGTCCACGGGAGCCGCCGATGTTGATTGGCTTGCCGGTGACCACGGCGGTCACGGTCTGACGCATGTGCATGGAGTAGGTGTCCATCATCCATGCCATGGTCTGCTCGTTGGTGTTCATGTCAGGTGCGGGAACATCTTTTTCCGGACCGATGAACTCGACCAGCTCCGCGGTATAGCGACGGGTCATGCGCTCCAGTTCGCCCTGGGACATCTTGTGAGGATCGCAAATCACTCCGCCTTTGGCCCCGCCAAATGGGATGTTCACCACTGCACATTTCCAGGTCATCCAACTGGCCAGCGCTCTGACCTCGTCCAGAGTCACGTCCGGCGCGTAGCGGATGCCACCTTTCGAGGGACCACGCGCGATGGAATGTTGTACTCGAAATCCGGTGAATACCTCCAGCCGCCCGTTATCCATTTGCACTGGAATATGTACGATCAGTTCGCGGTTGGGATAGCGTAAGACCTTCCACAGACCTTCATCGAGATTGAGCTTCTGGGCGGCCAGGTCGAAGCGCGCCGATTGCGCTTCCCACGGATTAATTTCCTGTTCCAGGGCGATGGTTTTCATGATTTTCTCCGGTTAGGATGCTGGTTCGGGAGAGTGGATACATGGCACCCAGCGAGTCCAGACAAGAAGAGGAGTATACGTAGCCGCACTAGCAGCAAGCAAGGATGAGAGTCACGACACTGGTTACGATCGGAATACCCAGACCATACAACAATACTCGACCTCTACGATCAGGCGCTCGACTTCGCTCCCCTCAAATCTTTATCTCCATCCCTTCTGTGGCGGCACGCACCTTGGGATAGTATTCGCCGGCTTGCTTCACTATGTTGTCCAGGCACGCATCGTCGTGGTCGGGATCATGGTGGAAGAGCACTAGTTCTTTAGCGCCGCTTTCCATAACTATATTCACTGCTTCCCGCCAGTGGCTGTGTCCCCAGCCGCGGCGCCGCGCCGCATATTCTTCAGGCAGATACTGGGCGTCATAAATCAGGACGTCCGCGCCTTCAGCAAGTTTACGCACCTGTTTGTCGAACGTTGGATCACCCGGTTCGTTGTCGGTGGCGTACACCAGCACGCCATCCTTCGTCTCCATCCGAAATCCCAGGCAGCCCTGAGGATGATTCAGCCACATGGCTTGTATGACTCCGTCATCGATCGGTATTCGACCTTCCTGGATGTCGCAGAATTCATGCTGAGCGGCCATCTGTCCCATGTCGATCGGAAAGTACGGCTCCAGCATCTGCTCTTCCAGAACGCTTTTAAGGCTTCGCGTGCGGGCCGAAGAGTAGAACGTAAAGCGGCTGTCGCGTCGTTCATAGAGCGGCCGAAAAAATGGAATGCCTTGAATGTGGTCCCAATGAAAATGAGAGATGAAGATGTGGGCGGCAAGTGCAGGCTCAGCGCTGCCAATTAGGTGTTTGCCTAGAATGCGGAAGCCCGTGCCACAGTCGAAGACATACAGGTGTTCGTTTATCCGCACTTCCACGCAGGAGGTGTTCCCTCCATACCGCATATTTTCCGGTTGCGGCGTAGGTGTGGAGCCACGTACACCCCAAAATCTAACTAACATGCCCCTCCGCTGCAAAATGTTGAACTAGCTCATCTTCCATCGCTACTCCCGACAAGTCAATTAGCGAAGATGAGACAGGACTCCTGCAGCGTTTCGACCACAATAAAAGAGGAATCCACGGACTGCGATATGACGGTCAATCGCAATGCGGTTTAGAATGCCCCGTTCTTCGAGGTTTCTATATTTTGGACAGGAAGCCGCTTTCCTCTCGGCAAGTCAAGGTGCTCTGGGCGATAGTGCTGGCACTTATACCCATATACGCCTGGATAGCTGAAACGAACGCAAGGCAGTATGAGGGGCACCACACTCTCTGGCTTTGGGCGGTCGCAGCACTCGGCGCATGGTCAGCGGCAGGTGGGCATTCTTTCCGGCGGAAGCTGCTGGTTCGGGCTGCGGCCGAAGCGAGGGAGGCGAAGGAAGAGGTTGCTCCCAGGAAGTGGTCGGCGGCTCAAGTGTTGGGGCTGATGTCCGCGCACGGTGTAGTGCTCTGGGGCGTGATTGCCAAAATAGCCCTCGGATGCCCTCGTTGGTTCGGTGCCCCCTTTTACGTGACGGGAATTCTGCTCTTGCTTCTCTGGAAGCCGAGCAAATAACCCGGTCTCATTCA
>Ga0137403_10001709_pt1 | contig 27443 bp, 33 predicted proteins | sample CZOMad2_1_16fung_FD_122057 | JGI IMG/M metagenome (GOLD analysis project Ga0137403, IMG submission 122057) | Vadose zone soil fungal communities from Angelo Coast Range Reserve, California, USA - CZOMad2_1_16fungal (Hybrid Assembly) | ecosystem: Environmental > Terrestrial > Soil > Vadose zone... | reverse complement strand
CCGCTGGTGGTGACGGACAGCGGCGCACTGGTGGCGCTGGATGCGAAGATGGATTTTGATGACAATGCCTTGTTCCGTCGCCATAGAATCGCCGAATTGCGCGATAAAACGCAGGTCGATCCGCGTGAAGTGGCAGCCGCAGAACATGGCTTGAGCTACATCGGGCTGGACGGCGACATCGGCTGCATGATCAACGGCGCAGGTCTGGCGATGGCGACCATGGACATGATCAAGTTGGCAGGTGGCGAGCCGGCAAATTTCCTCGATGTGGGTGGCGGCGCTTCTGCCGAGCGCACCGAACAAGCATTCCGCCTGGTGCTGGCGGACAAAGGCGTCAAGGCGATGCTGGTCAACATTTTTGCCGGCATCAACCGCTGCGACTGGATCGCCGCAGGGGTGGTACACGCGGTTAAGAATATCGGTATGAAAGTTCCCCTGGTGGTGCGCCTGTCCGGCACCAATGTCGAGGCGGGTCATCGCATCATCGCCGAAAGCGGTTTGCCTATCATCATCGCAGAAACACTGGCAGATGCCGCCGAAAAAGTGGTCAAGGCGCGCAACGAAGTCGTCGCAAGAGAAGCCTTGGGATAAACACAATGGCGATTTTAATTAACGAAACCACACGCATCATTGTGCAGGGCATCACTGGCAAGATCGGCACTTTTCACGCGCAAGACATGCTTAACTATGGCTCCAAAGTGCTAGGCGGCGTCACGCCCGGCAAGGGCAGTCAACATCATCTTGGGCTGCCGGTTTTCAACACTGTGAAAAAAGCGGTGCAACAACTTGGCGCGGAAGCCAGCATCATTTTTGTTCCGCCTGCGGCTGCGGCTGATTCCATCATGGAAGCGGCTGATGCTGGCATCAAATATTGCGTGGTGATTACCGATGGCATTCCCACGCAGGACATGATGATGGTTAAAAATTTTCTACGGCGCTTCCCCAAAGAAGAAAGAATGTTGCTCACCGGCCCCAACTGCGCGGGAACCATCAGTCCGGGGCGATCCATGCTCGGCATCATGCCTGGCCATATTTACCGGCAAGGCAAAGTCGGCATCGTTGGTCGCTCGGGCACGCTGGGCTATGAAGCTGCCGATCAGATGAATGCCTTGGGCATTGGCATTTCGACTTCTGTTGGTATCGGCGGCGACCCGATCAACGGCAGCTCACACCGCGACATTCTGGAGAAATTTCAGGAAGACAAGGAAACCCAGGTGGTGCTCATGATCGGTGAGATTGGTGGCATGCAGGAAATCGAAGCCGGGATTTTTGCCAAAGAAAATATGAATAAACCGCTCGTCGCCTACATCGCCGGTTTGACTGCGCCGCAAGGCCGCCGCATGGGACATGCCGGCGCAATCATCTCATCAATCGGTGAAAGCGCAGCGGAAAAAGTAGCCATGCTGCAAGACCTGGGCGTCACCATCTGCCCAACGCCCTCTGCGATGGGCGCAACGGTTGCCCGGGTGCTGGCGGGGATGTAGGTGGCGTATAATGCCGCGCTTCGAGTCAGTGTAAAGGCTGTTCCTGATTATCATGAAGAGAAAAGCATATTGAATACGACGATTAGTTTTGCCGATTTAAGTCTCGCGCCCGAAATTCTCAAGGCGTTGGGTGAGTCCGGTTACATCACGCCCACGCCTGTCCAGGCGCAAGCCATTCCCATCGTGCTTGCCAACAATGATTTAATGGCCGGTGCGCAAACCGGCACCGGCAAGACGGCTGCATTTGCGTTGCCGATGCTGCAAAAGTTGTTGCCGCATGCCAGTTCCAGCACTTCACCTGCGCGGCATCCGGTGCGTGCGCTGATTTTGGTACCGACACGCGAGCTGGCGATTCAGGTTGAAGAAAGCGTGCGAACCTATGCGTTGCATACCAAGTTGCGTTCGCTGGTTGTGTTTGGCGGGGTGGACATCAGGACGCAAACCCCGCATTTGAAGACGGGTGTGGAGATTCTGGTCGCCACACCGGGCCGTTTGCTCGATCATATTGAGCAAAAATCAGTGTTGCTGAATCAGGTGCAGATGCTGGTACTGGACGAGGCAGATCGCATGCTGGACATGGGTTTCATGCCTGCGTTGAAACGTATTCTGGCGCTGCTGCCCAAGCAACGCCAAACCTTGATGTTTTCCGCTACCTTTTCGAACGAGATCAAAAAATTATCCGAAGAGTTTCTGACCAGCCCTGCCTTGATCGAAGTGGCGCGCAGCAATGCCACTGCTGAGAATGTCACGCAAAAAGTGTATCTGGTCGAGCAGGGGGATAAACACGTGGTGCTGGCCGAATTGTTACGCGGCAGTGATGCGACGCAAGCGATTGTGTTCACCAAAACCAAACTCACCGCCAGCCGCCTCGCCAAACAGTTGCAGCGCGATGGGGTTGCCGCCGATGCGATTCACGGCGATAAAACCCAGTTGGAACGTATTCAGGCACTGGATGCTTTCAAGCAGGGCAAGGTTGCCGTGTTGATTGCAACCGATGTCGCTGCGCGCGGCCTGGATATTGACCAGCTGCCGATGGTGATCAATTACGAAATACCCAGTGCGGCAGAAGATTACGTGCACCGTATCGGTCGTACCGGACGTGCAGGCGCTTCCGGTAAGGCGATTTCGCTGGTCTCGCCGGAAGAAGAAAAATATTTGAAGGAAATTGAAAAACTGATCAAGCATGAGATCGAAAAAGAGCATGCCGTTGTGGCGCAGCCCGCAGTGAAAGCCAGTGCCAAGTCGCGCAATGAATATCATGAACGTAAAGTGTCGCCTGTCGTCGCCGCAAAAAAATCCAGTCATGACCCGTGGTTTGACAGACCCTACGAGCCCAGTGGCAGCGTGACCACCATCAATCCGCCTGCCCAGCCTGCCAACAAACCCAAGACTGGCGTGGCGGCGTTATTGGTACGCCGACCGGGCTGATTGGGAGCGATGACAAAAAACACATTTGATGTGGTAGATTGGCCGGGCAACACAATATCAATTTAGATGTAGCAGTGTAGTTCTGGCAGGTGGATGCAAATTCATAGTTGAAACACTTAAAACATGGAGCGATTAATCATGATATTTTCTGAAGCAACTTGCAAAATGTGGACTCCTCGTATTCTGGGGATATTGCGTATCGTCGTCGGGTTTCTTTTTCTGCAACATGGCACGGCAAAGTGGTTCGGCATGCCGCATGTCGCGATGTTCGACGGCATGAATATGATGTCATTGATTGGCGCGGCTGGCGTGTTGGAGCTGGCAGGTGGGCTGTTGGTTTGTCTGGGCATATTTACCCGGGTGGCTGCTTTTATTCTTTCCGGTGAAATGGCAGTTGGCTATTTCATGGTGCATGCCCCGCAGGGTCTCCTGCCTATTCTCAACCAGGGCGAGCTGGCCGTGATGTACTGCTTTGTATTTCTGTATTTGGCGGTTGCAGGATCGGGAAGTTATAGCGTCGGTGCACTGTTGTGCCGCAAGAATAAATAGCAGGGTGTGAAAACGATCAAGTGCCAAAGCGAAATTAAACTTGCTTTGGCACGAAGTGGCTACGACCCGTGCATATGCATTCCGGGAGGTAGCGTTCCCAGTGTACCGACGACAATCAAAACTGCGAGGCCCAGCGCCGTCTCAATGAGACAGTTACGCCGGAGTTGACGCAGCGCGTCGACGCCTGCGTGAGCCCCGCTCGCAGCGGCCTCTGCCAAACGTGGCGTTAATAGCACACGGTTGAAGGCGGCGACCGCCAGTAGTAACAGGAAGATCATGATCTTCAATGCCAGTAGCTGTCCGTATTGGGTTTCCGCGATGGCCGAAGCGCTACCGACCAGGAACCACATATTAACCAGGCCGGTGGTGACCAGCGTGGTCACAGCCGCCACCCCCAGTGTTGAAAACCGTACTGTGGCGTCGCGGGCGATGCTGAGGGCTGTGCCCGGCGTTTGCGCCACGCTTGAGAGCAGTAGCCTGAGCGGCAGTAGCCCGCCGATCCAGGCTCCTGCCGCGATGAGGTGCAGTACATCCGCTGTAACATGAATCTCGCCGCGCAGTCCCGTTGTTGCACCGCCATGGCCGGACCAGGCCAATGTGCCCAGCAAGCCCGTGGCAAGGGCTGCCGCGAAGAAACCTTCTGCCGAATGCCATTCCGATTTACGGTTAAATTGAAAAACAACCGCAGCAAGAAGAACTGCCAGGACGAAACGCGCTTCCCAGTCGTGTCCGAATTGAGTGCGGGTTAACACTGTCCACACGGTGCCATCGGAGATGACTTGGGACAGTGGGGAACCCGTGATTTCGCTGGCCAGCAATACGAGCCACGCCGCCCCGGAAACGATGCTGATCACGAGACTCAACCACGCAATGCTCAGCAGCTTGCTGTGAAGCGTGGCGGCTATTGGCCATGTGTGATCACGATTTTTTCGGAGGACCGGTGTTGCGACAAAGAATAGAAACAAGAAAATGCCCGCAATCATCACCGTCGACGCAAAATGAACGATGCGCGCACCGATCAATAACAGGTTCAGCGGTTCCGGCACTTTGGCTCCCCGATCTTGGGCCGATGCTAATTGCGCACGTTGAAGAGGAAGCGGCCCTCTGCCGTGTGTGTGTCTACTGATAGAACCCGCCAATGCACTTCGTAGCGCCCGCTTGGCAGTTGCTTTAGCGCGATACGCAGCAGACTCGCATCCGTGGGATCCGCTTGGGCGCTGCCTTCGTCCACTCGGGCTCCATTGGAATCAATAACCTCAACCCTGCTAAAAGCTGGCTCGACCTTTTGGGTGAACCATAGCAAGAGCTCTGTTGGAGCACTGGCAACGGAGCTGCCGACGCGGGGACTTGCATGATCCAGCAGCGCGTGCGCGTGCGCCGGTGGAGTCATGTATAGCAGCAGGAATAATGTGGTGATGGTACTCAGATAGCGCATGGTTTAATTTCCAAATAGGGACTTCGGTGTGCTGGATTGGGACTCGAAGAGTGGTTGTCCGATTGTCTTCGGGAAGATATCGTCGAGGTAAAAATGGAGCTGTGCCAAAAAGCCGATACCGGTTCCGCTGTCCCGGTTGAAAGGCACAATCGCCTCAACACCGACCTGGAAATAACTCCCGACCCAAATCACTCCCGGGTTAATCGTGCCCGTTGTTTTGATGTCCGTGCCGGCATTGTTTGCGATCGGTGTCGCAAACTGTGCTTCTACGATGGGGATTAAATGATTGACGAAGCCGGGGAGGCCGAGATCCACGACACTGGATGCGAGGTATGGCATGCTGTATTGCAGGGTCGCGCCGTAGGTCAGAAACCGCGGATTCGGAGTGGACGAGACAATGCCCGTACCCGAATCGACAATTTTTGTCGAGGAGCGTGTTGGTATTGAATAGCCAATTTGTCCGGTCAAAGCCAATGGCCGTGCCCATCCCATCTCGTCAGGCAGATCGCCCATTCCTTTGCCGAACTGTAGTGATGGCGTGACCGTGCTGAACGAATCTGCAAGTGCCTTCGCACCTGTCCCGCCCCACTCGACACCGATTCCTGCCGACATTGCGAACTCATGCGGCGCATTATTCATAAACTGGTATTGAACAGTCGTCCCAAGGTTCCCAAAGCCGCTTGTGCGCTGGCTGTCCGGTGTGTCGAGGCGTGTCCAGTCGGTTCCGATGGTGATGCCGAGATTCTCGGTGATACGCTTGGAAAGATCCCCGGAGAGTTGGAAGTCGGTTGCCGAGGGAACATCGCTGGTCTTTGATCGAGACACGGTGGGAAGCGACAACTCGTCTGCGACACATGGGTCGTCGATGGTGAGTGTCGCGGGTAGAAACCGGGTACCGACAAAACAGTGAGCCTGCGCTGTGGACAGTGGCAGCAGACCCATGAGGACTGCCATCATACCGCCGCACAAGTAATTTATATTGACCACAATTTTCATGTGCGCAGAATATCACGGACTATTTGGGCGAGCTGCGGCAAATTGTCGCACGCTCCTGTAATGGCGGGTGATTAGCCAATTATTAATCGTTGTTTGCAGAGTCCGTGTCGCGGATATTGAGTGCTGAAAGTTTGTCCGTCCAGACGCGCTTTTGGATACACTACGGCGGTGCACAAGGGCGGGCACAGGACGTTAAATTTCACCAGAAAGTTTCATCAGATCAATATGGATATACCCGATACTGGCGTACTCTTTGTATGCATGGGCAATATTTGCCGCTCACCTACTGCCGAGGCAGTGTTTCGACACTATGTCGAGAACGCCGGATTGACCGGACGTATCCTGATTGACTCGGCGGGGACGCATGATTATCACATCGGCTCACCACCTGATTTGCGTGCCCGGCGCGCGGCGCAGCAGCGCGGCTATGATTTGAGCGGCTTGCGCGGTCGGCAAGTGGAGAAGGGCGACTTTCATCGTTTCGATTATGTGCTGGCGATGGACAGGACCAACCTTGCAATTCTGGACCGGCTTGCTCCACCCGATAGCGTTAAAAAGGCGCAGTTATTTCTCGAATATGCGCGTCATCACAATGAGCGCGAAGTGCCGGATCCTTATTATGGCGGTGCGGATGGATTCGAGCGTGTGCTGGATATGGTGGAAGATGCGGCTGAAGGGTTGTTGCAACACATCAGGGAACAGCATTTGCAAAGCTAACACTTCATGCTGATCGCGCCCGACGAAATTCGCCGCATGGCAACAGTGCGTCGGCACAAAACCTGCGCACGACCGTGGATCAATTTGTCAGCAGATTGATCACACCATCCAAACCGACAAAATTCAGTGAGTAGCTGGCCTGTTCACGCACCACCGGCTTGGCGTGGTAGGCGATGCTGATGCCGGCATGTGCCATCATTTTCAAATCATTTGCGCCGTCGCCGATGGCAATGACTTGTTGTGGCGCGAGCGCTAATTGTTCGCGGATTTTCACCAGGCTATCAGCCTTGCCTTGTGCATCCAGTATTTGACCAAGCACTTTGCCGGTGAGTTTTCCGTCCATGATTTCCAGCGTATTGGCATGAGTGTAGTCCAACCCTAAGCGTGCTTTGAGGCGTTCGGTGAAAAACAGAAACCCGCCGGATACCAACAGTGTTTTGATGTTGAGCTGTTTCAGTTTGGCGAGCATGATCTCTGCACCCGGCGACAGTTGCAGACGTTCGTCATAGACACGTTGTAGAGCGTGCCCGTCCAATCCGGCCAACAAGGCGACACGGCGGCGCAGACTTTCGGCGAATTCGATTTCGCCACGCATCGCCGCTGCGGTGATGGCGGCGACTTGCGGCTTGAGATGATACATATCGGCGATTTCGTCTATGCACTCGATGCTAATCAGGGTGGAGTCCATGTCCATCACCACCAGCCCGAAATCTTTCAGCGAGTGATCACGTGGCACGAAACCATAATCGAGCTGATTCGCCAGGCAATAGGCGGCGATGTCAGGATGAGCTTGCGCTGCATGCAGACGGTAGGCGTGGCCGGAAATTTGTTCGCGTTGTGTGCTTTTCACCAGCTTGGCCAAATGATCGAGATGGGCGGCGGCGACAGGGCGGGTAGATTGAATGATGAGGTTCATATGATCAACGGGTTGAACTTGCAATGCTTGAACAGAATGCCGACTGTACTGCCCGGCAATAATATTGTCCAGAAGTGGCGACTATCAATTGTAAATTCTGACAGGGGAATTATAATGCGCGCTCTCTGTAATCCGCGCACTCTGGCGTCAGCCTTGAATTTTCGCCTGCGGCAGTGCCGCACTTTTTATTTTTCTGGAATGGAAGTATGCCGGTAATCAGTTTGCCCGATGGTTCGCAACGCAGTTTTGATCACGCTGTGACAGTCGCCGATGTCGCGCTTGATATCGGCGCAGGCTTGGCGCGCGCTGCACTGGCCGGTAAGGTGAATGGGCAGCTGGTGGATACTTCCTATCTGATCACGCAGGACGCAGCGCTGTCGATTGTCACTGACAAGGATGCGCAGGGCGTGGAGATCATCCGCCATTCCACTGCGCATTTGCTGGCTTACGCGGTAAAGGAGTTGTTTCCTGACGCGCAAGTGACGATCGGCCCGGTTATCGACAATGGTTTCTATTACGATTTTTCCTATAAGCGTCCGTTCACACCGGAAGATTTGGCGGCCATCGAAAAACGCATGGCGGAGCTTGCCAAGCGCGATATTCCGGTATCGCGCAAGGTGATGCCGCGCGACGATGCGGTGAATTATTTCAAGAGCATCAACGAGCATTACAAGGCAGAGATCATTGCTTCCATTCCGGCGGATCAGGAAGTGTCGCTTTACACTGAAGGTGATTTCACCGATTTGTGTCGCGGCCCGCACGTGCCATCTACCGGCAAGCTGAAAGCCTTCAAGCTGATGAAACTGGCGGGTGCGTATTGGCGCGGCGATTCCAGGAATGAAATGCTGCAACGCATTTACGGCACTGCGTGGGCGAAGAAAGAAGAGCTGGATACCTACTTGCATCAGATCGAAGAAGCCGAGAAACGCGATCATCGCAAGCTGGGCAAGCAGCTTGATCTTTTTCATATGCAGGATTCTTCACCGGGCATGGTGTTCTGGCATCCCAAGGGCTGGACATTGTGGCAAGAGGTTGAGCAGTACATGCGAGCCAAATTTATTGAGCATGATTATCAGGAAGTGCGCACCCCGACTATCATGGATAGAGCTTTGTGGGAAAAGTCCGGCCACTGGGAAAATTATCACGACAATATGTTTACCACCGCTTCGGAAAATCGCGACTATGCGGTAAAGCCGATGAATTGTCCGGGCCACGTGCAAATTTTCAATCACGGTTTGCATAGTTATCGTGATTTGCCGTTGCGTTTGGCAGAGTTTGGCTCTTGCCACCGCAATGAGACGTCCGGATCGCTGCATGGCTTGATGCGGGTGCGCGGCTTTACCCAGGACGACGCGCATATTTTTTGTACCGAAGCTCAGGTGCAGCCGGAGGTGTCGCAGTTCATCGTGATGTTGAACGAGGTGTATCGCGATTTTGGTTTCAATGAAGTGCTGGTCAAGTTTTCAACCCGTCCGGAAAAACGTGTTGGCTCTGATGAGACCTGGGATAAGGCCGAGGCTGCCTTGGCAGCGGCTTTACAGCAAAACGGATTGGCCTACGATGTTCAGCAGGGTGAGGGCGCGTTCTACGGTCCCAAGGTTGAATTTACGCTAAAGGACAGCTTGGGCCGACTTTGGCAATGTGGCACGATACAGCTGGATTTCAATTTGCCGGTGCGGCTGGGTGCGGAATTCGTTGATGAAGATAACAGCCGCAAGCCCCCTGTCATGCTGCATCGCGCCATTCTCGGTTCAATGGAGCGTTTCATCGGCATCCTGATCGAGCATCATGCCGGCGCCTTTCCATTGTGGCTATCACCGATACAAGTGGTGTTGATGAATATCTCGCAGGGACAAGAGGAATACGCGACACACGTTGCCCAACAGTTGCGGGTGGCTGGAATACGTCTGCAACTGGATTTGCGTAACGAGAAGATTACCTATAAAATACGCGAACATAGCCTGCAAAAATTACCTTATCAGCTTATTGTTGGTGATAAGGAGGTGGTTGGGAGTTTGGTGGCCGTGCGTACCCGCAGTGGTGAAGATCTCGGACAGATGACGCTGGAAGCATTGCTTCAACGTTTACAGACCGAAATCAGAAACGGGTAGCACGGCTTAAGTATTGTGTAATAGGGAGATATTGCAATAGCACAAGATAAATCGCAGCGCATGAATGAGATGATTACCGCACCGCAAGTGCGCCTCATTGGTGCCGAAAAAGAAGCATTGGGGATTATTGCCATCGCAGAAGCGTTACGTTTGGCGGAAGAAGCAGAGTTGGATCTGGTGGAAATTTCGCCGTTAGCTGACCCGCCGGTTTGCCGTATTATGGATATTGGCAAATTCAAATATGCGGAAAGTAAAAAACAGCATGAAGCCAAACTCAAGCAAAAGCAGGTGCAGATCAAGGAGATCAAGTTCCGTCCGGGTACGGATGAGGGCGATTACAACATCAAGTTACGTAACTTGATCAAATTTTTAAGCGATGGCGACAAGACCAAAGTCACATTGCGTTTTCGCGGTCGTGAAATGGCACATCAGGAAATCGGTATGCGCCTGATCGAGCGAGTCAGGGGCGATTTGGAAGAACATGGCGTGGTGGAGCAGTTTCCGAAAATGGAAGGCCGCCAGATGGTGATGGTGCTGTCACCCAAGCCCAAGAAAAAAGCGGGTTGAAGCAGCAGGCTTTAATTGGATCAGTAGCAAGGGGATGATTGATTCGATACGGTAGCAAACAGTCCCCAATAAAAAGTGATGTACGGGTCACCAAGTTTTTCCATCGGAAAACACCTGCCATCATAACTTAAGGAGTAATCATGCCCAAGATGAAAACCAAAAGCGGCGCGGCCAAGCGTTTCAAGGTTCGCGCGGGGGGTAGCGTAAAGCGTTCACAAGCGTTCAAGCGCCATATCCTGACCAAAAAAACCACCAAGAATAAACGTCAATTGCGCGGTACCACTGAAGTCCACGCAACCAACAAGGCGTCCGTGCACGCCATGATGCCGTACGCCTAAGGAGTAGAACATGCCAAGAGTAAAACGTGGAGTAATAGCGCGCGCCAGCCATAAAAAAGTATTAGCGCAAGCCAAGGGTTATCGCGGACGTCGTAAAAACGTCTACCGTATCGCCAAACAAGCAGTAATGAAAGCGGGGCAATATTCCTATCGCGATCGTCGGCAAAAGAAACGCCAGTTCCGTACTTTGTGGATCGCGCGTATCAATGCGGCAGCACGTGAACAGGGCATGAGTTACAGCGTGTTCATGAACGGTCTGAAAAAAGCGTCGATTCAAATCGATCGCAAAGTGCTGTCGGATATAGCAGTGTTTGATAAGGCTGCGTTTGCACAGTTTGTGGTGCAGGCTAAAGCCAGCCTCGGAGCTTAAGCACGACTTTGACGAAAAAAAGGGGGCGGTCTGCGCCTCCTTTTTTTATCACTGGTATTTTTATAGATGGAACAGCTCCAACACATTCTCGATCAGGCTTTGCAGCAATTTGCTGTGATCAGCGATGAAGCCGAATTAGAGCGGGTCAAGGCGCGCTATCTGGGTAAAGACGGTAGCTTGACTGCCCTGCTCAAAAATTTGGGCAAGCTATCAGCCGACGAACGCCCTGCCGCAGGCGCACGCATCAACCAGGTCAAACAAGCCATCGAAGCTGCCCTGCAACAGCGTCGTGATGCCTTGCAGCAAAATCAACTGACACAAAAGCTGGCAGCGGAATCGTTGGATGTCACCCTGCCCGGACGCGGTTCAGGTGTCGGCGGTTTACATCCGGTCACGCGCACTTTGCAACGCGTCGAGCAGTTGTTTCACTCGCTGGGTTTTGCCGTTACTTCCGGTCCTGAGATCGAACGTGATTTTTATAATTTCACTGCATTGAACATTCCGGAAAATCATCCGGCACGCGCCATGCATGACACTTTTTACATTGATGCACAGCACGTATTGCGCACCCATACTTCACCGGTACAGGTGCGTTATATGGAAACTAATCAGCCACCGCTCAAAATTATCTCGCCGGGCCGCGTTTATCGCGTTGATTCCGATGCCACACACTCACCGATGTTCCACCAGGTTGAAGGTTTGTGGGTCGATGAGCAGATCAGTTTCGCCAATCTTAAAGGCGTAATGCAGGATTTTTTACAGCGCTTTTTTGAACGTAATGATTTGCAGGTGCGTTTTCGTCCCTCATTCTTTCCGTTTACCGAGCCGTCTGCCGAGATTGATATGAGCTGGAATGGTGGTTGGCTGGAAATCGGTGGTTGTGGCATGGTTCATCCGAATGTGCTGCAGCACGTCAAGATTGACAGTGAAAAGTATCTCGGTTTTGCTTTCGGTTTGGGGGTAGAGCGTTTGGCGATGCTGCGTTATGGCGTTAACGATCTGCGCTTGTTTTACGAGAGCGATTTGCGCTTTCTCAAACAATTCAATTGAAGACCTGGCCATGAAATTTTCTGAGAACTGGTTACGCACTTGGGTTAATCCAACCCTTTCCAGTGAGGCGCTGGCACAGACCCTGAGCATGGCTGGACTGGAGGTTGAAGTACTGGAGGCTGTTGCACCTGCTTTCAGCGGTGTGACAATTGGCGAAGTGTTGGAAGTAATCAAACATCCCAATGCGAACCGATTGAATATATGTAAAGTTAATGTCGGCGAGGCACAGCCCATCATTGTGGTGTGCGGCGCAGCGAATGTCGGAGTCGGTGTGAAAGCGCCTTGTGCGCGTATCGGTGCAATGCTGCCTGGTAATTTCGCGATCAAGCAAGCCAAAGTGCGCGAAGTTGAATCGTTCGGCATGTTGTGTTCGGAAAAGGAGCTGGGTCTGGCGCAAGAAAGTCAGGGGTTGTGGCTATTGCCCGGTGATGCGCCGGCTGGGATGAATCTGCGTGAATATCTGGAGTTGGATGACCATCTGATTACGCTCAAGCTCACACCGAATCGCAGCGATTGCTCCGGCATATTTGGCATCGCGCGCGAAGTGGCGGCGCTGACCGGAAGCACGCTCAAGCCTTTGGATATAAAAGTCCCGCCAGTCAAACTTTCAGAACAATTACCGGTCAGCGTCTCGGCTGCAACAGCTTGCCCGTTGTATTGCGGTCGCTTGGTGCGCGGAGTGAATGCTGCTATTGCCACACCGGCCTGGATGCTCCGACGTTTGGAACGCAGCGGCCTGCGCAGTATCAGCGCGGTGGTGGATATTACCAATTATGTGATGCTGGAAATGGGACAGCCCATGCATGCTTTCGATGCGGCGAAGCTATCCGGTGGCATCACTGTGCGCAAAGCGCATAACGGCGAATTGCTGACTTTACTGGACGGGCAAACGATCAAACTTGGCGAAGATTTATTGGTGATTGCTGATGATGCTCAAGTCCTGGCGTTGGCAGGCATCATGGGTGGGCGGGACAGCGGCGTGGCAAGCGGCACGCGCGATGTATTTTTAGAGAGCGCATTCTTTAACCCCGATGCGATTGCCGGTAAGGCGCGCCGCTTTGGTTTGGTGACCGATTCGTCGTTCCGTTTTGAGCGCGGCGTAGATTTCACCGCGACACGTCAGGCGTTGGAGCGTGCCACGCAACTGTTGCTGGAAGTTTGTGGCGGAGCCGCCGGGGCTGTCAGCGAAGTATGCGGGCAACTACCACAACGCGCATCAATCAAGCTGCGCAGCTCGCGTGTCGCAAGAGTGCTTGGCATCAAGCTGGATAATGCCAAAATCGCCTCGCTATTGAAACGGTTGCAGTTGGATTGCAAGTCAGACGGTGATGATTTTAGCGTGACACCACCCGGTTTCCGGTTTGATTTGTCCATAGAGGCAGATTTAATCGAAGAGCTGGCGCGGCTATATGGCTATGACAATATTCCTGCTCAAGCACCGCAAGCAAGCCTCACCCTATTGCCGGATAATGAGTCGCAACGGCCACTTGCGCACGTGCAGCAAACCTTGGTGGCGCGTGATTATCAGGAAATCATCAGCTACGCGTTTGTCGAAGCGCAAGTCGAGCGTGAGTTATGTGGTAACACCTCTCCTGTTGCCTTGCAGAATCCGATCGCCAGTAATCTGGCCGTGATGCGCAGCAGCTTGATTGGCGGACTGGTCGGTGCGTTGCGTTTTAACCTGAATCGCAAACAAGCACGGGTACGTCTGTTTGAAGTCGGTGCATGTTTTGCTGGGGCAGATAAAGACTATGTGCAGAACCAACGGTTGTCAGGCATTGCTTGCGGCACATGTTTGGCAGAACAGTGGGGAGAATCAGCCAGGCCCGTCGATTTTTTTGATGTGAAAGCAGATGTCGAAGCCTTGTTTGCACCGCAGGCGCTACGCTTCGTCGCGGCCGGCCATCCGGCGCTACATCCCGGTCGTTCGGCACAAATTTTTGTTGGTGAGCAATTGACAGGCTGGATTGGGGAACTGCATCCACAGTGGCGACAACAATACGACATTACTCTGGCTTGTGTGTGGTTCGAGGTTGACCTTGATGTGCTGACACAGACCACCTTGCCACGCATGAGTGGCATCACTAAATTTCTGCCGGTACGCCGCGATTTGGCAGTGCTGGTAGACGACACGGTGAGTACGGATAGCTTGTTGAGTGCCATGCAGGACGCATCGGTACCTTATGTACTGGAGGTCGGGATATTTGACGTATATCGTGGAAAAGGTTTGGAGCAAGGCAAAAAAAGCCTTGCATTCCGTGTGTTATTGCAAGATACTCAAAAAACACTCACGGATTATGAAGTCGAAGCAAGCATCGCATTATTAGTGCAAGTTTTGCAGAAGCACGGCGCGCAGTTACGCATGTAAAGGAAAGTTATGACACTGACTAAAGCAGAGTTGGCCGATTTATTGTTTGATAAAGTCGGACTTAATAAACGTGAGGCCAAAGACATGGTTGAGGCCTTTTTTGAAGAAATCCGTGCGCAGCTGGAGAAAGGTGAGAGCGTTAAACTATCCGGCTATGGCAACTTTCAATTGCGTGACAAGCCGCAACGACCCGGACGCAACCCCAAGACCGGCGAAGAAATCCCAATTACCGCGCGACGTGTGGTGACATTTCACCCCAGCCAAAAATTAAAGACCATGGTGGAAAAGTCCTATCATGGAAAACCACAGACCTAATTCAGAGCTACCGCTTATTCCTGCCAAGCGCTACTTCACCATTGGTGAAGTCAGCGAACTGTGCGGGGTGAAGGCGCACGTGCTGCGCTACTGGGAGCAGGAGTTCACCCAGCTTAACCCGGTCAAGCGCAGCGGTAATCGGCGTTATTATCAGCATCACGAGGTGTTGCTGATCAGGCGTATCCGCGAACTGCTTTATGAGCAGGGGTTCACGATTAGTGGCGCGCGCAATCGTCTGGCGTCACATGAGCGAGTGAATGGTGAGTCGGTCGCGACAGTTCCCGCGCAAGGCGTGGATGGCGTTGCGTTGCGACAAGAAATCCAGGCCATCGTTACGTTGTTAAGCTGATTCGAGCAAATGGCTACTTTGGTTTATTAGGACAGTTCTCGCGCACGCAATCCGCGTAAATGTGCAACGTGTGCTCGTGGATATTGAAGCCGCGCGCTGTGGCAATCTTCTGCTGACGTTCTTCTATCTCGGGGTCGGTAAATTCTTCTACTTTTCCGCACTGTAAGCACATGATGTGATCGTGGTGCGGGCCTTTATTAAGCTCAAAAACCGCTTTGCCGCCTTCAAAATGATGGCGCATCAGAATATTGGCGCTCTCGAATTGTGACAATACGCGGTACACCGTGGCCAAGCCCAAGTCCTCGCCTTCGGCGAGTAATTGGCGGTACACGTCGTCCGCGGTCAAGTGCCGTTCGCTGCTGGTTTCAAACAGGTTGAGGATCTTGATACGCGGTAAGGTGACTTTCAGTCCGACACTTTTGAGGTTGGAGGAATCGCTCATGGATAGGACACCAATAACTAACTTGCTTACATCATAACGCATTTGGTAAAAACTTGGCGGCCCACAGAATTCTTCCAGACATCTGTGAATTTCACCGCAGTGCATCAGTCGTAAACAGGCTTATCTGGGTAAGTGGCCGGTTATTTCGGTCGACTTGAAATTCATGACTGCAGCCCCACCTTGCAGCTGGGGGTGGCTGGCCTTACACAGCTATTCCGCGCACATTCTATAATTTGGAGAAACGACGCTTATGAAGCGAATTGGACTGTTTATTTTGACGAATTTGGCAGTGTTGCTGGTAATCAACATCACGCTGCGGTTGTTGGGTGTTGATCGTGCCTTGAACGAAAGCGGCGGGATTAATTTCAATGCCTTGCTGGTTCTGTCCATGGTGATTGGTTTTTCCGGCGCGATCGTTTCGCTGTTCATGTCGAAATGGTCTGCAAAGCGCATGGTTGACGCTCGTGTAATCGACAGTCCGATAGATCCGACTGAACATTGGCTGCTTGAAACGGTTCACAGGCAAGCACAAGCGGCTGGTGTTGGCATACCGGAAGTGGCGATTTATGACGCTCCTGATGTGAATGCTTTTGCGACGGGCTGGAATCGCAATAACGCTCTGGTGGCGGTCAGTACGGGTTTATTGCATAACATGAGCAAGGACGAGATCGAGGCAGTTTTAGCCCACGAGATGAGCCACGTTGCCAACGGCGACATGGTTACGCTGGCTTTAATACAAGGCGTGGTGAACACTTTTGTGGTGTTCTTTGCCAAATTATTCGGGATACTCATTGATTCCATGCTACGTAAAGACTCTGGAAATCGTGGTCCCGGTATCGGCGCATTCATTGCGGAAATAGTTGCGCAACTGGTGTTAGGCGTGCTGGCCAGCATGATCGTGATGTGGTTCTCCAGACGTCGTGAATTTCGTGCTGACGCGGGTGGGGCATCGCTGGCGGGCCGTGAAAAAATGATCGCCGCTTTGGAGCGTTTGAAAATTAACCACGAGCAGGCCATGCTGCCCAAGCAAATGGCCGCATCCGGGATTTCTGGCGGTAGCGGGGTGGGGAGATTGTTTATGACTCATCCACCGCTTGATGAACGCATTGCGGCACTGCGTAATCACCGCTATACACATGCGGGTTAACTTCCAGAAGGAATAGGTGGTTTTTGACCTACAACTAAAATTTGATCAAGAAAATCTCTCAGATGTGTAGATATTTCCGCTCCGTTGGACTTTTAAGAAACTACGGTAGCAATGCCGCAATCGGCCCATTTGCTTGCTGGCGGGTTGACCAGATGAGAGGGGCTGTAGCCCCATAGTGTCCGGTGATAAGTTGCCTGCCTAACTACCCGGTGCGGTTGTTTTCCCTTTGGGTGCAGCAGGGGCGCTGGGAGTAGTCTCGGGCTCGGGGCTGTCCGGGTCGTCGAGTTTTTCACGGGGCGGATTGCCGTCATACACCAAGCTGTTACGGTGTAGCAGGTAGGCATCACGGATAAATGTGTAGGGATCTATCGCTGCTTCATTCAGAATGTTCTCTTGGTCCAAAAGCCCGGCGCGTTGGTCTATCGCTTGCGCGGCATAAACTTCATTACGAGTCGGTATGTGTTTGATGTCGTGTATTAGACTGACTTGGCTGTCGGTGTATAAACCAACACCATCGCGCAAGGTGCTTGGCCCAAAGATCGGCAAAACCAGATAAGGGCCATTGCCTACACCCCATTTGCCCAGCGTTTGACCAAAATCCTCGTTGTGTTTGTTCAGATTGCCGGTAGATGCGACATCGAAAAAACCGAGCACGCCTATCGTGCTGTTCACCAGGAAACGTGTTGTATCAGACACTCCCTGTGCGAGCTTGAATTGCAGAAAATCGTTCAGTGTGACGACGACATCGTCCAGATTGGAAAAGAAATTTGACACCATGGTTCTGCCGAACTGGGGCACAACTTTCTTGTAGCCCTTGGCCAGAGGTTTTGCGACTGCTTTATCCAGGGTATCGTTAAATTTGTATACGCCACGATTGAGCGATTCAAGCGGGTCTACCGGATTATTTGCATGGGTGGACGCACAGCCGCTCAATAGCAGCAGTGTGAGCACAAAAAAGGCGCGAAGAAATTTCATAAATATCTGCTGTGATCAGTTACGCCGATTGATAGATGCTATTCAAACCTGAACTGGCGGTGAGGCGGATTGTACAGGCGGCGGTAGTTCGCCGCTATGAAATTTAAATATGCCGCTATGACGCTCGGCAAAATAGTGTTCAAGGCTGATATGGATGGGTCTGAAAGCAATTTCATCCCATGGTATTTGTGCCTCGTTAAATAATTTGACCTCCAGGCTCTCCAAGCCGGGACCGAAGTCAAGATCAAGCAACGTGGCGCGAAACAACAGGTGTACCTGGTTGATGTAAGGCAGGCTGTACATGGAATATAAATCGCCGATTGTGATGCGCGCGTTGGCTTCTTCCAGTGTTTCCCGTATTGCTGTTTGATGGGTACTTTCTCCATTTTCCATAAAGCCACCGGGCAAAGTCCATAAGCCGTAGCGTGGCTCAATAGCGCGACGGCATAATAGAATTTTGTCTTCCCATTCCGCCAGCGCAGCAATCACCATTTTCGGATTCTGATAATGAATGGTGTCGCATTCAGTGCAGATATGGCGTGGGCGATTGTCATCGTCAGGCACCCGCCATTCGACGGTTGCGCCGCAGGCAGGGCAGAATTTCATTTCCAGAATTGCCACCAGGGTTTTTCAGGCTTGCGTTGAAGTGTTGGCAATGCCGCAGGTGGAAGCCCGCCGCTATTCACTGCCTCGCTCAGCAACGCCAGGTTTTTATCCCGTACGCGATTGGTATCATCTCTAAGAGTCGTCAGACCCATGGCATCATAGGCTTGGGCCATGATGGACAATGCGTCAAGCGTCGAAGGACTGTTGGGATATTGTTTAATGATACCTTGAGCGCGACTTTCTGCCGCGACATATGCGCCACGGCGCAGGTAATATCTGGCTACATGCAATTCATACTTGGCCAGTGTGTTAATCAGATATTTCATGCGTAACTTTGAGTCCGCAGCATATTTACTGTCGGGGAAGCGTGTAACCAGTTCTTTGAATGCGTTGAAGGAGTCCAGTGCGGCGTGGGGGTCACGCTCACTGGGTTCCTGTCCGCTAATAGAGTCAAGCACAGTGGCCTCGCCCTTAAAGTTGGCAAGTCCCTTAAGGTAATAGGCATAGTCTATATTCGCGCTATTCGGGAATTGTTTGATGAACCGATCGGCTGAAGCGATAGTTGGTTCGGGATCTCCTTGCCGATAGTTGGCATATGTAGTTTCCAGCAAGGCCTGTTGTGCATAACGACCGTAGGGAAAGCGAGACTGCAGCACATCATACAACTTGATGGCGGCTTCATAATTGCCATCGTCAAGCTGTTCTTTGGCTTGCGTATAAATATCTTTGGCAGGCAGGCCTTTGGTAAGCTTTTCGCTTTCCGATGGGGCATCGGCTGAGCTGCAGGCAATTAACGTAAGCAACAGGAATACAGCTAAACTATGACGCATGGCAACTCCAGAAAACAACTTGCGCAATTATAACACCCGCCGGGTACGAGAACTTCTGCGAGGCAAAATCGGCCAGTCCGCGGTACGGCAAGTCGCGGCTGGTGTTGATGCGCATGCGAGCCCTTCAGCCGACGGCAAATCGGCTTTAATCGTACCCGATGAATATGCCGGATTGCGACTCGATCAGGCGCTGGTCAGGTTTTTCCCTGAATATTCGCGCAGCCGTCTACAACAATGGATAGCCACGCAACAGGTCAAGTTGAATGGCATGTTTGCCACACCCAGGCAAAAAGTTTGGGGGGGTGATGCACTGGAGGTGTTACTGCAAGCTCATCCTGCCGAACAACCCTATCAGGCTGAAAAGATTGCGCTTGATGTTGTGTATGAAGATGAAGCGCTGCTGGTGATCAACAAGCCGGTTGGTCTGGTGGTGCATCCGGGCAGCGGTAACTGGGAAGGCACGCTGTTGAATGCCTTGTTGCATTTTGCGCCACCGCTGGAGAACGTGCCGCGTGCGGGCATCGTGCATCGGCTCGATAAAGATACCAGTGGTTTGCTGGTGGTAGCCAAAACCATTCCGGTTCAAACTGCATTGGTACGGCAACTTCAGGCGCGCAGTGTCGAGCGCGAATATCTGGCTCTGGTGCATGGTGAAGTCACCCGTGCCGGCAAGGTAGACAAACCGATCGGCCGTCATCCAACCCAGCGCGTCAAAATGGCCGTGGTTGAAAATGGCAAGCCCGCCACCACGCATTATCAGATAGAAGAAAAATTTCCAAGCTGTACGTTGTTGCGCTGCCGTCTGGAAACCGGCCGCACGCACCAGATTCGCGTGCATATGGCATACCTTAAACATCCTCTGGTGGGAGACAGCGTGTATCTGCAGGGCGCGCAAAAATGCGTACCACAACTGCGGGCACTGTTAAGCGGATTTCCAAGACAAGCATTGCATGCAACGCGTTTGGTGTTGGTTCATCCGACCAGTGCAGAACGGATGGAGTGGCACGCGCCATTGCCGGATGATATGGCGCGATTGCTGCAACAAATACGCGAGGCAGTACATGCCGCAGACTGAGCATCTGATTATTCCCGATTGGCCCGTGCCAACTCATGTGAAGGCTTTGCAAACTACCCGCTTGGGTGGCATGAGTAGCGCGCCCTATGACAGTCTTAATCTCGGCAGTCATGTCGGTGATGTTGCGCTTGTCGTGGCGCGCAATCGCATGTTGCTCAACAAACTATTGCCCAGCGAGCCGGTATGGCTGGAGCAAGTACATGGTGCGGTAGTGGCAAATGCCGATCAGGCAGACTGCCGACCGCAAGCAGACGCCTGCTTTGCACGACATCGTGCCTCGGTGTGCGTGGTACTGACCGCAGATTGCTTGCCGGTATTGCTATGCGATCAACAGGGTAGTGTGGTTGGTGCTGTCCATGCCGGTTGGAGAGGCATGGTGGCGGGCGTTATTGAAGCGACAGTCAAGGCAATGGCGGTCGAGCCGGAAAACATGATCGCCTGGCTAGGCCCGGCGATCAGCCAGTCGGCTTTTGAAGTCGGCGCTGAAGTGCGTGACGAATTTTGTGCGGCACATCCACAAGCTTCATCGGCATTCGCACCGGGGTTGCATGGCAAATGGTTTGCTGACATCTATGCGTTGGCCAGATTGCGCCTGAACACTTTGGGCGTTACACATGTTTATGGCGGCGGCCTCTGCACTTATGCGGATAAGGAAAAGTTTTTTTCTTACCGCCGCGATGGTGTGACCGGACGGATGGGCACTTTTGTCTGGCTGGAATAATGCGCTCTCTAAAACTTTTCGTCTGGCTTTATCGTACAGCGAGCCATCAGCCTTTGGTATAATCCGCGCCCTGTTTATCTTTTATCTTCCTCATGAGTGCATTAGCCTGGATTGTCGTCAGCAGCTTTATCGGCGGCGTGTTAAGTGTATCGTGCGCCGCGTTATTTGCCCTGAATGCGCGATTGCACTGGGTAAATGCATTAGTGAGCTACGCGATCGGCGCGCTGCTTGGCGCAGCATTTCTGGAGATTCTGCCGGAAGCAATCAAGCTCAGTCCGCATAGTACGGTCATCAGCGCGACGTTATTGTTTGGCATTTTGTTGTTTTTTACGCTGGAAAAATTATTGTTGTGGCGGCACTGTCATCACGAACATTGCGAAGTGCATGAAGCGCACGAACAAAACGATCACGGGCGCAGCGGCATCATGATTATGGTGGGCAACACCTTCCATAACTTTGTCGACGGCATCATCATTGCCGCCGCATTTTTGACTGATATACATCTTGGTGTTGTCACCGCGCTGGCGATCATCGCGCATGAAATTCCGCAGGAAGTAGGTGATTTCATGATTCTGCTGCACTCTGGCTATAGCAAGGCGCAGGCTTTAAGAGTCAACCTGGTCTCCAGCATGGCAACGCTGGTAGGCGGCGTGCTTGCCTATTGCGCGTTGCAATCCATGCAAAATGTTGTGCCGGTCTTGTTGGCGCTGGCTGCGGCCAGCATGATTTATGTTGCGGTTGCGGATTTGATACCAAGTTTGCACAAACGCACTCAGTTACATGACACGCTGCAACAAGTGGTGATGATTGCACTAGGCGTCGGTTCGATACTGATTGTTGGATTATTGATTTCTGAATGATGAATAAAAATATCTCAGCAAATAAAAATCCCATACCCAAAGTTGGCTTCATCTCGCTTGGTTGCCCCAAGGCAACCGTTGACTCAGAACACATTCTCACGCGCTTGCGTGCCGAAGGCTATTTGATCTCGGCCAGCTATCAGGACTCGGATTTAGTGGTGGTCAACACCTGCGGTTTTATTGACAGTGCAGTGGCCGAATCACTGGATGCGATAGGTGAAGCGTTGACAGAAAATGGTAAAGTGATCGTCACTGGCTGTTTGGGGGCGAAGGGTGATGTAGTGCGACAGGCGCATCCCAAGGTGTTGGCGGTGACTGGGCCACATGCGACTGATGAAGTGATGGCAGCTGTGCATCAACATTTGCCCAAGCCGCATGACCCTTACCTGGATTTAGTCCCGCCGCAAGGAATACGCCTGACCCCAAAGCATTATGCCTACGTAAAAATTTCCGAAGGCTGTAATCACCGCTGTACCTTTTGCATCATACCCAGCATGCGTGGCGATTTGGTCAGCCGTCCAGTGGGCGATGTGATGCAAGAAGCTGAAAATTTGGTCAACGCAGGCGTTAAAGAATTACTGGTGGTTTCACAGGACACCAGCGCCTATGGCGTAGATGTGAAATATCGCACCGGTTTCTGGAATGGTCGCCCGCTCAAAAGTCGCATGACCGAGCTTGCCACGGCGATGGGCGAACTGGGTGCGTGGGTGCGGTTGCATTACGTTTATCCTTATCCGCACGTGGACGAGCTGATTCCGCTGATGGCGCAGGGTAAAGTTTTGCCCTATCTGGACATTCCATTTCAGCACGCAAATCAACGTATTCTGAAGCTGATGAAACGCCCGGCCAGCAGCGAGAATGTGCTGGCACGGATTAAACGATGGCGCGAAGTCTGTCCGGACATTACTTTGCGCAGCACTTTCATCGTCGGTTTCCCGGGAGAAACTGAAGAAGAGTTTGATGAGTTATTGGATTTTCTTGAAGAGGCGCAACTGGATCGCGTTGGTGCATTTACCTATTCTCCGGTTGACGGTGCAGTGGCTAACGCCTTACCCGATCACCTGCCGCCAGAGGTGCAACAAGAGCGCCTCGCGCGGTTGATGTTATTGCAAGAAGAGATCAGCGAGGAGCGGCTTAAACGCAAGATTGGCAAAGTCATGACGGTGCTGGTGGACGAGGTGGGCGACGATGGCGCAACCGCACGGAGCGCCGCTGACGCCCCCGATATCGATGGTTTGGTCTATATCGAAGATGGTCAACAGCTCAATGTGGGTGATTTTGTTGAAGTAAAAATCACCGATTCGGACACCCACGATCTGTGGGCGGAAATCAATCAGTAGTTTGCGCTAGAGAAATTTACTTGCCGTGCAAGAAAATATGACATTTATATCTGAGCGGTGATTCATTCGCAACTTATCGCGCACCTGATCCAGCAACTTCACTGGAGGCTGAGAATCAATGCCGTTTTTCACAGGTGCAGTCGCCATGTTAGGATACCAGCAGTTTTTAATAATCAATGAAATAGAAATGATGTCCCAAGTTATACGGCAATCGCTTCCAGAATATATGGCGTTGTTGCCATCTACTTTACGTTAGGCCGCTAGTGGCACACATCGAAGGGCGATGAAGATGCAGCGTACCGTTGACCAAGTTGTAGCTTGGGCCGTCATGATCACAATCGGATTGGGATTGTGGCTCACATTCGACAATGTTCCATTTGCTAGCGAGATCGTTGTCTATCAGGGTTGGTGCCCAACAGCCAGAACCGAAGGTGGCACATGCCCAGCCGGCGAGCAGTCGGCAAATGCGGTGACTTTCAAAGCCTCCCAGGAGACCCAATCTGTGGTGTATTGGTTCAAGAATCAGGCGCCGTCGCGAATGACGAACTGCGCCGTTCGAGATGCTAGGAATTGGTCTTGTAACCAAAGCGAAGGGTACTTGTCGGCGATGGTCGATGGAAGCATTTCGGAGACAAGTAGCCTTGGTTCGATGTTCTATCAAGTTCCGAAATACAAGTGGTACTGGCTATGGCTACATACAAGCACTCCCTGAGTCGAATGGGTGTGCGTTGCCAAACTGCCATCAATTCCGCGCCTTCTGAGCAGCGGCCTAACCCTTCCATCGAGCGGACCTCCTCCGACCTGCGGCCTCCGTCGGCCGCTCATGTCAAACGTTAGGAGCTTGTATGTCAAACATTGTTAATTGCCCGTGCTGTCAGAAAGAGCTTTACCAATCTGCCCATATTGAAGGGCCGCATTTCGGCAAAGTGTCTGGGCCAGAATTGCAGCAGCAGTTCAATCGGGCTTTTATGGTCTGTCCTCATTGCCAATGTGAGGTTGAGTTTGAGGGTTCAGGGAGTATGAAGATTTCGCCCATTCAGCCATGCCTGAAGAAAGCTCCACAACAGTCGTGAGGCCGTGGGTCTTACAGCCAAAGCCACCATCCATCATGTCAATGGTGCTTATCTTTCCTTCGATGCTGCACTTCGGGCAAACGGTCAAAGTCATGCGCAGCGCTCCTAACCTATCTTTCGATGGGACTGCCTTCGGCAGCCCTTCAACTTAACATTAGCCATCGAAAGGAGGCGAGGCCTATGATTCGCACGAACCATGTAGCATTCGTAGTCCTGTTTTCGTGCCTTAGCTGTTCTGCGTCAGCCGGTGAGTTTGCCTACATCTGCGAAGTAAGCCACGTTTATAGCCTTAAAGAAAACGGATCGCTAGAAACATTTCCTGATTCTGAGTTGGAAAAAATCATGAAGAAGAACTCATTTTCTGTTTCTCGCGAGACAGGGGCTCTCATCGGAAATTCCGCGACCCTCGACACGTCGTTGGCAAAGTCCACGCGTGTAATCAATAGTGGGTCAAAGGAGAACTCCTTTAGGGCCATAGCGGACTTCGGAGACTTCAAGAGCGGCAATCATCCATATCAATTTATAGAAATTGAAGAGTTCCGCAAGGGCGCCAAAAAACCTTTTGTTCTAATGGGGGAGCTGGGAATTGTCACGGGCATATGCCAGTAGCAACTCAATGGCTAACCCAGCGCTCAAGCGGCTGCGCAGAGCAAAATCATTGCGCCTTTTCCGGTTGACCAAAATCTTGTTTGAATTGCCCGCGCTCTTCCGGGCTCATTTTTTCCCAATGCTCGCGCATTTCCTGACGCCGTGCTTCGCGCTCTTCCGGACTCATTTTTTCCCAATGCTGCTTCATCTTTTCGCGCATTTGTTCGCGCTCTTCAGGCGACATATTGTTCCAATGCTCACGGATTGCCTGACGCCGCTCTGCGCGCTGCTCCGGAGTCATGTTTTCCCATTCCTTATGCATGGCCTCCCGTTTATTGGCACGTTCTTCAGGCGACATATTTTCCCATTTTTCACGCATTGCCTTGCGCTCGACAAGAGCGGAATTTTTATCAACATTATATGACTCTGCCCAGGCCGGCAGACTAAAGCCGACCACCAGTCCGGCGGCGAGTAGCGATTGAATAATATTTTTCGATTTCATGGCTGTTTCCTATGATTGATGCGAGGCCGCACCAAAATTCTGAACCACTGCATTCTGCAGGAGCACATTCCTTTTGACAAGCGGCGTTACCTTATTGCGGCGGAGGCGGAGGCGCATGGGGAGCGGTTTGGGAATAGCCTGCATTAGGCGGTGCAATCCGACGTTGCGCTGCATAACCGGGAACTTGATTGCCTTTGGCGTACATACATTGTTCATAGGCAATGTCATAACGTCGCTGCGCGTCGCGTGAGGCTCGCTCTGCTTGGTTGGCACCCCCTGCCGAGCCGGCGATAAGGCCTAAACCAGCCCCTGCCGCTGCGCCATTGTGATCGCCACCCAACAGGGCGCCCGCTACCGTACCGATAGCGACGCCAGCCGCTGCCGATCCAACTTCATTTTTTGTGGCCACATCATTGGGGGGCAAGCCAGTAGACTGCTCGGCATACTGTCGGCACACATGTTCCTCATTCACAAACTGGTCGAACGGCTTACCAGCCGCCGGCATCACCGCCACTCTGGGACCTACCGGCACGTTCGTCGCGCATCCAGCCAACACGATCAGGATTGAACCTAGTGCAATTTTACGAGACCGTTCTGGATTCATTATCGTACTCCTTAATCAATACGCTGATGGAGCGTCAGGTGGCGTACCGGGTCCGGTTGCGTCAGCCGGGCTGGCCGGAACCGTCTCCCAGCCTTCCGGGCAGGAGGGCACATAGGGGTAATATCCATTTGCTGCGGCGCAAAAATACCAATACTGGACCGGTGGCGCGGGAACAGTTTCAAGGGGCGGATTTACCACAACTACCGGTGGTACATATGGGTCAGGGTAGGGATAAATCGGGCGGGAATAGAAATACCACGTACCTGCGGCGAGCCACCACCAGCCCAATCTGCCGTCATGCCATCCATGCCGCCACCCGCCGCCACGCCAGAATCTGGAATCATCCCGATCAAAGTGGCGGATATCGCCATGCCACGGACCTCGATGATCACCATGCCAATCACGCTCATGACGTTCGCCCCCGTGACGTTCGCCACTGTGATGATCGTCCATGTGATGATCGCCACCATGGTGATCATCGGCGCTGGCAGGTAGGGACGTTGCAGCCAGACTTGCGGCGATGACCGCCTGAATAATAAGTTTTTGCCCGGTGTTCATGATCATTCCTTTCCTGATTAAAATTATGTCTGATCAACTTTGCATGTGATTGTGATGGTCAAGGTGCGACAGAAACTGCTGGTCGAAAGTTCTTTGCTGGTCGGGAGTTAACGTGGCGTAAAAACTGAGAATGCTGGCTGCGCGTTCGGCCATTTTCTGTTCGCGGGATTTCATGTTATCCAGCATCCGATCCAGACGTTCTGGCGTGTTCAGATTTTGCCATTGCTGCGGGTCATGGCGCTCCGTTTTGACTGGCTGCAATTTGCTTACGAAATTAGCCCAAGTCGCCTCCTGACTTGATGTCAGCCTCAGCGCTACGTGCAGTTTGACCATGCGCTGATCGAAGTGTTCCAGCCGTTTGGTTGATTGTTCTTGTCTGTTCCGGCTGCGGTCACATTGGCTATCTTGTGCGGCGAAGACATATGCCGAGGTAGCCGTTAACCCAATAGCGACAAGTAACGCAGGTACGATTTTCCGGTTCATATTTTTTCTCCTGAATGAGTGATCCGCAGGACACATGCTAAATAGTAGTTGTAAAAAAAGATGTTTGTGCCAATGGCGAATGTGTAAAAATTTGTTTCAAGCATGCGAATAACGCACAATTTTTTACAGTTTGGCGGGCGGTCAGTGTCGTCTGGCTACCCAGCCAGGCCACAAAATACCTCGCCGGAATTCTGATTGGCTTTATCATGCCGCCATGAACAATACCCATCGAATTTTGATTATTGACGATGACATGCGCCTGCGCGAGTTGTTGTTACGTTATTTGGCCGAGCAGGGTTTTGAAGTAAAGGCGGTCGCTGATGGTGCTGAAATGGATAAGATTCTGGCGCGCAATCGCTTTAATTTACTGGTGCTTGATCTGATGTTGCCGAATGAGGATGGCTTGGCGATATTGCGCCGCTTGCGTGGAGCAGGTGATAGCGTGCCGGTGATTCTGTTGACGGCCAAGGGTGATGAGATTGATCGTATCGTCGGGCTGGAAATGGGCGCAGATGATTATCTGCCCAAGCCCTTTAATCCGCGCGAATTGGTTGCGCGCATCAGTGCAGTGTTGCGCCGGCAAGATTCTCACCCTGCCGGCGCGCCTGACGCAGAAGAAAAAAATATTGCCTTTGGCGATTGTGAA
>Ga0137403_10000808_pt1 | contig 27459 bp, 20 predicted proteins | sample CZOMad2_1_16fung_FD_122057 | JGI IMG/M metagenome (GOLD analysis project Ga0137403, IMG submission 122057) | Vadose zone soil fungal communities from Angelo Coast Range Reserve, California, USA - CZOMad2_1_16fungal (Hybrid Assembly) | ecosystem: Environmental > Terrestrial > Soil > Vadose zone... | reverse complement strand
GGTTCTATCTGACGGAACTTTTCCTGTGATGTTCAAGAAAATAGCTGCCGAGTGTTTATAGGCCGGCACGGGTGAACGAAACGCGACGTTGCCGAGGTGTTGCAAGGCTTCAGACAACGCGTAATAAGTCGGGTCGCCTTTTTCCCAAAGACGATCGCGTTCGGCGAATTTTTCCGGAGCGAATGTCGCCAGCCCGAGCAGATAATCGGAACCATACTCGATCATGTTTATCGCAAGATCGTTTCCGGTATAAATACGAAAGTCGGGACGCAGTTCATCGCGCAGGGCTAACCTCTCCAACTCCTTCATTCGATCCAGAGATGAGTGCTTCAACCCGATCAATTCCGGAATGTCCATCAGGCCGCGAATTGTTGCGTCGTCGAAGATTTCACCATCCGGCGCAAACATTTGTCCGAGTTCGAAAGGACGTTTTCTACTATTGGACGTCATTATTCCACGCAGCGCCTTCGGCGCCGGAGGAGAAAGGCGAAGGTTCTTATTAACAGCGACGAATGCTCAACGGCACAACGCCGTGGCATCAGTCGAGCCGATTACTAAAGCTTCTCGGGCGGTACTCCTTGAGCAATCGCTTTTTGCGCCAAAGCCGCAAGCGATTGTTGAAGCTCAGTGGGAGGCCTTTTTAGCATCCGCCTCAACCGCGGTTCCGTCGCATCTTCTGTCAGCACAAAGCGATCGTTAAAAGAGATGGTAAACGGTAGGTCTGGCATTGGTTTGCAATCTGTTCGAGCTTGCGGCTCCGTCAGCATTGCGCCCAAATCAGTCGCGGCATCCACACGCGCCGTCATGGCCGGTGCGAGACCACCGGTTGGCGTGCAGAACCGTAACAGAATTGTCCTCAATATCGACGTGTGATCGAACGCAACGTTCTGACCGCTTCCATAAACGTTCTTTCCGACCCACGGTGATATTACCAAGGCCGGAACTCTGACCCCATACTTTCTAAACTCTGGAACACTGTCCGCGGGCGTCCAAAGTCCTGGTGAAACATGATCGTAAAACCCGCCGTGTTCATCATACACAATCACGAACAGCGTCTTCGACCAGTTCGGACTGTTAATAAGCGCGTTGTAGACTTTCTTAACGAGGTTCTGACCGTTGGAAATGTCGTGGGGTGGATGATCATCGTTGGGTGGACCCGGATAAAGAGAGAGGATGTCGAAGTTTGGGTCGATCCAGGAAACGTTCGCAAGAGTTCCCTGCTTTGCGCGTTCATAAAATGAATTTATCTTGTCGATCTCGGGTACGAATGCTTGGTAGCCTTTGATAAAACGAAGGGACGCAATGTCGTGAGAGTAATATCTCCAACTCACGCCTGCCGGTAAGAACTCAAATATCGGACGCACCTCCCAGCCTCCCATGAGCAGCTTGCTTAGTGGCAAATTATCTTTCTGTCCATTGGAGTGACCCGCAAGCGCATACATGCGGTTTGGCTGGGTTGCGGCAGGGATTGAACTAAACCAACGGTCACAAACGCAGAACTCTTTTGCGAGGAAATCAAAAGCCGGAACGTCACTGGCGTTATGGTAGTGGATGACCCGCTCAGGTTTTTCGGGTATTGGATCATAATTGGCGAAATCTTTGACGAAGCCGCCGTTGTTCTCATCCAGTTGAATTTTTATATTGTCCCAATCATGATGTGGGTCGGGCGAGAAAACGGTTTCAGTGAGCCGCTCGGGTCCATGAGGTGTTCCGTCAGGGTAATCATTTACTTCATGGCCGGTTAGTCCGTCGATTTTCGGCAATGTACCTTCGAGGCGAAGGTAGCCCAACATGTGGTCAAAAGAGCGATTCTCCAACATCAGGACAACGATATGATCGATTTGACTCAGATGATTGGTCATCAGTTCCTCCGTTATCTATGTTCGCAACGTGGCAAACGTTTCAGTCATACGTGATTCCTCAATGCAAAGTCATTTCGGTCGGTAATTCCGTCAATGCCGCATGAATTGGATTGAAGTCTACTGCTTTTCACCTTAGAGTTAATGTGTTGCAATTTGAGGGCTCTTGATTAGTAAATTGGGAGGATCAAAGTGAAGACCCGACTGTTAATACTTCTCTTTTTCGCGATTTCGTTTTCTGTCGGCTATGGTCACCAGGTCGACAAAGATACCGGACCGTACACCCCCACAAAGGCCAGCCCGGAGCGCCAGGCAATTCTCGATGCGTTGCGGGGAGGTCGAAAATTGATGTTTCAGATTCACTATCTGAAAGTTCATCGCGGCTGGTGCTGGATCGATACGACACCGCTCGATAAACAGGGCCGCGCAACAGCCGAAGGAGGACCCAATCTATTACACCTGGAAAATGGCGCGTGGAGAGTCATGGATCTATCAAAGGTGCCGGATGACCCAGATGACCCGCTTGGTGCTGAAGATGCAAGTCCCGGATTTGTAAAGAACGTGCTAAGAACATTTCCCGGGGTACCGCACGATATTTTTCCAAAGCCATCAAAATAGTACGCAGCATGGGAGATTCCTAGTCGTGGGCCACTTTGGAATTGAGGCACAAGAGTCACCGTAACGCCTTCGGCGTAACAAGGTGCTGTATGCACGGAACGGTGAAACTGACCAACCACTAGATTCCTGGTACTGCTCTTCTTGCGGCGGCACTCACTGAGTGTAACGCTAAACCCAAAACATGATCCACGAAATCGCACGAAATTAGAGAGCATATTTCGTGTGATTTCCTGGATCGGTTAACTCAACGGGCTGGTTCCATAGTCCGCAGTTTCCACACATCCGCTACCACGCAACGGTGTTGGTAGGCCCAATCGGTGAGCGCAGTCGCGCATGAGATCAGCTTCCCAAGGTGGTCGCGTGGGATTTTGGCGGTGGGTTCTATCTGACGGAACTTTTCCTGTGATGTTCAAGAAAATAGCTGCCGAGTGTTTATAGGCCGGCACGGGTGAACGAAACGCGACGTTGCCGAGGTGTTGCAAGGCTTCAGACAACGCGTAATAAGTCGGGTCGCCTTTTTCCCAAAGACGATCGCGTTCGGCGAATTTTTCCGGAGCGAATGTCGCCAGCCCGAGCAGATAATCGGAACCATACTCGATCATGTTTATCGCAAGATCGTTTCCGGTATAAATACGAAAGTCGGGACGCAGTTCATCGCGCAGGGCTAACCTCTCCAACTCCTTCATTCGATCCAGAGATGAGTGCTTCAACCCGATCAATTCCGGAACGTCCATCAGGCCGCGAATTGTTGCGTCGTCGAAGATTTCACCATTCGGCGTAAACATTCGTCCGAGTTCGAAACAGAGCACCTCGGCGTATCCGTGACATATTTCCCTGTAACACTCGACTTTTTTGCGCCATTGTTCATGATGAAGACGCTCGCTCTGAAAGATGATCGGTGTTCCGCCATGCTCGATGATTTGATCGATCTTTTGCCGATACAGGGAAACGAGATCTCCATCCCGTCGCCCAATGTAGGCTCCCGCAACGAACTTTACGTTCGGGCCGAGAGCTTCTCGCGTCCATTTCAGAACTTGTAACTGCTCCTCGTCGCCAAGGTAATTAACGTACCCTGTATCCATGTTGACGGCATTACCCAAACCGGCGGCATCTGTTGTCCGCAAGTGATTCTGAAAAGCTTGCACCGCGATGCTGCCGTCTTTGTCGAACGGCAACAGAGCGGCGGCGATCCCGTCCACCCTTCGGCGCGTCCGCACGCGGCCCAATATGTCCTCAATCTGCATCTACCAGCCTCACGAGGCGATTAACTCTTAGTGGACGTCAGCTTGTGTTTCAGCTTACCGGTCTTTAACGTTTTTAGGCGCGCCGCATTTTCTGATTGTTTGTAATGCGGATCCAGCGGGTAACAGCCAGAAGGCAGTCCGGCGCGCGGTGCGGTTGTGCAATCGCTGAAGGTGCGACAGATGCTGTTCCGTTTCAAGGCACGCCCCTCGATGACATCGACCGGTAATGATGGATACGTGAGGACCATTCGGCCAAGGCCTATACAATCAGTCCAACCTTCGCGCACGGCCGCTTGCGCGACATGAGGTAAGAACTCCTGAAGATAACTGTAAGCAGATCCCACAATGATTAATTGTGGAAACTGTTGTTTGAGCGTTCGGGTTACCTGCATCTGGCGAGCAACCCCGACGAGTGGGTCTTCGGGCGAGAGGTAACCGTCTGAAGGCGGATAGAATGCCGGTCGCTGAACATGTGGATTATAGTAGGGGCTGCCTCCTGAGATATTTACCAGGTTCACTCCCAAATCGCAGAGCAGGGACAAGAATCGCAACGGCTCCCCAAGATCCAGCTCGAGCGGATTGGCGGCGTTCAAACCAAAGCCCCAACGATAAGGCAGTAGCTTATTGAACGGTTCCGGCGCTCCCGCGCCGCCTCGATCAGCGGTCGCTTGTGACGCGCTTGAAGTGAATGGAATGGTGTCAAACGCCGAAAGCCGAACGCCGATCGATAAGCCTGGCGCGACCGCCCGCCCGCCGTTCACGACATCTCGCAGAAAGCGAGTGCGGTTCTCAAAACTGCCGCCATATTCGCCATCTCGCGTGTGCGCGCTCAGAAACTCGTGGCCGAGATAACCGTGACAATGCTTGATATCGATGAAATCGAAACCTGCTTCCCTGGCGACGACTGCCGCTCGCTGAAAGTCTTCGATAATCTCCCTGATACTGTCGTCTGTCAGCACGGGATAATCTTTAGGGATCCCGAGTCGCCGGTCGAGAATCGGATGGTGGTAGAGGATTAGTGGCTCGGGACGATCATGCGTGTTGGGCCGGCTGTAACGGCCCGAGTGTGTGAGCTGAAGGCCAACGATTAGATCCGTGACAGATCCTGTGACGCGTCGATGCTCTGCAATCAGAGTTTCCCGTAGTCTGCTCAGGTCAAGTCGCGAATGCTGGTTGATTACAAGTTGATTAGGATTGGCTCGACCGTCGTGTCGAACAGCAACAGCCTCGCCTCCCCAGATAAATTTTGCCCCACTAGCGCCGAATCGTCCCCAGCGGCGAAACGTCAACTCTGTCGGCCGACCCTCAGAAGTGGCGTCCCACCCTTCCATTGGTTGAATCGCAAATCGATTTCCGAGATGAACACCAGCCTTATCCAGAGGTTGGGCCAGCGGTGACAAGTTCCCTGCGACTAGTTTCTCGTCGCACGGAATATTGATTTGATACTTCGCGAGGTGGCGGCGAAAACTCTCGACATCGCGTAACCCGCCGAGATGTATGAAAGAAGATTCAGCCATGGAAAAAAGGAAGTTGAGCCACAGATTAACGCTGATTACACGGATCAGAAAAGAAAATAGCAAGAAAGCCATCTCTTCTGACCTTCATGTTCTAATCCGTCTCATCCGCGTTAATCTGTGGCTGATTCATTTTGCCAGCAGCGCCGCTGATTCCGTGTCAAGATAAACTATTGCAGCAGTATGTGTCTGAAGAATTGAAGCGGGTCGCGATGGACTCACCTCGAGCTCTAAACAATTCCGTACCGCATCCGCTTTCCTTCTATCAGGCACGACGCACAACACATTGCGCGCCTTGAGAATCTGCTGTATGGACATCGAAACAGCTCGAGTGGGCACTTCATCGATCCTTCGGAACCACCCTTCACCCACTTGCTGCTTTCGGCACGCTTCGTTCAATTCGACCACGATGTACGGTTCCTGAGTTTCGAAATCTGCCGGGGGATCGTTAAAAGCCAGATGGCCATTCTCGCCGATGCCCACGAAAGCCACATCAACTTTCTGGCGCGATATCAAATCACTGATGCGGCGGCATTCCTCGAATACATCAGGGGCGTCACCGGCAATGAAGCGGAATGTGCGTGGTCTGACACGATCGACTATCCGTTCCTTTAGGTACCTGCGAAAGCTGGCTGGATGCGATTCTGCGAGGCCCACGTATTCATCAAGGTGGAAGAACGTAACTTTGCCCCAATTAATCTTGTGATTCTGAGTAAGCGCGTCGAGAAACTCAAACTGCGAGGCGCCGGTAGCTGCTACGACAAAAGCTGCACCTCGTTCGTCAATCGCTTGCTGGATTAAATGTGCCGCGTCTTCCGCCGCAGCTTGACCTAATTCTTGTTTGGAATTGAAGATCTCAATTTTCATCTGCCAGTGTGTTCCTTACGACTTAAAAACATGATCCACGAACTTACACGAATTTCGTGTGACTTCGTGGACCACCTTATCAATTCAAATAGCGTGCCTGCCAAAAAAAACACGAAATCCGAGTGGTCTTAGAAAGCAAATGATAGCATTCACTTCAGAGTGATTTTGGTATTGGCACCCGCGCCTGTGACTACATCCGTCACACTGACGGTATACACACCGGCTGAATCGTTTAGCGCAGAAGGCAACACGAACGATGCAGTGGAACTGTTCAGCAACACGTTACGAGCATAGACGGCCAACAAGGCGCCGTCAGGCGCGAAAACATGACAACGGATTAATCGCGGACCGGATGTAGACGAATCGATCTTAAACTTAACGTGATCGCCCAGTGCGGCATTGCCTGGCCCGCTAATACTGATCTTGTTATCGTGCGGACTCAAGCCGAGAACGAGGGCATCGCCGATAACGACCGAAGAATGAACCAGATCGGTGTAGCCGAGTCGCTTGCCGGTTCGCACATCGGTGACATAGAACTTACCGGGCAGTCTAATCGAGATATCCTGCCTGGCGATTTGGCCCAACGCAGCATCGTTGTAGATTGTTACTCCGTCACGCTGAACAATTCCCTCAACCACAACATTGTCTTTAACAATTGCGAGGATCTCCGCGCCGCCAAAGCGGTAGCGAACAACCTGCGCCTGCGGCAGCCGTTTATCATCAGCCCCGAGGACGCGTACGGCTGGTTCTACTCCGGTATGGGCCAGCACAGCGGCAATCAGCGAACGGTAGTTCTGGCCGCCGAATTTTTCCGCGCGCTGTTTCGAGTAATCATGAAGGAATGTGTTGAGGTAGATCGCCCATCCTTTGCCGACCCTGCGAACGATTACCGCATCCGTATTCGCTATTCGAATAAGTGGTATCCCACTCGCAGCTTTGATGTTGACTTCCGCGGCAGCAATACCATTCAGATCTTTTGCGGCAAGCCCCCAACGCGCGCCTTCGGCCGTGACGCTGACATCACCTGTGAAGGAGTTTAGAGAACCTCGTTTAGAAGGCGTTGATGCGTTAATGCCGAAGAAGTCATTGACCGCGGCGCTTTGGTGCCAGGCGCAATGCTCATCCATGATGCCGGTGGCCCCATCCGCGATTACCACACCTCCAGCTTGCGCAAAAGCTTCAACGTCTCTGATCTCTTCATTGGACAAAGCTGACGAAAATGGCATGACGAGGACTTTGAATTTACCGGGTGTCAACTGTCCCTGCTGCATCTGATCGGCGGATATGAAGTTGAATTGCATCCCAAGATCCTTGATTGATCTTACCCAGCCGTCCCGGTTTGCGGGATAGCTTAGTCCCGTTCTAATCGGCGCTTCGTCGTCGTCATCGCGGCTGCGTTTGTGATATCCAAGGATGCTGGCGGCGTGAACAGAGGGCATCGAATAGTGTATGGCAATGCCGTCGTGCAGTCGTTCAGACTCCATTAAGAGTTGGCCAATCCCTTCAAACTTAAGTGATTTGAAAGCGGTGCCCATGTCGCGGGCCGACTTCGAATATGTCAGATCGGGATCGAGAAACGAGTACATCCAAAAAATATTCGGGTGCAGCACATTTTGAATTGCCGCCGACCAGATCGCATTTTGCACAGCCAAACCGTGCGAGCCGTAGCCTGTCCAAAATCCGAGCATGGCATTTGGCTTTGCAAATGAGCGATGCATGTCCCACTGGTTGCCGCCATCGTAGGAAATAAAGTCATCGATCACGCGATCGAGTCGAGCCCAATCTGCCCCGTCGTACGCATTCGTAGCCTGAGTGCCGGAAACAGCAATATGCCCGTCTCGGTCGCCCTCTAATACTGCGTCGCGAGCAGTTTGGTAGGCGCGAGCGAAAGTAATCTCCATGAAGGTTCGGTGGTCTGCCCAGGGAGCAAAATTGCCACTCTTGTGCGCCTCGTCCGTGGTGAAGGGAACTACCTCATTCCAGGTTGAAAAAGCAGTTTGCCACTCCTTATTGAGAGCGAGAAGGGTGCCATATTCGTGCTGAAGCCACAGGCGGAACTCTTTCAGCGTTTGGGGACTCCAGTCGAAATCTACTTCGTCTCCGTATGACGTAAGCGAACCCTCGTCGCCGACGAAGTAATAATCCATGTTGTAACGCGCTTTGTTGCGTGCCACAGCGCGTACGATGTCACCCAGAGTTCGCATGAAGACGGGGTCATTGAAGGATGGGGTGCGTTGCAGAAACTTCCTATCTCCGGTGCGTTTGAAAAGCTCTTTCTTTGTGAGGTAACCCAGTGCTTCGAAGTCACCGGTGCGTTCGTATTCCTTGATTGCCTTTTCGAGGCTGTCCGCGCTTGTGGGGCCCCGATCATACCAGTACACACCGAACGTTCCGCGAGGGACATTTAGTGAGTTGTCCACGTCGCCACCCCAGGTGAAGCCAGTGTCCGCCGCGACGCCGCGTACCATGCGCATCTGCGCATCCTGCAGGTAATGCTTTGTGCCACCAAACGACACAAGCGCAGTGTACTCATGGATTCGGCGAGTATCCTGCACCACCATGACCGGTTTCGACTGTAGTTGATCGATCACAGTGCCGCGGTCATCCACGAGGTCTGCTGTGACAATTGCAAGCTTTCCAAGAAAATCGGTGAGGGGGTAAGTGAAGGTCCGCTCGCCACGTGCCGGTTTCGAAACAATTCCCAGAACTCTGCCAACATCGTCGGTGATCTGCATGCGCATTTGCAGCCCCGATAGATCACCGGCAGCACGGAGCACTGTGCTCAACGTTTCGCCGCGTTTATAAACATCGACTGACGGCTTGGCGAGGGTCATCATCGCGCGTTTGGGAATTTGAAGGCTGGTCGAGCCCCAATTAAGAGTTGCGCCGTCATGGCTTTCGCGAACGATGACGTCAAAAATCTGCCGGCCTCCGGGCCAGCCATTCGCTGGAACAGCCGGCGCGATCTCGATAGAGTTTTTCCCTTTTTTGAGATCTTTCGTTAGGTGTTGCGATCCGAGTTGGCCTGCAAACTCATTTTTACTCTTGAGTTCGATTTCGACGGAGCGCGGCCGATCTGAGTCCAACGTGAGCTTAACGTTGACACGATCCGCGTTTTCGGCACTGAGTGAGGAGATGTGCAAAACCGGCTCGCGGCCGGCAGCCCACAAAATTGCGCGGGCAAAAAGTGAGTACTGGTATTCCCAATAGTCCCAGTAAATCTTTGTTTCGACCGGCTTAATACTTTGCGGTGTGAAGCCCTCATCGACGTAAGCAAGGGCGATGACACGTCCCTTACCGTAGTTCTTCGACGCGACGATCGGATAATCACCCGACTTAATGAGCACATCCCCGTTGGGTTTGTATTTGTAGAAAGATCCACCGTCATTTCCCTCAGGTAACAGATCGAGCGCGAGTCCTTCCGTCAAAAAGTGCTGCTTTGCTACTTCCCACTTTCCTTTGGCGAGCGCGTCTTGATTCCTCTCAGGATAGCCGCGTTCATTGACAGCATCATTCGGGACCCCGACCAGCGGCGAAAGCTCCCAGATCCGTTCGTCGCCAACAGGCTCATCACCTTTAAAAGGGTGGCCTTTAACATCGCCGACGAAAGGATGCAGCAAAACAAGTCCGGCGCCGTCCTTCACGCGTCGCAGAATCGCGTCACGGGCCGGGCGAGTCATTCGAGACCACCCGTTGAGACCGGGGATTACCATCACTTCAAATGGAACGTCACCAGTCAAATCTTTCTCGACGTAGTTATAGACAATTTGAAAGTCGTCTTTGTCACCTCGAAACTCATGACCGTAAAAGTCACCGATGCCCCAGCAATTGATGTCCCACTCGCGATCTATTGAGTCAGTTGTTGGCGCGAGTTGCAGCCTTTGCATCAACTCAACCATATCGCGTCCATACTGTATCGACGGAATGAAGAAAGACTTTATCGGTCCGCCGGGAAGCTTCGTGGCCCATTCAATGTGGGGAGTAACGACTTCAGTGGAGTATGTGATGTCGTTTTTTTGAAATGAACTGCCACCGACGCCAGGTTGTTGTCCGTGACCAGGTAGTATCAACAGCGTTCCCAGTAGAAGGAGAGAAGAAAATGAAAATAATGACTGTTTCATAGATAACCACAAAGCTCTATGGCTTTGCCTCAAAAGTCAGAAATCCCACCAACTGCAGAAACTGTGTCAAAACTCTGAAGAATCTGCAGTCGCGACTGGACAACTCAAGCCGCGTAAATTCGCAGGTCGGGAAGGGGGCAGTCGTTAGTTTGAAGATTCGCTGAATTCAAGGCGCCCCCGCTCAACCTTGAATGCCTGTGCTTATCCCTATCACTCAAGCCTCTGGGTTTACTGCATTGAGTGCTTGATTCGATGATGAAGCTTCTGAAACTCGAGCGGGGGCGCCTTGAATTCACCGAACCTTGAAACTAACGACTGCCCCCTTCCCGACCTGCGAATTTACGCAGCTTGAGTTGTCCAGTCACCCGCACGCATTAAGAACGCAAAAGCGCCGCAGAGAACTTCACATTCAGAACCGAATAGTTTTGCTGCCGATTTGTCTCGTTACTTCTTCGGAGATCGCAAAGCAAACGCGAGCCGACGGTAAAATGTCTTCAACAGTTGGCCTGGGTGCTTTACCGATTTTCAACGCCCCTACAAATTCTTCAACTTCTTCATAGCTGCCGTTGCGTAAGTCTTCAGGTTCTGTCTCCGGGCTCTGTTCGTTTATTTCCTGTTGGCCGTTGCGCCAGCATTCGAGGGATCGCTGTGAACCCGATCCGGCGACTACGCGTGCCCGAAACCCTTCTCCGTATAATTCATACCATTCTTCAACCATGCCGGCCGTGGGCAAGATTTCAACCCGCCCTGTTACGCCACCAGCAAAAGTTAGAGAGATGGCATACCAGATTGTGGATAGTCCCTCCGCAAATATTTCTGTCTTGAATTCCTCTACGTCACCGGCGATGTGGCGTAAAGCGTCGAGTGGGTGGATGGCGGTGGACCAGATAAAGTCTAACTCCGAGCGATTGTGTCGGACCTGCGTGGCCCGAACATATTGAAGCCGGCCAGCTCGTTTGGCCCACGAACAAGCTCGATTCAGGTAAGGCATGAAACGACGGTTAACCGACACCATGTGAGGAGTTGCAGTCATGCGCGCTACTTGCGCCAGTTGCTCAACTTCTGCAAGCGACTGTCCGAGCGGCTTTTCAATTACACAGGGCATCTTTCTCTCGAGTAGCAGTGTTGCCACGTCGACAATTCGGCCCACAGGCATGACGCTTATGCAAGCATGAAGCTCCTCTGTCGCCAACATCTGTTCGATGTCGGTGTAGGCTCTCGCGAACTTAAAATCGTGGCAGAACGCGTCCGCTCGTTGCGGATCAATGTCGCAAGCGGCGGCCAATTCAACCTGGCCCGGATGATTGGCTGCATACCTGGCCAGAGGCGCCGCATGGCTACCTCTGGAATGTTCTCCGCAGCCCACGATTGCCAGCCGAAGCATTACTCCTCGTAACTAACCGGTATGACACTTTGATTGCAGGCGTTGAACCTGCACCTGGCGTGAGATTCGTTCGATTTCCTGTGGATCAACCAGTCCCGGGGCCTCAGCCAGACAGTTTGCTGCGCCACAGGCAACCGCTAACGCAAGCGCCTCGTGCTCGGAAAGCCGCCGCTGGTGGGCAACAGCAAAACCAGCCAACGCGGCATCGCCGCATCCTACCGTTGACCAGGCAGGAACTGGCGGTAGATGTGACAGGAGAGCAACAGAAGTAGCGGTTGGCTGCCAAAGCATCCCATCTGTACCGAGCGAGATAGCTACGCTGCGCGCGCCTGCCGCGAACAGACGTCGCGCGACTTCAGTCGCGTCGCCGGCAGACTCGACTGGATCGCCCGAGAAGGCAGCGGCTTCCTCGCGGTTCGGTTTAACCAGATCGGGACTCGCACTAAGTCCATGCAAAAAAGCGTCGCCGCTCGTATCAAGCAGCACGCGGCATTGATAGAGGTGGGCGAGCCGAATCAACTCAGCATAAAAATCAACCGGAGCGCCGGGAGGCAGGCTGCCGGAAATCGCAACTTGCGAGCCTGCTTCACTCTCGGCGAAGATGTCTCGGCAGGCATTACAGAGACGTTCCACTTCGTCCTCTGTGACTGCTCCGCCCGGTTCGAGAATCTCCGTCACCGTACCATTACTGGAAATGAGCTCAAGGTTCGCTCGCGTGTCGGTTCGCGTCCGGACGATCGTCAAAGGGATACCCAATTCGGACAATCCGCTTTCGCATTCCTCACCCGTTGCGCCTCCGAGAAAGCCGACCCACATCACTTCAGAGCCGAGCGCCTGCGCGACCATCGCGACATGCGCGGCCTTGCCCCCCGGAAATGGCCGGGTGGAGAGCGCGCGATTTACCTGGCCCACGGCAATGTTTTCCAGCCGCAGACGACGATCAATTGCAGGATTGGCGCTGATGCAGATGAGCATAAATCTGTCCTCCCGCAGCGGCAGTGACTGTCAGTCGCGTTGCTCTCCTTTTTCTTTTGCCGCAGTGGCCTCGAGGCGCGCCAACATGTGCTTTATATCCGCGGCGCCTTTGATGGCGACATAAATTGTTATGGTCGAATACCAGACAACACAGGCTATCGTTAATGTTAGCCAAAACCAATGGTTACCCATCATGCAACCTCCCCGCGTAATTCGTTCCGGGGCGAAGGCTTGAGTAATGAGCCCACGACCATCGCCAGGGCGGAAAGGAAATAAGTAGCAATGCCGGAATAATATGGACCGATGGACTTGGCGAGTGCCGCGGTGGAGGGAAGTTGTTCAATGACAAGATAAGTTATTGGTATGACGGCGCTGATCAAGATGGCGGTGGCTGCGCCCCAGCTGTTAGCGCGTCGCCAGTAGCAGCACGAGATAAGAAGCACCGAAATACTTGCCAGGTAGATCGTTCCCGTTACTCCAAGATAGGTCCACAGGTCGCCTTTTAGCGGATACCAAAGACCATAAAACAGCAGGAAAATTCCAATTAACGCAATGATAGTACGGTTCCAGAAGAGTCCCTTCTTTTCTGACCAGCGCGTCTTTCGGAAAGGCGCCATGATGTCGTTGTAGATCACACTTCCCCACGTCAGCATGTACGAGGAATCAGTCGACATGTCCGCTGCCAGCATCGCAGCGATCAGAAGGCCCATGAGCCCAGCCGGAACCGAAGTACTAAGGTAGCGAGGCATTGCTTCGAGCGTATTAGCGACGGGCCCTAAGGTGGCCAAAGCCGCGATTCCCCAAATTCCGGGAATCAGAAAGCGGCACACGAAGAAAAAACTGGTGCGGGTGTAAACCTTGCGGCCAGTATCAGTGTTCTTTGCAGAGAGAACACGCGCGATGATGGTTTGCCAGGTTAATACTGCAGCGGTATTGAGGAGTGCGTTGAACAGAATGTACTGCCAACCCATCGTGGGATTGATGAAAGGATTGAACCCGCCAACCCCATAATGCGTTTCGACGGCACTGACCATACTGGTCCAGCCAACATTCATTAGAATCAGCACTGTTACGACAATCAAACCGGCGCTCATCACCACAAACTGCAGAAAATCTGTTACCAGCACTGAGAGCATTCCGCCCAGAATTGTATAGAAAGCGACGCCCACGAGCAGCGCCGTCATCATTATCTCGAGGTAGTTCACGTCAAGTCCCGAAACAAGGACGAGAAACTGACCACCCGTCCGCAAGAAGACACCCATGTTCAGCAGCCCGCCGAGTACTATTACCACTCCCGCGGCCCAACGGATGCGAGGTCCGAACCGCTTCTCAAAGAGTTCGGGAATAGTCATGACGCCCGAGTCGCGGAGCGGCTTAATGACAAATCCCGTCCAGCCGACGATGAGCATTGCCAGCGCCATCAGAATGCCTGGTGTCGCGCCCGCGAAACCTTTCTCGTAACCGTTCTGCGCGGTGTACATGCAGGTGACAATGCCGAATTCTGTAGCTGCCAGCGAAGCGATTCCGAGATAGACATCCATTTCGCGACCGGCGACGAGGAAGTGCTCCACCTTGCCTACGTACTTGCGAACCATTAAGCCGGCGACCATGGTTGCCAGCAGATAGATACCGACGATGCTTCCGTCCAACAGCCAATTGAATCGTGTCATACGCCTGTATCCGCCTTTGAGTTATTGCGCATCGTTTGCCTCATCCGTTGCTGAGCAGATGCGAATTTTAGACTGGGAAATCTCCTGAACGGCCGCGATGGCCGGCGCAAAAGTCTTTCGTAAGTCAATTTCATTGCTCGAGGAGAGCGCAGCTTTTACGGCAAGGGTGAAAGCATTTTTCAGCTCGGTGCCAAAGTTAATCTTTGTTATGCCTGATTTGATGGCTTGGCGCAGCAATGGCTCGGGCACACCCGAGCCACCATGGAGGACCAGGGCAACGCGAGTTCCCACGGCAGCGCTGATGGCCGACAGCCGCTCAAAATCAAGACGCACATCGCCTCGGTAAAAGCCGTGGGCCGTGCCAACCGCTACAGCCAAAGCATCGACACCGGTTGCTTGTACGAAGCGAAGCGCATCCTCCGGGCAAGTAAAAAAGCGCGAGCCATCATCGTCTGTAACAAATTGGTCGTTGTGAGCGACGTGGCCCAACTCACCTTCCACCGATACTCCGTTTGCGTGCGCCAGTTCCGTGACTCGGCGAGTCAGCGCACAGTTTTCAGTAAAGCTTAATCTCGAACCGTCAATCATCACTGAGCTGTAACCCGCGTCGATGCAACGAGCCGCTAATTCGTAACGGTCGCCATGATCCAAATGCAGGGCTACAGGTTGTTGCATTTCCGCGGCTGCTGCTTGCGCCATTGCGGTGACCATCGGCAAGCCCAGGTAATTAATGGTTGACTCGGTCGTTTGCAGAATCATCGATGAGTTGAGAGCATTCGCTGCCCGGACGTGAGCGAGCAGGGTCTCTGCGTTGTAAAAGTTCAGACCGGCAACCGCGCAGCCATTGGCGCGAGCTTTCTCCAGCAATAATCGGCTGGAAGCGAACGCGGCTGCGCGAGTCGATGTCGTCGATCTGTGGACCACAGTTTCCGGCATAAAACGGCTCTCAACTCGGAGATCTTCTCAGGAAGTTCTTAAGTTCAACTGTATCAGGCTGGCCGGCTGTACCACCTGCGTTCCTGGTTGACAGCGCGCCGCAGGCATTCCCTGATCGCAGACACTCAATCAAAGAGTTGCCGCGCAAATAAGCTGCGACAAATCCAGCAGCGAAAGAATCGCCCGCGCCGGTTGTGTCCAGCGTCTGAACCTTGTAACTATCAACGGCCACGATTTCACCGCTCCTGATTGCTACAGCACCTTTGCGGCCCAGCTTGATGACGGCACAAGGCACGCTGGATCCGAGTTTCTTGAGCGCGCTTCGCACACCTCGCGCCCGAGTCAACTGAAGCGCTTCAGACTTGTTAAGAAAAAGTATGTCCGTGTGAGCCAGCACTTGACCGATTTTGCTGGTCCATGTATGGGCCGGATCGGAATTCGGATCGAATGAAGTACTCAGGCCGGCGAGACGAGCCTCGCGAAAAATCCTGGGAAAAGCCGGCCGCAGAGCTGCTTGTAAAAAATACGATGTCATGTGCAGATGCCGGTGACCTTTGAGCATTGACATTCGCAGTTGTTTGTAGCCAAACGTGGCAATCGCGCCACGGTATGTGACTAGAGCTCGCTCCTTCCGCGTGCTGAGGGCGAGTGTTGCGCCGGTTCTCAATTCCGGCCGGCGAAAAACGTTCCTGGTTGAAATGCCGGCAGAGCGTAACTCCGACAGGCAAAAATCACCGAAGACATCCTTTCCAACCTGGCTGACAAGAGTTACTTCGTGCCCGAGCTTGGCAATGCCACAAGCAAAGATCGCCGATGCGCTGCCCAGCCGGAGTGTCAGGTCGTTAGCTAGAATTTCCGCTCCCATCTGCGGCGGCTCGACGAGATCGGTTGCGACTATGTCAACATTCAGCTCGCCGATGACGATTACGCGGGGTTTGGTTAAACTCCTCATCTTGATCGAACGAGCGACTTTCAAATATGATACTTCTGATTTCGGATTCTTTCGAAACTTCGCGGAGTTTAATATAACGGAAGATAAAATTGCAAAGAAATCTTTCGGTTTATTGCTTCCCAGATTTCTCCGGTGAAAAGACTTTCAATTAAAAACCCGCTGTCCACGTTAAGGAGCAAATGACAATGGATGCCCTGGCCAAACTATTGGCCCTGCCGGAAGGGGAAAAAAAAGCGCGGGGTTTGCTGGATACACCACGCGAGATTTCTCAGCAACCGGCAACCTGGCGGGAAGGGTATCGCAAATTTTTGCCGCTCGTACCGGGTATAGAAGGCTTCTTAGCTCGAGCCGGCCTCAACAACCGCGCCAATCGTGTCGCAGTTCTACTTGTAGGCGCCGGCACTTCCGACTATATCGGTCAATCACTTTGTGCTCTTCTCCAGCAGCAGTGGCGCTGTGATGTAAAGTCGGTGCCAAGCACCGATCTCTTAACCAATATGGATGAATACATGGTCGCAGGAGGCAAATATCTCTGGATCTCGTTTTCAAGGTCCGGTGACAGCTCGGAAGGAGTCGCCGTGCTCAGATCCGCGGTCACTCGCTACCCGGCAATTCACCATATCGTGGTCACCTGCAACAAACTTGGGCAAATGGCCAGCTCGTTTAACGGGCACGCAAATGTGTTCAGCATTGTGCTTGATGATCAGGTGAACGATCGCGGTCTGGCAATGACCAGCTCGTTTTCAAACATGGTGATAACGGGTCAGTCGCTTGCTCACATACACGAGCTAAATACGTACGCACGCATACTTGAAGAACTGGCGGCCGCAGCGCAAGGCCTGCTGCCAAAAGCTGCCGAGATGTGTGCGCACCTGGTTGCGGACGGTTTTTCCAAGGTTTGTTTTCTGGGCTCCGGAGCGCTTAAAGCGGCGGCTATTGAGTCGGGATTGAAAGTACTCGAGCTGACCGCCGGACGCGTCATCTCTTTCGCTGAATCTTTTCTCGGGCTCAGGCATGGACCACTGTCTGCCATCGACAGCGAAACGCTGGTTGTTGGCTTTTTGTCGGGCGATGCCAGGCGACGGTCTTTTGAACTGGATCTCTTGGAGGAGATTTGCGACAAGAAACTGACGGCGAAATATCTGGCCGTGCTGCCTGGTCCGCCTGACGACCTGGTGACCCAAGTGACAAACAATGCGATTCTTTTGCCGTTTTCAATGCCAATCTCGGATCTTTACCGGCCGCCGTTAGATGCCATCGTCGGTCAACTGCTAGGTTTGTTCGCGTCGCTCGAGCATGGATTGAAACCTGATTCGCCCAGCCCCCAGGGCGCAATCAGCCGCGTCGTTTCCCACGTCAGGATTCATTAAGCCTGGCAGCACACACTTAAACAAGAATCAGCCGCACTCCTCGAGCGCGCAATTCTGCCTGGACCTCCACCGATAGTGACTTGTCCGTGATCACTGAGTCCATTGCCTCCAGCGGCACGATGCGAGACAGGCTGCGTTTGCCAAACTTGCTTGAGTCGGCGACAAGAAATTTTTCTTTGGCAATGCCGACCATAGCCTGATTGACTTGTGACTCCTCGAGATTCGGAGTACTCAATCCGAACTCTAAATCGCAAGCATCAACTGCCAGAAAAAGTTTATCAGCCGAAAGTTGCTTGAGCATCGCTTCGGCAAAGTGGCCCACGGCGGATAAAGAGTTCTGCCGCACCATCCCGCCAAGGAGGATAAGCTGAATGTCCTTAACGCCAAACAATTCCATTGCAACGTTGAGGCCGTTAGTTATGACTTTCAAATCCTTCTTGTGTTTGATCTGACGCGCTATCTGCTGCGTGGTTGTGCCTGAGTCGAGAATGATGGATTCGCCATCGTTAATCAACTCGGCGGCGGCGGCGCCTATTCGCCTTTTCTCATCGGCGTGCAGCTCCGCTTTGATCTGAAGGGAGGGATCCCCGCGCACCGTCGCGACCTTGATAGCGCCTCCGTGAGCGCGCTGCAAAAGTCCGCGGTGGTGCAGGTCCTTGAGGTCATTTCGTATTGTGACTTCTGAAGTTTTGAAACGCCGGCTTAGTTCGGTGACCGCGACCTGCCCGTTCTTTTCAATCAGTTCGAGGATTCTGGTTCGGCGTTCCAGGTTCAGCATGACAGGAAGAATCAATTCGCTACGAATCGAGCGAGGATTGTCAGTTTTGAGAAGGATTTAATGCGCGTTTTGATCACTTGACAGGCTGAATTATTCCGGCCGGAGTCGAATTTTGTCAATATGAAAGCGAAAGAAACCGCAAGAAAGCAAAAATAGTCGTTATGGCCCAACCTCATTCCTCTCCGATGCTCTCGGCGTTCCTTGTATTGTTTCGTGTGATTTCGTGGATTGTTCTCTGCGGTAGTTGCCGAATTGATCCACGAAATCACACTAAATCTAACTGACTCAGATCCAGGTCATGCCGTTATTCACTTTCAGCCAGGTGCATCGCGTTGTAGATGGCGCCGAGCGGTCCGGCAAGATCGCCGAGCGCTGCCGGAATGATCTTCACTACGTGGCCCTTTGGCTTCCATTCGATTCGCTTCATGAAATCAGAAAGTGGGTCGAAGAGCGCCGGCCCAGCTTGAGCGATTCCGCCGCCGAGGATAATTATCTCCGGATCGATCGCATTGATGATTGAGGTGAGGCCGGCTGCAAGACTGCGCAATGATCGCAACCAAATTTCTGTTGCTTCTCGATCGCCTTTCAAATGAGCGTCAACCAGTTGACGCGTCGATGTAAAACGCCCGTTGGATCGGTTCTTAAGTGTTGAGTTTCCAATCGTGTCTTCAAGACTTCCGGGTGTACTGACTATGTCGAGTGGTCCATCAGGATTCAAAGAGATGTGGCCGAGATGACCAGCCCGGCCAATGCAGCCCTTGAACAAACGGCCATCGGCAAGGATCGCCCCTCCTACGCCAGTGCCGAGCGTTAGCAAAACCGCAAAACGGTGACCCCTGGCCGCACCTTTCCAGGCTTCTCCTAACAGCGCTGCATGCGCATCGTTCAAAACAGGAACAGCCTGCGATGCCTGTAGGAAATCTGTCCAATTAAGGCCTTCAAGACCCTGCAAACGGCCCTGCATGTTTGCGATTGATAGACCATCTTCAGCTGCGAGACCCGGCGCAGCGATTCCGATCCAGCTTGCCCTTTCACCCAGGCTGCTTTCTATCTGGCCGATCATTTCCTTTATCGTATTGGCCCACGAGCGCGTTGGATCGTCGGCTGTCTCATGAGACGAGTGCGATAAAATCTCGCCCTCTGCAGAAGTCACTGCCAGCTTAATATTTGTCCCACCGAGATCAATGCCGATTGCGTAGCTCATCCAATAGCCTCAGATCGAAAATAAACGCTGCACCAGTCTAAAATCTAAATTAGCCACAGATTAACGCAGATGATACTGATCAAAACATAAATACACACAAGTATTGCTTGAGCATTCTTAACTGCCATTCTCTTCTGATCCGTGTTTTCAGCGTTAATCTGTGGCCTAACCTCCTTTTTCATAACTGCCGTGGGTGGAATTTCACTTTGTTCAAAGCCTTCACACACCCTTCCGCCATTTTTTATCGTCACCCCGAAGCAATTGAATCGTGAGGGAACCATCCGCGTTAGGTGGCTGCGCGCTGGCCCACCGAACCGGCCGGCGAATGCCGCCCTTCGTCTCGATTTCTGCACGAATCTTCATTTTTTGACCATCCATGCCTTTCGGCAAGATGAACGATGCTTGCCGCAGTTTTCCACCGTGAGGGTGGCCAGCGTCGAGGGACCCACCGACAATTACTTTGCCATCCAGACCTTCAACAAATACTCTGAGGATTCCCGGCACCCCAGCGACGCCATCGTTTGCGAACGCTACAATCAGTTCGTTGGTGCCGTACCGCTTTCTTTGCCAGACCCAGGACGGCCGGATTCGATAGCCGATCCGTTTTCGGAGTGTTTCGAATCCTCTGGGATACCGTTCGTTATAGCGAGCCAGATTATTAGACTCGGTCCAGAGCGACCAGTAGTTAGCGCCGAGATCCAACGAATGCAGCATCCATTTCTCAAGCACATTGACTCCCGCATCATCAGCCGGAATGTAAGCTTGATCAACCTTATATTGCCGGTAATAGCCATCCTCCATGACGACCGCAAGCCAGGGCGGACGATTAGCCAGTTGTTCAATCTGAATCGGCTCTTCAATGACTATGCTGTCTGAACGAAGCCAGCATCCCTCCCGGACGCACATGTCAAGCACCCGGGTGTTGCCGACGCTGCTGATGTCAGGCTGCGTATTTACAGCGAGCGGTACCTTCTTCCACAGTCCGAGCTGAATTTGGGTCATGTCGGCGAATGTTTTTTCCGCCGTCAGGTAATCAGGAAACGGATTTGGCAAATTACTCGTGTGTCCCTCGCCCCAGAACCCGTACATCATCAAATCCACAAATTCCATCAAAGGGTGGTCGTCGAACTCTGCCACGAGTAATTCGTTCAATTCTCGAAATGCACTTTGAAAAGCGGAATGATCGTAACGGGGTTCAACAAATTGAAAATCACTGCCGTACGTCTTTCCGATTTTGACGAGGGGAACTTTCTTCTGCAGAAAGTCAGGCAGCGCCAGGCGGGTTGGCTGGAACTCGGTATTGGACATCTGAATGCGAAAGGCCACCCCGAGCTTATGCTGTTTGGCAGCTTCGAGAGTCAATTTGAACACCGGATGCAGATTCAATTTGCCCGGCGCTGTCTGCACATCTCGCCAATCGCAGCGGATGTAGAGAACGTCGACGAAGGGTAGGCTCGATAGGTTTTCAATGTGTTTCTCGAGTGTCTCGGTGCCTTGACGCGCTGCCAGGGAGGGTCCACCTTCCTCCCAGGAGTAGCCAACCAAACCGAGACCGTAATTCCGCACCGGCTGATCCGATTGAGAGGTAACCAGCACCGTGTACCAGCCTTCATCCTGATCGATACCAAAAGGCCCCTGGTTCAACCTATCCGCGGGTACTGGTCCAGAACCAAAATCGCGGTCATCCCAGGTGCGTGAGGGCACCTGTTGGGCGCTTAGTGCGCCGCAGCCATTTAGCATGCTGAGCGCGGCGCCGGCCTTGATGAAATTTCGTCTGTCCATCGCTGGATTCCTCACGAGAGCCGAAGATTGGTCTAACTCTACGGCGCCATCTACGACGCCGGCAGAGCGAGGTGCGTCCGAATCAAGCCTAGTATTGAGTCACTGATCTGCCGCGCTCGTTCTCTTGATTCGCCTTCAACAGAAACCCGAATGAAGGGTTCTGTATTTGAGCCGCGCACGTGAAACCATCCCTCTGGCAACAGCACCTTTATCCCATCCGTCAAATCCATTTCAGAATCACCGTAGGTCTTTCGAAGCAGTTTCAGAATTCCGGCTATCTTATTAGAAGGGCACAAAAGTTTTTCTTTAATGATGTATAAACGCGGAAATGAAGAGAGGATCTGAGAGAGCGAACGCCCCTGTTCGGCAATAAAGTGAAGGATCAAAGCCATGCCGACAAGGCTGTCGCGCGCAAAATTTATGCGCGGATAGATTACGCCGCCGTTACCTTCGCCGCCAATCACAGCTGCTTCACGTTTCATAAGATCGGTGACGTTGGCCTCCCCGATCTTCGAGCGGTAGAGCGGACAGCCAAACCGGTTGACCACGAAATCCAGAGCGTTACTTGTTGAAAGGTTGGCCACGACCGGTCCGCGCTCTTTGCCCAGCACATACGACACGGCAAGCACTAACGTGTAGTCTTCGCCTATTGCTTCGCCCTCATTGGAAACTACCGCCAGACGATCTGCGTCCATGTCCTGGGCGAAACCGACGTCTGCCCCGTGTTTCTTGACAGCTGCGCACAAATCGCCAAGATTTTCCGGTAATGGCTCAGCCGGCCGCGGAAACTGTCCGTTTGGTTGATCGTTGATCGAGATGACTTCGGCACCGAGCGCTGTAATTAGTTTCGGGCCAACGATTGAGCCGGCGCCATTGCAGGCATCAAGCACGACTCGCAGAGGCTTTGGCGTTGATGGCAGCGTGCCCACCGCATCGAGGATAGTTCTTATGTGAAGGTCGATTGCTCCCGTGGCGATCTCAACCGTGCGCATTTCGGCCCCCGCCACCTTTGTATATTCCCCCTGGTGATAGATGTCGAGCATCTCACGCGCTGAGCCGGAACTCAGGAACAGCCCATCAGGCCCGATAAACTTGAGGGCGTTCCATTCGGCGGGATTGTGACTTGCGGTAATCGCGAGACCACCCTGAGCTCCGCGCTGCCTGACGATCAACTGGACAGTGGGCACGGGACACATACCGACATCAATAACCTTGCAGCCACTGGAAAGCAGTCCGGCTATGACTGCCTGCTTGACCATTTCCCCTGACGTACGCGGATCGCGTCCGATGACAATGCTCCCTGAACCCACAAATGTGCCGAAGGCCTGCGCGAAGCGAGTTAGCAAAATCGGTGAAAGCGAATCACCGATGACGCCCCGGACACCGGAAATGCTGATTTTGAGAGTGGGAATAGCTCGCATAGAAATATTCCTAGTTTCTTATTCGATCTCTTGTCCAGTCGAGCAAGTTCTGCGCGCGTGCTGGATCTTCCGCTTCAACGATCAAACGAATCATCGATTCGGTATTAGACACGCGGGCATGTATCCAGCCGTCCGGAAAGGTAACCTTGATGCCATCGGTCAGGTCCGCCTCCAGTTGTTCCCGGTCGATACGCGTTCTGAAATTGTGGAGCAGCGAGTAGATGCGATTTGGATCTACCTTTAGGTTGTGTTTGATCATGGTGAGAGTTGGCAGGCAAGCGCGCAGCTGAGAAATTGTTTCACCAGTCTTCGCCAGGCGTTCCAGGATCAGCCCGATACCCGCAGCCGCATCGTGCGTATAATGCACCTCAGGAACAGCGATTCCACCACTCCCTTCACCGCCGAGAACAGCCTCGTGCTCAATCATGAATTCAGAGATGTAGGCTTGTCCTACAGGCGTTCTCACTACAGCTCCGCCGTGTCTTGCCGCAATCCTGTCGATGGCACTAGTTGTGGAAATGTTCGTAACGATTGTTCCCCTGCGGACCGGTAATCGAATCTCAGCGGCGAGAGCCAGCGTCAACTCTTCTGAAAGCGGTTCTTCGTGGTCGGTCACAATTCCGAGTCGTTCGCCATCGGCGTCAAGTGAAAAGCCGATGTCGGCCCGTCCTGCTTTAACCACGGCGCGAAGCTGGGCCATAGTTTCGGGCTTGGGTTCCGGCGAGTGCGGAAATGGAAGGGAAGGATCGTCGTTAACGGCGAGGACTTCGCATCCGGCTGCTGCGAGCCACCGCGGAATTAGACGCGTACACGCTCCGTTGCAACAGTCCACGGCAACCCTCAGATGCCGCGATCTAATCACGTCAAGATCGAATGCCCTACTGAGTACGTCAATGTGGTGCTCAATTGCATCCTCGCTCTCTAGAGTGCTTTTGATCTTATCCCAGGTGACCTTGTCGAACTCGCCCTGGTGATAGATATCCAGCAATTCCTCGCCCTGGCTGGAGTTCAAATATAGACCATCGTTACGTACAAATTTCAAAGCATTCCAGGGAGCAGGATTGTGACCAGCTGTGATAGCGATTCCACCTTCAGCGCCGAGATGCGAAACTGCCAACTGCATACTTGGGGTAGGGCAGATACCGAGGTCAACAGCTTCACAGCCCGCAGCTAACAGGCCCGCACACACTGCCGCGTGAACCATTGGTCCCGATGGTCGGGTATCACGGCAAACAAGAATTGGTCCACCGTTAAGATAAGTGCCGAAGGCCTGCGCGAATCCGACGATCAATTCCGGCGTAAACGTCTCGCCTACAACACCACGGATCCCTGTGATTCCAATCTTCAGCGGCTTCATAACAGTAGGTTTTGAAGATGCCACCGCCTTGCGCGGTGGAGTCTCACGTTCACTGCTAACAAACTACCCCCGCTTAATTTTTCGCCGAACGCGCCGGAGGCGGTTTCTGACCCTGTGCAAGCGTGCTTCCTGATTCTTACACAATTTCTAAAGCAACTTCAGGTTTTAAAGATGCCACCGCCTTGCGCGGTGGAGTGTCACGTTCACTGCTAACAAATTACCACCGCTTAATTTTTTCGCCGAAGGCGCCGGAGGTGGTTTCGGAACGCGCGCTACATATTCCAACGTAACCCTCCGGCGCATTCGGCGATAGAGAGGAAACCCTGAAAGTTTGTAGCAGTGGCGCGTGAAACTCCACGGGCAAGCCCGTGGCATCTTCGATCTGACATAGATCAAATAGCATTTGTTAACGGACTGTGCCGCCCTTCTCGCACCAGCAATAGAACCAGCACCATGCCAACCAGGGGAATAAAGCTGGCCGTTATCAGAATGGGAGCAAATGAATAATGGTCCGAAACATAACCAATCAAATAAGTCGAAATAATTGTGCCTATGCCTGCGCCGGTTCCGCTCATGCCGCTCACGGTCGCCACCGACTCGCTCCTGAATAGATCCGATGGCAGCACGAGAGCCATAGTCGAGAACGCGGCGTAGGCGAACGTTGATACTGCGAAGAGAGCAGCAAGGGCGAAAAGACTCGACGTGAAGACAGTCGGTATCAGGAGCGCCATGCCGAGGCCGCCAAAAAGAACTACTGCCTTGCGGGCCCGCAAGACGGGCCAGCCGCGGCGGATCAGCCAGCTGGACATTCCCCCACCGAAAAAGTTACCAAGATCCGCGGCCGCAAACGGAATCCAAAACGCGAGCAACCCCTGTTCAGGATTGATTCCCTTGGTAACCAAATAAATTGCAAACCAGTCAGTAATGAAAAACCAAACCGGATCGGTCGTAGTGCGCGCAGCGATCACCGCCCATGTTTTCGACAGCTTTAGCAACTCACTCCAGGTCGGGCGCGGACCTTTCGCTGCCTCCGGGGACTGCTGCTCGAGCTTGTCGGCCAGGATCATTTGTCGCTCCTGCTCGCTGATCCGCGGATGTGTTTCCGGAGGATGATAGAGTAGACGCCACGCAATTAGCCAAAGAAACCCGAGCGTGCCGGTGACGATAAACGCCGGACGCCAGCCACCGAAGTATTTGTACAGACCAATCACCAAAAGCGGAGCAATCGCGCCGCCAATAGAAGAGCCACTATCAAACAGGGCGACTGCCCAGCCTCGCTCCCGTTTGGGAAACCATTCCGAAACGGCTTTTGTCGCAGCGGGCCAGTTTGCTGATTCACCAGCGCCGAGCAGAAAGCGGAAGAATGCGAAACTGCGCAAGCCGACGGCCATTGAAGTAAGGATCGAGGCCAGCGAATACCAGATAACTGTGATTGTCAGGCCCTTGCGGGTGCCAATGCGATCGATTAGGCGTCCTGAAACTGTTTGTCCGATTGAATAAGCGACCCGAAAAGCGATCACGATCAAAGCGAACTGCTCGTTATTCCAGTGATAGTCATTCTTAAGATAGGGAGCAAGAACCGAAAGAGTCTGACGATCGAGGTAATTGATTACGGTTGAAGCAAAGAGGAGCCCGCCAATCAGCCAGCGCAAGTTTGAAATCGAGCGAGGACGGCTGGCGATTTCATTTGCAGATGCCATTTATACCACTTTCGCAAAAGGGGATTAAGAACTTGTGAATCAGTTTGGGGATTCACTACTTTGGCGATACGCGACAATGATTTTTTCACACCGCGCGATGTCGGCTAACTCTTTTATTCCCTGTTCCTCGCCGCTGTCGGCAATTGGGCAGGCAAATACTCTCGTTTGTTTCTTGGCGAATGCGTTGATCAATTCGTTCGGAAATCCAAGTTCGCCTCCCGGGCGGTCATAGCATTGCCGCGATCCATCCCAGTAGCGCGTCCTCAGTTCGCGTAGAGCTTCAAACATAGGCTTGCCCTTGAGCAGAAAGAGACCGATGTTCGTCTCACCAAACTGCGGCCGCTGAAACTCCTCCAAATGCGTCTCATGTGCGGTTTTCACTTGTCCCTGTTCGTCGCGAACTAACGGCGCGTATGGAGATTGTTTGAACGTCGTCGGAAGCACCATGTCGTATTCGTCAAACAGATTTGCGATGGTGATTGCGCGGCGGATAGTTTGAGATCGGATCGCCGGTTGAGTGCTCCATACAACGAGGACACGTCCCTCGAAGCCAGTGAGAGCATCGCCGGCAGCCAATACGGCATCGCCAGTTCCCAACGATTGTTCTTGCAAAACGTAGCTGACTTCTTCGCGAGCGAGCGCGGCTCGCACCGCAGCTTCAGTGTCTGGCGATACGATCACGATCGGGTCATGGGCTTTTTCAAGTGCAGTGCGAATGTTCCGAATGACGTGAAGGATAGATGGTACGCCGAGTACCTGGGCGAGAGGTTTTGCAACTTCGAGTCCAGTGCGCTGCGCCCGCAATCCCTTCCCTGCAGCTACGATGATTGGCAACACCTCCGTCGCGGATTCCGCGACGCTAATATGATCGAGCATCGAGACAACATCGTTGAGATATTTCGATTGATTACCAGCGGAATTGAATCCTTCGAGCGTTTCGCGCCAGACAATCTCCGGTTCAAGCCGCCTGAGACCATCTCCGGGAGTTGAAATCATAATCGAACCTTCTTCGACGGCGTTTCGCTCACGAGGCCGGTAGTATTCGTTTTGGACTCGGTTCCCCAAGGCCGGAACGCTGCTTTCGCGCGTTAGAGCAAGAACATTCCCACCGAATCCTCCACCCATCAAACGCGCGCCAAATACATTCGCGTCTGAGCGGATGATTTCGATCAATGCTTCAAGGTCGGGTGTGCTCACACCATAGAGATCTCGCAAACTTGCGTGAGACTCGTCGAGAAGTTTTCCCAGCGCACGCATTGACGAGTCAGCTTCGTCCTGGCGCACGCCCACTTGACTCATTGCTTCAAGAATCGCCGTTGCCCGGTCTACACGGCGAATTTCGCCGAGGTGATGTAACGCGCGGGCGCGCACCTGCAACGGTACGATGCTGCGCTGACCGACGAGCGCAGGGAAACTACGCCGCAATTCTGAGACCGCGGCGGGCGAAATCTCCTCAACTTGATCGAGCGTGAGCGCCGCGGGAAGCGTCCCGATAAGACCTTCAGCGACGTCGATTGCTGTCGATGACCCTGCCTCGAGGGAAGTAATCGTCTGTTGCCACGTTCTATAACGTTCAGGTTCGTTGACTCTCCATGCTTCAACCAATGCGGGAATGACCACGCGCGATACGGCCGCCCGTTCGTTGTACTCGGCCATCACTGCCCGGCTCTTTTCAGCAGGTAAGGAGAAAAAAGTGACCCACCGAAA
>Ga0137403_10001706_pt1 | contig 27463 bp, 30 predicted proteins | sample CZOMad2_1_16fung_FD_122057 | JGI IMG/M metagenome (GOLD analysis project Ga0137403, IMG submission 122057) | Vadose zone soil fungal communities from Angelo Coast Range Reserve, California, USA - CZOMad2_1_16fungal (Hybrid Assembly) | ecosystem: Environmental > Terrestrial > Soil > Vadose zone... | reverse complement strand
TACGAGCGGCACCGCCACTGGGCCGCGCGGCTCCTCAACTTCAAGCCGCTCAAGCAGCGGCCGAGCGACTACGTCCGCGAGCACATCTTCTTCAGCGTCCAGCACGTCGAGCGCGTGGCGATCGAGCTGCGTCACCACATGGGCGTCGAGCGCATCATGTTCGCGACCGACTTCCCGCACATCGAATGCGACTGGCCGAACACGCGCCCGTTCGCCGAGCGGCTGTTCGCCGACGTGCCCGCCGAGGAGGCGTTCAAGATCGGGGCGCGCAACATGCTGTCGTACTTCCGCCTCGAGGGCACGCCGATGGGCCGGAGGGTTCTGGCGGCGGCCCATCTCTAAGGCCGCGGCGGCTCAGCGACAGTCGCGCCGGAAGCCGCCGTCGAAGTCTCCCGTCAGGCACCGCGCGAAGTCGGCGTCGGTCGACAGCCGGAACAGCACGCGCGCCGCGACGGCGGTATCGGCGAAGTCGGAGAACACCCCGTCGATGCCCAGCTGGTAGAGCTGCAGATACTCGTTCACCGGGTTGCCGGCGTAGTCGGACGGCAGGCGCCGCTGCTCGTTCCGGAAGGTCCAGGTGTGGACGAGCAGGCCGTGGGCATGCGCGCGCCGGATCAGGTCGGTGGGCGGCAGCAGGGCGAGATCGGCCTCGTTGACGAGCCCGTCGCCGTTCGCGTCGGCAACCGTGCCGTTGGGGTTGAGCTTGATGGCCTTCGTCGACACGATGTAGCGCTTCCACGGCCCGAGCCCGTCGGCGTACGTCCGGATCTCCCGCAAGCCCTCGTCCGTCGCGAAGAAGCCGAAGGTGCGGGCCAGGAGCCGAGGGTCTCCGGATGCCGTCCAGTCGTAGGGGCGGTCGAACGGCGCCGTGTAGTCCAGCGTGCCGTCGGGGTTCACGTCGTTGGCATCGACCAGCTGGATGAGCCGGATCTTCGTCAACCGGCTCAGCTCCTTGAGGTTCGATTGCTCGAACGACTGGATGAAGACGGGCGCATCCCGCCGGTCCCAGCCGGCCGCCCGCAGCACCCGCAGAAGCCGGGCCTCCAGCGGCAGGCCGATCGACTTGTGGTACGTCGGGTGCTTGGTCTCCGGGTAGATGCCGATGACGCGGTCCTTCTCCTTCGCCTTGCGCTTGGCCAGGGCGATGACCTCTTCGAGCGTGGGAATCTCGAATCGGCCGTTGAACTGCTGGGGGCGCTCGGGCAGCGGCTGGACGGCGCGCAGCGTCTTGATCTCGGCCAGCGTGAAGTCCGAGGCGAACCAGCCGTCTTCCGCGAAGCCGTCGACGACCGCCGTCCGGCGCCGGCTCGCGAACTCCGGCCGGGTCGACACGTCGGTGGTGGCGATCATGTTGGGCTCGTGGCGGGCGATGAGGTGGCCGTCCTTCGTGGCGACCAGATCGGGCTCGATGTAGTCGGCGCCGAGCTCGATGGCCAGCGCGTAGCCCTCCAGCGTGTGGTCCGGCAGATAGCCGGCCGCGCCACGGTGGCCGATGACGAGGGGCGCGCGCGACGAGTCGGCGGAGGCCGGCGCCGCCAGGCAGCCGACCGCGAGCACGACGAGGAACGCGGCGAGGACGGCTCTGATCGTCACTGTCCTCTACAGCCCCTGCCAGTAGCGGCGCCCCTCGAGGCGGACTATTTTCCCGTAGCCCGGCGCCTCGAAGTGCCCGGCCGCGACGAGAATCTGCTCACGCTCCAGACGGTCGAGGAGGGCCTTTCGTGTCTGGCGGGTCAGGTCGGGGTCCATGTCGGCGCGCGAGACCCAGTCCGGCTCGAGCACCTGCACCGGGCTGTGCGCCGCATCGCCCAGGACGAGCGCCCGCTCGCCCTTCGAGGTGACCAGGATGCTCATGTGCCCGGGCGTATGGCCGGGCGTCGGCACCGCCGTCAGCTCGCGCGTCAGGCTCTGCTCGCCCTGCATGAACTCGATCAGCCCGAGATCGGCCAGCGGCCACACGCACTGCGGCGCGTTGACGAAGCGCGTCGGCTGGAGCGCGGGGTCGTGGGACGACTCCCAGTCCTTCTTGGGCATCCAGTAGCGAGCGCGGGGAAAGGTCGGCACGTACTTACCGCCCTCGGTCTTGAGATTCCAGCCGACGTGGTCGCGATGCAGATGCGTCATGACCACCATGTCGACGTCTTCCGGCCGGACGCCCTTGGCCTTGAAGTCGTGCATCAGCTGGCCCCACGGCACGTCGGGAGTCTCGGCGGGCTTGGGCCCGAGCCCGGTGTCGATGAGGATCGTCCGGCCGCCGGCGCGGATCAGGTAGGAGCCGAGATTGAAGCGGACCTTGTGCTCGTGCAGATGCGACTCGTAGGCGCTCCAGCTGTCCTCCGGGATGGTCGGGAAGAAGTTGCAGAGGTCGAACTCGAGCATCCCGTCCGTTAGCATCATGATTTCGACATCGCCGACGCGGATCACATCGCTCGCCATGAGAAAGCCTCCGAGGGTTCGTTCCGGGTTGACGTCGCTCAGCGCGCAGACTCTACAGGAGAGCGCGCGCCGGCGCCAGCCCGGCCGCCGGAGGCGAGCGATCGCCCCCACACATCACTCGATGACCACGATCTCGACCCGCGTCACGCCGTCGCCGACGATCCCCAGGGCCTTCGCCGCCGCGAGGCTCACGTCGAGGACGCGGTCGTTGACCCAGGGCCCGCGGTCGTTCACGCGGACGACGACGCTCCGGCCGTTCTCGACGTTCGTCACCCGCAGGCGGGTCCCGAAGGGCATCGTGCGGTGCGCGGCCGTCAGGAGATTCATGTTGAAGGCCTCGCCCGAGGCGGTCGCGCGTCCCTGGTGCCGTTGCCCGTACCACGAGGCGAGGCCGACGATCCGGGTACCGGGCGGCGGGGCTGCGGCGCGGGTCGGCTTCCGCGTCGCGGCGCAGCCCGGCGCGATGAGCGCGAGACTGGCAAGGCCCAGCACCAGCATGTCTCGCCGACGCACGGCCGGCACGACTGTGGCGGTGTGAAAGACCTCGGCGCGCGCTAGCGCGCGGCGGTGGTCCGGTCGGGTGAAGTGTCCCCGACAAATTTCACGGTTTCGCGCCCCTTCACGATGTCAGGGGTGATGACCCAGCTTCCCCCGCAGCTCGCCATGGCCACCTTGCCGGCCGTCGGCGGCGAGACGATCGCGGTGAAGGCGCTCCCGATCCCCCCGAGGATACAGAAGGTCACCTTCAGCGGCGCGTACACCAGCGTTCCGAACGCACTCCCGGCCCCGTAGGCGACCTCAGCGCCGCTCGACGAGGAGCCGGCCCAGCTCGGCGTGCTCGTTCCTACCAGCGCCAGCACGAGAAGTAGCGCGACGATGTGCCTCATGATTGTGGCCTCCCTTTCAGTCCTGGCGCTCGTACGATACCGCAAAACGGCGTGTCGCGCTTACGCGCGGGGCGCACCTCCACCCAGTGCCTCACGAACTGCGCGTGCGTCATCCCGTCTCTGCGGGTCAGCAGCGACACGCTCTTGATCACCGGTGTGCCTCCCTGGCCGGACGGCGCGGGGACCAGCCGTCCGCGAGTGTCAGTTGCTGGAGCCGCCGCGGCTGCCCCAGTCGAAGGCGAGGACTTGAACCCGGTACGCGGCGGCCGGCTCGACCGCCGCGCTGAAGTAGCCACGGTTGCCCGCGGGCACGCCGCCGAGCACCCACGTCGACGAGCTCCCGATGACCTGCCCGGCGGCGTCGAGGCGCTCGATCGAGAGCTGCATGCGCTCGGCCGGCATCCCGGCGTTCAGGTTGTACACGTAGCCGCTGATCACCGGCCGCGGGCTCGGCGTGACCTGGAACTCGATCCGGAAGTATCGATCGAGGGTCTCCTGCGCGTAGTTTGCGGCCCCGGCGCTGCCGGCGGCCATCAGCGCGACGGCCGCGAACACGAGAGCGACACGAGCTCCACGCATCGCCGCACCTCCGCCGGAAAAACTCGCAACCATGGGTACCGGTTCCGCGCGCCGTGGTTCGGGCGCATACCCTGTGAGATGGCCGATGGCCCCTCGGCGATTCGCCGCCTCCGGCGTCAGCGCGGTTTCTCCACCATCCGCGCTCTGTACCCCTTGCGCTCCATGCAGCGGTTGAACGCGACCCGGTCCGTGCGCTCCGAGCCCGGCAGCGAGACCGTCTGATGATCGGGAGCTTCCTTCCGACAGATCGCCATGTCGCGATCGAGCTTCGCCGGCGTCGTGCCCGGCCTCTCGTAGATCCACTCGTGCGTGGCGCAGCCGGCGAGCAGGCCGATCGCGCAGACCAGCGCCGCCGCCCGCCGCGTCACTGGATCACCCGGTCGGCGCGCTGGAGCAGCACCGCGGGAATGGTGAGCGTCATCGCCCGCGCTGCGCGGAGATTGATCACGAGCTCGAAGCGCGGCGCGCGCGTCACCGGCAGGTCCGCGGGCCGGGCGCCTCTCAGGATCCGGTCGACGAGCCCGGCGGTCTGACGGAAGACGTCGGTCCAGTTCGCGCCGTACGCGAGGAGGCCGCCGGCGTCGACGAAGTCGCGGAACGGAAAGACCGCCGGCAGCCGGGCGCGCCTCGCGAAGGTGGCGAGCCGCTCCCGGTGCGCGAGCGTGAGCGCGTCGGCGAGCACGAGCAGTCCCTGCGGTCGCAGCGCCTGGATTCTGGTCAACGCCTCGCGCACGTCGGCGTCCGCTCGGATCTCGACCGGCGTCAGCGCCACGCCGCGCGCCCGCGCGGCGGCTTGCGTCGCGCGCAGGTCGACGGCCGCGCTCGCGCTGGCGGCATTCCACAGCACCGCCGCACGGGCGAGACCCGGCACCACCTGACTCAAGAGCTCGACGCGTCGCGCGCTCAGCTCGACGGCGAACGTCGTGAGCCCCGTGAGATTGGTCCCCGGGTCGGCGCGATCGCCGGTGAGCCCGGCGGCGGCCGGGTCGTCGAGGGAGACCATCACGATGGGTACCGTCTTCGTCGCCTGGCGCGCGGCCTCGATCGCCGGCGCGCCGACGGCCACGATGACGGCGACGTTCAGGCGCACGAGATCGTCGGCGTGCTGCGGATAGAACTCGGGCTTGCCCTGCGCGTAGCGGTACCAGATCTTGACCGATTCGCCCTCGACCCAGCCGCGCTCGCGGAGGCCCTCGCGCAGGACCGGGGTCGAGTCCGGCGTCGGCTCGTTGGCCAGGTAGCCGATCCAGGGGATGCGCGTGTCGGGCTGCGCCGCCGGCCTTCGCGGCGCCACGACGGCCGGCGCGATGACCAGGAGGGCGAGGCCGACGGCCGCGATCCACCGCGCGGCGGCGCGCCTCACGTCCGGGCGAGCGTCTCCCACGCGGCGACCTGAACCGCGCGGAACGGCGTCGCCTCGAAGGCGGAGCCGATCGCGACGAGACCGATGCCGCGCCAGCTCGACAGCCATGAATTCAGGAGCTGGAGCGCGGTGCCGCCACCAGCAGCGCACGGCGCGAACCATCCAGCATGCACGGAGCCTACCAAACGGCCGAGGAAATTGGTATGATTCGACACCATGGCGCAGGGGTTGCGAGAACTGGTGGGTCGAGTCATGATCGACCCGGAATTCCTCATCGAGCTGCAGCGTGCGCCCGAGCCGCTTCTGGCCCAGTACGAGCTCAGCGACGCCGAGCACGCGACCGTGCGGCAGGCTCTCGCCCGCCTCGCCAAGACGCCCTCGAGTGAGCGGCGGCACGAGTTCCGCAACACCCTCATCAGCCGCGTGGCCACCTAGGCCCCGGCCTCCCGCGCGCGTGCCGGTGTCCGCCGCAACACTCGCGTTCCTGCGCGACGTCCGTGTCTTCGAAGCCTTCGCCGACCCCGAGCTGGCCGCCCTGGCGGATCGCTTGCGGGAGCGCGAGCTCCGCCGGCGGCAAATTCTCTTCCGTGAGGGCGATCGCGGCGACGAGATGTTCATCGTGCGGCGCGGCACCATCCTCATCTCCAAGGCGGTGACCGGGAAGGTCGAGCAGGTCCTGGTCCGCGTGGAGCCCGCGGACTTCCTCGGCGAGATGAGCCTGTTCGACGGCTCGCCCCGCTCGGCCACCGCTCAGGCCGAGACGGACGTCGAGCTGCTCGTCCTGGGGCGCGACAGCCTGCAGACGATGACCGAGACCGCCCCGCGCGCCGCCGCCGCGTTCTTCTACGCGATGGTCCAGGTCTTCATGGACCGACTGCGGAGGTCCACGCAGCAGGTGGCCGAGGCGACCCGCTGGGGTCTCGAGGCCACCGGCCTCGACGTCGAGGCGCGGTGATGGACCGGCCGGCCCCGGCGAAGTTCGAGCTGCTCGTCCGCCGCGAGGACGACGAGGACTTCGAGCTCCGTCAAGTCGCGAGCGTCATCGGCTACCTCAACTCACGCCCGCGTCGGATCGATCAGCAGTCGTACGAGATCTCCGAGCTTCGCTCGCGTGTCGCCGTCGCGCCCGGGTTCATCCTCAAGAACACGACGACCGACCGCTTCCTCCTGCTCTCCGCGCAGGAGCGGTTCCTCTGGGACCAGATGGACGGCGCCACGTCGCTGCAGGAGATCGCGACGTCGTACGTCCTGAAGTACGGGGAGTTCGACTTCGACATCATCCCGAGCCTTCTCCACAAGCTCCAGCGGGCGCAGCTCCTGACGTTCGAGCCGCGGTCGCGCCTGCGCCAGGCGCTGGCGCGCAACCGGGACCGTCGCGTCGTGCGGGCGATCGAGCTGGCGCTGACCGGCCTCGAGCGCATCCGGATCGCGAGTCAGAACGTCCATCCGTTCTTCCAGCTCCTCTACCGATACGGCGGCTTCATGCTCTTCACGCCGGCCGCCATCGTCGCGTGCTTCGGGCTCGCCCTCATCGGCGCCGGCGCCGCCGTCGTCCTCTTCCACGAGATGCACGACATGCTCGACGGCTTCGGCGGCCGCGCCCTCGTCGGCCTCGTCACGGTGAAGCTGCTCTTCTTCGCCAGCGTGGCGCTCCATCAGCTCGTGCACGGCCTCGCGTGCATTCACTATCGGCGCCGGGTGCGCGAGTTCGGTTTCACGTTTCTGCACGGGTTCGTGCCGACGTTCTACGTCGACGTCACCGACATCTTCATGGCCAGCCGGCGGGCCCGCGTCGTCACCGCCATCACCGGCGCGCTCGTGCACCTGGTCCTGGGCGCCGCCTGGTTCATCGTCGCCGCCCACGCCCCGATGGGCGGCTTCACCCAGGCGTTCGCGGCCGCGTCCGGCATCATCCAGTGGCAGGCGCTGGTGGTCGCGCTCTACCCCTTCTGCTTCATCGAGATGGACGGCTACCACGTGCTCGTCGACGTGCTCGGGGTGCCCACGCTCAAACACGACGCGCTCGCGTACGTGAAAGGGCTCCTCAGCGGCACCGGCCGGGGGCGACTGGGTCGCGAGGAAGTGCTCTGGGTGGGCTACGTGGTCCTCTCGACGCTCTCGGTCGCCGCGTTCATCGCGTTCAACGTCTGGATCATCGTCAGCGCGACGAGCTGACGCTCAGCCCGCGACCTCGCCGAGCAGCGCCTCCACCGCGGCGGTGATGTCCCGCGCGCGCTCGGCGCCGCTTCGCGGACCGGGCGTCGCCGAGCCTTCGAGCGCCGACGCCCGAGCGGCCGGGGCGAGCCGCACGATCTCGGCCTGGGCGCGCCCCCGCAGCTCGTCGCCGACCAGCGACGCCATCTCCGCGATCACGGCGAGGCCGAGCGCGGCCCGGTCGGCCCCGGCCGGGGCCGCCGCGAGTCCTTGGGCCAGCGCGTCCCGGAGCCGCTCGGAAATTCTCACGCGGCCCCGTCCGATCTGCACGAGGTCCCGCGCGACGGGTCCCCACTCCAGCGAGAACGCGCCGGCGGCGGACTCGACGAAGGGCGCCAGCGGCGCCGCACAGCGCGCCGCGACCACGGCGGCGACGCCCGACCAGACGCTCGCCGGCAGGGGCCGCGTCGCCGACGGCGCGGGCTCGTGCGCGAGGATCTTCGCGAGGTCGCCGTCGGAGCGGAGCAGAAGATGGTCCTCGAGCCGCCGCGCGAGCGCCCAGAGCGCGCAGCGCACGCCGTCGGCGGCGTCGATGATCCGGCGCGGCGCGTGGCGCGCGACGCCTTGCCAGTCGGGGCGATAGTACGTGATGCCCCGCCAGACGACTTTCTCGATCCGTCCGCGCAGCTGCACGTAGAGGTCGTCGGCGACGAAGACCCGCTCGCTGGGCGCGGGCCTCCACGTGAGGCCGCCGCGCATGAACGTCGCCAGCGGATCGGGCACCTCGGGCTCGTAGCGGAACGACTCGAGCAGCGCCATGAAGAGCTGCTCGGTCGGATAGGGGCCGCGATAGGTGAGGGCGCCGGCGCTCTGCTCGGCGGCGCGGGTGGCGATGAGGTTCAGCACGGCGGTCCCGCCGCCGGGCGGCAGCCGCGCGGGCTCGCCGAGCGCGGGGATGCGGTCGATCCGCGCCCAGTCGAGCGCCTCGAACACGGTGAGCGGAGTTCCGCGCCAGCCGCGGCTCGAGGGCTCGGCCGCGTGCCACAGCCGATCGGACCAGCCCCACGGCGCCTCCCGCGTCGCGCGCGGCTCGATCCCGAGCCACGAGCCGTCGGGAATCCGTACCCACGCGCTCTCGAGAGACCCGGTGGCCGTCGGCTGAATCACGACGACGAGCGTCCCCCGGCGATCGACGACCTGCACGGAGCGGAATGATACAATGCGGGCCGTCAATGGAGACCTGGCACTCCGCGCTCGAGCTCGCGGATCTCGTCCGACGAAAAGAGGTCAAGCCGCTCGAGATCCTCGACGCGGTGCTCGCCCGACTCGACGCGGTCAACCCGACCGTCAACGCGTTTTGCCTGGTGACGGCCGACGTCGCGCGGGTCGCCGCACGCGAAGCGGAGATCGCGGTCATGAAAGGCGAGCCGCTCGGTCGGCTCCACGGCGTGCCGGTGTCGATCAAGGACGTGCTGCCGACGCGCGGCCTCACGACCACGGGCGGCTCGCGACTCTTCGCCGACTTCGTGCCGGAGGAGGACGCGCTCGCGGTCGGCCGATTGAAGGCCGCCGGGACGGTGCTGCTCGGCAAGACCAACACCTCCGAGTTCGGCCACAAGGCGCTCACCGAGAACCCGCTCTTCGGCGTCACGCGCAATCCCTGGGATCCGGCCCTGACGCCCGGCGGCTCGAGCGGCGGCGCCGCGGCGGCGGTCGCGAGCGGCGTGGGCCCGGTGGCGCTCGGGACCGACGCCGGCGGCTCGATCCGGATTCCGGCGGCGTTCTGCGGCGTGTACGGCTTCAAGCCCTCGTTCGGTCGCGTGCCGGATCGCACGGGGTTCGGCGGCTTCGAGCGCGTCGGGCACGTCGGCCCGATCACCCGCACCGTCCGTGACGCGGCGGCGGTGCTCGACGTCGTCGCCGGCGGCGACGACCGCGATCGCGGCTCGCTGCCGGACCAGGCCGGCTCCTACCTGGAGGCGTGCGACGGCGCCGTGAAGGGGCTCCACGTGGCGTGGGCGCCCGATCTTGGCTACGCGGCGGTGGACCCGAAGGTGCTGGCGGTCTGCGAGAACGCGGCGGGAGCCTTCGAGACCCTCGGCTGTCACGTGGAAGTCGTCAATCCCGGGTGGGAGAATCCCGAGGAGCTCTTCGCCACGATCATCGCGGCGCAGTTCTACGCGGCGTGGTCCGATCGGCTGCCGGACGCCGAGCCGCTGATGGATCCCTCGCTCGTGCGGTTCATCCGGCGCGGCGGCGCGATCAGCGCGCGCGACTATCTCCGCGCCGTCGCGCGGGTCGAAGAGTACTGGCGGGAAGTGCAGACCTTCCTCGAGCGGTTCGACGTGCTGCTCATGCCGACGGTGGCGGTGCTGCCGTTCGCCGCCGGCGCGCTCCCGCCGCGTGAGATCGCCGGACAGGACGTCTCGGCGCTCGGCTGGATGCCCTTCACGTACCCCTTCAACCTGACGGGCCAGCCCGCGGCAAGCGTGCCCGCCGGATGGACCGACGAAGGTCTTCCGGTCGGCCTGCAGATCGTCGGGCGTCGCCACGCCGACGGCACGGTGCTGGCCGCGTCGGCCGCGTTCGAAGCGGCCTCGCCCTGGAGAAATCGCCGTCCGAGCCTGTGACGCCCCTCCCCACGTGCGCCGATGACTGACCGCGCGCGATGGGCGATCGTCACCGCGGTCCTGCTGGCAGTGCTCGCCATCGTCATCTGGCTCGTCGCCGCGGACGCTCCGATCATCCGGTTCCTGGTCCGCCTCTACCAGGACAAGAAGTTCCTGAAAGAGACGGTCAGGGCGTGGGGCTGGATGGCCCCGCTCGTCTTCATCGCCATCCAGGCGACCCAGGTCATCATCTCGCCGATCCCTGGGGAGATCACCGGCCCGGTCGGCGGCGCCCTCTTCGGGACCTGGCTCGGGCTCCTCTACTCGACGGTCGGCCTGACGCTGGGCACGCTCTTCTGCTTCTGGGTGGGGCGCAAGTGGGGCGAGCCGCTCGTGCGGCCGTGGCTCAGCGAGCACCACTGGAACCGGATGAACTTCATCCTCGAGGCGGAGGGCGCGATCATCTGCTTCATCCTGTATCTCGTCCCCGGCTTTCCCAAGGACATCCTCTCGTACCTCTTCGGGATCAGTCCGATGCCCTTCTGGCTCTTCGCCATCGTCTCGACGATCGCGCGGATTCCGGGCACGTGGGTGTCCTCGTACTTCGGCGCGCACGTGGCCGAGCAGCAGTACATCTACGCCATCGCCTTCCTGGCGGTCGTCATCGCGCTCTGCCTGCCGGCCTATTACTATCGCGACCGCATCATCAAGCGATTCCACAAGCCACGGGCGGGCAAGAGCGGCGCCTAGAAAGCGCTTGACGGCCCGGGCCGGGCTCAGTACACTCCGACGCGCTATGGGTACTTCGACGCGCTGGTTCGGGTTCTTCGGCTTTTACTACTTCGCCGAGGTCCGCCCAGGCGCTCTGACTTGAGATAAGCAGGGAGCCGCGGGCGGACCGAGAGCCCGCGGCGCCGATCGCATCCAGGCCGCGGGCCTCCCCCGCGGCCTTTCCTTTTTCCACAACCCGGGCAATCAACGAGCAAAAGCGAACGAGCCGAGCCGGGAAAAGACGGCGAAGAGGCGAGAACGGGCGACCGGAGCCGGGAAGCGCCAGATCGGCGCGGATAGAACGCGCCGGCGCCAAATCGGCGCGGGCAGAATGGGCGAGCCAGAGCAGGTAGAACGAGCGAGCCAGAGCGGGTAGAACGGGCGAACCAGCGAACCAGAGCGGGCAGAACGGGCGAGCCAGAGCGGGGAGAACGGGCGAACCAGAGCGGGGAGAACGGGCGAACCAGAGCGGGTAGAACGGGCGAATCAGAGGCGGGTAGAACGGGCGAACCAGAGCGGGTAGAACGGGCGAGCGGAGCCGGCTCGCACCTGTTTCAGGCCACCCTCGGTCCGAACCGGCCTCCAAGGCCCCCGCTACAAAGGACCCAAGCCATGATCATCGTGCTGAAGTCGGGAGCCTCGGACTCCGAGGTCGAGGATGTCTGTCATCGCATCTCGGCGATGGGCTACAGCCCCCACACGATCCGCGGGGCGCTGCGCACCGTCATCGGCGCGGTCGGCGACGATCGCGGCAAGGACGCGCTGCGCAGCCTCGAATCCCTCGAGTGCGTCGAGTCCGTCACGCCGATCCTCAAGCCCTACAAGCTCGCCAGCCGCGAGGTCCGCGACGAGCCGACCCAGGTCCGCGTCGGCAACGTGACGATCGGCGGCCGGTCGCTCGTGGTCATGGCCGGGCCGTGCTCGGTGGAGTCGCGCCCGCAGCTTCTCGAGGCGGCGGAGAAGGTGAAGGCTGCCGGCGCCCACATCCTGCGCGGCGGCGCCTTCAAGCCGCGCACGTCGCCCTACGCGTTCCAGGGGCTCGAGGACGAGGGGCTGAAGCTGCTCGCCGAGGCGAAGCGCGAGACCGGGCTGCCGATCGTCACCGAGGTCATGGAACCCGACAAGGTGGACCTCGTCGCCGAGCACGCCGATATCTTGCAAATCGGCGCCCGCAACGTGCAGAACTTCTCGCTGCTCAAGCGCGTCGGCGACGCCGGCAAGCCCGTCCTCCTGAAGCGCGGCATGGCGACGTCGATCCAGGAATGGCTCCTGTCCGCGGAGTACGTGCTGGCGAGGGGCAACCCGAACGTCATTCTCTGCGAGCGCGGGATCCGGACCTTCGAGGCCTCGACGCGGTACACGCTCGACCTGAACGCGGTGCCCGTGGTCAAGAAGCTCTCGCACCTGCCCATCGTCGTCGACCCGAGCCACGGCACCGGCCACTGGGAGTTCGTCGAGGCGATGGCGATGGCTGCCATCGCGGCGGGCGCCGACGGGCTCATCATCGAGGTGCACCCTCGACCCGAGGAGGCGCTCTCCGACGGGCCGCAGTCGCTCAAGCCCGAGCGCTTCGCCGCCCTGATGGAGCGCGTGCGCCGCATCGCCCGGGCGATGGACCGGGATCTCTAGCCTGTGCAGGGCTATAATCGGCTGACATGCGTGTGAACGGGCCGAAGCGGGTGAGCCGGCGTCCGCTTGTCATCGGGATCAGCGTGTCGCTCGGGCTCCATCTGCTGCTCCTGGGTGCCGTGCTCTTCGTGCGGTCGCCGTCGAACCCCTACATGGTCAAGCGGGGCGAGCCGCTGTTCGTCGAGTTGCCGCAGTCCGAGGAGCCGGCACAGCGCGGCGCTCCGGCGGCCCCGGCTCCGACGCCGGAGGTCCGGTCCACGCCGTCGGCGCCACCGGCCGTCAAGGCTCCCCCGGTCGCCAAGGCTCCACCGCAGCCCCAATCGGCGCCGATCCCGCCCCAGCCGCGCGCGCCCGAACGGCCGAGCGTCGCGACCGCACCGCCGGCGTCCGTCGCTCCCGAGGCGCCGGCTCCGGTCGGCGAGGCGCCCCGGGTGGCCACAGCGCCCGAGAAGCCCCCCGAAGCCATCGTGAACGAGTCGGCGCGCACTCCCGAGACCCAGCCGCGCGAAGCCACCCCGGCGACCCCGTCACCGCAGGTCGCGGCGGTGCCGCAGCCGCGTGAGCCGCTGATCGACAGTCGGTCGGCGCTGCGCCGAGGTGCCCCGGGGCCTGGCGGCGCCGGGGGCAGGGGCGAGGGTTGGGCGGGGATCGAGGGGGAGCCGATCCCGCTCGACTCCAAAGATCCGAAGCTCAACGACTATCTCGACCGGGTCCGGCGAATGATCAAGGAGAAGTGGGGCTATCCTTGCATCAAGGACGTCGCGACCGGCCACTGCGACTACAAATCGGCCCGGCTCGTGATCGTGTTCGGCATCCTCAAAGACGGCCGCGTCCCGATGCTTGAAGTGGCCGAGCAATCGGGCTACGAGATCTACGATGATTACGCCGCGAACGCCATCCGGCTGGCCTCGCCGTTCCCGCCCGTGCCGGCGTCGATGCTGGCGACGGCGAAGTCGGGCAGCGCCGGAGTGAAGATCGTCGCCGCCTTCCAGTACGTGCTCGTCGAAAGCTCGCTCACCAACATCCTTCGTTGAAACGCTTGTAATTCCGGGCCCTTGTCTTGACAGGCTCGCCACACCGCATGTAGCATGAGCGTCACTCTGGATAGGCTCGTAGCTCAGTGGGAGAGCGCCTCTCTGACGCAGAGGAGGTCGGCGGTTCGAAACCGCCCGAGCCTACCACTCATACTGACTGACTGACGAGCGCGCCACTGTCTGAAGAAGAGCGACATCTCAAGCTGACCGGCGACTTCGACTGCGATCCCTCGCCGCTCGCGACGCTGCGTCATTCCACCTCGCACGTCATGGCCCAGGCGGTGAAGCGGCTCTTCCCGGCGGTGCGTGTGGCGATCGGCCCAGCGATCGACGACGGGTTCTACTACGACTTCGCGAAAGCCGAGCCGTTCACCCCCGAGGACCTCGTGAAGATCGAGGAGGTCATGCGGGAGATCACCAAGGCCGATCATCGGTTCGAGCGGCAGGAGATGCCGCGCGACGAGGCGATTCGCTTCTTCCGCGAGCGCGGCGAGCCGTTCAAGGTCGAGATCCTCGAGGGGCTCGACGCTGCCCGCGTGTCCCTCTACCGGCAGGGCGACTTCATCGACCTCTGCCGCGGGCCGCACGTGGCCTCGACGGGCCAGGTGAAGCACTTCAAGCTCCTCTCGTCGTCGGGCGCCTACTGGCGGGGCGACGAGCGGAACCCGATGCTCCAGCGCATCTACGGCACCGCCTGGCTCACGCAGGAGGATCTCGACAAGCATCTGTGGCGGCTCGAGGAGGCCAAGAAGCGCGACCACAGGAAGCTCGGTCGCGAGCTCGACCTCTACGCCTTCCACGACGTCTCGCCGGGCGCGCCGTTCTGGCTTCCGAACGGCTGGACCATGGTGCGCGAGCTCGAGCGCTTCGTTCGCGAGGTCCTGGACGCGCGGGGCTACCAGGAGATCTCCACGCCGATCCTCGTCAACAAGCGGCTCTGGGAGCAGTCCGGGCACTGGGACCACTACCGCGAGAACATGTTCCTGGTGGAGTCGGAAGAGCAGATCTTCGGCCTCAAGCCGATGAACTGCCCGGAGTCCACGCTCGTCTACCGCCACGCGCTGCGCTCGTACCGCGACCTGCCGCTGCGCTACTCGGACATGGGCCGGCTGCACCGCAACGAACGATCGGGCACGCTGACGGGGCTCATGCGCGTGCGGCAGTTCACGCAGGACGACGCCCACATCTACTGCCGCCTCGATCAGATCCAGGACGAGATCACGGCGCTGCTCGAGCTGGTCCGCGAGTGGTACAAGACCTTCATGCTCGAGCCGTTCTTCAAGCTGTCGACGCGGCCCGAGAAGTCGCTGGGGACGGACGAGCAGTGGGAGGCGGCCGAGCGCTCGCTCCAGGATTCGCTGCGCGCCAACGGCCTCGCGTTCGACCTCAACCCGGGCGACGGGACCTTCTACGGGCCCAAGATCGACGTCGACGTCCAGGACGCGCTGGGGCGGCGGTGGCAGGTCGCCACGATCCAGATCGACTTCCAGCAGCCGGATCGCTTCGCGCTCGAGTACATCGACAGCGACGGGCAGGCCAAGCGCCCGGTCATGATCCACCGGGCGATCTTCGGCTCGTTCGAGCGCTTCGTCGGCGTCCTGGTCGAGCACTACGCCGGGGCGTTCCCGACGTGGCTCGCGCCCGTCCAGGCGCGGGTGCTGCCGATCAGCGAGAAGCACATCGAGTACGCGCGTGCGGTGCACGGCCGCCTGCGCGCCGCGCGCATCCGGGCCGAGCTCGACGACCGCAACGAGAAGCTCGGCTACCGCATCCGCGAGGCGCAGCTCCGGAAGGTGCCATACATGCTCGTCGTCGGGGCGCGCGAAGCCGAGAACGGCACCGTGAGCCTCCGCCATCGCACCGGCGACGACCTCGGCGCCGTGTCGCTCGAGCGTGTGCTCACCGACCTCGCCCGCGAGATCGGCTCGCGCGACGTCAGCCTCGCCGTGGGCCGCTCGTGATCGACCGGCCCGCCGAACCCATCGGCAATTCAGAGTCGCGCCTCGGCCGGCGGGGCCCCCGCCCCGCGACGGCCTGCAGCGCGGACCATTCAGAGTCGCGCCTCGGCTGGCGGGGCCCCCGCCCCGCGACAGCCTGCAGCGCGCACATCGACGCCGCGCCGCGCGGCTAACGAGGAGCCACGCCTATCAGTCAAGCCAAGGACATCCGTATCAACGAGGGAATCCGCGTCCGGGAAGTCCGCGTCGTCAGCGCCGCCGGCGAGCAGCTGGGCGTCATGCCGATCGCCCAGGCGCTCGAGACGGCTCGCCAGCAGGAGTTCGACCTCGTCGAAGTCGCGCCCGACGCCCAGCCGCCGGTGTGCCGTATCATGGACTTCGGCAAGTACAAGTACACGCAGGCGCGGCGGCTGAAGGAAGCGCGCAAGAAGCAGACGACCATCCTGGTCAAGGAAGTCAAGATGGGACCCAAGACCGAGAAGCACGACTTCGACTTCAAGTTGAAGCACGTGCGGCGCTTCCTGGAAGAAGGCCACAAGGCCAAGGTCACGGTGCGCTTCAAAGGACGCGAGATGGCCCACACGGAGCTCGGCTGGAAGATGCTCAACAAGATGGTCGAGGCGACGCAGGACATCGCCAACACCGAGAACAATCCCCGGCTCGAGGGACGGATGCTGCACATCATCCTCAGCCCCAAGGCCCATAACTAGCAGTGCGAGCCGCAGGACGTCGCGGGGCTGGGGCCCCGCCGCCCGAGGCGAGACTATGAAGAGGAGCGCCTGATGCCGAAGATGAAGACCAAGCGCGGAGCCAGGAAGCGGCTCAAGCGGACCGCCTCGGGGAAGCTCAAGCGCGCGGGTGGCTGGAAGCAGCACAAGCTCGAAAAGAAAGGTCCCCGGCGCCGCCGGAAGCTCCGCGCGGGGAAACTGATCGACAAAGCGGACGAGGCCCGGCTGCGGGTGCTCGTGCCCTATCTGTGATCGAGGAGGAGTCGGAGCATGCCACGGGCAAAGGGTGGACCCAAGACGCGCCGACGGCGCAAGAAGATCCTCAAAAAGGCGAAGGGCTACTTCGGCGGGCGCCGGAAGCTCTACAAGACCGCCGCCGAGACCGTCCTGCGCGCGGGAGCGTTCGCCTACAGCGGTCGCAAGCAGAAGAAACGCCTGGCCCGGTCCCTCTGGATCGTGCGGATCAACGCCGCGTGCCGCCAGGTCGGACTCTCGTACTCGGTATTCATGGCCGCGCTCAAGAAGGCCGGGATCAACCTCGATCGCAAGGTGCTGGCGGAGCTGGCGGTCACCGATCCGCCGGCGTTCGCGAAGCTCACCGAGACCGCTAGAGCCCAGAGCCGGTAGTTCGTGGGGCACCCGCGGGTCGACGCCATCGTGCAGCAAGCGCGGGAGGCCGTCGCCGCGGCGCAGTCGTCCAGCGAGCTCGAAGGGGTTCGCGTCGGGTTTCTCGGCCGCCAGGGCGCCCTGACCCAGCTGCTGCGATCGCTCGGGACGCTGGCCCCGGAGGAGCGCCCGCTCGTCGGGGCGGCCGCCAACGAGGCCAAGCGCGAGCTCGAGCTCCTGCTGGAGGCGCGGCTCCCGGCCACGCTCGAGGCCGAGCGGCAGGCCGAGCGCCGGCGGCGCCGGCTCGACCTCACGCTCCCGGGCCGCCGCCCGCCCAAGGGATCGCTCCACCCGCTGACGCGCGTCCACGACGAGATCGTCACGATCTTCACCGGGCTCGGCTTCTCGGTCGCCGAAGGGCCCGAGATCGAGACCGACTACCACAACTTCGAGGCGCTCAACATCCCGCGCGACCACCCGGCGCGGGACATGCAGGATACGCTCTACGTGTCGGAGAGCACGCTCCTGCGTACCCACACCTCGCCGGTGCAGATCCGGGCGATGCTGGCGCAGAAGCCGCCGGTGCGGATCATCGTGCCGGGGAAGGTCTACCGCCGCGACGTCGCCGACATGACGCACTCGCCGATGTTCCACCAGGTCGAAGGGCTCGCGGTGGACCGCGGCATCACGATGGCGGATCTCAAAGGCACCCTCGAGCTGTTCGCCCGCGAGATGTTCGGGCCGCGCTCGCGCATTCGCTTCCGGCCGTCCTTCTTCCCGTTCACGGAGCCGTCGGCCGAGGTCGACGTGCTGTGCTTCGTCTGTCACGGCGACGGCTGCCGGCTCTGCAAGCAGGGCGGCTGGCTGGAGATCCTCGGCTCGGGCATGGTGCACCCTCAGGTGTTGCGCAACGTCGGCTACGACCCCGAGGAGGTCACCGGCTGGGCGTTCGGCATGGGCATCGAGCGCATCGCGATGCTCAAGTACGGCATCGACGACCTCCGGCTGTTCTTCGAGAACGATCTGCGCTTCCTCGAGCAGTTCGCTTGACAGCATGAAGGTCCCCTACGAGTGGGTCCGAGAGTTCGTCGACCTGCGGTTGACGGCCGCGCAGGCCGCCGACCGCCTCGTCAACGCAGGCGTCGAGGTCGCGTCCGTCACACCGCTGGCTCCCGATCTCAAGGGCGTGGTCGTCGGCGAGATCGAGGCCGTCGAGCGCGAGCTCGCCGAGGGGCACGGCGGCGACAAGCTGTTCCTGTGCCGCGTGAGCACCGGGCGCGAGCGCTACTCGGTCGTGTGCGGCGCGCCGAATACGAGAGTCGGCGCCCGCGCCGCCTTCGCGCCGCCCGGGGCCGTTCTGCCGGGCGGTCGCCGGATCGCCACGGCGAAGATCCACGGCGTGGAGTCGCAGGGCATGCTCTGCTCCGAGCGTGAGCTCGGGATCGGCGAGGAGCACGAGGCGGGAATCCTCCTGGTGGACGGCGCCCGTCCCGGCGTCGACCTGATCGCGGCGCTCGGCCTCGACGACCACGTGCTCGAGGTCGAGATCACGCCGAATCGGCCCGACTGTCTCTCGGTCGTGGGCATCGCGCGCGAGCTGGCGGCGCTGACCGGGGCCCGTTTCCGTCCGCCCCGGGTCGCGCCGAAGGAATCGGGAGAAGCCGCGCGAAGCCTCGCCCGCGTGCGCATCGAGGCGCCGGATCTCTGCCACCGGTTCACGGCGCGCGTCATCAGCGGCGTCACCGTCGGTCCCGCACCCGCGAGGCTTCGGGCCCGGCTGCGCGCGGTCGGGCTGCGCCCCATCAGCAACGTCGTCGACGCCACGAACTACGTCCTCTGGGAGCTCGGCCAGCCGCTGCACGCGTACGACGCGGAGACGGTGGCCGAGGGCACGATCGTCGTGCGGCGCGCCCGGGCCGGCGAGCGCTTCACGACCCTGGACGGGCAGGAACGGACGCTGGACGCCTCGATGCTGCTCATCGCCGACCCGCGGCGGGCCATCGGGCTCGCCGGGGTGATGGGCGGCGCCAACACCGAGGTGACCGAGCGGACGACGCGCGTGCTGCTGGAGAGCGCCTGGTTCGCCCCAGCCTCGATCCGACGCACGTCGCGCGCGCTCGGCCTCAGGACCGACGCCGCGTACCGGTTCGAGCGCGGCGCCGACATCGAGGCGCTGGTGACGGCGTCCGCCCGCGCGGCGGCGCTCATCGCCGAGCTCGCCGGCGGCACGATCGCGCGGGGCGTCGTCGACGCGTATCCCCGGAAGCGGAAGCCCCTGCGTGTGCGCCTGAGAATGTCGCGGGTCAAGCGCGTGCTCGGCGTGGCGCCGCCGCCGGCCCAGGCCAGAAAGATTCTCACCGGCCTCGGCCTCCCCGTGAAGGCTCGCGGTGCCGACCTCGAGGTGACCGTGCCGAGCTTCCGGCGCGACATCGCCATGGAGGACGATCTCGTCGAGGAGATCATCCGCGTCTGGGGCTACCACCGGATTCCGTCCACGCTGCCCGGCGGCGCCATCGCGCTCGTCACGCAGCCGGCGAATCTGCGCCAGAGCCAGACCGTGCGACAGGCGCTCGTGGGCGCCGGGCTCGCGGAAGTGATCACGCACGCCTTCAGCGACCCCGCGCGCGCCGCGCTCTTCCGTCGCCCGACCGATCCGGCGCCCGTCGCGCTGCTGAACCCGCTGGCCCAGGACGCATCGTGGCTGCGCACGCATCCTCTCGAAGGTGTCCTGGGCGCGGTGGCGACCAACGTCAGGCGCCAGCAGCCCGACGTCCGCGTGTTCGAGATCTGCAAAACCTACTCGCACGCCACGTCGGGCGCTGGCGCCACGGACAAAGCGGGCGTGTCGGAGCCGGCTCGCACCGCCGCCCCGGGCAATTCGGGCGTGTCGGAGCCGGCTCGCGCCGCTCTCAGGCCACCCTCGAAACAAGCCGGCCTCACGGCCCCCGCTACAACAGAACCCCGCTGGCTCGCGATCGCGCTCACGGGCGCCCGGGGCGAGCCGGGCTGGTCCGGGGGGCAGGAGCGAGCCGACGTGTACGACGCGAAAGGGCTCGCCGAGCACGCGCTCGAGGTGCTCGGCGTGCGCGCGACCACGGGGGACGCCGGGGCGCTCGGCGGATTCGAGCCCGACTGCCACGGGAGTCTTGTGACCGAGGGCGGCGCGACCATCGGCGAGTTCGGCGAGGTCGCGGCGGCTCTGCGCGAGAGCCTCGGCATCCCGAGTCCCGTCTTCGCGGCGGTCGTCTCGCTCGACGCCGCCGGCGCGGTGGTCCCCGCGCCGATTGGCTATCAGGCGCTCCCGCGATTCCCCGCGGTCGAGCGCGATCTCGCCTTCGTCGTCGGCAGCGACCAGACGCTGACGGCGGCCCGGATCGAGTCGGCGCTTCGAGAGGAAGCCGGACCTCTCCTGCGCCGGCTCGAGCTCTTCGACGTCTTCCGTTTCCCGGACGGCCGGTCGAGCCTCGCGTGGCGGCTCCTCTTCCAGGCCGAGGACCGGACGCTGACCGACGACGAGGTGAACTCGATCCAGGAGCGTGTCATCCGGCGGATCACCGAGACCTTTCACATCACCCTGCGGAGCGGATGATGGCCGATAACATCGTCGAACGACTGACCGAGCTCGAAGAGGCGGTGAAGCGTGCCGCCGAGGCGATCGGACGGCTGCGCGAGGAGAACGCGCAGCTCAAGCGTGAGGTGAGGCGCCTGGGCGACGAGCGCCGCCAGGTCCTCTCTCAGGTGGACACGATCTTGAAAGACATCGGCAAGCTCGACCTCGACAGGCCGCAAGAATGAGCGAGGCGCGGCGGATCGAGCTGAACTTGCTCGGGCAGACGCTGACGATCCGGTCCGAAGCGTCGCCCGACTACCTGCGCAGGCTCGCGAAGTATCTCGAGGAGCGGGTGGCGGCGCTCAAGCGCTCGGGCGTCCAGGATCCGATGACGGCGCTGGCGCTCGCGGCACTCGACATCACCGACGAGCTGTTCCGCGGGCGCGAGGACAAGTCCCGCAACGAGGGGGACGTCGGGGCTCGTCTCGGGGCTCTCGTGGCGCTTCTCGAGAAGGTCGCGCCGCGGGAACCCGGCGCGGAACGCTAGCCAAACCAGGCGCTGAAAACGACTCCTCAGCTCGTCGGCGCGCCGGCCGTTCGAGCGCGCGGGGAGCTTAGAATTGTCCGTGACGGCCGGCGCCGGCGGCGAAGCGCCGGGCGCCAGCGACGGCCTCGCCCTGGTTGAAGGACGCCACGCCGAGCGCATGTTCGCGCTGGAGCGCGACCGCCAGACGCGCGCCGAGCGACTCGTAGGCCGATCGCCGGTCGCTCCGGACGGCACTGGGTGGGAAGGCCGCGATGCTCGCGGCGAGCGCTTCGGCCTCTGAGCGCGCGCGGCCGCGCGGCACCACGCGGCTGGCAAGGCCGATGAGCGAAGCCTCCCGCGCGTCCACCGGCCGGCCGGTCAGGATGAGATCGAGCGCGCGCTCGAGCCCGACGAGCGCCGGCAGGCGCACCGTCCCGCCGTCGATCAGCGGGATGCCCCAGCGCCGGTTGAAGACACCCATTACCGCGTCTTCCTCCAGCACGCGGAGGTCGCACCAGAGCGCGAGCTCGAAGCCGCCGGCGACCGCGTAGCCCGATACCGCTGCGATCACGGGCTTCGAGAGACGCATGCGCGTGGGCCCCATCGGCCCGTCGCCGTAGACGAGCCGGCGCTTCGCCGGTCCGGCCGCGACTGACTTCAGATCGGCGCCGGCGCAGAAGGTGCCGTTCGCGCCCCACAGGACCGCGACCCGCGCTGCGCGGTCGCGTTCGAACGCGCGGAACGCCGCGGCCAGCGCCCTGCCGGTGTGGCGGTCGATCGCGTTTCGGCGATCGGGCCGGTCGAGGACGATCGTGGTCACGAGGCCGTTCGACTCGCTTCTGACGCTCGGTCGCTCTTCCATGGCCGGCGGTCTCCCTGGGTGCGCGGCGCGCAACAATCAACTTGACCGGAGGTCGCGCCGTAGGGTACCAAGAATTGTCCCTGCGCTGTTTGTGATGCCGGGGGGAAGTTTCAACCTCGTTTACAAAACGGGAGCTGTGGACGAGGGCGGTGTGCAAGCCCCTCTCGAAGGGGAAGCCTAAAGCCCTCAATTAACGGCGCCCACCTGGTAATACCAGGTTCGAAACACCGTCGGCACACGGCAGAGGCGGGGATTTGACTCCCTCGCTCGGTGCCCCCTATACTGCGGCAATGCAAGGCATTTGGCTCGTTCTCGACTCGCTCATCGCGGTGCTTGCCCTCGTGCTCGGGTTCATCCTTCACAAGTGGATCAGCGACCGTAAGGTCGGCGACGCGTCGAGCCGTGCCGAGCGCCTCATCCAGGATGCCGAGCGCGAGGCCGCCAACCGTCTGAAGACCGCCGACCTCGAGGCCAAGGAAGGCGCGCTGAAAGCGCGCACGGCTTTCGACCAGGAGTCGCGGCAGCGCGAGAGCAAGATCCAGCAGATCGAGCAGCGCGTCATCTCGAAGGAGGAAGAGCTCGCGCGCAAGCTCGACCAGCTCGAGCGGCGACTCAACGAGTCGGGTGCGAAGGACCGCGAGCTCACGGGCCGCGAGAAGACCGTCGGCGAGAAGGAGGCGCGGCTCGGGGTCGCGCTCGACGAGCAGCGGCGCAAGCTCGAATCGATCGCCAGCCTCACGGCGGACGAGGCCAAGCGCCAGCTTCTCGCGCAGATGGAAATCGAGTCGCGCCGAGAAGCGCAGCTGATCGGGATGCGGCTCGAGGAGGAGGCGCGTGAGACCGCGCTGGTGAAGGCCAGGGAAGTGCTGGCGACGACCATCCAGCGCCTCGCGCCGGACTACACGGTGGAGACCGCGGTCTCCGTCGTGGACCTGCCCTCCGACGACATGAAGGGGCGCATCATCGGCCGCGAGGGGCGCAACATCCGGGCGCTGGAGCAGCACACCGGGGTCGACCTCATCGTGGACGACACGCCCGAGGCGGTGCTGATCTCGGCGTACGATCCGTATCGTCGCGAGATCGCGCGCCGGGCTCTCCAAGTCCTGATCGCCGACGGCCGGATCCATCCGGCCCGCATCGAGGAAGTCGTCGAGAAGATCAAGAAGGAGATGGACCAGCACCTCAAGGAGGAAGGCGACAAGGCCTGCTTCGAGGTGGGCGTGCACGGCCTGCACCCCGAGCTGGTGAAGCTGGTCGGGCGGATGAAGTTCCGGACCTCCTACGGCCAGAACTGTCTGCAGCATTCCAAAGAGGTGGCCTGGCTCGCCGGCATGATGGCCGCCGAGGTGAAGGCCGACGTCAAGCTCGCCAAGCGCATGGGGCTCCTGCACGACATCGGCAAGGCGCTCACCCACGAGCAAGAGGGGAGCCATCCCGAGCTCTCGCTGCAGGTGCTGACGAAGTACAACGAGTCGGCCAAGGTCATCAACGCGGCGCTGTGCGGCCACGAGAACGTCGAGCCCGAGACGGTCGAGGCCGTGCTGGTCGAGGCCGCCGACGGCATCTCGGCGGCGCGCCCCGGCGCGCGCCGCGACGTGCTCGAGTCGTACATCAAGCGCCTCGCGAAGCTCGAGGAGATCGCGCTCTCCTACAAGGGTGTCGAGATGTGCTACGCGATCCAGGCGGGGCGCGAGCTGCGCGTGATGACGAAGGCCGACATCGTCTCCGACCTCGACGCCCACCAGCTCGCGAAGGACATCAGCAAGCGCATCGAGGCCGAGATGCAGTACCCCGGTCACATCAAAGTGATCGTCATCCGCGAGACGCGCGCCGTCGAAGTGGCGAAGTAAGCCGTCATGAACATCCTGATGGTCGGCGACGTCTACGGCGAGCCCGGCCGGCAGGCGGTCGCCAAGCTCTTGCCGCGCCTGCGCCAGGAACACGCGATCGACTTCGCCGTCGTCAATGTCGAGAACGCCGCGGGCGGCTTTGGCGTGACCGCGACGATCGCCCGGCAGGTCCTCGAGGCCGGCGCCGACGTCATGACCTCGGGCAACCACATCTGGGACAAGCGCGAGATCGTCGAGTACATCACCAAGGAGAACCTGCTCCTGCGTCCCGCGAACTTTCCGGCCGGGACACCGGGCGTTGGCCACGTCACCGTGAAGACCGGCCCGCACAAGGTCGCGGTGCTGAATCTGATGGGGCGCGTCTTCATGCTGCCGATCGACTGCCCGTTCCGGAAGGCCGACGAGATTCTCCCCGAGGTGCGCAAGGAGACGCCGATCATCCTCGTGGACATGCACTGTGAGGCGACGTCCGAGTCGCTGGCGATGGGCTGGTACCTCGACGGGCGGGCGAGCGCGGTCGTCGGGACGCACCGCCACGTGCAGACGGCGGACGAGCGCGTGCTCCCGGGCGGCACGGCCTACATCACCGACCTCGGCCTCACCGGGCCGACCGACGGCGTGATCGGCGTGGACCGCGACCAGATCATCCAGCGCTTTCTCAACCAGATGCCGACCCGCTTCGAGACCGCCAGGGGCCCCGCGGCCCTCCAGGGTGTGGTGATCGTGGTCGAGCCCGAGACCGGGCGCGCATCGTCAATCCGCCGACTACGCGTCCCGGCTTGATCCTCGACGGCAAGGTCGTCGCCCAAAAAGTTTTGGACGAGGTCCGTGCGGGCGTGACGCGCCTGCGGGACCGGTCCGGCGTGGTCCCGACGCTCGCCGTCGTCCTCGTGGGCGACTTCGCGCCGTCCCGGGTCTACGTCGCGAACAAGAAGCGCGCCGCCGACACCGTCGGGATCGCCTCCCAGGACCACCTCCATCCGGAGGGACTCGACCGCGCGGCGCTGCTCGCGCTGCTGGGGCGGCTCAACGCCGATCCCCGCGTCCACGCCATCCTGCTGCAGCTCCCGCTGCCGGCTGGGCTCGACGAGGACGAGGCGATCGCCGCGATCGCCCCCGAGAAGGACGCCGACGGCCTGCACCCGACCAACCTCGGACGGCTGCTCGCCGGGTCGCCGACCGTCGTGCCCTGCACGCCGGCCGGCTGCGTGGAGATCCTCGATCACTACGGGTGCGACCTCAGGGGCGCCGAGGCGGTCGTGGTCGGCCGCTCGCGCCTCGTCGGCAAGCCGCTCGCTCAGCTTCTCCTCGCGCGGCACGCCACGGTCACGATGTGCCATACCCGCACCCGCGATCTCGCGGCCCACACGCGGCGCGCCGACGTCCTCTGCGTCGCGGCCGGGCGCCCGGGCACCGTGACGGGCGACATGGTGAAGGAGGGCGCCTGGGTGGTCGACGTCGGGATCAATCGTCTCGACTCCGGCAAGCTCGTCGGCGACGTCGACTTCGCGAGCGTCGCGACGCGGGCCCGCGCGATCACGCCCGTGCCCGGCGGGGTGGGCCCGATGACCATCGCGATGCTCCTGCGCAACACGCTGCGCGCGGCCGAGCGCCAGCTGGGCGTGGCATGAGCACGGGCCGCGCGGTGCTGACCGTGACCGAGCTGACCACGCGACTGCGCGAGGTGCTGGAAGAACGCTTCCCGGCGGTGTGGGTCGAGGGCGAGATCTCGAACTATCGCCTCTACGGCTCGGGCCACGCGTACTTCACGCTCAAGGACGCCGACGCCCAACTTCGCGCGGTGCTGTTCAGAAATCGCGGTCGTCGGGTCCGGTTCGAGCCGGCCGACGGCCTGCACGTCATGGCCTTCGGCAGCATCGAAGTCTACCCGCAACGCGGTGAGTACCAGCTGGTCGTGGAGCTGCTCGAGCCGAAGGGGCTCGGCGCGCTGCAGCTCGCGTTCGAGCAGCTGAAGGCTCGCCTGCACGCGGAGGGCTTGTTCGACCCCGCCCGGAAGCGCGAGCTTCCACGATTTCCGCGGAAGATCGGCATCGTGACCTCGACCAGCGGCGCCGCGATCCAGGACATGCTCCGCGTGATCGGCCGGCGCTTCGGCGAGCTGCACATCGTGATCGCGCCCTGTCGGGTCCAGGGCGAAGGCGCGGCCGAGGAGATCGTCCAGGGGCTCCGCGACCTCAACGGGCTGGGCGACGTCGACGTCATCATCGTGGGCCGCGGCGGCGGCTCGCTCGAGGACCTCTGGGCCTTCAACGAAGAGATCGTCGCGCGGGCCATCGCCGCCTCGAAGGTTCCCGTGGTGTCGGCCGTCGGCCACGAGGTGGATTTCACGATCGCCGACTTCGTCGCCGACCTGCGCGCGCCCACACCCTCGGCCGCCGCGGAGCTCGTCGTGCGCGAGAAGCAGGCGGTGGTGGACACCCTCGCCCAGCTGCGCGCGCGGCTCGAGCGCGTCGCCGCCCGGCCGCTTCGCGACCTCGAGCGGCGGGTGGACGAGCTGACCGTCCGACTGCGCCGGGGGATGCGCGGCGAGCTGGGCCACGCCCGCCATCGCGTCGAGCTGGCGACCCGGGCCCTTCGCGCGTCGGATCCGGTCGCGCGGGTCACCAACGACCGGCATCGCCTCGATGGGCTGCAGGCCAGACTGGTCGCGGCGTTCACCCGCCGGTGTGATCGCGCGCGCTACGGCCTGCGGACTGCGGTCGGGCGACTCGATTCGCTCTCGCCGCTGGCGGTGCTCGGGCGCGGCTACAGCCTGACGCGCACGCCGGCGGGCGAGGTCGTGCGGAACGCCCGACAGGTGAGCGCCGGTGACGAGGTTCGCGTGCTCCTGCATCAGGGCAGTCTCGACGCGCGCGTGACCGCGGCCAGGGAGCAAGATGACCGACCTCAAGTTTGAGGACTGTCTGGCGCGGCTCGAGCAGATCGTGAGCCGGCTGGAGTCGGGCAACCTCCCGCTCGAGGAGTCGCTGACGATCTTCGAGGAGGGGATCGGCCTGGCTCGGAGCTGCGCCCACTACCTCGAGGACGCCGAGAAGCGCATCGAGGTGCTCGCCAAGGACGACACGGGCGCGCTCGGCGCCCGACCGTTCACCTGGGAGCCCGAGAGGGAGCCGTGAGCGTGTTCGATCTCGAGGCCTACTTGAAGGAGCGACGCGCGCTGGTCGACGCGGCACTCGAGCGGTTCCTGCCGGGCGAGGACACCCCACCGCCGACGGTGCATCGCGCCATGCGCTACAGCGTGCTGGCCGGGGGCAAGCGGTTGCGGCCGATCCTCGTGATCGCGGGCGCCGAGGCGGTGGGCGCCACCGCGGCCGCCGTGATGCCGACCGCGTGCGCGCTCGAGCTGATCCACACCTACTCGCTGATCCACGACGATCTGCCGGCGATGGACGACGACGACTACCGCCGCGGACGGTTGACGAACCACAAGGTCTTCGGCGACGCCATGGCGATCCTCGCGGGCGACGCGCTCCTCACGTTCGCCTTCCAGCTGGTCGCCGACAACGCGTCGCTCGTCCCGGATGCGCGGGTCATCTGCGACGTCGTCGCCGAGATCGCGGCGGCGGCCGGCACCGCCGGCATGGTCGGCGGTCAGGTCGTGGACATCGAGTCGGAGGGCAAGACGACCACGGCTGAGACGCTCGAGCTCATCCACACCAGGAAGACGGCCGCGCTCATCCGCGCCTCGCTCTCGGTGGGCGCGCGCCTGGGCGGCGGCGACGCCGCGGCGCTCGACGCCATCGGCGACGCCGGGCAAAGCCTGGGCCTCGCCTTCCAGATCGTCGACGACATTCTCGACGTCGAGGGGAGCCTGGAGACGCTGGGCAAGACGGCCGGCAGCGACGAGCGCAAGCAGAAGGTGACCTATCCGGCGCTCCACGGCATCGAGGCTTCACGCCG
>Ga0137403_10001705_pt1 | contig 27471 bp, 25 predicted proteins | sample CZOMad2_1_16fung_FD_122057 | JGI IMG/M metagenome (GOLD analysis project Ga0137403, IMG submission 122057) | Vadose zone soil fungal communities from Angelo Coast Range Reserve, California, USA - CZOMad2_1_16fungal (Hybrid Assembly) | ecosystem: Environmental > Terrestrial > Soil > Vadose zone... | reverse complement strand
GCCGTCGCGCGGCGTGCTCGCCCGCGACCTCGACCCGGTGACGCTCGCCACCACGTACGCGACCCACGGCGCCCACGCGATCTCGGTCCTCACCGACGAGAAGTACTTCCAGGGAAGCCTCGACGATCTGCGTCGCGTGCGCGCGGCGGTCGACGTGCCGCTGTTGCGGAAGGACTTCACGATCGACGAGTACCAGCTCTGGGAGTCTCGCGCAGCCGGCGCCGACGCGGTGCTCTTGATCGTGTCCATCCTCGAGCCGCAAGAGCTCCGCGAGCTGCTCGCGGCCGCCAAGGGGCTCGGGCTCGCAGCGCTCGTCGAGTGCCACACCGCCGCCGAGCTGGACCAGGCGCTCGCCGTCGGAAGCCGCATGGTCGGGATCAACAATCGTGATCTCGCCACGTTCGAGACGCGCATCACCACGACGCTCGAGCTCCTCCCGCTGATCCCCCCGGGACCGATCGTGATCAGCGAGAGCGGCTTCTTCACGGCCGCCGACGTACGCCGGGTCGTCTCCGCCGGCGCCCACGCCATCCTGGTCGGCGAAGGCCTCGTCCGCGCCGGGGACATCCCCGCGAAGCTCAGAGAGCTGACCTTGAAGCCATGACGCGCGTGAAGATCTGCGGCATCACCAACCTCGAGGACGCGCTGACGGCGATCGAAGCGGGCGCCGACGCGCTCGGCTTCATCTTCGTCGAGAACACCCCGCGCTTCGTCACGCCCGAAATTGTGGCCCCGATCGTGCGCGCGCTGCCGCCGTTCGTCACGGCGGTCGGCATCTTCTGGGATCACCCGATGGGCCACATCAAGGCGGTCGCGGAGGCGTGCGGTCTCGGCGCCTTGCAGTTCCACGGCGACGAGAAGCCGGAGGACCTCGAGGGCTACTCCGTGCCGGTGATCAAGACGATCAAGCTCCCGGCGCCCTCGGACGAGCTCGGCGGCATGCCGCCGTGGACGCCGACCGTGAAATTCCTGCAGTATCGCAAGTACGCGGCTGCCCTCCTGCTCGACAGCGCCGCGCGCTGGAGCGAAGGCGAGGCGCGCCAGCCGATCGAGTGGTCGATCGCCCGCGACCTGGCGACTGAGCGGTGGCGAATCATCCTCTCGGCGGGCCTCACGCCCGAGAACGTCGCCCGCGCGATCGCGACGGCGCATCCGTACGGGGTCGACGTGAACTCGGGGGTCGAGGCGCAGCCCGGCCGCAAGGATCCCGACAAGGTGTGGCGGTTCGTCGCCGAGGCCAAGGGCGCACGGTGAAGCCGACGCTTCCGGACGCGCGCGGCCACTTCGGCCGCTTCGGTGGGCGTTTCGTCCCCGAGACGCTCATGGCCCCGCTGATCGAGCTCGAGCACGCCTGGGCGTCGGCGAAGCGCGATCGAAAATTCCAGCGCCGGCTCGCCGACCTTCTCCGCGACTACGCGGGCCGGCCGACGCCGCTCTACTGCGCCGAGCGGCTCTCCGAGCAGTGCGGCGGCGCGCGCATCTACCTCAAGCGCGAGGATCTCTGTCACACCGGCGCCCACAAGATCAACAACGTGCTCGGCCAGGCGTTGCTCGCGGCGCGGATGGGGAAGCGCCGCGTGATCGCCGAGACGGGCGCCGGCCAGCACGGCGTGGCGACCGCCACCGCCGCGGCGCTGCTCGGTCTGGAGTGCGAGGTGTACATGGGCGCCGAGGACGTCGAGCGCCAGGCGCTCAACGTCTTCCGCATGCGCTTGCTCGGCGCGCGCGTGATCTCGGTCGAGTCCGGCAGCCGCACCTTGAAAGACGCGATCAACGAAGCGCTGCGCGACTGGGTCACCAACGTGCGGACGACGTACTACCTCCTCGGCTCGGCGCTCGGTCCGCATCCGTACCCGATGATGGTGCGCGAACTCCACTCGGTGATCGGCCGGGAGGCGCGACGGCAGACGCGCGCCGTCCTCAAGAGGCTCCCCGACGTCCTGGTCGCCTGTGTCGGCGGCGGGTCGAACGCCATCGGGCTCTTCCATCCGTTCATCGACGACCGCCGAGTGCGGATCGTCGGCGTCGAACCGGGCGGGGAGGGGATCTCGACCGGCCGCCACGGCGCCTCGATGAGCGCCGGCGCCGTCGGGGTGCTCCACGGCTGCATGAGCTACCTGCTGCAGAGCGACGACGGCCAGATCGCCACGGCGCACTCGATCTCGGCCGGCCTCGATTATCCTGGGGTTGGGCCCGAGCACGCGTACTACCGCGACCTCGGCCGCTTCGAGTTCGTCTCGGCCACCGACGCCGAGGCGCTCGAGGGGTTCGAGGCGCTGACGCGGCTCGAGGGGATCATGCCGGCGCTCGAGTCGGCGCACGCGGTGGCCTACGCCATGAAGCTGGCGAAGAGTCTGCCGCCGACGAAGGCGATCGTGATCGGCCTCTCGGGCCGCGGGGACAAGGACGTGCACGTGGTGGCCAAGGCGCTGGGGAAGCAGATCGGATGAGCCGCCTGGACGAGACCTTCGCGCGCCTGCGCGCGCGGGGGGAGCGGGCGCTCCTGCCCTACTTCACCGCCGGCGACCCGTCGCTCGCCGACACGCGCCGGCTCGTCGTGGAGGCCGTGCGCCGCGGAGCGGATGTGGTCGAGCTCGGCGTGCCGTTTTCGGATCCGCTCGCCGACGGTCCGGTGATCCAGCGCGCCGGGACGCGCGCGCTCGCCGCCGGCGCCTCGGTGCCGCGCGTCCTCGAGACGGTGGCGGCGTTGCGGGCCGAGGTCGACGTGCCGCTCGTGCTGCTGACGTACTACAACCCCGTGCTGGCGTTCGGCCTGAAGGCGTTCGCCCGTACCGCGGTCGATGCGGGTGTCGACGGCGCGATCGTGGCGGACATGCCGCCCGAGGAGAGCGAGCCGCTCGCGACCGAGGCGACGGCGGCCGGGCTCGACCTGGTCTACATGGTGGCGCCGACCTCGACGCCGCCGCGCGTGCGTCTCATCGCGCAGAAGAGCCGCGGCTTCATCTATGTCGTGTCGCTGACCGGCGTGACCGGCGAGCGCCAGGAGCTGCCCGCGGACATGGCGGCCCAGATCGCGGCGATCCGGCGCGTGACGGCGATGCCGGTGTGCGTGGGCTTCGGCATCAGCACACCCGCGCAGGTGGCGGCGGTGGGCCGCGTCGCCGACGGCGTGGCCGTCGGCTCGGCGATCGTGCGCCTCGTCGAAGCGCGCACGGGCACGTCGAGCCTCGTCGATGACGTGGGCAAGTTCATCGCCGAGCTCAAGGCGCCGCTCCGCGAGCCCCTGCCGACGCCGGCCGTCCGGGCGAGGAGGTAGGTCACGGTGGCCTGGTTCAAGCGCAAGGAGGAGTCGAGCGGCAGCAAGGTCGTCATCGCCGAAGGCCTGTGGATCAAGTGCGACTCCTGCAAGGAGATCATCTACCGGGCCGAGGTCGAGCGCGGCGGCCGCGTCTGCCCGAAGTGCCACTATCCGTTTCGGATCTCGGCGCGCGAGCGCATCGGCCAGCTCGCCGATGCCGGCTCGTTCGAGGAGCGGGAGACCGGCCTGGCCACCACCGATCCGCTGAGCTTCAAGGACACCAAGCGGTATCGCGAGCGCGTCCGCGCCGCCACCCAGAAGACCTCGACCGACGAGGCGGTCATCTGTGGCATCGCGTCGATCGGCGGGCAGCCGACGGTACTCGCCGTCTTCGAGTTCGGCTTCCTGGGCGGTAGCATGGGCTCGGTCGTCGGCGAGAAGCTCACGCGCGCGATCGAGCTCGCCATCGACAAGCATCTGCCGGTCGTCATCGTCTCGGCGTCCGGCGGCGCCCGGATGCAGGAGGGCATCCTCTCGCTGATGCAGATGGCCAAGACCTCCGCCGCGCTCGAGCGGCTCGGCGCCGCCGGGCTACCGTACATCTCGATCCTCACCGATCCTACGACCGGCGGCGTCACCGCGAGCTTCGCGATGCTCGGCGACGTCATCCTCGCCGAGCCGCGCGCGCTGATCGGGTTCGCCGGCCCGCGGGTCATCGCCGAGACGATCCGTCAGCCGCTGCCCGAAGGATTCCAGCGCTCGGAGTTCCTGCTCGCGCACGGACAGCTCGACATGATCGTCGAGCGGCGCGACCTCAAGGACACGCTCCGCCGCGTTCTCGCGTTCTTCGCCGCCGAGCCGCCCCGATCGGGTTAGCCCGCTCGTGACGTACGCCGAGGCCGTCGCCCGGCTCCAGGCATTGCGGGGCGGCGAGCATGCGGGCATGCGTCCGGGGCTCGAGCGGATCGAGGGGCTCCTCGACGCGCTGGGCCGCCCCGAGCAGCGATACCGGCTGGTCCAGGTCGGAGGCACGAACGGCAAGGGCTCGGTGTCGGCGATGCTCGCCGCGATCCTGAAATCCGCCGGTCACCGGGTCGGTCTTTACACCTCGCCGCACCTCGTCTCGTTCCGCGAGCGCATCCGCGTCGACGGCGAGCCCATTCCCGAGGACAACGTGGTCGACGGGGTCGAGGCGGTCGGCACCCTCGTCGCGCGCTTCGACGCGACAACCTTCGAGGCGACGACGGCCATCGCGCTCGATCACTTCGCGCGCGAAGCCGTCGACGTGGCGGTGCTCGAGGTCGGTCTGGGCGGCCGCCTCGACGCCACGACGGTGGGAACGCCGGACGTGGCCGTGATCGCGCGCGTCGACCTCGACCACCAGGCGGTGCTCGGCGCCACGCTCGAGGCGATCGCGGCCGAGAAGGCGGCGATCATCCGCGGCGGCGTCGCGGTCTCGGCCGCGCAGGCGCGGGAGGCCGAGCGCGTCATCGTGGCGCGCGCCGCCGCGGTCGGCGTTCCGCTGTTGCTCGAGGGCCGCGACCTGTCGGTCTCGGTGGAGCGACGGGGCCCAGACGGCCAGCGTCTGGCCTGCGCGGGGCCGGGATGGGCCCTGGCCGGGCTCGAGCTTGCCATGCCCGGCAGCTTTCAGCCGTCCAACGCGCTCCTCGCGGTCACCGCCGCGCGCGAGCTTCACGCCGGCGACGCCGCGATTCGCGACGGGCTCGCGCGGGCGTGGTGGCCGGGCCGCTTTCAGGTCCTCCGTCGCGCGGGCGGCTTCCTGGTGCTGGACGGCGCGCACAATCCGGCCGGCGCCCGCGCCCTCGCGGTCTCGCTGCGCGACGTCTTCGGCCAGACCCGCGTCACCTTCGTCCTCGGCGTCCTCGCCGACAAGGACGCCGCCGGGATCGTCGCCGCGGTCGCCCCGCTCGCGGATCGGTTCGTCCTGGTCGCGCCCCCGAGCTCGCGCGCCGTCGCGCCCGAGACGCTGCGCGCGGTCGTGCCCGCGTCGGCGGGCGTCGAGATCGCCAAGTCGCCCGCCGAGGCGCTCGAGCTGGCCGGTAGAGCCGCGACCACCCCGATCATTTGCGTCGCCGGCTCGCTGTTCCTGATCGGTGAGGTGCTCCGCTATCTGGCCGGGAGCGACAAACCTTGCCCGCTCGAAAAGGGGGTTGCTAGCGTGAGGCTTCCGTTCTGACTGGGGCGGCGAGCTGGCCGACGAGGGGGGGGCTTAAGGGGCTTCGGGCTGGGCGGAGACGACGATCGCCATTGACTGACCTCCGAGGCCCTGGCTCATCGAAAGGATGTGCCGGGCGGCGGCCCGTCGATGCGTCGTGACGACGTCGATTTCCTCGAACTCGGTGTCCGGAGTCCGGAAGTTGAGCGTCGCCGGCGCGAGCCCGTTCCTCAGTGCGGTGAGTGCGAGAGCGATCTCGGCGATATCGCTCGCCGCTCCCATGTATCCGGTATACGGCTTCATGCCCGAAATCGGTACGGCGGCGCGGTCGCTGCCCAGGACCTCCGTAATCGCCAAGAGCTCGACCCTGTCCCCCTCTCGCGTGCCGTTCCCATGAGGCACGATGAAGGCGAGGTCTCTCAGGCGGATGGCCGCTTCGTCGAGCGCGGCCGCCAGCGTTCGCCCGGCGGTTGGCACCGATACACCAAGGCCTTCCGTGTTGCTGGCGTCCGTGAAGCTCGCGATGCTTGGGATGCAGCCGTGGACGCGAGCCCCTCGCGCGCGCGCGTACCCCAATGGCTCCAAGACAAGGGCGGCGGCACCGTCCCCTGCGATGAAGCCGTCCCTCTCTCCGTCGAAGGGTTTGAAGGATCTCGATCCCTCTCGGCACTGCGAGAGAAGCCTCAATGCATCCAGATCGAACAGGGACACGAACTGGCTCCAGACACAGGTCGCGATCACGATTGCGACGTCGGCGTGTTCCTCGAGCACACTCCGGGCGGCGAGCTCTAGCGCCTGCGCGCCACAAGGCGAGTGGCTGGCGAGCGTTGTGTTCGGGCCCTGCAGTCGATACCGCCGGGAGACGAAGGCCACGAGGTTGTTCGTGAGACCTTCGAGGAGGAAGAAGGGGTCAACGGCGTGGAGCGTTGCCCGGTTGACTCGCTCCGCATCGGGCGCCCGGTCGGCGACGACGCCGGCCTCGCGGAAGGCCGCATAGAAATCGCGGTACCCTGCTTTGCTGTAGTCGGCAGCGCCGATGTAGAGCGCCTTTCGCTCCGGGGCGATCTTCGAAACATCGAGGCCTGAGTTGCGGACGGCCTCGTCGACGGCGCAGAGCCCGAGTCGCGAGCTCGGGCTGATGAGCCGCCCCTGCTTGAGCACTTCGGCCGGTGTGTCGGGCGGCAGCGCGTCGCCTGTCACTCGTCCCGCGTGCCGGAGCCCGGGGGGGAGATCTTCGCCACCATGCTCACGGATGCCGGTCTCCCCCTGGAGCATCCGCTGCCAGTGACCCTCGAGTGTCGAGGCCAGCGACGAGATCACCCCCATGCCGGTGATCGCGGGGATCCGTTCGTTCATCGGTTGGCGTCGCCCGGGCTCGGGGCGAGCGAGAAGGCGGCGGTCTTCGTGAGCACCTCGAAGAGCTGACGCTGGCTGGCTGGGGCCTCGAGGTCGGCGAGCGGAATCACGTGCCCGTCGAACTCGGCGACGACGCGGCGCTTGTCGGCGACCGTGCCCAACCCGCGATAGCGTCGACGAAGCGGCTCAGGGGCCGGCACGCTGTCGAGCGTGATCTCGATCTGGTCACCGGGCCCCGTGAGGTCATAGAATTTGCAGCTCGTGACGTGCTCGAGCAAGAACCAGCGAGTGAACTCGGAGCTGACCGCCTCGAGCCACCCGGCGAGCTGGGTCATCGACTCGAGGAGGAGGACCCCCGGCATCGTCGGCCTTCTCGGAAAGTGATACTGCAGGAAGTCCTCGGTCATCGCCACGTTCTTGACGCCCCGGATGCGCCGGTTGATCTCCCACTCCGAAATGCGGTCAACGAGGTAATAGCGCACGGGGCTGACCTGTCAGGAGGCACTGAGACCGCCATCGACGGCGATGGCCTGTCCCACGATGTAGTCGGAGATGTCCGAGACCAGGAACGCCACGAGGTTGGCGACCTCATCGGCCCTACCGAACCGGCGAGCCGGAATGCGTTCGAGTAGCTTGCTCGCGGCCTGCTGCCGGACCGGGCGGCTCATATCGGTTTCGATGATGCCTGGGAGAACCGTGTTGATGCGAATACCCTTGCGGGCGAGCTCGACGGCGCCGGCACGGCCGAACGCCACGAGCCCGCCCTTCGAGGCCGCGTAGTTGGTCTGTCCCCGCCCCCCGACGTCGGCGCTCGCCGAGGCGATGTTGACGATCCGGCCACCGCCTTGCCGCAGCATCATCTCCGCCGCGTGGCGCGTGCAGAGAAAGGCACCGGTCAGGTTCGTCGCCTGGACCGAGGTCCACTCCTGCAAGGTCATCGAGAGCAGCAGGGTGTCCTGAACGATCCCCGCGTTGTTCACCAGAATGTCGAGGCGGCGATATTCCTGGCGGATGAACTGGAACATCGCGTCGACTGCCCCAGGGTCCGACACGTCCGCCTGATACGCGCGTGCGCCGCCGCCCTCGCCGACGATGTCTTTCTCGAGCCGTTCGGCTGCGTCGCGGGATCGTCTGTAGTTGATGATCACCGTGGCGCCCAAACGGGCCAGGGTCAGGCTGCACGCGCGACCTATACCGCGACCGCCGCCCGTGACCAGCGCGACTTGCGAGGTGAGGTCGATCTTCATGTCGTCCGCTCGAGGGACGACACATCGCTGCCCCCGGCGAAATACAGGAAGAATTCCCGCGCCGTCTGGCCCGCCGGGAGTGGCACGTGATGGAGAATGAGTCGGTCCACCCGGGCGATGATCTGGCCATCGACCGCGGCGGTCGCCGCACCGAGCGAGTCCCGCTCGGTCGTCGTCAGGAGCCTGCCGTCGATTTCCACACGGGCTCCGGGCTTCAGGACCGTGGGGACCGTCACGTCCGAGATCAGCGCCAGGACGGCCACGCATCGGAAATCGTACGAATAGCTCGCAAGCCAGCCGAGGAGCTGCGCCATTGCCTCGATGAGGAGCACGCCCGGGACCAGAGCGACCCTGGTGAAGTGCGATTCAAGGAATGGCTCGGACGAGGCGAACGACTTGATCCCCGTGATGCGGCGCCCTCGTTCCAGGCTCGTGATGCGGTCGATGAACAGGAAGCGCATCAGCCGTCCTCATATGCGCCAATGCAGACCGAGGCGTTGTGCCCTCCGAAGCCGAAGGAGTTGCTGAGGGCGACTCGGTGGGCGGCGCGCCGCGCCTCGTTCGGCACGTAGTCCAGGTCGCATCGCGGATCCGGCGTCTCGTAGTTGACCGTCGGAAGGAGCAGGGACTGGCGGATGCCCTCGAGCGTGAGAATCGCCTCGATGGCCCCCGCCGCGCCGATGGTGTGGCCCAGCATCGACTTGTTGGAGCTGAGCGGCAGGGAGGCCGCGCGCTCGCCGAAGACACGCTTGACCGCGAGGGTCTCGAGGGCGTCGTTCTGCACGGTCGAGGTCCCATGCGCGTTGACGTAGTCGACGTGGCCGCGTTCGATCCCGGCGTCCTCGATGGCCCGGACCATCGCGAGGACTGCGCCCTCGGCCTGCGGGTGGATGTCCGTGATGCGATACGCGTCGGTCGAGTCACCATAGCCGAGAAGCTCGCCCAGAATCGTCGCGCCGCGCTCCCGGGCGTGCGTGAGATCTTCGAGGACGAGCGCCCCGGCCCCTTCGGAGATCACGAAGCCGCTGCGCTTGCGATCGAACGGGCGCGACGCCGTCGACGGAGCGCTGTAGCGCTCCGTCAGGGCCTTGAGGAGGATGAATCCGGAGAGTCCGACGTACGTGAGGGACGCCTCGCATCCGCCGGCGATGGCCGCATCCGCACGCCCCGACCTGATCAGCCGGTAGGCCTCACCGATCGCCTGGCCGCCGGCAGCGCACGCCGAGGCGATGCCGATGCTGGGTCCGCGGCAATCGAACGCGCGCGAGACCAGCGACGGCCCGACGTCCACCTTGCGCCGCAGCAACGTGAAGGCGTCGTACCCCTGTCGGAGCCGGGCCGGATCCCACCCCCCATCGCCATCCCATGCCCGAAAGGTCCTCGCGAGGTCGTCGAGGTCCGCGGTCTCTCCGTGATAGCCGAGAACGACACCGATCCGGTACCGATCCGGGATCCGGTCGAGCTTCGCCTGCTCGACGGCCTCGGTCGCGGCGGTCCACATGAACCGGATCGCCCGGGAGGCCATCTTCTCGAGCTCAGCCGCCGGGGGCCCCGGCGGCCGCTGGATCCAATGATCCGCGACCTCACCGCCAATTCGCACGGGGAGGCCGCGGGTATCGAAGCGGCGGATGTAATCGATCCCCGAGCAGCTCTGGCTCGCGCGCTCGAACGTCTCGCGCGTGTTCGGGCCAAGCGGAGTGATCATCCCGACGCCGCTGACGACGACGCGCCGACGACCCGGCGCTCGGCGTGGCGCGATGGTCAAGGTGCGCTGCTCTTCAGTCCGCCCCGCGCCCTGAACTCCTCGAGCCAGCGGCGGATGACGTCGTCCCCGGCCACGAGGGGGACGTGCGCGCCGCACTCGCCGCAGCCGATTGCCCCTCCGTCGGCCACCGTCCACGCCGCCTTGCCGCAGGCCGGGCAGGCCTCCGGACGAGTGGCCAGGATCTCATCGACGACCATGATCAGGGTACGCGGCGTGACGAGAGCCGGCACTTCTTCGAGCGACATGCCGGCGCGGAGCCCTGGTCCCGCCGACCCGAGCCGCGCGTTCCAGATCGTCACCGCCGCCGCGGTCACGAAGCCGCGGTCGTCGATCGCTGTCCCCTCACCGAAGAGCTCCTCCACGTGATCCAGGAGGTACTTGCGCGGCATCTCGACGTTGAAACGCTGCTCGAGGCGAAAATTGATGTCGATGAAATCCAGGGACTCCGCAGCCAGGTCGCTAATGAGCGAGCTGTCGGGCTGCACCTTTTCCTCGGGGATCTGAAGTGCATCGGCGATGGCTTTTCGCACCTCCCGGTAGATCTGGTCCTGGCTGATCAATAGCTCGGCCATTCTCTCCTCATGTCCGTTCCGTTTCTCGAGTGGATCTCCGACCTCAGCCGACCGGCGCAGGGCGCACGAGCTCGTTGGAGAACCCATTGTCGACGACGATATGTTGACCCCGGATGCTGCGCGCGGCCTCGGTGCAGAGAAAGAGCACCACTGCGGCCACGTCCTCCAGCTCGACGAACGCAGACGCCGGCAGCCGTTCCACGCCGGGCCAATACTGACGCAGGACCATCAGGGAATCCGTCTTCAGAAGACCGGCGGTGACGCTGTTCACACTGATCTGACGATCCCGGAGCTCCATCGCCCACTGCTTCACGAGGGACTCCATGGCCGCCTTCATGCTGCCCAGTGGGTAGTTGGGCAGCACGAAGCGGCTGCCGAGACTGGAGATGAACACGACGTTCCCCGGGCGGCCTCGCATCAGCGGCAGAGCCTCTTGTACGCAGTAGACGTTGCCGAGATAGTTGGTCTCGACGAGCTGGAGGAGATCGCGCTTGAGGAGCTCGCCAAGCCCCTTGAACGGAGCGCGAGCGGCGTTGAGCACGAGGATATCCAGGCGTCCGTACTGAGCGCCGATCTCCTGGAACATGGCCGCGACTTCGTCCCTATGGCTGATATCGGCCCTGATGGCCACCGCCCGAGACCCACGCTCCACGAGCTCCTTGGCGAGCGCCGTGGCCTGGGCCTCCGAGCGTCCTCCCGCCTTGCGATAGTTGAGGACCAAGTCGGCACCCGCCTCGCTGAGCTTGCGGGCGATGACCCGCCCCAGCCCCCGCGAACTGCCAGTGACCAGGGCCACGCGACCGTGACAGGATCCCATTCGGTGTCCTCGTGCGCGATGGCAGTGGGCCAGCGAGCGCTGAGGCCCGACCAGCCGAAGCGTAGGCCCGAGTTAATGGCAGGGCGGGAACGATGTCAAGGGAAAGCCTCAACGCAGCGGCAGGTCGTAAAGACGGTAGGTCTTGTAGTGCCGCCCGCCCATGCTGATTGCTCGATTCATCACCCGGTTGTCCTCGAGGGTCCAGCCGATCTCGGCCCGCCGGTAGCCGAGGGGCCGGGCCCGGCTCAGAAGCTCCCAGTAAATGAGAGCATCGATACCGCGATGGCGAAACTCGGGACGAATGCCGAGCGCCATGATTCGAGCCTGGTCGACCCGTCGCAGACCGCCATAGAGTGCCCAGAACCCGAACGGGAAGAGCCGTCCGTCCCACACCCGCGCGAGCGCTTGGTTGACGTCCAAGACAGCCAGACAAAAGCCGATCGTGCGCCCGCCGACCTCCGCCAGGAGTGCCCCTTCGGGGAAACGCTCGAGAAGGGGCCGGAGCTGTTCGGCCGCATAGATGAACTCAGCCTCCGTGAGCGGGACGAAGCCCCAGTTGCGCGTCCACGAGGCATTGTAGACACCCAAGGCCCGCCGGATCTCGCCAGCGTAGTCGGCGAAGCTCACCTGGCGCACGACGACGTTCGTGCTCCGTCGAGCGATTTCGGCGACGCGGGGGATCTTGTCGGGGATTTCCCGGTCCGCCCGTACCTCCCACGCGTACAGATCCTTGGCCTTGGTGAGCCCAAAGGCTTCGAGCAGCGCGGCATAGTACGGCGGGTTATAGGGCATCCCGACCATAGGAGGTTCCTGGAAGCCCTCGATGAGCAGCCCGCATTCCTCGTTGGTGGAGTGGGTGACGGGACCTCGCATCACCTCCATTCCCCGCCGCTTGAGCCATCCGGCGGCACCTTCGAGGAGCGCCTCCGAGACCGCGCGATCGTTCTCGCTCTCGAAGGCGCCGAAGAATCCGACCCGGTCCTTGTGGAAGCGATTGTGGGCATGATTGACGATGGCCTCGATGCGGCCGACCAGACGTCCGTTGCGCCGTGCGAGGAACAAGACTGCCTCCGCGTGCCGAAAGAACGGATGGCGCGACCGGTCGAACAGTTCCTGACGCTCTCTTCGCAGCGGCGGGACGAACTGCGGATGGTTTCGATGGAGCCGATACGGCAGATCGATGAACGCGCGCAAGGCCCTCCTGGTCTCCGCCGCCACGATCTCGAGAGAACCCATGGCCCGAGTGTAGCTCGTAGTGCCGAGAGGAGCGGGCGACGTATACTACGCACGCGGAGGTCGCCACGGCCGGAGCTCCGATCGCCATGCCCGACGAGATTGGCGCGCGTCCATCGCGTCGGCGACCTGTCAGGGTCGCGGCCGCCGGCGTGGCCATGCTGCTGGTCCTCGCCGGGAGCTCCCGCGCGACGTGGCCGACGGGCGCGCTGCCGGCGGGTCTGCCTGAGGCCGAGCGAGACCGACTGCAGCAGGTCACCGATCATGCATCCGTTTCTGCGCGCTCGAACGGCGAGGCGTTCAGCGTACGCGGGGACGTGTTCGAGTATCTGCTTGATCACCCAGAGTTTACGACTCACCTGATTCGCGCGCTCGAGATCGGCCGTTATCGAATCTGGGGCGAGGCCGATGGGCTGTGGCTCGACGATGGCGCCGGCGCCCTCGTGCAGTTCCAGATCGTGTATGCGGCGCGTGGCAGCCGCGTCTTCTATCTGCGTGGCCGCTACCAGCCGGCGGTCCTGCCCGCGATCCGCGGGCGGGTCGTGGTCGTTCTGGAGTACACGGTGGAGCCGGTGGCCAACGGTAAGAGCCTGATCACTCCAGCGATGGCAAGTTTCGTCCGGATCGACAACGCCGTGATGGAGGTGCTGGCCCGAGTGTTCCGCGCGGTCGTCGCGCCACGAGCGACGAACGTGACGAAGCGCATCGTCGTCGACATCGCCAAGACGGCGCGCGCGATCGACTCAGACCCGGTCCGCGTCGACGACGCGCTCCGCGGCCGGCCGGATGTACCGCCGGGCGACCTCGCGGAATTCCGTCGGCTCCTGGCGCGCCGCTGAGTGGCGCGCGGACAGGATCAGGGCCACTTCGCCAGCAGGCCGTGCTGCCTGTACCACGCGGCCGTCGACGCGAACCCTTCGAGGAGACCGATTCGCGCGGAGAAGCCGAGCCGGTTTCTGGCCCTCTCGACGCTACACACCCAGCCCTCTGCCTTCAGCTCGGCAAGCCGGGCCCGATCCAGTGCGAGCGGCCACCCGCAAAGCCTCGCCAGCTCTCCGCCCAGAGCGGCAACGAGAAAGAGCGCATCGGGGACCCGCAGGTGCCTGCAGGGCCGTCCCAGGACCCGCTCCAGGGTGGCCGCCAGCGTGTCCGCCGTTTCACACCGGGGATGTCCCAGAAAGAACACCTGGCGCTCCGCGGTTTGTGTGGTCGCCGCGGCCTCGATGCCTCGTGCGACATCGTCGACGTGTACGAACGTGTAGGCGGGCGCCGGAGAGCGGGCTGCCCCCAGCGCGATGCCCCGCCGGGCCAGCCGGAAGAGCGGCAGCGTGTTCCGGTCGGCTGGCCCGTAGACCAACGCTGGCCGCACGATGGTCCATCGTAGGCGGTGTGATGTCCTCACCACCTCTTCTGCCGCCAGCTTGCTCCTGCCGTACGCTGTGAGTGGGCAGGGGGGGTCGTCTTCCGAGCGAGGCCGCTCGGGAGTGCCGGGACCCGCGGCCGCCTGACTCGAGATATGAACGAGCCGGGCGCCAAGCTCGGCCGCCGCATGGACGGCCTCGCGCGTGACCTCGACGTTCGCGATCTGGAACTGTCGCGCCGTCGCCGCGCGGGTTCGTCCAGCCGCGTGAACGATCACATCGGTCCCGGCGGCGGCGCGCACCAACTCGGCTGCGACAAGGGGAGCGGCGATCAGCTCGACCCCATCGGGCACGGTGCACCGGCGGCCGGGCCGTACGATGGCCTGCACCTTCCATCCGGCGCCGCACAGGTAACGCACGACGTTCTTGCCGATGAACCCGTTGGCGCCCGTCACGGCGATCCGACCTCTCATCGGTCCGCCTTGCCAGTGCAGCACGCGGCGGCTAGACTGGCGCCGTGATGGAAGCAGGTGATCGTGCCCTGCGATCGCCGGACCTGCCGATCCGCGCGACGTGGTCGTCTACGTTCCGCCGATTTCCGGCCGGGCCGATGACCGTGCTCGGCCCCGTGACGCTGGGCGTGCACGACTGGGCCGCTCCCCAGCCGGGCCAGCCACTGATGTTCAACCACCCGTTCCTCGAGTGGTTCACGGGCACACGGCCTCGAACCCTCGTCGTGATCTTCCTCCCGGCCTCTGCCTACTTCGTCTGGGCCGCGCTCGTAGGGGGATGGTCGCCTCTCGCGTCCGGCATTCTCTTCGGCGGCGGGGTGATGCTGTGGACGCTCATCGAGTACCTGATGCACCGGTTCGTGTTCCACCTGACACCGCGCGGCCGGCTCGGGGTCCTGTTCGCGTACCTGATCCACGGCGTCCACCACGCGTTCCCCGAGGACCGGCGCCGCTGGCTCATGCCGCCGATCGTCACGGTCCCCGTCGCGAGTGTGCTGTTTCTCGTCTTGCGCTTGCTCGTCGGGGCGGCGTCGGCGCCGATCTTCGCGGGCGCTCTCTTCGGCTATCTGGCCTACGATCTGCTGCACTACGCCGGCCATGCTCGGGTGCTCCGGGGCAGCGTGCCACGCTACCTGCGTCAGCACCACCTGACGCATCACTATCGCATGCCCGAGACGCGCTTCGGCGTGTCCAGCCCGCTCTGGGATCGCGTCTTCGGCACGCTCCGGTGACTCTGGTCTAGGGTCGGGGGCTCAGCGGCCGGGCCCGCTCGAGGCGTGGAAGCTAGCGGATAGCTCTCCTACCGTCGGTCCGGCGTCTCCTGAGGGCTGGAGGCATGCGGCGACCAGGCTGGGAGAATCTCCGAGGGCGTGGCGGGCCGTGGCGGGTCGCGATGACCCGGGTCAAGATGCGCGCCCCTCACACCGTATCGAGAGCCGAGCCAGGCGCCGGCGGCTACCGCCAGTCCCACGCCGAGCCCTGCCAGGGCGTCGACGGCGTAGTGGAACTGCCCGTACACGCTGCCAAGGGCGAGCAGCGTTGTCGGCACCACCAGCGCCAGGCCGAGCGCCCGCCATTCGCGGAGCGCCGCGGCCGTCGCGGCGACGGAGACCGCGACATGACTCGACGGGAACGCGGCGCCCCACGCCGCGACGTGGTCGAGGAACCGCGCCGTCAGCGTGGCGATCGCGGTCTGGCTCGCGGCGTTGTCCACGGCAGGGAACACATGCCGTGGCCCGACCACGGGGAACAGGAGGAACGTCGCGTAGCAGACGTAGAACGTTGCCGTGATGGTCATGACGGCTCGCTGCATGGCCGTCCGCTGCCCGGTGACCCATAGCGCCAGAGGCGTGGCCGCCGCGATGGGGTAGTAAGCCATGTACCCGAGGTGCAAGGTCCACGACAGCCAGACCGAGGGGCTCCGGCGCATCCATTCCCGCGCAGGCTGGAATCCGAAGACCGCCTGTTCCCAGCCCAGCACGATCCGGTCGTACGCGCGCCCGTCGGCCAGGTTCGCCAGCCCGATCTCGGTGTAAAGCGCAGTCACGATGAGCAAGGGATACCAGTCGCCAACGAATCGCCCCACCGGTCCGGCCTGCCGCGCCCGGGGCATCAGGAGCGCGAGCGCGACGAGGAGGCCGTGCACGACGAGGAACTGGGGCAGATCGCCCGGGGGGAGTCGCCAAACGAGCAGAGCCGCGATCGCGACCGCGTAGCCGAGCGTCCAGCGATCCACGGCAGTTCCGCCCGGACCGTGCTGCCATCCGAGGCGATGGCTCGCCTCCGTGCCCCGGGTGATCACGGGAGGGCGAGCTGCGTTTCGATGAGCTGTCGATACACGGGCGAGGTCTTCACCAACTCGTCGTGCCGCCCGCTGCCGGTGATCTGTCCGCGATCGAGCACGACCACGCGGTCGATGTTGATCACGGTCGACAGCCGATGCGCGATGATGAACGTCGTCGGGCCGTAGTCGAGCGCGCGGAGCGCCTGATGGACGAACGTCTCGCTCTCAGAATCGAGCGCATTCGTGGCCTCATCGAGGACGAGGATCCGCGGCCGGCGGAGCACCGCGCGCGCGATCGCCAGACGCTGGCGCTGGCCCCCCGACAGCTGAACGCCCCGCGAACCGATCGGGGTCGTGAACCCGGCGGGAAAGCGCTCGATGAATTCCCGGGCGCACGCCAGCTCGGCGGCCGCCGCCACCTCCGCGTCGCTCCGTCCATCGAGCCCATAGCGGATATTGTCGGCGATCGTACCGGAAAAGAGCGTCGGCTCCTGCAGCACGACGCCGATCTGGGAGCGCAGCCACGCCGCGTCGAGCGTGCGGGTGTCGTGTCCGTCGAGCGAGATGCGGCCTTCGTCGGGATCGTAGAAGCGAAGCAGCAGGTGCAGGATGGTCGACTTGCCGGCGCCGGAGCGCCCGACAAGCGCCACGACCTCTCCCGGCCGGATGTGGAGATCGACACCGGCCAGGGCCTCCACGTCGGGCCGCGTTGGATAGCGGAAGCGCACGCCATCCAGCGTGACGGCGCCCTCCACGCGCGCCAGTCGCACGCCACCATCGACCGGCATCCGGGGCTCGCGCGCCAGCGTCTCGAAGATCCACTGAGTCGCCCCGAGGCCGCGCACGGTCTCGCCCCAGAACTCGGAAGCTCGACGGAGGCCGCGGGCGACGAGGAGCCCGTAGAGGACGAACGAGATCACCGCCCCCGAGGTGAGACGGCCCTGGAGGATGAGGCTGGCGCCTGCCCACAGGCCGAGCAGCGCCGCCGTCTCGCCGACCACGAACGACACGCCGTTTTGCGCGGAGTTCGCGAGAATCGCCTGCCGGGCGCTCTCCACGGCCACCCGGAGTTTCTCGCGATAGCGGGCCCCCGCGGCCGGCTCCTGCGAGAACGCGCGAACCGTGCGGATGCCGCCGAGCGACTCCTCGGCCACCGTCCCCGCTTCGGCGTATGCCTGCTGCGTGCGGACGGAGAGGGTCTTCACGCGCCCGCCGAGGACCCACGCGGCGACGGCGATCGGCGGCACCGCGAGCATCAGGAGCAGGGTGAGCGTCGGTGAGGTGTAGACGAGGAGCACCGTCCCGAGCACGCCCAGGAGCGCGAACCGCACGGCGGCGCCCAACGGCTCACCGACGACGCGACCGACGACGATCACGTCGTCCGACAAGCGAATCGTGAGCTCACCGACGTTCCGACTGTCGAAGAACCCGATCTCTTGGCGCAGCAGGTGATCGAACACGCGCCGCCGAAGCCTCGCCGTCAGCCGCTCGGCGGCGAGGTTGAAGTAGTAGTCACGGACGACGGTGGCGACGCCTTCCGCCGCGAGCAGCACCAGGAGCAGCAGCGCGAGCTCGTTGACACGCGACATCCGTCCGGCCAGCACGCCCTCGTCGATCAGACGCTTGACCAGGATCGGATAAGACAACGCGGCGACGAGACCGATCGCCACGAACGTGCTGCCGATCGCGTAGAGCGATCGCTGCTCGAGCACCAACGCGACCAGCGCGCGAAGCTGCGTCGTCACGTCGCCTACCTATATCACACCAAGCGCGCGCGTCACACCCCGTGGCGACGCCGGCCTGTCGGACCAGGGGCGTACCGTGATACGGTCGTCCGCGTGCGGGATAAGGTTGGCCTGACGCACAACGTCGCGCTTCGCGTCATGTGCGGTCGGGACCGGCGCGTCGAGCACGGATTCGCATCATGGCACGAAGGGCTCGGCTCGGCGGAGGTTGGCATGAGCAAAGCCGGGACACGGGGTCGACTGTACGTCACCAAACACCTCTGGGTTCCGGAGAAGCCGCTCGCACGACTCAATCTCAAAATCGCCGATGCGCTGCGAACGCACATGCCGCCCTTGCCGGTCCAGGGCGAGGCGGCGCTCTCGCGCTTCCCGATGCTGCGCGAGTTCCAGGCGAACCACGACGTAATCAGGCAAGAGCTGCTGACCGTTCTCCAGGTCAAGAAGGACATTCCTGAGCTGAAATACGTCCACCCGCGCGACGATCGGATCTCTTCGCCCGAGTGGCGCACCTACGTGATGAAGCTCTGGGGCTACGACATCCCCGTGAACGCGGCCCGCTGCCCGCGGACGGTCGAGGTCTGTGCGAGGGTGCCGGGCGTTCACACCGTGCTGTTCTCGATCCTCGACCCGCACAGCACGATCCCCCGTCACCGAGGCTGGGCGACCGGTGTCGTGCGTCTCCACTATCCGTTGATCGTGCCCCGTGAGTGGCACCGGTGCCGGATCGAAATCGAGAACGTCGCGTATCCCTGGCGCGAGCGTGAGCCCCTGCTCTTCGATGACACCTACGCGCACTCGGTGGACAACGATACGGACGAGCTGCGCGCGGTCCTCATCGTCGACTTCGAGCCCAGGATGTCCCTCCTCCTCGACGCGTTCATGAAGCTGCGCTACGTCCTCGTGCGTCGCTCCGAGGAGATCCGCACGATCTGCGACCGGGCGGCCGTTTCGGCATGATGCCCCCCGAGCTGGATGCGCCGACGCGCGTGCTGTTCCTCCTGGCCACGCTCGACGGCGGCGGCGCCGAGCGTACCGTGCTCACGCTCGTGCCCCACCTGCGGGCGCGCGGCGTGGACGCGCGCGTCGGTCTCCTCGCGCGCCACGGGATGCTCGACGGCGAGATCGAGCCGGCGCAGGTGGTGCGCACCCGGATGGCGCCGGCCTGGATGAGCTATGCGCCGTCGCCCGGGCTGGGCCGCCTCCTCATCGGTGTCCCCCTCGTGCCGCTCCAGCAGTTCGATCTCCTCCGCCAGTTCCATCCTCACGTGGTCGTGAGCTGCACCGCCGCGATGAATCTCGCCGCGTTGCTCTCGACGCGGGCGTACGGCCGGCACCGGGTCGCGTGGGTCCTGCGCGAAGGAAACAACACGCGCGCGATTCTCGAGAGCGACGCGCCCGGGCGCCTGGGCCGCGCCCTTCGGTGGCGGGCGACCGAGCTGGTCTACCGCGCGCCGGACCGCGTGGTGACGATCTCGAACGGCGTGGCCGACGGGCTCGTGCGCGATTTCGGCGTGCCGCGCGATCGCGTGCGAGTCGTGCACAATCCGGTCGAGGTCGCGCGAATCAGCCAGCGCGCGCAGGAGGCCGGCGGCGTGTGCTTCCCGTCCCGCTTCATCGTCGCGTGCGGCCGGCTGCATCGGCAGAAAGGCTTCGATGTGCTGCTGCGCGCCGTTGCCCGTCTGCGCGACGCGGATCTCGCCGTGGCCATCCTCGGTGAGGGCCCCGAGCGCGGAGCCCTCGAAGCGCTGGCGCGCGAGCTCGGCCTGGGGGCGCGACTGGTGATGCCGGGATTCGTCGAGAATCCCTGGGCCTGGATCGCGCGCGCGTCGGCGTTCGTCCTACCGTCCCGCTGGGAAGGCTTCGCCTCCGTCCTGGTGGAGGCCATGGCGTGCGGCACTCCGGTCGTCGCCGCCGACTGCGACTATGGGCCGCGCGAGATCGTGCACGACGGCCAGACGGGCTTGCTCGCGCGCATCGACGACGCGGCGAGCCTCGCCGCGACCATCCACCGGGTCCTGGTGGATCCGGCGCTCGGGAAGGACCTCGCCGCACGCGGGCGCGTGCGGGCGAGGGACTTCGACGCGCCCTCGATCGCCGCTCGCTACACGGATCTGGTGCAAGAGGCCGCGGCCCGCGTGCGTGATACGATTCGCCGCGAGCGTTCGTGAAATCCGGCCGACAGGGCGGGATCGTCGCGCTTCCGGTAACGAGACTTCCCCGATGCGGGACTCGGTGATGAGGCTATTCGTCGGACTGGCAAACGGCCTGCTCACCCTCTGGGAGCAGGCCCGCGGACGCCGGCAAGGTCGCGCGGAACAGCCGGGACCGACCGCGCCCGGAGGCGCGACAGCCCCAGATGGATCCGGCGCCACCGTCATCCTCTTGAACTGGCAGCGAAGCTCGAACGTGAGAGCCATTCTCGACGCCTATACACGGTACCGTCAGGTCGCGGAGATCATCGTGTGGAACAACAATCCGGACCTGACCTTTACCTACAGCCACGCGAAAGTCCGTTCGGTCAATAGTGGCGAACTGGGCCTCAGCACGCGCTGGGCGGCGGCCCTCCTCGCGTCGCACGGCTGCATCATCGTTGCCGACGATGATCTGATCGCCGACGAGGACACGATCGATCGGCTGATCGAGTGGTGTCGGAAGGACCCGGACCGCGTGTACACGCTGCACGGCCGCAACCCCACGCCGGACAACGAATACGGGACGCACGTGGATCACGTGCGCCAGCCGACCGAAGCGATCATGCACCTGACGCGACTGGCGTGCCTGGACCGGCGGCACGTGCCGCACTACTTCCTCGCGCTCGAGGAGCTCGACCTTCGCATCGATCCCGCGAGCGGCGGAGGGGAGGACATCGTCATGAGCTTCGCCCTCACCCGCGCGACGGGCAAGCGGCCGCTCGTCGTCCCCGGCTCCTACCGCGACCTGCTGGCTCCCGGCGGCATCGCGAACCGATACGGCTCGCAGCGGCAGCGTCGAACGCTCATCATGCGACGCTGTCAGGCGTGGCTCGACGACTCGGCTCGGGCCCGGAGGGACCCTCGCACGGGCCCGTGAGCCCCGCTAACTTTCTTCGCGTGGCTCTTCGCGTCCCTCAGACGTTGGGCGCGTGGCAGCGCCGTGCGGTCGACGAGGTGCGCCGTCTCCAGGGTGTATCGCTCGTGGCGATCGGCGAGGAGACGGATCGGGCGAGCGACATCCTGATCGATTTTGTCGGAGGCGGATCTGGCGAGTCGATTCGGGCGGCGCCACGTGTGGGTGTCTGGCGATATGGGTTTGGCGACGGCGCCCATCTGGCGGGCGGCGCCCCAGGCACGATCGTCCGCCTCTATCAGACCGCCGGCCCGGGCGACATCGGCACGGTACTGCGCGAGGGGTGGTTCGGCGTCCGCACGCGGGAATCACCGGGCACGGCTGACATAGGATCGCGTGTGGCAGGATGGGCCGCCCGGGCCCTCGGCGACCTCGTGACGGGCGATCTCGACGCGCTTGACCGTTCTCCGCAATTCATCGGCGACACACGCGATGCGGTCCCTCCGAAGACTCGTTGGTCTGCTACCGATGTGGTGGCGGCCGCGGTGTTCAACGTGCGCAAGCGCGAACGTTGGACCATCGGCCTGGTTCCGATATCGTGGCGAACGCTTCTCGAGCGCCGAACCCTTCCAGAACCTGCCTGGCTGATCGGCCAGCCGCGCGATCGGTTCTACGCGGATCCGTTCCCAATCGAGATCACGGCTCGAGGTGTGCGTGTGCTGGCTGAGGACTATCGGTTCGGGTCCGGCCGCGGTCACATCGTCGAGCTGGAAATTGCGCGGGACGGCGCGATCCTCAGCGTCCGTGAGGCCATCGTACCGGCCGGCCACACCTCGTACCCCTTTGTTCTGCGATCGCACGAGCGGTTACTGTGCGTGCCCGAGGCCGCGTGGCTCGACAGCGTGCTGACCTACGAGCTCGACCCGACGACCGCGAAATGGCAGCCCCGCGGCGAGCTGCTCGCGGGTTTTGCCGCGGCTGATCCCACGCCCCTCGAGCACGAGGGACGCTGGTGGCTTTTCTGCACCAACCGTCGAGAAGAGGGCCGAACGGAGTTGCACGTGTTCTCGGCGGGCGACTGGCGCGGACCGTGGGAGCCGCATCCGCAGAACCCGGTCAAATCGGACGCCCGGTCCAGTCGTCCCGCCGGTGCGTGCGTCAGGATTGACGGCACGTTGTACCGGCCGGCCCAGAATTGCGCGCGCCGATACGGCGGCGGTATCACGGTCAATAGAGTCATCGAGCTAACGAGACGACGGTTCCGCGAGGAGCCGATCCTCGCCATCGAACCTCGGCCAACGTGGCATTGGCCGGATGGTATTCACACGATCAACGCCGTCGGCGATCTCATCGTCGTCGACGGCCTGCGCGTCGAGCGACGATTATAGTTGCTTCTTGAGCTTCCAGAGTCCGACGTCGATCGTCCGATAGAGCCAGAACCAGCAGGCGATCAACGGATCCAGCCAGAGCGGCATCCACGACAACACTTTGTTCCGCGTACGGAAGATGGGCGTCGGATGATCGGAGTTGATGTCGAGCTCGTCGTCCGTCATCACGAGGTCGGGCTCCCGCGCGAGGACTACATTGAGGGCGGATTGGTCGAATCGGTGATTGTCGTGCGTGGCGCCTGGTGGCGCGCTGACGCGCACGTCGAGGCACGCCCGGGCCCACGCGTCGAGGAGCCGTCGGATTGTGGGGACGGCCGTGTCGAAGCCCAGCACGCCAGAGGCGCGCTGCCGCAGCGCTCGCACCTTCGCGTCCGCCGACAACACCTCGAGCGCGGTCGGGTGGGTCAGCTCGCCGATGGTGGCGGTTCCCCCGAATGGGGCGTACAGGCCGGCCTGGTCGGTCCACGCGATAACAGGGTCGAGCGAGGCGCAGACGACGGTCGCGCTGTCCAGCCAGAGCAGGATGCCGTCGGCATCCGCGGCGACGGCCCGGATGATCTGTGGTTTCCAGGCGTTGGTATTGACGGCCCGCTCGCGAACACCGACAAAATCGGGATATGCGCTCGAGTCGAACCGACGGAGCTCGACCGACGGGAAAATCACCGAAAGCCGGTGCCGCTCGAGTGACGTCAGGCCGAGATCGTATGCCACATATCTCGCCATGCCCGGCGCGACGTGTCGGTTCAGGCTCTTGAAGAGCTGGAGCAGGCAGCGAAAGTAGGCGCTGTCCGCTGCCGACATGATCGTGAGCGGCCGCGAGGAACGGGGCACTAGTTCAGCCTGTCCACGCCCGGAATCTCCACCCTACGATCGCAGCCGCCGGACCCCGAGCACCCCGATCCACACGATGAGGCCGATGATCAACAGCTCCCCGGGGAGCCGAGTGGAGCGGAGGATCGATCTGCCGTCCGGAAGCACCACGAAGCACGCGACGACGCACGGCAAGACGAGCCAGCGAATTCGCCGTACGGTAGCGGCGAGCACGGCGAGCGGCCAGGTGGCGTACCAAGGGTGGAACCTCGGCGCGAGCACTGCCGCGGCCGCGAGTGCGAGCCCCGCCCTGTGCAGCGCGTGTCCACGGCGGGCGCGCCACCACAGCATTATCAAGATTACGGCGAATGGGGCGATGCTCGCGACACGAGAGGCCATGACCGCCGGGACCCTCAGGCCGAGGAGCCCGGCCGCATATTCGATGATCACTCCGACTGCGGTGGCGGGTGCCGTCCACCCGACGACGTCGCCGGAGCGCATGAGGCCCCCGACCCAGCCGAAGCTGAGGCCGGAGACGAGCATCACGACGATCAGAGCAATGAACAGTCCGCTCATCATCAACCCGCCGTACCGGATGAGACTGCGCAGACAGTACGGACCCGCGATGGCAGCGAGCGCCGCGAAGGGGACGGCGACCCAGGCGGTGGCCTTGACGGTGCCGGCGAGGCCGAGGAGCGCCCCGCCGCCGACGAGCGTGAGCGTCCGCCCGGGGCTGGAGGTCACGAGCGCCAGACCCGCAACGAGCAGGCCGACCATCAGTGCATCATTGTGGGCGCCGGAGATCTGGTGGATCACGACGAGCGGCGACGCCATTCCCAGCCAGACCGCCTGGCCCTCCGGTATCTCGCAGCGCCTGGCCAGAGCGGGCAAGCACAGCGCGGTCATTCCAACGCCGACGACTGCGAGCGCCCGGAACAGGGCAATACTCGCGGCGAGCGTTCCTCCCAGAGTGACGATCGCCCCGGACAGAAGGACGAACAATGGCCCGTACGGTGTCGGGGTGTCCCGCCAGATCGGGGCCACCGCTTCCAGCCAGGGGCAGGGCAAGGTCGACACGCTGTTCGTGGAGGGATCAAGCCCCGCGGCATACGTGAAGCCGACGCAGGCATACGAGTAGACATCACGGCTGCCTAACGGCGGTGCCGCGAGGAGCGGAGCGCTCCACAGCGCGCCGGTGATTCCAGCCCATCGGGCCGAAGGTACGCTGTGACGAACGACCCACCAGGCCCACACCAACAGGGAAGTCCCGGTGAGCCAGAGCAGATAGATGAGCGGCCCGTGCTCCTCGCGCCAGATGGTCATCAGGTCGACACGCGGCTGCGAGGGCAATGCCCCGCCAAGGTAGGCGGACGTGGCCAAAAGCGCCGTCCCCGCAAGGCCGGCGTAGCGGACGAGAGAATATCGAGACACCCGCAATAATCTCACGGTGCTGACCAGGCTAGGCGCGAGCAGCCTACCCCGACGACGCGGAGCCGGCGGCGGGCATGCTAGTGCTCGGGGGCGGGTTCTTCGCTTGATTGCTTGGCCAGCGTCCAGCCGAGCCACACCAGGATCGCGACCAGGATGAAATTGCGAAGGTTGAGGAGGAAGATGAGCGGAGTTTGCAGCTCCTTGAGCTGCCTGTAGAAGCGCGGAAAGATCACCTGAGTCAGGGCCGAGGCCAAGAGGAGCGCAATGACCGCGGGCGCCAGACGCGGCCGAAAACCGTAGGCGAGCGCGAGGAGCGGACCGAGCCAGAGCAGATACTGCGGCGAGAATACCCTGTTGGTGAGGATGAAGGCGAGCAGGAAGACCGCGCACAGCAGCAGCACACCGAGATCGCGCGCCGCGAGCTGCAGAGAGCGGCGCAGGGCCAGGAAACGCCAGGCGATGGCACCCGCCATCGCGAGGAAGAGTGGCCCGGAGAGCCACTTCACCAGGCCGGCATAGGGCGTTTCCAGGTTGACGGCGCCATGACTCATGCCGACCGACATCGGCTGGCCGAGTCCGTGTCCGGCCATGATCACGCCAGCATAGGTGCTCTCGATCTGGACACTGCGCTCCAAGTGGTACGTGAAGCTGCTCACGTAGCCGTCGCCCCAGATCGCGTAGAACGCGACGTGGAGCGTGAGCAGCGTCACCGCGAAGCCGGCGACGACGACGCCACCGGCTCGCCACGGCGGCCGCGGGGCAGCAGCCCAGAGCCACACCAGCGCTGCCGGAATCAGGACACCCGGCACGATCTTCACGAGCACGCTCGCCGCGGCCAACGCGCCGAACGCGGCCAACCCTCCCGGGGAATCCGCGCGCGCGGCCCGCTGGAAAATGACCCCGCCCAACACGCAGAACAGCGGGACGATGTGATCGAAACGCGCCGCGGCCACGCCGCCGAAGCAGAGGAGGAACGCGGCCGATCCCCAAAGGGCGCGATTAGCCTGGGCGGTGGTAATGCGCCGGCCATCGGCCAAGAGACGCAGGCCGAGGAGCAGCGTGGCCAGGTAGAGCACGCCGCACCATGCGACGAAACCGGTCCGGTAGGCGGCGAAGTCGCGACCGAACAGTGCCGGCGGCAGGAGCACGAGCAAAGCGCCGGGCTGGTATTCGACCGGAACTTCCCAATACGGCCTCAGCCGTCCTTGGTCCGGGGCGTCAGCGGGCTGGCGCGGATCGATTCCGTACAACGTCACCGCGGCATAGCGGTGGTAGATCAGGATTTCGTCGTGCAAGTCGAAGAACCAGATGACGAGCCCCCAAGGACCGCGCTCGCGGAGAATGGCATCGACACCCGCGCCGATGCCGGCGCCCCTCGGGATGCCTCTTTCGATACGTTCCCATTCGCCGTCACGAAAATGTAGCTGGAAAATCCCGAGGAAGATCACGGCGTGCAGCAACAGCGCGAGGGCCGGTCCGGGACGGCGCCACCACGGGTGCGGAACGGGAGCGGACGCCATGATTAGTGGGTTAGCCGCAATACGAGATGTCCTTGCTTCGGCGACTATTTTGCCTCAATCCTCTGTTTTGTTCGTCCCGCGGCACGCGATGAGCCGACAAGAGCAAAGGTATTACCGAAGCCGGGGCCGCGAATCCGACTTGACGTCCCCGTTGTCGCCGGCGCAGCATCTCGCGGTGGGCCGGGGCCGGCTCGCACTGTATCCGCCGCCCGCGGTGGTGATCGCCGCCGCCGCTCCCGACCGGACCGGCTGAAGCCGCAGCCGCTCTGCGCCGCCCTCACATTAGGAAATGAAACCGAGTCTCCGTCACGTCGAGCGCCCAGGGGCCATCTGGTTGTTTGTGCTCGCCCACTTCCTTGTGCTCGGTGCGTCGGCGAGCATCCGGCACTCGAGCGGCCACAGCAACTTTTACGACCTCGGCGTCATGGACAACATCGTCTGGCAAACGATCCATGGCCGCCTGTTCTTTTATCCGCAATACGAGATGTCCTTCTTCGGCGACCATTTTGCCCCGATCCTGTTCTTGTTCGTGCCGCTGTATGCGATCTGGGCGCACCCGCTGGTCTTGATCTTCGGGCAGGCCCTCGCGTTGGCCATGGGCGGGCTGCTCATTCATTGGATCGCGTTCGAAACGAAGCTGGCGCGCCGCGCCGCGTGGGCCTTCACGGTGCTCTACGCGCTGCACCCCTCGCTCCTGCACGTCGCCATGTTCGACTTCCATCCGGTCGCGCTGATGATCCCACTCTCGCTGGCCGCGTACTACTGCTACCTCACGCGGGCGTGGCTCGGGCTCGCCGTGGCCCTGATTCTCCTCGCGGCCTGCCAGGAAGAGGCGGCGATCACCATCGCCGCCTTCGGGTTCTACATGCTGGTCTTCGGCAGGACGACAGTCGAGCGGCGGATCGGCATCACGACGAGCGCGACGGCCGCTCTGTATTTCGTTCTCGTCATGAAGGTGATCATCCCGGCCTTCCAGACACACCCCACGTCGGCTGGATGGGCGTACCTCTCACGATACGGGCACCTGGGCGGCTCGATGGGGGAGATCTTACTCGCCATTACGCTCCACCCGCTCCACGCGCTGGCACGTTCCTTCGAGCCCTACAAGCTCGAGACCCTGCTGTGGCTGTTCCTGCCCCTGGGCCTGCTCCCGCTGCTGGGTTGGCGTGCCCTGATGGTCGCTCTGCCCTCGCTGGGATATACGTACCTGAGCACGCGTCCCAATCAATTCGTGATCGAAAACCAGTACTTCTCCCCAGCCCTGGGCTGGTTGGTCGTGAGCGCGGTGCAGGGGTTTGGGGTCTGGGTTCGGTTCTGGAGCAACCGTGTTCCGCGTCTGGCTCATCACCGGCGGCGAATCGCGGCCGGTCTTCTGGCGTTCGCGCTGATAGCCACGGTCGTTGTCGACGTCGCGCTGAAGCCGATCAAGCCGAGGTTCTTCGCGGGGCACC
>Ga0137403_10001704_pt1 | contig 27479 bp, 31 predicted proteins | sample CZOMad2_1_16fung_FD_122057 | JGI IMG/M metagenome (GOLD analysis project Ga0137403, IMG submission 122057) | Vadose zone soil fungal communities from Angelo Coast Range Reserve, California, USA - CZOMad2_1_16fungal (Hybrid Assembly) | ecosystem: Environmental > Terrestrial > Soil > Vadose zone... | reverse complement strand
CCGCCAAAATCGATTTCTTTTTGCGGACAACTCCGGCACGGCTCCGGCATCCATTCCGTTCCCCGAAACCGATTGAAACTCTCCGATTCGCGCCAGATCCAATCGAGCGTGTGCGCCCGCGCATTTTCAAAACGCAGATCGGGAATGGCCGATGAAGCGGTCGGGCAGGGGAGCACGTCACCGATCGGGTTGACGGTGAGGTAACGTTGCCCCCAACCGTTGAGACACGGTTTGGGACGGGTTTCATAATAGTCCGGCAGCACATAAAAGATGTCGATCCTGCCGGCCAGTCGCGCTTTTGCTGCGGTCGCGATTTCTCGCGCGCGCACGACTTGTTCGCGTGTTGGGAGCAATGCCGCGCGATTTAGAAAAGCCCAGCCATAAAACTGCACATTGGCTAGCTCAACTCTCTCGGCTCCGAGCATCTCCGCGAGCTCAATCATTTGCGGCAGGCGATCGATATTGCGGCGGTGAATCACAAAGTTCAGACTGAGCGGGATTCCTGCTGCGCGAATTTTCGCCGCGGCATCCAGCTTCCGCTGGTGGGCACGAGCGCCGGCGATTTCGTCCGCCAGATCAGTACTGTCCGATTGGAAACTTAGCTGGACGGAGTCGAGGCCTGCATCGCGCAACGCACACACGCGATCATCATCAAGTCCGATGCCGCTGGTGATGAGGTTGGTGTAAAGGTTTTCCTCGCGTGCGACGCGAATCAAATCGGTCAGATCGCGCCGGGCGAGTGGTTCGCCTCCGGAAAAACCAATTTGCAAAACGCCTAGCGCGGCGGCTTCATGAATTACGCGCTTCCAATCGTCGGTGGTCAATTCATGATCGTTTCGGGCGCGCATCGGATTGGAACAGTACGGGCAATGCAACGGGCACTGATACGTAAGTTCAGCGAGCAATGCGTATGGACGCGGCGCGGTCATCTGAATTCAATCAGCTTGCGTTGGTGAAGATCGGCCAGGGTTTCCCGTACATCCGCGGCCAGCGGCGTTGGATCAGCATCGTATTCTTCGGCCAGCGTGTGCACGATCTCGCTGAACGTTCGTCCATCGCAACGTGAAAGAATTTCGTGCGCGGTCTCGTTCAATTCGACGATGCCCTCCGGGAAAAGCAAAACGCTTTTGCCCGTCATCGAATCGCTTTGCAATCGGACTCGTTTCGCAAGGCACGGCCGGGCAGCATCAGGAATTGTCACACTTGCCATAGGCGTGATGAATGGCATCGAGCATGGACCAGAGCACATCGCATTTAAACTCGAGCGCCCGCACGGCGTCGCGCTGGAGCTCTGGCGTCTTGCAATACTCGAGCGTTATCGCGAGCGCCTCGTCAGAATCGCGCTGCGCTTGTGTCGTGCGGCGACGGAAATAATCCAAGCCATGTGGATCGACCCACGGATAAGATTTTTCGAATGCCGAGAGTCGTGCTGCCATCAGATCAGGCGCAAAAAGTTCAGTGAGTGACGATGCAATTGCAATCGGCCACGGCTGAGTACGCGCGAAATTCACGTAGGCAGCTACGGCGAAGCGGACCCCGGGTTGCAAATGCCGATCCTCGATGAGTCCAGCTCGCGGTAGTCCGCACGCTTCGCCGAGACGCAGCCAGGCTTCGATGCCGCCTTCATTATCTGCGTCGCCGTCGTGATCGAGAATGCGATGGATCCAGAGTCGCCGCACTTCGCGCACCGGGCAGTTGGAGAGAATTGCTGCGTCTTTGATCGGAATGTTTCGCTGGTAATAGAAGCGATTGGCGACCCAGCCGCGCAACGCGTCCGGCGAGAGCCGGCCTTCATTCATAGCCACGTGGAATGGATGTTTATCGTGGTAAGCCCGCGTCCCGATCGCGCGCAATTTCTCAATGAAAGTTTCGCGATCCCAAAGTCCAGTGGTCATAAGACTATCTCCAATCCGTCCCGCGCGATCTCGATTCCAGCCTGCTCTACTTGTGCGCGTTCTCGAGTGCCGGGCATCAGAATCGGGTTCGTGTTATTTATGTGGGTGTAAATCTTCCGGCGCGTCGACGATTCGCGCAAGAAATCAAGACTGCCGTCGCCGATAGGCAAATGATTCATCTCGCGCGCGGTACGCGCGCCTGGCCGCACAAGAGCGAGTTCGCCGTCGCTCCAGAATGTGCCGTCAAATATGACGAGGTCGGACGCAAGGACTGCATCGCGCAGTTCATCAGTTACCTTACCGACACTGGGCGCCAAAAGCGCAGTTGCTCCGGACGTGTCGTCCCGAAATTGAAACGCAACGCTGCTGTGCAAGGCAATCGCTCGAAACGCGATGCTGCCACTCAAGGATTGAAAATCATCGCTGATCTTTCGCCATTCGATTCCGCAGAATGGCGCTAAGATACCGTGAATCCATGCTAGCGCCTTTTGCGTTTCATCGGCCGCGTAAACGACCACTGGCGTTTCCTGTTGCCGCAAGAGCAGTAAACCCAGCGCATGATCGATGTCGGCGTTTGTCATAAGAACTCCTGCGATCGGGCTGTTGCGCGGTCCGGCGTCTGCCGGACGGCCGGGTTGCAATGGCCGCGTGCTTTCGATCTGCCGAGGCAAATCGGGGGATGCGTTAATCAAGAACCAGCGTTGAACCCCTTCGGAGTCGCCGGTGATAGCGATGCTGGATTGCGCCTGCGGCGCAATTTTCCCAACGCGCGCGGCGACGCAATTGGCACAGGCACAGTTCCATTGCGGCAAGCCACCGCCGGCTGCGCTTCCGAGAATGTGGATGCGAATCAACCGGAGTTACGAGGTAATTAGTCCCGTTCGATCACACCGCGCCAGCGTAACACGTGCACTCAAAAAAGATGGGCACGGTTTTCAGCATCGGTTTGATCCAGCGCTTCTTGGTTCGTCTCATGAGTCCCGCAGGTTTAATAGGTCAAATGGACCATATGGGTCAAACTATTTCTTGATGAAACTGATGTCGCCGCTGCGTTCGACACGTGCAACTCGAATTCCGGAAAGGTCATCGGTATGAGCGCTAAGACGCATGTCCTCCTCGAGATCGTGCATCGAGACGTGGTTGCGCCGCATCACTCGGAAATCGCATTGGCCATCGCGCACGATAGTGTCGGGGTGGCCTTTGACCAGAATCCCAAACCCATGGGAATAGAATGCCAGATACGCGAAAAGGCGGTGGAGCAGGACCAAAACCACGCCTCCGCCGAGCGTGGCGAAAAAAGCTGCCGAACCGTTGATGGCACGCGAAAGGACCGCGGCCAGAATCACGAGCAGGACGGCGTCGAACGGAGTCTTACGCGAGAGCGAGCGTTTGTGTCCAAGCCGCACTGCGGTCAGTGTAACAAGAAAGACAATGATTCCACGCAGAGAGATTTGAATAAACGTCAAATCCTTCGGTTCTACCCCCAAGCCAAGCAAGATTTCAAAAGAGTTCCAGAATGCATTCATAGGTAAGATTGTATCGCCGCAACAAACTTTGTCGCGTGCACAACTGCTCGAACCGCGAGTAGTTCCAGGCTAATGATTGATATCTGCTTCGCCGTGCTTGCGCGAGAAACCGTCGCGTGGCATAAGACGACCGCTCGCAGGATTTGACCCGCCGAGCGCATGAAATTTATGCCAACGGCTACACCTCCTTCTCGTGACGTCGCACTGGAAACGCGCGTCTTTTGGGAACGTTTCAAGAAAGAAATCGCCGCAGCGCTCCTCATCGTGCTGCTCGGTGTGATCGCGTTTACCGGTTATCGCTTTTATGCTGATCGACGCGCAGCAGCTGCATCGGCCTTGCTAGCCAGCGCGAAAACCGCGCAAGAGTACCAACAGGTGATACTCCAGTATGGGAACACGCCAGCGGCCGCCGACGCCTACCTGTTGCTTGCTGAAGCTCAACGGAGCGAAAAGAAATTCGTGGAGGCGAACGCAACGCTTCAAACCTTCATCTCAAAGTACCCACAGCATGAGCTTGCGAGCACGGCGCGAATGGCAATGGCGGCTAACCTGGAGTCGTTGGGAAAAACCGATGAGGCGTTGGCGATGTATCAGCAGATCGCATCGGCGTACCCGAACAGCTTTACCGCTCCAATGGCTTTGCTTTCACAGATGTACATCCTGAAGGCGAAAAATCGAAACGACGACGCCCGCCGCATCTGCGAAACCGTCCTGACGCAATACCGAACGAGCTTCTGGGCCGGCGAGGCCATGCAGCAATTGCGTTTGCTGAAACCGAGTAGCTCGCCGGCGCCCGGGTCTGCGCAGGCCGCAACAGTTCCGCCGCTATTGGCGCCTCCTCCGCCAGCAGCGCCGCCGCCGGCTCCCCAAGCTCCGCCGCCACCAAAGAAACCGTAATGCCCGCTATTCTGGCTTCGTGGGACGTCACTCCCGCAAGTCGCTGATTAACGTTTCGAAAATTGAAAGCGCTTCCGCGCGCCGGGTTGGCCGGATTTTTTTCGCTCCTTCATCCTCGGATCGCGGCGAAGCAGACCCTCGGCTTTCAACGCGCCTCGCAAATTGACATCGACTTGAAGCAGCGCCCGCGCAATAGCCAGCTGCGCCGCACCCGCCTGTCCGACCGCGCCACCACCGCTGGCATTAATCCACAAATCATAAGCATTAACCGCCTTGGCGGTTTGAAGCGGCTCGAGCACAACGTTCTGTAATGGTACGGTTGGAAAATAATCTTCGAAGCTGCGGCCATTGATATCAATTTTCCCGCTGCCCGGCGCCATGCGAATGCGCGCGACCGATGTTTTCCGGCGGCCCGTGGCGACGAATTCCTCAGTTGCTGGCATAAGATCAGGACTTCTGGAGTTTGACAGCCTTGGGCTGTTGCGCGGCATGTGGATGAGAATCGCCGCGATAGACTTTCAACTTTCGATAAACATGCCGACCGAGACGATTATGCGGAATCATTCCACGCACGGCGCGCTCGATTAGCAGTTCCGGATGTCGAGCGCGGCGCGCCCGGACATTCTCAGCTTTATGCCCACCCACGTAACCTGAAAAACTCATATAACTCTTCTGTTCTTCTTTCTTCCCGGTAAGTCGCACTTTTTCTGCATTGATGACGATCACAAAATCGCCCGTATCCACATGTGGTGTGAAAACGATCTTCTCTTTGCCACGCAACAAATTGGCTGCCTTTACCGCTACCTTTCCCAAAATCTGATCTGCGGCGTCGATCACCCACCATTTGTGCGGGACTTCGCTGGCCTTGGCAGAAAACGTTTTCATTTTTGAAAAAGGGCACGAAAACTACCGGCGGCACAAGTGGCTGTCAACCTGCGGGTGGTCCATGAGACATATGAGTGATGTGGGAAACATGTATTCGTATGTCAGAAAAGCTCGCTGGCGATTTCGCCCCCGCGCGCTTAATTCTCCGCCATGTCTAACTCGACAGTGACGAAAAGCGCGATCACGCCGTGCCGAGACGAAGACTTTCCGGAGTGGTACCAACAGATCATCCGCGCGGCGGAATTGGCCGAGCCGTCGGACGTACGCGGCTGCATGGTGATTCGTCCGTGGGGTTATGGGATTTGGGAGAACATGCAGCGCCAACTTGACGGTATGTTCCGCGCCACCGGGCATCGCAACGCTTATTTCCCGCTTTTCATTCCGCTGAGTTATTTCGCCAAGGAAGCGGAACACGTTGAAGGCTTCGCCAAGGAATGTGCTGTCGTTACACACACGCGCCTGGAAGTGGATGCTGATGGAAAAATGAAACCGGCCAGCCCGTTGACGGAACCGCTTGTGATCAGGCCCACTTCGGAGACGATCATCGGCGCCAGCTATGCAAGATGGGTGCAATCCTATCGCGATCTACCAATTTTAATAAATCAATGGGCAAACGTGGTCCGCTGGGAAATGCGGCCACGCTTGTTTCTGCGCACAACAGAGTTTCTCTGGCAGGAAGGCCACACCGTCCATGAGACCGAGGCGGAAGCGCGCTCGGAAGCCAGATTGATCCTCGACATTTACGAACGGTTTGCCCGTGATCATTTGGCTCTGCCTGTTTTCAGCGGCGAAAAATCCGAGAGTGAACGTTTTCCGGGCGCGGTGCAGACCTTAACGATTGAAACAATGGTGCAGGACCGGAAAGCGATTCAGGCAGGGACCTCACATTTCTTCGGCCAAAATTTTTCTCGCGCGAGCGGCATCCAATTCCAAAACCGCGAAGGCAAACAGGAATTCGGCTGGACAACGAGCTGGGGTGTGAGCACGCGCTTGATCGGTACCGCGCTAATGATGCACGGAGATGATGATGGAGCCGTTCTGCCGCCGCGGATCGCGCCTACGCAAATTGTCGTTCTGCCAATTACGCCGAAAGAAGAAACCCGCGCGCGAGTGCTCGAGACATGCGACAGTCTTGCGCTTCAACTACGCGGCAAAAACTTTGTGGATCTTCCAATCGAAGTTGGAGTGGACAAGCGCGACCTCGGCGGCGGAGTGAAAAATTGGGAGTGGATTAAGAAAGGCGTGCCGATTCGCGTCGAGATCGGTCCTCGCGATCTGGAAAAAAATTCGCTGGTTGTAAGTCGACGCGATCAACCGGTGAAATCGAAAGAAACGATGTCGATACAAGAATTTGTCGCCACTGCGCCGGAAATTCTGATGTCGATCCAACAAAATCTGTATGAGCGCGCGGAAAAATTTCAGGAACAACACACGCGCAAGATCGACAGCAAAAAAGAATTCTACGATTTCTTTACGGCGAAGAATCCTGCAAAACCGGAAATCCACGGTGGCTTTGCTCTCGCGCATTGGAACGGCTCACGCGAAATCGAAGAACAAATCAAAAATGACCTTAAAGTGACGATCCGTGTTATTCCGCTCGATGATTCGGCTGAATCCGGGCAATGCATTTTTACGGGTGAACCGAGCGCGCGGCGCGTCATTTGGGCGAAATCGTACTGAAAGCCTGGGCCAGAGTCGGAGAGTTGTGAGGACAGTTGACTGCGCGGTATCCACTCGTTTAATTCCGCCCTGCCGATGGAATTAAAGCTGTACAGTCGCGAGTGGTGCTCGTGGTGTATCGATGCGAAAGATTATCTCAGCGAGAAAGGCTATCACTTCCAGGAGATTGACGTCGGTAAAGATCGCCAGGCATATGAGGATATGAAAAGACTTTCGGCCCAAACGTATGTTCCCACGTTCGTGGCGGGTGAGAAAGTCCTGGCCAATTTCGACACCAATCAGCTCGAAAAATTTCTGAACGAGCACGAGATCAATCCGTAGGGACCTGTTCCTAATGCTTTTTGGGGTCTTTCTTACACTCGGCGTGGCCGTGTTGAGCGTTGGTCTGCGCAGTTTCCAAAATTCGTATTTACAAAAAGCGGGCGCGCTGGGCATTCTCGCCGCCACTTTTCTGGCCGTTCTTTTCATCACAGGCAGCTGGATCTGGGGCTTGGTGGCGGCAATGGCCTGGCTCTTTCTGCCGTGGCTGGAAATTCTCACCCGCATTCGTGCGCTCAGGCTTCCTAAAGAGAAACAGCTTCGGCCGAAAAGTCCGCCGTCTTCCGATACTTTCCCTGCGCTTAGCGAGATCACGCGCGAGATGGAGGATGAAGGCTTTGTGCATGTCGGCGATGCTGGGTGGGATTGGGAAGATTACCGGCAATTTTTCCGGCTGTTTTATCGGGAAGAGGATCGAGCCCAGGCCGCGATCTGCCTAAACGAGCAACATGATTTTTCATTTTATTATCTTCGCGTTTCGTCGCGCGGCAAAGACGGCACGGTTTGGACAACATGGAATTATCCCTTGTCCTATGGCTTGAAACTGACTCCTGCATTCCGGATCAATCGACAGCGGGCGGACCGATCGTTTTGGCAGCTTTATCAAAGCCATCGCGAGTTTCTACGTCGAAACAGGGTTGATCCCGGCGACATCGACGTGCTGGATGAAGAGCAAATTGAAACTGAAATGGAAAAGGATCTGCGCGACCAAATCGCGCACAATATTCACAAAGGCGTTCTCAAACAAACGGCGACAGGTGATGTTAAATACTCCTGGCGGGGCATGATTTACCTTTGGTGCCAGTTTTTGGTCGACCTGGTGCGGCTGTAATTTTATTACGTCATCCGGAAATGGAACGACTCGTATCACGGGTTGATCTGTTCATTTGAACTTGCTATTCGCACCGATTGAACGATTATGGCGCGATGCTGACGGAGCGGCAGAAAAGCGTTCTAGATTTCATCCAGCGCGAGCAGCGCGAGAAAGGCATGACGCCCAGCACCCGCGAAATCCAAAATCATTTCGGCTTCGCCAGCCAGACGTCAGTGATGCAGTACATCGCCGCACTCGAGCGAAAAGGGTTTCTAGATCGGCATGCGCGCAAGGCCCGGGCGTTGATTACTCCAGCCATGAAGGTGAGAATTACCGATATCCCAATTTATGGTCAGATTCCGGCGGGGATGTCGACGTTGACTGAGCAAACGGTTGAAGGTCACGTCTCACTGGATCTGCGCTCAGCAAATGTTCTAAAGAATCGCGGCACATTTGCCTTGCGGGTGCGGGGCGATTCGATGATCGGCGCGCACATTGTCGATGGTGACATTGTGATTTTGGAAGACACCAAAGAGGTGCACAACGGCGATATTGTTGCGGCGTTAATCGACGGGGAAACATCATTGAAACGATATGTTATGGAGCACGGCCGGCCATATCTCAAAGCGGAAAACCCGCGCTACCCTGATCTAGTGCCGGCCCGCGAGTTAAAGATTCAAGGCGTCATGGTATCGCTGATCCGCAAACAAGAGCGCCGCAAGAAACACTGACCCCGAATATGGTCTGCAACCCCGCAGAAATGTTCCCTTGAACATATACCACAAAAGCGCCATGTTTTCTTCATGCCTGCAAGCGGCAAGATTATCGATCTTCGGAAACTGCTGGCGGAGCGTTTCCCCCATGCCCCTGCTGCGCCAGCAACGCGTTTAGCTACCATACCTGTTCTTGATGAATCCACCGAGGGCGGATTGCCGCGAGGCGCGATTACTGAATTAATCAGTGCACGAACAAGTGCAGGAAGCGCGTCGCTTATTCATGCGCTTCTTCATGCCGCGCATCGCGATAATTATTTCCTCGCGCTGATTGATGGCCGGGATTCGTTTGATCCCTGCGGGTTAAATACTGCCTCACTGCGGCAACTGCTTTGGGTTCGTTGCAGCAAAGCATCTGAAGCGATCAAAGCGGCTGATCTGCTCTTGCGGGATGGCAATTTCCCACTCGTGATTATCGATCTTGTCCTGAATTTGGCGGAAGAATTGCGCAAAATTCCGCAAACGAACTGGTATCGCTTGCAACGGCTCGTCGAATTAGCCCCTACGGCATGTCTAGTCCTCAGCCGCTACGAAATGGTCGGCAGCGCACAACTGAAACTTCTCCTCGAAAATTCCTGGAACCTCGAAACTTTTGACACGCACGATGCGCTTTCATGGGTGCGAATTATTGTGAAACGATCACATCTCCAGCCAGAGATCAGACATGAGAGATCAGGGATCAGCTAGAGTGATGTTTGCCACGATTTACCTACCGAATTTCTATTTGCAGGCTGCTATCCGGCATCAGCCAGAACTTCGCGCAAAACCGGTGGCATTGATCGAAGAACAGGAAAGAAAACCGGTTCTCATTCAACTGAACGAGCCTGCGGAAAAGGCCGGAATTCGAAAAGGAATGACGCCTAGTCAGGCTCTGGCCCGCTGTTTGCATGTGGTGATCAAGACTCGTGCACAGATGCAGGAAAAATCGATCCAGGAAATCTTAATCCATTACGCGTTTACTCTCAGTCCGTTTGTAGAAGCAACCGTACCCGGAATCTGCACAGTTCAATTCACCGATAATCGCAATTTGAGGGAAAAACTTTCGCGCGTTATCCAGCACTTGGCTGAATGCGAAATCGCTGCACAAGCCGCGATCGCTCCCACACCAGATACAAGTTTTCTCGCAGCAAATCTGGCGCGGGCAGTTTTGGAGATTGAAAATGCAAAAGATTTTCTTGCCCCTTTGCCGATCGAGACCTTGGCGATTGCGGGTGGAGGCGATTGACTCCATTCGCGGAAGGCAGGCGCTTGCTCGGGGATCAGCGGTTCTTTTTTGGTTTCCCTATTTTTTCCGACTGCTTTACGACGAATGATTTTACGCGGACACACTCCTTCTGAACACCGCTGCCGAAATCGCGAGGGCCGTACTCGAACAGCACAACGAAGCAAAAAGTGAAAACAATGAACAGGGCGAACCAAAAAAGCCCGCGCAGAAGCGCCATCCAAAGAGATTAGCCGCTGCAAATGTGCGAGCAACAGCGGTTAGTAGGGCATTTTTCCGCAGCCTGTCGCCGCTACGTCTGTACGCTGACACTACCGGCTGATCCGGAGATTTCGCGCGAAGCGCAGCGTTATGTGGTGAACGCGATCGTTGAATTTTTCCAATAAAGATCGACAATTAGCGTTCGCATGCGGCTTCGCCGCTGCGAGTGTTCCGCTTTCACCAAGGGTAGGTACCGAAGTGGCCAAACGGGGCAGACTGTAAATCTGCTGGCTTACGCCTTCGCTGGTTCGAATCCAGCCCTGCCCAATCTCCTCTCGCAGAAGCCGTGATTCGCGAACTCGTCAGTGGCCTCTTCGCTGGCCACCGTCCCGGCGACCACCGTATCCGCCGCCACCACCGTACCCGCGTCCCCCACCGCCGCCGGGCGCTCGCTGTTCTCGCGGGCGGGCTTCATTTACCGTTAATGCCCGGCCTTCGATGGTCTGACCATTTAGCTTCGAAATGGCGTTTTGAGCGTCCTCTTCCGAGCCCATGGTAATGAAAGCGAAGCCGCGCGATTTGCCGGTGAATCTGTCCTGCATGAGAGTGACTTCCTGCACAGCTCCAGCCTGTGCGAAAAGCTCCTGCAGTTCGTTTTCCGTGGTGTTGAAGGGAAGATTGCCTACGTATAATTTAGTTCCCATTGAGTCTATTCTGGAAAACGCAGCCAGGTCACTGTTCCCGCTTATCGGATTTCAAATCGCCACTGAATAAACTCAACTGACAATCCACCAACTCCCGGGCTTCCGTTTCCGTTATTGGGCACATTTGTAAGATGCTTCCTGTAAGAAAGCAATAGAAAATCGCGAAGCAATTTTTGCTTTCAACTATGGCTCAATCAAACAGCCCAAACCGGAAAAAGATGACTGCTCGTGTGGCGGTTGTGGCTGCAGGGGTCGTCAGCCCGCTGGGCTTTGGGTTGACTGAAACAGTCGATTCGCTGCGCAAGTCGAGCGATTGCGTTAGCCTCGTCACGCGATTTTCGGTCGGGCAATGCCGATGTAAAACCGCCGGTCAAGTTTCCGACGACCGCCTTCTTGCGATGCGGGGTGACGCGCCACGTTCACGACGCCTGCATCGCGCTTCGCACATGATGATGCAAGCGCTAACAGAAGTTGTAACGCAAGAACCGCAATTTAAACCGGAGTTGACGGTAATCGGAACAACAAGTGGCGGCATGTCGTACGGAGAACACTACTACCGCTCATTAAGGCAAGCTGGGGATCTGCGGCACGCGCCAACCTGGATCGCAAATTATCCAGCTCAAAAGCCTGTGATCGACGCTCAAGAGTCCCTCGGAATCTCTTCGCCATGCCAGGTGATTGCGAACGCATGTGCCTCGGGCACAAATGCGATCGGGCATGCGTTCGAATGCGTGCGATCGGGTCGGTATCAGCGCGTATTGGCGGGCGGCTATGACGCTCTCTCAGAACTCGTCTTTACGGGCTTCGATTCGCTTCAAGCGTCAACGCCGGAGAAATGCCGCCCGTTTGATCGACGCCGTACCGGTATGGTGTTGGGAGAAGGCGCCGCGCTCCTAGAATTGGAAAATCTCGACAGCGCCCAACAACGCGGGGCATCTATCCTGGCGGAAATTATCGGCTACGGCATTTCTACGGATAATTTTCATATCACACAGCCGGATCCTTCCGGTATCGGACCGCGGCAAGCGATGGAGCGGGCTGTTCAAAGTGCGCGCGTGTCAGAGAACGAAATCGATTACATCAATGCCCACGGCACAGCCACGCTGTTTAACGACGCGGCTGAGGGGAAGGCGATCAGCGAGTTGTTTAATGGCGTTCCGGTGAGCTCGACCAAGAGCATGATGGGGCATTCACTGGGAGCCGCCGGTGCGGTCGAAGCCGTTGTGTGCTTGCTGGCGCTCCAACACGAATTTCTCCCTCCAAACATCAATTTTGAGGCGGCAGATGACGATCTCGATCTAAACATCGTGGCGAACGAATCGCGGCCGGCTTTTTTGCGTACAGTGCTTTCGAATTCCTTTGGCTTCGGTGGAACAAATGCTTCGATTCTCATGCGCAGGTTTGAAGCATGAGTCTGGCAATCGCCGGCATGGGGTGGATGACCCCTCTCGGAAGCGGCGTTGATTCGGTGTGGGAGCGATTGCTTCAAGGGCATGAGGCGTCGCCGACAACAATTTCGGAATCGTTCAGCGATCGCTCTTACACCGCCTTTCGCGTGCCGGAAGCGGCGATGGCGGGAGTCAGGTATCCGCGCCTTCGCCGAGCCAGTGTCATTTCGCGATTTGCAGCAGCAGCAGGGTTGGATGCCTTACGCGCTGCAGGAGTAGAACTTAGTTCGCAGAATGCAGAGCGAACTGCGCTGATCTTCGCCATCTCAAATGGCGGCGTGATTTATACGAAACGTTTTTACGGCGATATTGTTGACACTGGCGCGCAGTCAGCCAGCCCGCTGTTGTTTCCAGAAACCGTCTTCAATGCCCCGGCGAGCCATCTTGCGGCGATTCTCGGTATTACTGGCGCTACTTATACCCTGGTGGGCGACGGAGCAGTCGGTCTCCTGGCGATAAAAATGGCCGAAGACCTAATGGCGAATGAAACGCTCGACCGCTGCCTTGTCGTTGGAACGGAAGAAGTCGATTGGCTCTTGTGCGATGCCTATCGACGATGGCGGTTGGTTCGCTTGGCACCTCCGATTGAGCCATTCAGCAAAGACCAACGCGGAACGATTTTGAGCGAAGGCGCGGGTGCAGTCCTTCTCACACGAGAGGGTTCGTTGACAATTGAATCCGCTGATCCCGGTGGATACTTCACCAAGCGCGCCGAAGCCGGGAAAATTTTGAAGCGAATTCTTAGCGATCTCAGCCAAAAGAAGATCGATCTCGTGATCTCGAGCGCAAATGGAACGTTTGTCGATCGAGTCGAATACCAAGCGATACGCCAGGTTGTTCCCGATGCGTTCGTTTACACGGGCAAATCAGCGCTGGGCGAAAGCGTCGGTGCCGCGGGGCTATGGCAGATCGTCCTGGCAGCCCAAGCCTTGCGTTCGACGGAGCTTCCGCCTGTGCTTCACGCAGGATTAGACATTTCAATCCAACTTTCGCATTCGCGCATGCCTATCCCAGGAGCGCGCCGCGCAGTCGTCCTTATATGCGGGCTCAATCAGCAGGCCGCGGGATTGCGACTGGCAATCGATATCTGATCTTTCTCTGCCTTAGCGAAGCGGGACGAGCTTCCAGTTGACTTCTCCATCTGAAATTTCGAGCCATGCCACGCTTGGAGGTGCACCCTGATTGGCGCGCGTCACGCAACCGGGATTTAGAAACAAGACACGCCCACGCCGTTCATATCGCGGGACATGCGTGTGTCCATGTAGCACCACGTCGACATCATCCGGCGGCTGGTCAGGTGGAACGTGTTGGAGACGAAATTTCAAACCGCCTCGCGTGAGATCTAGGACCAGCGGCCATTCGAAATTGCTGTCGCAATTTCCTCGCACGACCATTGTTCGCGGCCCGATTGCACAAAGTGCATCGAGAATGGCTTCCGAGCAGACATCGCCTAGATGCCAGATTTCATCCGCGCCTCTGGCGATTCTACTAACGCTTTCCGGCAAACGATTGTGCGTGTCCGCGAGGACGAAAATATGCCAGGTCTCCTCCGTGGACTCGTTGAGGTTCGCCATATTTAGTTTCAAGGCAAATATTATTCGCGCCGCAAAGAGGCGCGCGGACGACGGTATTATTGACGAAACGTCTCTCGACCGCGACGCTCGATTAGCTTACGTAATTTCCGCGTCCATGGCCATCGAAGTGAAAATTCCAGCAGTCGGTGAATCGATCACCAGTGGTGTCGTCTCCGTCTGGCATAAGAAATCCGGCGAGTTCGTGAATGAAGGCGAGCCGCTCTTCACACTTGAGACTGACAAGGTTTCTACCGAGATCGTCGCCGAAAAAGCAGGCCTGCTCGACACAAAGGTGCCTGAAGGCCAGGAAGTGAAGATCGGCGAAGTGGTCGCCACGATCGATGATTCAAAGGCGAAGCCAGAGGAAAAGAAAGCCCCGCAAGCAAAGAAGGCTGAGAAGCCTCCAGAAGAAAAGAGAGAACCCGAGGAGAAGAAGCAACAAGCCGAGCCGAAGAAAAAGAGTGTCGAAGAAAAAGAAGCTGTAGCCGCGGGCGCTGACGGCGGCAGGCCGGAACCATCGACTCCACCTACAAGGCTTTCGCCTGCAGTCCGCCGCATTATCGAAGAAGAGAAGCTTGAGCCGGAGAAAATCGAGGGCAGTGGCAGAGGCGGACGTTTGACCAAGGCTGACGTGCTGGAAGCCGCGCAGAAAAGCGGCAAGGCTGACGAAGGCACTGAGGCTCGTGAAGCTCAAGCATCCGTCGATGGCCGATTCATTCGCAAAAAGATGTCGCCGCTGCGCCGCAAGATCGCGCAGCAACTGGTGATGGCGCAGCACACGGCAGCGATTCTTACCACCTTCAACGAGTGTGACATGAGCTCCGTACAGCAATTGCGTAGCAAAGCTCAGGAGGAATTTACAAAAACCAACGGCATAAAACTCGGTTTGATGTCGTTCTTTATTAAAGCGTCGGTGGAAGCGCTTAAAGCCGTGCCCGTGGTCAATGGGCGTATCGATGGCGACGATTTCATTCAAAACAATTTCTACGATATCGGCGTAGCCGTTGGCACCGAGCGTGGACTCGTCGTGCCCATAGTACGTGACGCGGACAAGAAGAGTTTTGCGGATTTGGAACGTGATATTGCGGATTACGCGGCGAGGGCACGCGAGGGCAAATTGAAGATCGAGGATTTGCAGGGGGGCACGTTTACGATCACAAACGGCGGAGTATACGGGTCGCTTTTTGCCACGCCGATCTTAAATCCACCGCAAAGCGGCATCCTCGGCATGCACAAAATTATGCCGCGACCGGTTGCCGCAGATGGGAAGGTGGAAGTCCGCCCGATGATGTATCTGGCGCTCAGTTACGATCACCGCGCAATCGATGGAAAAGAAGCAGTCACTTTTCTGATCAAAGTGAAAGAATGCATCGAAGATCCGAAGAAGCTGTCGCTGGATTTTTGATTTCGACGGTTGTCATGTTGAGCGAAGCGAAACATCTCTTGCCCTTTCTATTTTAATAGCGAGAGATTCCTCCACTTCGGTCGGAATGACAAAACAAGCATATGGAAAAGTTTGATGTCGTTATTATTGGCTCTGGGCCGGGCGGCTACATCGCTGCAATCCGCGCCGGCCAGCTCGGTCTGAAAACCGCCCTCGTTGAAAAGGACAAGGAGTTGGGCGGCACTTGTTTGAACGTGGGTTGCATCCCGAGCAAAGCGCTTCTTACGTCGAGCGATCATTTCATCTTTGTAAAAAAAGAAGCGGCCAAGCACGGCATCGTAATTGACGGCGCGCGCGCAGATCTCACGAAGATGCAGGATCGCAAGGACAAGGTTGTGAAGACGTTCAACAGCGGCGTGCGTTCGCTGATGAAGACGAACAAGGTCACAACACTCGAGGGAATGGCCACAATTACCGCGCCCGGCAAAGTTTCAATCAAATCGTCTAATGGCCAGACGCAGGAGATCGAAGCCAAAAATATCGTAATCGCCACCGGCAGCGCACCCATGGAATTGCCATTCGCGAAATTCGACGGCAAAACAATCGTCAGCAGCACCGAGGCGCTTTCCTTCAGCGAAGCTCCAAAGAAACTCATCGTAATCGGCGCGGGCGCAGTGGGTCTGGAACTGGGCTCGGTTTGGAACCGGCTCGGGTCGGAAGTGACGATGCTGGAATTTCTGCCGCGCATTGCGCTCGGGTTCGATCTTGAACTGTCGAATCTGCTTCAGCGGTTGCTCACTGGTCAGGGCATGACTTTCCACCTCGAAGCAAAAGTTACCGCAGTAAACGTGAATAACGGCATGGCGACTGTGACTGCAACGAAAGATGGCCAGGAACTGAAATTCGATGCAGACAAAGTGCTTGTTTCAGTCGGTCGTCGGCCGTTCTCGGATGGTTTGGGCACGGAAAAAGTGGGCGTGGCGCTCGACGAAAAGAAACGAATCAAAGTGGACAAGCATTTCCACACGAATGTCGAAGGTATTTATGCCATCGGCGATGTGATCGCCGGACCGATGCTGGCGCACAAAGCTGAAGACGAAGGGATCGCTTGCGTGGAAATCATTGCGGGCAAAGCCGGTCACGTGAACTACGAAGCCATTGCCAGTATCATTTACACCAATCCCGAGCTAGCGGGCGTTGGTCTCACAGAAGATCAAGCAAAGGAGCAGGGCATCGAGGTGCGCATCGGCAAATTCCCGTTCCGTGCCAACAGCCGCGCGATTAGCAGCGATGACGTCGAAGGAATGGTCAAATTCGTCGCCGACGCCAAAACCGATCGCATTCTGGGCGGGCACATTTTGCATCATGCCGCTTCAGAGTTAATCGCTGAGGCCGTTTCAGTGATCGAATTTGGCGGCAGCTCCGAAGATATCGGTCGCACTTGTCATTCGCACCCCACCTTGAGCGAAGCAGTCAGAGAAGCCGCGCTCAATGTCGATAAGCGCGCGCTCCACATCATGAATCGCTGACCGGAGTGGATTGCCAATACCGGTCGCGAAATACGATTCGAGATTACGTTGAAGACCCCCCTTCGCGCCTTCGGATTACGAACAGCGTCACCAGCGCTGAGGCTGCGCAAATAATTGCGCCGAACGCTAGTGCGAGCGGTGTGCCCACCCAGTGCGCAACTGCGCCCGCTTCGAGACTTCCAAGCGGAATCATCGCGCCAAACACAAGCGACCACACGCCCATGACCCGCCCTCGCATTTCATCGGGCACGATCGTTTGCAGCACGGTGTTTGAAGTTGAGAAGAATAATAACATTCCGAAGCCGGCGGTGAAGAGAAACGCCAGCGCGACATAGAAGTTGTGCGTTAGCGCCAGCGCGAAGAGACTCGCCGCGAACAACCAAACTCCACCGAGCGCGAGTCTGCGGGGGAGAAACAAATGACCGTAAGTTGCCACGACCAGCACGCCCACGAACGCACCTGTGCCACTGGCCGACATCAGCACGCCGTAGCCGTTTGCGCCGCGCCCCAGCACATCGCGCGCAAACGCCGGCATGAGCACCATGTATGACCAGCCGAAAATCCCGATTGCCAGGAACAACAACAAAATCGTGCGCACACGTTGATGTTTGGCTGAATAAACAATCCCTTCCCATGCGTGCCTGGCCGGCGAGACGTCGATCCCGCGTTTGAATTTTGGCAGCCGCATCAACAGCAAACCGGCGATTACCGCGATAAAACTGAGGCCGTTCAGCAGAAAACACATCGGCACACCTACAGCGCCGATCATCAGTCCCGCCATCGACGGGCCAACTACGCGAGCGCCATTTACTATCGAGCTGTTGAGCGAGATGGCGTTGAGCAAATCTTCACGGCTGGTCATTTCGACCGTGAACGCCTGGCGCGCGGGCATGTCAAAGCCCATCGCGAGTCCGTTGAACGCGGCAACGATGATGATGAACCACGTCGAGGCGAAGCCGAGCCACACACCTGCCGCAAGGAAAAATGCGCAGAGCATTTGTGCAGATTGCGTGGCGACGAGGATCGACCGTTTCGGATACAAATCAGCGAGCGAGCCGCCCCAGATGGAAGACAACGCCATCGGCGCGGAGCCGACGGCGGACACAAGGCCGAGCAAAAATTTGGAATTTGTGATTTCGTAAACGAACCAGCTCATCGCAGTTTGTTGCATCCACGTTCCGATGAGTGAGACAAGCTGGCCCCAGAAGAACAACCGGTAGTTGCGATGCCGCAGCGCGCGAAAGGTGTGGCGCCACGTGATGCCGCCCACCGGCATTCGCCGCTGCCGACCGCTGAGATCTTCCGGTACACGCGCGGTCTCAGTGGTGGCTGGCGGCATCATTCATCATGGCTGGCAAGATCGACAATTGCAAAATCGAAGCCGTTCGTGTGGTAGATTTGGATCGATGCAAACCACCGAAGCAATTCTTCTTCGCAAACGAAAATTCAGCGACACGAGCCTGATCGTCTCATGGTGCACGGAATCATTTGGTTGCATACAGGCCGTCGCTAGAGGCGCACGCCGTCCCAAAAGCCCATTTGCCGGAAAGCTGGATTTATTTTTTGAAGCCGAGATTGCCATCGTGCGAAGTCGCAAATCGGATCTGCATACGCTGACCGAAGTTGTGCTGAGAAATCCATTCGCCGGAATTCGCAGTAATTATCTGCGCACACAGACGGCAGCGTATTTTGTCGAGCTCATCGAGATTTGTACAGAGCGAGATCACCGGGAGCCGGAATTGTTCGGGCTCTTGCGTCGGGCGTTCGGTTATCTGGGTGCAACCGATCCGACGCCGCGTGCGGTCGCGCATTTTGAGACTGAACTGGCGCGCATCACTGGCGTGCATGATATAAACAAGCTGAAAGCCGACCCAGCCTATGCTCTCGGAAATTTGTTTGGGCAGCTGCCGCTCTGTCGGACGCCGCTCTTGAAAACGCTGGCGACAAAGACGAAAGACAGTTCGAAATGAGAATGCACAATCTTATCGCTGCGGTCGTAATCGCCGGGCTAAGTCCGGTCGTATCGGCAAGCGAGACCTACAAGTTCGATTCTTCAGGCTCAACCATTGGTTTTAACGTCCACCAATTTCTTGGCACGACTCACGGAAAATTCTCGAAGTTCAGCGGCACGATCGAGATCGATCGTGAGCATCCGGAGAATTCCTCGGTCACGGCGCAGATCGACGTGCGCAGCATCGATACGCGCATCAAAAAACGTGACGATCATCTGCGCAGTCCGGAATTCTTCAATGTAGAGAAATTTCCTTACATGACGTTCAAAAGCCGCAGCGTGAAACGCACCGGTCCGCAAAGCGGCGACATTCTCGGCGACCTTACGATGCACGGGGTCACTAAATCGATCACGCTTCATGTGAAACTGTTGACACCAGCTAGTGACACGAGCCGGACGCGGTGGTCGGTAACGACCGAGCCCATTACACGACGCGACTTTAACCTAGTGTTCGCTCCAGCAACTGAGACAGTCTCCGGCATCAGCCAAACGGTTGCCATCAACATCGAGGTCGAAGCCAGGCGCGCAGACTAAGCCGAAATTCGAAAGCGATGCGAGGACGCATCGCACTCCAAAGCACTGCGTGCGAAACCTGGGAGAAAACCCGTTCTGTTTCGCGTTGCTTTGGGAAGTGCTCACGCGTCCTCCGGTCGCTTCCCGGCTGCTGTCAGTTATGCGAATATCAACCGGTGAACATCATCCCGCTGGGAGATTCCGCGCTAATCGTGCGCGTGCGCGAACGATTCGAAGACGCGCCCGAGGAAGCACTAGACGACGTTCTCCGCACATGTCAGCAGCTGCGAAGCGCTGCCGTTCCTAGCATCATTGAACTCGCTCCGGCTTACACCAGCGTCGCAGTCTTCTACGACCTGCTGGCGGCTGTGAAAGCAAGCGGGCAACCAAATCGAGCATTCGACTGGCTCAGTGAACGGATTCACGCAGCTGTAGCCGCGGGCGCTGACCGCGGCAGAGCCGTCAGAACTCGAAGAAGCGATGCACGCCTGGTCGAAATCCCAGTCTGCTACGATGCAGAGTTTGCTCCAGACCTCGATGATGTCGCGCGACATACGCAAATGTCGGCAAAAGAAGTAGTGGATCTTCATAGTGCTGCCGAATACCGGGTGGCCTGTATCGGATTCGTTCCCGGTTTTCCGTTTCTGACAGGTCTTGCGACGCGGTTAGCCACGCCGCGACGGGACATACCACGAAAGGAAATTTCTCCCGGCTCGGTCGGGATCGGCGGTGCTCAAACCGGAATTTATCCGTTGCGTTCGCCTGGTGGTTGGAACCTCATCGGGCGCACGCCAATGCGATTGTTCGACCCGCAAAAAGACTCGCCTACGCTCCTACGTGCGGGCGATCGCGTGCGGTTTCGCGCAATCGCGCGCGAAGAGTTTAATTTGTTGAAAGAATGAGCGGCTGATCTCCGGTCGGAATGACACAGGCATGAAGGCGATCATCGAAGGAGCGGGATTTCTTACCTCCGTTCAGGATCTGGGCCGCACGAGTTTTCGCGAGTTTGGTGTTTCGACTAGCGGCGCATTGGATTCGTTTGCGTTGCGCGTGGCGAATCTGCTCGTCGGCAACGATGAAACCGACACAGGACTTGAAATTACACTCGGCGGTTTGCAATTGCATTTTGATGACGAACGAATCGTCGCCTGGTGCGGTGGGGAATTCAATGGGCAGATCGGACCTGCGCCGCTGCCAGCAGGGCACGCAGCGGTTGTTCACCCCGGCGAAGAATTGAAATTCAGCCGATCAGAAATTGGCTGCAGGGCGTGGTTAGCAATTTCTGGTGGAATTGATATCGCCAGTATGCTCGGGAGCCGCTCGACTGATCTTCGAGCAAACTTCGGCGGGTTGCATGGCCGTGCTTTGCGTGATGGAGACGAGTTGCTGCTGGGCAAATGTCGGCGGTCATCCCGGCCAGTCGGGACTACAGACAGAATTTCGTCCTGGACTGCCCCACACGATTGGGTGAACCCTGCCAAACACAATCCGATGGTGCGGTTCATTCGAGGCGTGGATTGGGACCGCTTCAACGCTTCAACGCTCCAACGTTTTACGACTGAATCATTCGCTGTTTCGCCGGATTCCGATCGTATGGGTGTGCGTTTCGATGGTCCCGAGCTGAAACGCGAACACAGTGTCGATCTGATCTCTGAAGCAGTGGCCCCAGGCACAATCCAGGTTCCGCCGAGCGGAAAGCCGATTTTGCTTTTGGGAGATTGCCAAACAATCGGCGGTTACCCCAAAATCGCACACGTGATCACTATCGACCTTGCGATTGCAGCACAGCTTCGCGCCGGCGATCAGGTCCGTTTTTCCGAAGTGCCGCTTGCTGAGGCGCACGCGCTTTTGGTCGACCGCGAGCGACAATTGGAAACTTTTCGCATCGGCCTGAGCTTGCACACGACATGAACTTGCAGGTCGATCTCAATGCCGATCTCGGCGAAGGATCGGGACGCGATGCCGAGCTGTTCGAGTTCATTACCTCGGCCAATATCGCAACCGGTTTTCACGCGGGCGATTCGGATACGATGCACGCCGCCATTTCTGCGGCCATGCAGCATGGAGTCGCTGTCGGAGCGCATCCGAGTTTTTTCGATCGTGAAAATTTCGGACGCAAGGAACTGAAAGTGCCTAAGGAAGAAGTGTTCGATGCCGTAGCGTATCAGCTTGGTATTTTTCAAGCCATCGCCTCTGCGCTCGGTGTGCGACCGAATCACGTAAAGCCGCACGGCGCGCTTTATAATATGGCCGTACGCGACGAACAATTGGCCGATGTGATCGCCCGTGCAATAGCGTCGGTCGATTCAAAATTGATTCTGTTTGCTCCGGATAAGAGCGCGCTTGCTCGCGCCGGCGAAACGCACGGGCTGCAAATCGCACGAGAAATTTTCGCCGACCGAAATTACTTGAATGACGGCTGGCTGGTTCCGCGCACGCGACCGGACGCATTGCTGCACGATCCAAAGGAAGCCGCCCACCGCGTTCTGCGGATGTTACGCGAAGGTAAAGTGCGCTCTGTAGAAGGCCATGATGTGGATGTGCGTGGTGAAACAATTTGTGTTCATGGCGATACACCCGGCGCGGTTGAGTTCACGCGTGAATTGCGAACACAACTCGAACATGAAGGCGTCAGAATAAGCGCCCCGCTGAGTTCGTTGTGAACGACATCAATCAGCGGCAGCCATCCGGCCTCGTTCGCGCGCTCGGACCGGTCGACGCGACGATGATCGTGATCGGGTCAATGATCGGCTCGGGCATCTTTATCACGTCCGCAGAAACGTCGCGATTGAGCGGAGCACCAGGCTGGCTCCTGCTCGCGTGGGCTTTTGCTGGTTTGCTGACTATTACCGGCGCGTTGTGTTGTTCCGAGCTCGCGACCATGATGCCGCGCGCGGGCGGTGTTTATGTGTTTTTGCGCGAAGCATACGGAACCTCGATCGGGTTCTTGTATGGCTGGACGTTGTTTCTTGTCATTCAAACCGGAACCATCGCCGCGGTGGCGATTGCATTTGCAAAATTTCTCGGCGTTTTCGTCCCACGAGTTTCGCCTGACAGTTACCTGGTCGCGCCAATTTCCTTCGGTGGCTACGCAATCAGCCTGTCGCTGGAACAATCGGTCGCAATTGCCCTGATCGTGTTGCTGACGTGGAGCAACACGCGTGGCCTTGAGGTCGGGAAAATTATTCAGAACACATTCACCTTTGCAAAAACAACCGCACTGGCAGCTGCAGTTGTGATCGGCGTGTGCCTGGGTTGGAATGCCAATTCTGCCGCGTTGAGATCGGATTGGTGGAATTCGTGGGCCAATGGCTGGAGCCCGCAGATCGCACAGCCCGGGTTCACATTCGTCGGCGGATTGGCTCTCGCGCTGCTCTTTGGACGATCAATGGTCGGCCCGCTCTTCGCGCAGACGGCCTGGACAAATGTGACGTTCGTTGGGAGTGAAGTGCGCGACCCTGGCAAAAATCTTGTGTGCGCGCTTGTGACCGGCTGCGGAATCGTGGTCGTCCTCTATGTGCTCGCAAATGTCGCTTATCTCGCCGTTCTGCCGTTTCCCGAAATCCAGCGTGCGCCGCACAATCGCGTCGCTGTGGCAATGATGAACGCCGTGTTCGGTCAGCCAGGTGCGATGTGCATGGCTGGAGCGATCATGATTTCCACGTTCGGTTGCAATAACGGGCTGATTCTCGCCGGAGCGCGCGTGTATTATGCAATGGCGCGCGATCGATTGTTTTTCCAGAAAATCGCGACCACAAATCGTTTTCATGTTCCCGCGGCAGCGCTGGTCGCGCAGGCAATCTGGACTGCGTTTCTTACGTTGCCGCGCACTGTAACAATCAACACGGCGACACATGAGGTGACTTACGGAAATGTTTACAATCAACTGCTCGAATACATCGTCTCGGCGGATTTGCTCTTTTACATTCTAATGATTGCCGCAGTGATGGTCTTGCGACGCAAAAGACCCAATGCAGAACGCCCGTACCGGACCTGGGGTTATCCGGTTGTGCCGATCATTTCGATAGTGCTTGCCGGGTTGTTGATTGTGGACCTTGCATTTCTCGCGCCCGCCACCTCCGGAATCGGGATGCTCATCGTGTTGACGGGTGTGCCGGTTTACTTCTCCTGGCGCAAAGTCGCGGCCGCCTCAACGAGCCCAACCCGCAGTTGAGTTGAGATGCGAATTCTTTGTGTATGCCTGCAAAATCGAAGAAACAGCAAATGGCGGCTGGCGCTGCGCTTGCGGCTAAGCGCGGTAAACGCTCCAAATCATCACTCAAAGGGGCTTCGCGAGGAATGTACAAATCGATGAGCAAAGCGGAGCTGCGCAGAATGGCCAAGACTAAGCGCAAGGGAAAGCCGACGAAGAAGAAGCGGCATTAAGAATTTGCCGGATCTTCGAGAGGTCGAAAAAAAGTACTGATCCCCTGTTGCATTGTAGACATCGCCTGCGTCAAAGGTTCCAAACTCACCCTGCTTGCGCCGGTAAAGGGATGATCAAGCACATAGATCAAAAACAAAATCGAACTGAGCATGACTGTAAGGGTAGTGGTAATCAGGAATTGCGCCCTGATGTTTTTCATTCCGAAGAAAAAGGTGTAGGACACTGCGAATACGCCGCCAACAAGTAATACCAGCCAGATAACCGGTGGTACTGTGTCGTTCCCGGCGAATATTCTCATTCGACGGTACTGAGCCAGGCTATTTAAACATCGCAGCGATTCGGCGTAGAGCTCTCTGTTCGGAATCGAGTTCGTGTCCACCTGGGTAAACAACACTCTGAGAGTGGTGTGAGCTCCGCCGGAATAAAGGCTGATTTCTCCCTCTGACATCCTCGGGACTTCATCGTTGTAAACCGCAGCAACGTAATCTCTCACTCCCTGTTGTATGATTTTCCTGGGAGAGTCCGGAAATGCTTCGGCGTTATGAAAAAGGTCCAGAGCCTCGCTAGCCTCCATTTGCAGACTTTTCGTTGCCTCGTCGTAGCCGTTCCAGGTAACAAACACCACAAACGCCACTAGCACCCCGTAGAAGAGGCCAAAAGCGTTGAAAATGATTGCGGCGACTTCGTGATTTTCCTTTAACACTTCGGCCGAATACTTTTTTCGCACCAGGTAAAGCCCGACCAGGCTAATGAAGGAGGTAATCGCCGAGACGATAAAAAATGAAATCGGCGGCGGTAAATAAAGGAGGTTCTGCATAAGCTTCAGATTTCTGAAAAGCGCGGGCGGATTTCCAATATTACCCCTTTGCCAAGCGCTTCAATCGGTAGCCGTCGGCATGCGCGCCGTAGCCACTCGCGTATTCAACTAATCCGACTCCTTTTTTCCAGACCATCTTTTTAAAATGTCCGGAGGGATGGCTCGCCTCGTAAATACAGAGGTCGCCTATCAATTTGATTGTCGTTTTCCACTCACCCTCCTGGTGTTCGAAGCTGCCGCTGGTGATGCCGTAAATGTCGTTCGGGTCGAATTCCGGAGATTTGTCGAGCGTCGAAATCTTCTTAGCCGCGGCGTCGTTATCTTCTTCGTTTAACAGAGCGATCCGATCATCAGTCACGATGAAATAATCCGGCCGAATTTCGCGCTTTTTCGGGCGGACGCCCGCAGGATTTCTCGCACGCGACGTGGCATCGGTGAATTCGATTTTGAAAATTGCGCCCCAATCCATCTTGGCAATTCGTATTGTAACCACGCGCACAGTGAGCGGGATTTCTTCCTCCTCGATGTCATCGCCCCACTGTGTTCCTCGAAAAGTTGCGGAGACCGGCTTGTCATCTTTGGCATCAAGAAACGGATTTGCGGCGTAAACAGACCCAGTCAGCAAGATCGACATCGTGGTTGTCGCGATTCGGCAGGGGTTCATGGCGCAATGATAACTACCCACGCGTTGACATGGCACGCTCGAATTTCTTAGTCTGGCAGCCTGAAAACGGTCCGATTGCCGGGTCTGCTTGCTTGCCTCCTGGTTTTGCAGCCGAGCGGTGCTCAGGAGCCTACCAAGCCTACGCAGCAGCCAGAGACGCAGAAGCCAGCACTCGCAGAAAAGATTCGTGAGATTTCGCCAGACAAGAAGTTTGCCATGCGCATTCGGTACGATGCCGAAATGTACCATCAAATGTTCCCAGCGGCGAAGAGCGACTCTGGAAAGGCTTCTGCCGCGCTCCAGCAAGCGATTAAGGAGGAGTATTTTTCCGCTACGATCAAGGCAATCGAGTTGGTTTCGCTACCACAAAGGTTGGTAGTCGCAGAGCTTCCATGGGACGGCAGCGCGGAGCAAACAAGCCTGACTTGGTCTCGGGACTCTAAGTGGTGCGCATTTTACGCAAGCACCTCGCGGTGGGGTCTCACCTGGATTTATCATCTCCGCGACGACAAGTTGGTGCCGGTAAGCGAAAATGTGCAACCGGGAGTCGACGTCGAAGGCAGCGGGCGCAAGACTTGGACCACGCCGCTTGAAGTCGATGTGGAAGGCGACGTGCGCAGGGAGTGGCTGAAGCCGGTCCGCTGGGTAAACCCGGCCTCCTGTTGCTTGAGCAATCTGTTATCTTTCGCGGCGCCGATGCTGGGGAGGCTACCTATCGGCTTACGGCTGCCTTTGATGACAAAGCCGGCAAGTTTCAAATCATTTCAAAGAAGAAAGTTCCATCGAAGGAATAGACGCCTCTCATGCTAATGCGATCAATCTTTCGAATATTCCTCTTTGTCGCAGTATTCGCGTTCGCTGGGACAGCGTCGCGCGACGACCCGGAGATTGTGATCGCGATTCGTTACCTACAAGCCAAAGGCACAAGTCATTCTCACCTTTATCTCTATCGTGAAGACGGAAAGTTGTTGCGACAGCTCACCAACGACAATTTCGGACAAGACAGCGATCCGATTTTCGCGTCCGATGGGGAAACAATTGTGTTCACCCGCGAGAAACCAAATGATACGCGAGAATTTTGGAGCATCGATCCTCGCGGCACGAAGTTGAAGAAGCTCGATGCCGCGCCCGATTGGTATTCCGCAGCGAAAAGCTCGCCTTATTTCACGAGTGGCGGAGAAGAGGAGGCCCCGTCATCTTCACCAACTCCGGCGCAAGAAGAGTCCGCCTCGCCTGCCGCGACAGGCGAGAGCGCGGAGCAGCCGGAACATTCGAGCGTGACAGCACTGGATGCTGTGACTGATGCAACAGACCGCCCGCCAGAAATCATTAAGGCGCCGGATGGATCGGGCGAAATCTTCTGGCGCAAAGGGAAAGAGGGTGAAGGCCCGGAGGAGGTGCTGAACTGGGTGATGTGGTTCCGCGATTCAAAATCGGGCCAGGAAACACAGATCGGCAGGCTGCTCGGCTTCCCATCGTTCCAGCCGCTGCACATTAGGGGAAATAAAGATCAACAGTTTCTTTTCGAAGGGCCACTGCGGCTAACATTCTTTAGCTGCCATCTCGACAGCACGAATGGCGACACAGTCGAGGCCTTCGATTTCAATAAGCGAAAGCTCATCCAATTATCGCCAAACTATGCAACCCCGGTTCCCCTTCCCGGGGAGCCGGCGTTTCTCACGCTCACCGAAAATCGATACGTGACAATTCCCGGCAGCACAAAGACGGCTAACTGTTCCTACATCGAGCGTTGGGCCGCGAATCTCAAGGAATCGTGTGACAACTATGAGGCGTATCTGCGATTCCACGGGGTGAGCAGCGATGAAGTTGTAGAAGGTTTTACCCGCGAAGAATACGAGAAGCAATTGCGCGAGAATAAAGAAAAAGGGCACGAGTGCTACGGACAGCCCGAAGTCCGTTACGCGCGCAAAGGGAGTGCCGCGATCTGCTACGGCGCTTCCATGTATCGGCCCGGAAAAACTCCGGCCGTCATCACCATCCGCAACGGAGCGGATTAAACCGAATATGAAAAAGATCATACCTGCTAGTGCAACTTGGATCTGGGCGATTACTGCATTCTTCGTGTTTTCGAATGCGCCTCTTGCTTTCGCCAAGCCACAAAAGAAACCAGCTGGACCCGGCCAGGAAAACCTGGATCCGCTCGTAAATGCCGCGATGAAAAACATGGAGACCGGAGTGTGGTCCGTGAACGGCACTGTCACGGCTAAGAAACCGAT
>Ga0137403_10001703_pt1 | contig 27486 bp, 22 predicted proteins | sample CZOMad2_1_16fung_FD_122057 | JGI IMG/M metagenome (GOLD analysis project Ga0137403, IMG submission 122057) | Vadose zone soil fungal communities from Angelo Coast Range Reserve, California, USA - CZOMad2_1_16fungal (Hybrid Assembly) | ecosystem: Environmental > Terrestrial > Soil > Vadose zone... | reverse complement strand
GCATCACGGCCCTGCAGTTGACCTATGTGGCCGGCATCTTGTCGAGAACGCTGGTGTGGGCGCCCGGCACCGGACCGCGGCCAGATCACAAGCCGTCGCACCGCGGCCGCCGCGCCGCGCCCGACCTGCTCTCGGTCAAGAACGTCGCGCTCGCCCTGCCGGCGAAGGCTTGGCGCACGATCAGGTGGCGCGAAGGCACGAACGACTGGCTCACGTCGCGGTTTGCGCGCGTGCGCGTTCGCGTCGGACATCGTCACCTCACCGCGGCCCCGGTGGAAGAGTGGCTGCTGATCGAATGGCCGAACGGCGAGGCGGCACCGACGAAGTACTGGTTCTCGACCCTGGCCGAAGACATCTCCTTCCGTGCCCTGGTCGATATCGCCAAACTGCGTTGGCGCATCGAGCGCGATTATCAGGAGCTCAAGCAGGAAATCGGCCTCGGGCACTACGAAGGACGTGGATGGCGCGGCTTCCATCATCACGCCACGCTGTGCATTGCCGCCTACGGATTCCTGATCTCCGAGCGGGAGACGATTCCCCCCTCAGGACTTGCCTGCGCGACGCTCTTCGCGAAACCTGCCGTTCCCGACGGTTATCGACCCAGAGGCACCGCCGTTGCGGCCTGAACGTCACGTCCCCAACTCGATCACAACCATGCGCCGATGCCTCACAGTCGCTCTCGTGGCGACCATGTCGCGATGTCCCTGCTGCGCCGCCCCAACTGCGCGAAAACGCGGCGCGGCATATTTATGACACAGTAGTACTACGGGATTCACACATCTCTTGCAAGTAACGCAGGGCGTTTCAACAGAGTCCCCTCTCCCCCTTGTGGGCAGGGCAATCGCATTTGGCGTCGTTGACATGGCGCAGAAGGATTTTTGCATGCGGAGCCGCGGAGGACGCGGAAGTTCGGGATTCCTGTAGGGGCGACCGGCAGGTCGCCCGTCTCTCCGTCGCACCGGGATATGTCACATCAGTCCGGTTCGTCCACGGCACGGGCGACCTGCCGGTCGCCCCTACACGAATCTTCGCTACCTCCGCGGCTCCGCGTGAACACACTCGGCCGCCGGGCAAAGACGACCCGACAGGAGACGGCCAAAGCCCATATGCGATTGCCCTGCCCACAAGGGGAGAGGGGACCCTGTAGGACGGCCCTGCGTCAGCACGGATTTGTGTGCATCCCCTGGCGCGAAAGCGGGGGTCCGGGGCAAGCGACGGAGTGGTTGCCCTGGATTCCCGCTTTCGCGGGAATGACAACGTGAGTGTGTAGAGACCTGAGAATCCTTGCTTAGAGCGCGAAGCCCTTCTGGGAGGCTTCGGCGATGGCGCGCAGCTGGGTCGGATCCTCCCAGCCGATGACGACGAAGCCGTAGCCCTTCACGCGCCAGTCCACGAGGTTGAGATCGTCCTGCTGGCTGGCGGTGAGCGGCTTGTCGTCTTTCTTGGAATGGATGACGCAGAGCGCCACGGCGCGACCGTCGGCCGGCAGATAGACCAGTTGCGCGACCGGCGCGCCGTTGACCACGAGCATGCGGGCGCCCTTGAAGGTCAGGCCGAAGGCGCTGAGGTCGGGCACCTTGAAGGCGAGATCGTCGAGCCGCTTGCCGAGCCACTGCTCGATATGTGGCGTCTCCGCGGCCGACACCTCCACCAGATGCCGCTGCTCGCGCGCATAGATCTTGTGATACTGCGCCACCTGCATGATCCAGGGCTGCGGCTGCTGGGCTGCGGCCAGCTGCTGCTGCGTCTGGTCTAACTGCCCATGAAGCTGGGCCATTTCCTGCTGACCCTGCTGCTGCGTCTGCGCGAGCTGCTGCTGAAGCTGGGCCATTTCCTGCTGACCCTGCTGCTGCGTCTGCGCGAGCTGCTGCTGAAGCTGGGCCGTTTCCTGCTGGCCTTGCTGCTGCGTCTGCGCGAGCTGCTGCTGAAGCTGGGCCGTTTCCTGCTGGCCTTGCTGCTGCGTCTGGACGAGCTGCTGCTGAAGCTGCGCTGTTTCCTGCCGACCCTGTTGCCGCTCGCCCAGGAACCCACCGAGTCCCCCGACCACCAGTCCGGCGACCGCCGCCGCTGCCAGCCAGCGTGCAACCGGTCGCGGCTGCGCTCTCCGCGGCAGTTCGACCACGGTGCCGCCGGCCGAGGTCCGCGCGACGCTCCCGGCGCCGATCGCCGCCGTCAGCGCCGTCGGCACCGGCTCGCGCAGCGCGGCCCCGAACAGCCCGCGCAGCGCCAGCACATCCTCCTGCAAATTGCGCCGCAGTTCCTGCGCCTCGGGATCGCCGGCGAGCCAGGTCTCGATCTCGCGCGCCTCGGCCGCCGGCAGTTCGCCGTCCACATAGGCCACCAGGTCTTCGCGCAGCTTTGCCCCGTCCATGTCAGGCGCCCCCGCCCGAAAGTTGCGTCGCCGCGCGCACCGCGCCGGCCGGCCGGCCGTGCAATTGCTCGGTCACGGCCAGGCGCGCCCGCGCCAGCCGGCTCATGACCGTCCCGATCGGCACGTCCAGGGCGTCGGCGGCCTCCTTGTAGCTGTGCCCTTCGGCGCAGACCAGGAGCAGCACGGCCCGCTGTTCCTCCGGCAGCCGCGCCACGATGCGGTCGACCTTGCTCAGCGTGAGCCGCGCACCCAGCTGGGATTCCACGCCGGCATCGACGAGCTGGTCGGGGTCGACACGGCCGGCGCCCTGCCGCACCCGACGGGATCGAATCTCGTTGCACCAGATGGAATGCATGATCGTGTACAGCCAGCTGTCGAGGCGCGAGCCCGGTACCCACTGATGAAACCGCTGCAGGGCACGCTCGCAGGCCGACTGCACCAGCTCGTCGGCCAGCTCCAGCGTGCCCGTCAGGCTGCAGCCGAACCGCCGCAGCCGCGGCAACACCGCCACCATCTCGGACCTGAACGCCGCTTCCTCGGCCTCACCCATCGCGTCGGCGACCTTCCGTCAGGATGTTGAACAGCCCAGCTGGAAAAACTATTCCAGCATAGATCGGCGGTCGCAGGAAAAGGAATTCCGTCGCCCGGTCCGGGGATCTCCGGAACGCGCCCGAGCGTCCCCGTCGTGTAGGCATAAAATCGCCTGAGAAAAACGCTTGCGCAAACGCTTCGATAGACCTATGAAGGAGGCCAACAAGACGGGCGTTGGACAGACGGGGTAATCCCGCGACCGCAACCGGCGCCGAGGTTGGAGGATCCGCCCGGTGATAGTTTCCGCTCGCGGTCGTAGCGCGCCGGCCGGCTTGCCGATCAGGGGCGATGCCGGGGTGATCGGCGCCGAGGAATGCCGTGGCGACGATCGTTGACGTCGCCCGCCGCGCGGGCGTCTCCGTGTCGACGGTCTCGCATGTCGTGAACCGCACGCGCACGGTCAGTCCGGGCACCGCGCGGCTGGTCGAGCAGGCCATCGCCGCCACCGGCTATGCGCCGAACTCGATCGCCCAGTCGCTCGCGCGCTCGGCCACCAACAGCGTGGGCATCGCGATCTCCGCCATCTCGAATCCCTATTTCAGCGACATCATCTGCGCCATCGAGACCGAGTGTTCCCGCCTCGGCCTGATGGTCTTCCTCTCGGACACGCAGGAGGATCCCGCGCAAGAGCTGCGGGTCGTTCAGGCGTTCCATCAGCGGCGCGTCGACGGCATCATCCTGGCGCCGTCGGCCGATCCGGAACAGAAGGCCATAAACTATCTCGAGCGGATCGGCGTTCCCTGCGTCCTCGTCGATCGCCTGCCACCGAGCCGCTTCGATCGCGTCGGCGTGCAGAACAAGTGGGCGATGGAATTGCTGGTCTCCCACCTGATCGGGCACGGCCACAAGCGCATCGGCTTGATCGCGGGGCAGCCGGGATTCGCGACGACGCTCGAGCGCATCGACGGCTATAGGGCCGCGCTGCGGACCCATGGTTTGCCCTGGGATGACGATCTGCTGCAGGCGGGAAATCCGACCGTCGCCTCCGCGGCAGAGGCGACGCGCAAGCTGCTCGCTCTGGCCGATCCTCCCACGGCGCTCGCAACCGGCAACAACCTGGCCACGATCGGCGCGATGCGGGCGATCCGCGAGGCCGGCCTGCGCGTGCCTGCCGATCTCGCCCTCGCCGGCTTCGACGATTTCGAATGGGCGGACTGCTTCGAGCCGCGGCTGACCGTCATCGCCCAGCCTTGCCAGGAAATCGGCCGGCGCGCGGCGGCCCTGCTGGTCGATCGCATCAAGGGGCAGGATGAAAGGAAGCGCACCATCCGCCTGCAGCCGTCGCTCGTCATCCGCAACTCCTGCGGGTGTCCCTAGATGGCAGAGGCGCTCCTGCAGATGCGCGGCATCGAGAAGCGCTTCGGCGGCGTGCAGGCGCTGCGCGGCGTGGATTTCGACCTGCGGCCCGGCGAGGTCCATGCGCTGCTCGGCGAGAACGGCGCCGGCAAGTCCACGCTGATGAACATCCTCTCCGGCGTGATCGCGCCCGATCACGGCGAAATCCGCGTCGCCGGAAAGCCCGCGCATTTCACCAGCCCGCGCGACGCCCAGGCCAGCGGCATCGCCACCATCTTCCAGGAGCTCGACCTCGTGCCGCGGCTCGACGTCGCCGCCAACCTCTTCCTCGGCCACGAGCTGACGCGCCTGCCCGGCCGGCTCGACAAGCCGCGCATGGAGCGCGAGGCCCGCGCGCGGCTGGCGGCGGCCGACGTCCATGTCGATGCCAAGCGCCCCGTCGGCGATCTCAGCATCGGCCAGCGCCAGCTGGTGGCGATCGCCAAGGCCCTCTCCTACGCCTCCCGCATCCTCGTCATGGACGAGCCGACGGCGGCGCTGACCGCGGCCGAGGCGGAACGGCTGTTCCAGGTCGTGCGCGCGCTCTGCGCCCGCGGCGTCGGCATCGTCTACATCTCCCATCGCCTCGAAGAGGTCCCGCGCGTCGCCGACCGCGTCACCGTCATGCGCGATGGCCTGATCGTCGGCGAGACCGCGCCCACCGCCTCGCAGGGCGAACTCGTGCGCATGCTCGTCGGCCGCCCCATCGATCAGCTCTTTCCCGCGCGCGCCGGCGCGATCGGCGAACCTCTTCTCAAGCTCGAGCATGCGCGCTTCGTCACCAGGCGGGTGCCGGCCGGATGGCAGGCGCCGGCCGCCGTCTCGCTCACGGTGCACGCGCGCGAGATCGTCGGCCTCGCCGGCATCATGGGCGCCGGCCGGACCGAGCTGCTGTCGACCCTCTACGGCGCCGGTCCGCGCGGCCGCTGGTCCGGCGCCGTCGAGGTCGCCGGGAAGCCCGCCCGCCTTGCCTCGATTGCGGCGGCGCGGCGCGCCGGCATCGCCTTCGTCACCGATGATCGCCGCCGCAGCGGCCTCATGCTCCAGCAGACCACCGGGCGCAATGTCGTCATGTCCGTGCTCCGGCGCATCTCGCCCTTCGGCATCATGTCGCGCTCGTCGGAAAGCGAATCCGTCATGCGGTCGATCCGGCAGTTCGGCATTCGCCCGCCGCGGGGCGACATCCTCGTCGGCAATCTTTCCGGCGGCAATCAGCAGAAGGTCGTGTTCGCCAAGGAACTGCTCGGCGGTCCGCGCCTCCTGTTGCTCGACGAGCCGACGCGCGGCGTCGATGTCGGCGCCAAGGTCGAGATCTACCAGAGGCTGCGCGGCCTCGCCGAGGCGGGCCTCGGAGTCCTCGTCGCCTCGAGCGAGCTGCCGGAGCTGGTGGGCCTGTGCGACCGCGTCGTGGTCATGCGCGGCGGCCGCAGCGTCGCCGAATTTGCCGGCGACATCGACGAGACAGCGCTATGGACGGCGGCGACCGGCGTGACGGAGGCGGCGGCGTGACGGGAGATTCCATGGACATCGCGCAATCGACAGCGCCGGCGGAGGCCGCGTCATCGGCGGCGAAATTCTGGCGCGATCCGCTGGTCCTCATCGTCCGTTTCCAGAGCGTGATCGGGCTGGTGCTGGTGATCGCCGGCGGCATCGCGTTCTCGCCGCGCCGGCACGGGCAGCTGCTGTTCCTCTCCCCCGACAACATCGCCAACATCGTGCGCGCGATCTCCGAGACCGGGATCATCGCCCTCGGCATGACCTTCGTCATCATCACCGGCGGCATCGATCTCTCCGTCGGGGCCGCGCTCGGCCTGGCGAGCGTGCTGACGGCCACGCTGATGGTGAATTTCGGCTGGGGAATCGTGCCGACGCTGATCGCGGTGCTGGCGGCCGGCACCGCCTATGGCGCGCTGCAGGGCGCCATCTCCACGCGCTTCCGGCTGGAGGCCTTCATCGTGACGCTGGCGGGATTGCAGGTCGCGCGCGGGCTGGCGCTGGTGGTCTCGCACAACGAGTACATCAACATCTCCTATGGCGACACGCCCGGCCTGGCGCCGCCGGCCTTCAGCGTGCTCGGCGATCGCCTGTTCGACAATACCGTGCCGGTGGCGACGATCGTCTTCCTCTGTCTCGCCATCGTCGCCACCCTCGTGCTGAACACCACCCGCTTCGGCCGCTACGTCTACGCCGTCGGCGGCAACGAGCGCGCCGCACGCCTGTCCGGCATTCCCGTGGCGGCCGTGAAGACGGGGGTCTACGCCATCACCGGCTTCGCCGCGGCGATCGCCGGCATCGTGCATGCCGGCCAGTTCAGCTTCGGCAGCCCCAATGACGGCGCCGGCTACGAGCTGACGGCGATCGCCGCGGTGGTGATCGGCGGCACCAGCCTGTTCGGCGGCGCCGGCACCATGATCGGGACGATCGCCGGCAGCATCATGCTGGGCGCGCTCGCCAACATCCTCCAGCTCAACAACATCAATGCCGCACTTCAGCTGCTCGCCACTGGCGCCATCATCGTCATGGCGGCGGTGCTGCAGGCCCTCGTTGGTCGCCGGGAGGGCACGATGCGTTGACGGATGGCGACCGAAGCCCCCGGCGCCGGAGCGAACCCGACGCCGGGGACGTGAGACCCGAAGCCACCCCACTGAACCCTCAGGGAGGAGACTCGATATGCCCCACGCACGAATCATTAAGATGCGGCCGGTCGCGCTGCAAGCGGCCTGCCTGGCCCTGCCGCTCCTGGTTTCCGCAAGCACCATCGCGCTTGCCGGGCCGCTCGCAAAAACCTGCGGCCAGAACGATCACTATGTGATCGGATTCTCCCAGGCCAACTACGCCGAGCCCTATCGCCAGCACGTCAACAACGACCTGATCGCGCGGGCCAAGGAGATCCCGCAGTTCGAGCTGCTGGTCGCCGACGGCGCCGGCAACGACAACACGCAGACCTCGCAGGTCGACAACTTCATCACCCAGAAAGTCGATCTGCTGATGATCTCGCCCTTCGAAGCGGCACCGCTGACGCCGGCGGTCACCCGCGCGATCAAGGCCGGCATTCCCGTGATCGAGCTCGACCGCAAGACGGTCGGCGATCCCGGCAAGGACTACACGGCCTTCGTCGGCGGCGATAACTACAAGATCGCCTTCGAGGCCGGCACCTACACCGCCAAGACTCTGATCCCCGACGGCGGCGAAGTGGCCGTGCTCGAGGGCCTGCCGAGTTCCACGCCGGCGGTCGAGCGCCTCAACGGCTTCAAGGACAGCGTGAAGCAGAACGCCAAGATCTCGGTCGTCGCCGAGCAGGCGGCCGACTGGCTGCCGGACAAGGCCGAGACCGCCTTCGCGGCCATGCTGCAGGCCCATCCGGACATCAAGGTCGTCTATGCCAGCAACGACCTGATGGCCGCCGGCGCCTACCTCGCCGCCAAGGGAGCCGGCAAGGAGAACCAGGTGAAGGTCATCGGCACCGACGGCCTGCCCGGCCCGGCCGGCGGCATCGCCGCCGTCGCCTCCGGCCAGTGGGCGGCCACCTTCACCTATCCCACCGGCGCCGAGGAATCCCTCGACCTCGCCAAGAAGATCCTGCTGGAATGCGCGGAGGCCGTGCCGCCTTCGGTCACCGTGCCGACCCTGGCGATCACCCAGGACAACGCGAAAGAGCTGAACGACAAGCTGAAGTTCTGATTGCTGGCGGCGGCGTAGCTGCGGCAATGCGAATCGCGGTGGTGGAGCGGACTACTCCACCACCCGACCGCCTAGCGCATCGTCATGACGAACGGCATCATCGACCTCTCATTGTCATGCCGGTCCGCAAACGACGCCTCTCAAACGGAGGGCGCGGCATACCCTGTCTAAGTGGACTTGATTGTCTTGATCGGCGACGAAGTATCGTCCGTTCTTCAACTCCGAGAATCCAGATGGTAGAGCGTATATCGTGCCCCGGTTCTTGCTCGATCCTTCAAGGTAGTAGCCCAACGGGTTCTCGGCCTTCAGTGCTTGATCATAGGCGACGTCATGCTTTTTCAGCCAGCGTGCGAATGACCGGGCGACGTTGTCGATGGATTGGCTTTGGGTTCGCTGGGGCGTGACGAGGAAATGAACCTCGCCGACTGTCCAAAGGATATCGCGCCTTACCTGCGGCAGCACCAGGTTGACCACGGGGGATCGCTTCGCGTCGACGGCGCCGTCATGATCGTAGACAAGCGGTCCGAAGTGCCGAAAGTATAACACGACGCCCCTCTTTGTCGGCGTTTCCTCTGGGGCCCGGTCGAGATTGCGAAACCAGCTCAGAACAGAGCCTGGCCCGCCGGGCGCTTCGATGAAATAGAACGTCGAACCCACCGATTCCCCCGTTCGAGCTAGAGCGAGTGTGGCTGGTCGACGTCACACGGCATCTCGAACTTCGGCAGCTCTGACACTGAGAGTACGCCCGCAATCCAACCTGTGCTGATTCTGCTCAGGATTGCCAGCGCGCCGGCGGCAGCGTGACGGTGACGATGGTCCCGGTGCCTTGCGTGCTGGCGAGATCGATCGTCCCGTCATGCAGCTCGACCAGCTTCTTCGTCAGATGCAGGCCGAGGCCGGTGCCGCCGTATTTCCGGGTGTAGGAATTCTCGACCTGGCTGAAGCGGTCGAACACGTTGGCGAGATCGTCCTCGGGAATGCCGATGCCGGTGTCGGTGACCTGCATGCGCAGGCCACCCGCCGGCCCGCGCCCGGCGGCGATGGTGACGCGGCCGCCGGTGCCCGTGAACTTCACGGCATTGCTGAGCAGGTTGAGAATGACCTGCTTCAAGACCCGCTCGTCCACGCTGATCGGCGGCAGGTCCGGATCCACCAGCTGCTTGAGCGTCACGCCCGATTGCTCCGCGCGGTCCGCGACCATCCGCGCGGCCCCCTCGATCAGCTCCCCGATGTCGCAGGGATCCTCGTTCAGCTCGAAGATCCCGGCCTCGATCTTCGACATGTCGAGGATGCTGTTGACGATGCCGAGCAGATGTCCGCCGCTTTCCCGGATGTCCTCGGCGTAGCGCAGATACTTTGCCGCGCCGACCGGCCCGTACATCTGGTCGCGGATGACCTCGGAGAAGCCGATGATGGCGTTGAGCGGCGTGCGCAGCTCGTGGCTCATGTTGGCGAGGAACTGGCTCTTGGCGCGGTTGGCGAGCTCGGCCTGCTCCTTGGCGCGCACCAGCTCCTGCTCCACCCGTTTTTGCGCGGTGATGTCGAGCGCGACGCTGCCGACCGCCACCACGCGGCCAACCGCGTCCTTGATCGGGAACTTGACGGCATAGGCCCATTCGCTCTGCCAGCCCGGAAAATAGATCTCGCGGGCCACCGTCCGCCCGGTCTCGACCACCTCGCGGTCCATCGCCTCCGCCACGGGCACGCCCGCCGTGTCCGAAATGTCGGAGGTGCGCCGCCCCAGCAGCTCCGCGGCCGGGCGGTCCCAGATCTCCTCCACGGCCCGGCTGACCATGCGGATGCGGCCGTCGAGATCCTTCACCACCATCTCGACCGGCGCGTGTTCCATGAAGCTGCGGAAGCGGGCCTCGCTGTCGCGCAGGGCCTGCTCGCTGCGCTGCTGCTCCTCGAGCGCGCGCCGCAGCCGGGCGGCCGTCTGCACGGCCTGCGCCAGCGCGCCCGTGAGCAGGAGCCCGGCCAGCAGCACGATCAGCGGCACCCACAGGCGGTTGTCGCTGAAATCGCGGTGCAATTCCTGCCACACCGCCTCGGTCGAGGGACTGCGATCGGAGGTGCGGATGAGGACGTAGGCCGTGAACGACAGCGATATTCCGGCGATTGCCGTCACCAGGGCCAACAGCCCCGGCTGATGCCGGCCGATCGTCCGCCGGAACTGTCGCGCGATCGTGGTCATGCCTCCGCTCGCCATCCTGCCCCACCCGAGTAGAGGCATTCTAACGCTTTCGAGTCCGCTGCGGAAAGGATATGGTGCCGGTAACAAATCGCAAGCGGGGTGGAACACCCGTGCCGACCGGTGTCACGTCGCATGCCTGACCGAGTGCGCGCGCCGCATGTCCTCGTCATCGACGACGAGGACGCCGTCCGCACCGCCCTGTGCGCCACGCTGAACGACGCCGGCTGCGCCGTGACGCAGGCGCGGGACGGCGCCGCGGCCCTGGAACTCCTCCGCGCCGACCCGCCCGATGCCGTCCTGATGGATATCTACATGCCGCTTCAGGATGGCTTCGAAGCGATCCGCGAACTGCGCCGCGTCGCGCCCGCCGTGAAGATCATCGCCATCTCCGGCGGCAGCCGCGGCGACTTCGATCCGCTGAAAGCCGCGGAGATGTTGGGCGCCGACCGCACCCTGCGCAAACCGTTCGGCACCGACGAACTGCTGGGTGCGTTGGCGGATCTGCTGCCCGCGCCGCGGCTGGGCGGGCGCAGCGGGCAGACAGATGTTTCAGAAGGCGGCCATTCCTGACCCAGTTGCACGCAGGCCGCCGCGACGTCCGATCTTACTCCGTCCCCAATAACTCAACCCTCGACGATGCACCTGGCCACAGGCCCTCACCCTAACCCTCTCCCGCTTCGCGGGCGAGGGGACTTGGTACGGCGGTTCGCTCGATCGTATCCCCTCTACCGCGAAGCGGGAGAGGGTTAGGGTGAGGGTGCGTGGCTCGGTGCCGCCGTCGATCGTCACGGACGCGGAAGTTACTGGAAGCACCAAGGAAATCCGCGACCCGCGCGTGCGCGTCGCGCCTGCGGCTAAAAAAGAGAAGCCCCGCCGGGGGGATGGCGGGGCCACATGGGGGGAGATTTGAAGTTTCTTACGCGCGAACCGATTCTGGCGCGGGCGCCTTGCTTCTGTCTTAAGGCGCACGGCAACGACCCCCGAAAGCCGTTCGCTGTGGCATTTCCGCCACAAGGACAGGTCCGGACCTGCCGGCTCCAGCCCGTCAGTGCAACGGCAAGGGCGACGCCTTGGCCAGGACCTGGGCGACGAGCGTTGTCAGCTCCCGGGTATTGAACGGCTTTGCGATGGTCTGGGCGGCGCCGAGTTCCGTTGCCATCTGCAGATAGTCCGGGTTGCGGGGCTCGCCGGCGCGCAGCGGACGCATCGATCCGCCACTCGTCACGATGACCGGCACATCGCCTCTGGTCTCGCGCAGTTTCTTCAGCGTCGCCAGGCCGTCCTTCCGGGCCATGAAGACATCGCAGATGACGAGGGCGAAGTCCGACCGCTGGAACTGCCGCAGGCCGTCGAGCCCGTCCGCGGCCACGGCGATGCCGTGGCCGGCTCCCTCGAGTACCCGCTTGATGGTGGCGCTCACGAGGTCGAGATCTTCGATGACGAGAATCCGCGCCACAGCCTCTCGGCGTGCCAAGTGGTCAACGTGCGGATAGGTCGAGTCTATTCGCCTACGTCATCGAAACCAACGGAGCCGACGGGGAAACCGGCCAGCTCGGCGATAGCCTCATGCCCGCTGCAGGATCGTCCGGGCGATGTCGCGCGCGTCGGGACGCCAGTCCTTTGCGGCCGGATTCATGGCCTCCGCATAGAAGCCGACGATGATCTGCTCGACGCCGTCGCCGGCAAGCGTCACCGGAAGCGCGAGGCGCCGCACGAGATAGCCGGCGATGCCCTTGACGTGGGAGTATGTCGCATCGAACTGCGGCGTCCGGCAGGCGATGCAGCGGAAATAGATGCCGAGAACGCCATCGCAGTCCGTCGCCGGCACCACCTCATCGAGATAGAGGCCGCTGCAGTCGCGGCCGAAATAGCGCACGATATGCGTGCCGGCGAGCCGGATGCGGAAGCGCAATGGCGAGCGCTCGACGTCGAGAATTCCGACGTTGCCGAGCCAGGGCTTGAGCGCCTCGGCCGTGAAGGCCGAGCGCCGCGGCAGGCCCTCATGGTCGCCGTGCGACGTCCAGAATGCGAGAAGTTCTGCGAGCTGCGAATGATCGACAATCATCGATGAACCTCGATCTCAAATATCCGGGTGCGGGAGACCCGCGCTTCCCGTCCGTCGAATTCCTGCTTCCCGCGGCTCACGATCGGCCGCATCGTCCGGCAATGTCGGGCAGGCGTGATTCCAATTTGATCACTGCGCAATATGGCTCGGCGCCATCGAATCTCCCCATAGCTGCGGGGGAAGCGCGCGAGTCGCCGATGCGACATCCTTCCGCAATCATGCTTAATTTCTGGTTAACGTCGGCCGGCTGGAGCGACCATCGGCAGCGGCCGACTCGCCGCCATGGGGACGTCTGCAACCATCTCGCGCCGGGAATCGGGCACCGCCTGTGCGCCGACGTTAGTGCGAGTGGCCGTGGCGGTGATGCAGGTCGGGATAGTGCGGATGCTTGTGCACGACCGGCGCGTGCCCATGCCGATGGGTATGCGGTTCGCCCGCCGGGTCGTCGGGCGCGTGGTCGTGCCGATGGTGCTCGTCATGGGCATGCCGGTGCTCATGCTCGGTGGCCGCGTGGGCGTGCTCGTGCTCATGCCGCTCGGCCAGATGCAGGAAGAGCCCGACCGCCATGAGCGCCGCGGCGAGCGCGAGTTGCACCGTCACGGCTTCGCCGAAGGCGAGCACCGCGAGGGACGCGCCGATGAACGGCGCCGTCGAGAAGTAGGCGCCCGTCCGCGCCGCGCCGAGATGCCGGAGCGCCAGCACGAACAGCACCAGGCTGACGCCGTAGCCGATGAGGCCGACGCAGCCGGCGCCGATCGCCAGGCTGGCCGTCGGCAGGGAAGCGTTGCCGGCGATGAGTGCGAGGCCGAGATTGGCCGCCCCGGCGGCCACGCCCTTGGCCATGGCGATCTGGAGCGGATCGGCCGCCGACAGCTTGCGCGTCAGGTTGTTGTCGAGGCCCCAGGCCAGGCAGGCGCCGCAGATCGCGAGCGCGCCCCAGCCGATGCCGCCCGCCGCTCCGCCCTGCCAGGACAGCAGGACCGCGCCCGCCAGGATGGCGAAGGCGCCGATCAGCACGCGGCGATCGACATTCTCGCGGAATGCCAGCCAGGCGATCGCCATGGTGGCGAGGCCCTCGAGATTGAGCAGGAGCGCGGCGGTCGAGGCCGCCGTCGTGCGCAGTCCCAGCATCAACAGCACCGGCCCCACGCCGCCGCCGATGAGCACGACGAGCGCCAGCCACGGCAGGTCCGCGCGGCGCAACGGCGCCTCCGAAGGCGCGGCGGCAAGGGCGCCGCGCACGAGATACGCCACCGCAAGGCCTAGGCCTGAGCCGAGATAAAGCAGGCCGGCCAGCAGCCACGGATCGACACCGGCGCCGAGCAGGAGCTTGGCCAGCGGCGTGCTGGCGCCGAACAGGACGGCCGACCCAATCGCGAGCGGGACGCCGGGCCAGAGCAAGGCAAGTCGGTCAGTCATGGATTGAACGATCACGGGGCTGCCAACGCATGCACTATACCAGTAGGCCAGAGTTCAGATGAACGGTGCGATGTGCAACAATTCGCCCTTGGCGGCAGCTCTTCAGCGCTCGCTGCTGCGAGGGTATAGCATTGGAGATAGTGCTTCGGCGCACCATGACGAGGAGGAGAACGATCATGCGCACACCCGCCTTCGCAGGGCTCGCAGCCACGCTGCTGCCGCTGCTCGCCGCGACGGCCGCAAGCGCCGGCGACGCTCAGGAAGGCGCCAAAGTGTTTCGCGCCTGCGCGGCCTGCCATTCGTTGGAACCGGGCCGCCACATGACCGGCCCCAGCCTCGCCGGTGTATGGGAACGCAAAGCCGGCACCGTCGAAGGGTTCCCGCGCTATTCGGAGGCGCTGAAATCGTCGGGCGTGACCTGGAACGCCGGGACGCTCGACGCCTGGCTCGCCCGCCCCAGCACTTTCATCCCCAACAACCGCATGACCTTCCCCGGCATCCCCGATGCCAAGGCGCGCGCCGACCTGATCGCCTATCTGCAGACGGCCAGCAGCGGCCAGGCCGAGACCCAAGGCAACGGGATGATGGGCGGCATGATGTCCGCCGAATTGCCATCGCTGAAGCAGATGACGCCGGACCAGCAGATCGCCTCGATCCGCTACTGCGGCGACACCTACAGCGTGACCACGGGAACCGGACAGACCCAGCAGTTCTGGGAACGCAACTTGCGCTTCAAGACCGACTCCAGCGCCGACGGTCCGCCCAAGGGCAAGCCCGCCCTGCTGCCCGCCGGCATGATGGGCGACCGCGCGTCGGTGATCTTCGCCGATCCCTCGGAGATCAGCGCGTTCATCGAAGCGAAATGCCCATGACGCCGCGACGATGATGCCGCGACCCCGCCTGATCTGGGCCGCGCGCGGCCCGTTCTCGCATTTCGAGAGCACGATCGCCCAGTTCTACAAGTACCTCGCCCGCACCCTCGCCGCCATTGCATGAAACGGCGACAGGTCGTACCTCAGGTCCCCCGAGAGGGCGATTGCCCTGGCTTATTTCCGCACATCCGCCGATGACGAGACAGGGAACAGATGCCTGAACGAACCGACGCCTTGCCCTGGACGTCCGCCGATGCGCCGGTGGGGCGGATGCCGGCGGAGTGGGAGCCGCATGCCGGCTGCTTCATGGGCTGGCCGGCCAATCCGAAGGTCTGGGGGCGCGACCTCGCCGACGTCCAGCGCGACTATGTCGCCGTCGCCAAGGCCATCCGCCAGTTCGAGCCGGTGACCATGCTCGTCGAACCCGACGCCGTTGCAACTGCCCGCCGGCAACTGGGCACGGACATCGCGATCATCGCCGTGCCGCTCAACGAGGCGTGGCTGCGCGACAGCGGGCCGAGCTTCGTGAAGCGGCCGGACGGCACCCTCGCCGGCGTCGCCTGGCGCTTCAACGGCTGGGGCGGCGCCAGCCTCGATTTTGCGCCCGACACGCTGGTCGCCCGCCGGCTGCTCGGCATACTCGGCCTGCCCGTCGCCAGTTCCGCGCTGGCCTTCGAAGGCGGGGCGCTGCATGTCGACGGCGAGGGCACGTTGCTGACGACCGAGACGGTCGTCTTCGCCAAGAACCGCAATCCCGGCATCGCGCGGGAGACGGCAGAGGCCGAGTTCGCCCGCACCCTCGGCATCGCGAAGACCATCTGGCTGCCCGGCAATCCCTTCGAGAAGGGCACCGACGGCCATATCGACGGCATCGCCTGCTTCGTGCGCCCGGGCCGCGTGCTGTTCGAAACCAGCGCCTCGAGCAGGGAGGAGCTGCGGGCCGTGACCGAACGCAACCGGCGCGCCCTCGAGGGCCAGACCGACGCGCGGGGGCGCGCGATCGAATTCGACTATGTGCAGGAGGCGCCCGACCTGGCGCGGGGGACGTCGGCGGGTTGGGGCTATTCCACGTCCTACGTGAACTTCTACATCGCGAACGGCGGCATCGTCATGCCGAAGTTCGGCGTCCCCGCCGACGATGCCGCCCGCGCCGCACTGGCGGCGGCCTTTCCGGATCGCGCGGTCGTGCAGGTCGACATCTCCACGCTGGCCAGCGGCGGCGGCGGCATCCACTGCATCACCCAGCAACAGCCTTTGTGAGCGCACCGCGGCACGCCGGAGGCGAACTGACGCACGGCGCCCCAAAGAGTCTCCTCTCCCCTTGTGGGAGAGGGACAGGGTGAGGGGACTCGCGCGGCAGCGCGATGAGACCTCGCTCATGCCGCTCAATGTCCATTGCGAAAAATGCAGAAGCCGACGCGCTCTCTTCAAATTTTGATGTGCGCTTGTCCGCAACGGACTCATCGACGCCTGCCCCCGGATCAAGTCCGAGGGCCGCCGGACCCCTCACCCTGTCCCTCTCCCACAAGGGCAGAGGAGGACTCTTTCGAGATGCCGTGCGTCAGTTCGCAAGATGGTGCATCTCTTGGCGCCTTCGCGGCGGTGGCAAAGTCTAGGTGGCTCTTTCAAGTGGATGCGGCTTAGCATACGCGCCATCAGGGGGAGGAACGTCATGAGCTTGTCGAGCATTTTCGCGAAGCTGGTCGCGCTGATCGGCGCCGCGGCGATCCTGTGGCGGCGGCTGCAGAGTGGCGCGCTCGAGGCGGCCGTGGGCAGCACGCCGGCGATCCCGGCGGCAAGGCCGCAGGGCAGCATCCCCACGCTCAAGATGCCGACGGCCAGGGGCTGGGCTCCGGGGCAGACGCCGGTCGCAGCGCCCGGGCTCAAGGTCAACGCGTTCGCGACCGGCCTCAAGCATCCCCGCTGGATCCACGTGCTACCCAACGGCGACGTCACCGTCGCCCAGGCCCTGTTCCTGCCCGACCCCATCAAGACCCTCTTCGACTACGCCATGGTCAGCACGATGAAGCGTGCCGCCGCCGCGGGCGTCAGCCCGAACCGCATCACGCTGCTGCGCGACGCCGATGGCGACGGCGTGGCCGAAACGAAGGAAGCGTTCCTGGAGGGGTTGAGCCAGCCGTTCGGCATGGCGCTGCTCGGCGATACCTTCTATGTCGGCAACACCGACGGCGTGGTCGCCTTCCCCTACACGACGGGCGCCACCCGCATCGCGGCGCCGGGGCGGAAGCTCACCGAATTCAAGCCCGGCGGGCATTGGACGCGCAGCCTGCTGCCGAGCCCCGACGGGCGGAAGCTCTTCGTCGGCGTCGGCTCGCAAAGCAACATCGCCGACGGCGGCATGGAAGCCGAGGCGGGCCGTGCCTGCATCTACGAGCTCGACCTGGCGAGCGGCAAGAGCCGCATCTTCGCCGGCGGCCTGCGCAATCCCGTGGGCCTGGCCTGGGAGCCGCAGACCGGCGCGCTCTGGACCGTGGTCAACGAGCGCGACGGCCTGGGCGACGAGACGCCGCCCGACTATCTGACCGCCGTGCGCGACGGCGGCTTCTACGGCTGGCCCTATTGTTATTGGGGTCAGACTGTGGACGACCGGGTGCCGCAGGATCCGGCCGCGGTCGCCAAGGCCCTGACGCCGGACTACGCGCTGGGCGGGCACACCGCGTCGCTCGGCCTCTGCTGGTTGCCCGCCGGCACGCTGCCCGGCTTTCCCGACGGCATGGCCATCGGCCAGCACGGCTCCTGGAACCGCAGCAAACTGAGCGGCTACCGAGTCGTCTTCGTGCCGTTCGTGAACGGGCGCCCGGCCGGGCCGCCGCGCGACATCCTGACGGGATTCCTAGCGCCGGATGAGCGGGAGTCCTACGGACGGCCGGTCGGCGTGACGATCGGCCCCGATGGCGCCCTGCTGGTGGCGGACGATGTGGGCGACGTGATCTGGCGCGTGACGGGCGAGCGGCAGCGCTGAGCGAGCGGCCAAGACGCCACGAACAGGACGGCGCGGTGCGCGGAATTCGGCGTCTGGCGGGCGGCCGCCGACACCCGTTACCCGAGGCGGGCGGCGGCGTCGGCCCAGGGGCTGACGAAGGTTCCCGTTTCCGTCGTCGTCTTCGGCGTCGCGCTGGCCGCCGTGCGGAAGACCGGCACCTCGAAGCTTGCCCGATAGTCGACGCCCGGCCTTTCGAGCGTCACGGCGAGCCGCCAGACGATCTGATTGAACGCATTGTCGGCGTCCGTCGGCTCGACATGCCCGGGGAGCGTAAAGGCGAGCGGAACGATCGTGCGCCCGCCCATGCCATCGCGTTCGCTGCGACCGACGACCCGCTGTTCTTGTTGCCACAGCAGGCGTTCCGAGGGCGCCTGAGCGTTGCCCGCGTTGATCAACCGCAGGCAGCTCAGCGTGGCCCGGAACGGCTCGTCTCCCCGGGCGCGGGCCTGCGTGCGCAGCGTGCCGCTCAATCCATGGCCGACGACTCCCGGCACGGTCTCCAGCTCGAAGAGCGAGGATCCGTAGCGCAGATAGCGCAGCGTGGCCTGCGCGGCGCGCATCATCATGTAGATGCCAACCAGCGGAATCGGCGCCGCCAGCAGGATGCGATAATTGCCCTCGTTCGCCACCACCCACGCGATCAGGGCGCCCACGGCCGCTGCGGGAATGCCAAAGGCCAGCCCGAAGCCCCAGGCCTGCAACGCCTTGCCGAAGGCGCCATCCCCGAGGCGCCCGCGTGCCCAGTCCTTGCGTCGGAGCCAAGGCTGGTCCGCACTATCGTCCGCCGCTTCGCCGGGCTTCGAGACGCCGATGTCGACGGCGCCGCCGCGTCTCGTCGTTGCGTGCAAGGAACTGTCGGTCATGGCGACCTGCGGCGTCATTCCAGGGTGTCAGCCATTGTGGGAACGGCGCATTAAGCATTCGTTAAGTGCGTTGAGAGACCCCTATCGGACGCCCGCCCCGTTAGACTCTCCCACGGGGCGCCCATACAATCAGCGCCCCGCCTTCTCCGAACGCACCCTATGGCCGAAGACCGCGTCCAACGCCGCCTCACGACGATCCTGGCCGCCGACGTGGTCGGCTACAGCCGGCTCATGGAGCAGGACGAGGCCGGCACGATGGCGCTGCTGCGGGCGCGCCGCCACGAGGTCCTGATGCCGGCGGTCGCGCGGCAAGGCGGGCGGGTCTTCAAGGTCATGGGCGACGGCGTCCTCATCGAGTTCACCAGCGTGGTCAACGCCGTGGAGTGCGCGATCGAGCTGCAGAAGGCGATGCAGGCGCAGAACGCCGCCCTCCCCGTCCACCAGCACATCCTCTTGCGCATCGGCATCAATCTCGGCGACGTCATGGTCGAGGGCAGCGACCTCTATGGCGACGGCGTCAATCTGGCGTCGCGGCTCGAGTCGCTCGCCGAGCCCGGCGGGATCTGCGTCTCCGGCGACGTCTATCGCCAGGTCCGCAGCAAGCTGCAGATGCAGTTCCAGGACATGGGCGAACAGAAGGTCAAGAACATCGTCGGGCCCGTGCATGCCTATCGCGTGCAGGCCGACGGCGCCGAGCCGGCTCCGGCGGAATCGCCGGAGACTTGCAGCGCCCCTCCGACCTTGCCGAACAAGCCGTCGATTGCCGTGCTGCCGTTCGCCAACATGAGCAACGATCCCGAGCAGGAGTACTTCGCCGACGGCATGGTCGAGGACATCATCACCGCCCTGTCGCGCTTCAACCAGCTGTTCGTCATCGCCCGCAATTCGAGCTTCACCTACAAGGGCCGGGCGGTCGACGTGCGCCAGGCGGCCAAGGAGCTCGGCGTGCGCTTCGTGCTGGAAGGCAGCGTGCGCAAGGCAGGCAACCGGGTGCGCATCACCGGCCAGCTGATCGACGCCGCGACCGGCGCCCATCTCTGGGCCGACCGGTTCGATGGCGATCTGGCGGATGTTTTCGAGCTGCAGGACAAGATCACCGGCAGCGTGGTCGGGGCGATCGAGCCGACGCTGCGCAAGGCGGAGATCGAACGCGCCCGCCGCCGGCCGGTCGAAAACCTCGACGCCTATGATCTCTATCTCCGCGCACTGCCGCATGTTTACGCCTTTCGTCCGCACGAGAATCTGGTCGGGCTGGAACTGCTGCGGAAGGCCATCGAACTCGAGCCCACCTATGCGCCCGCGCTTGCCCATGCCGCCTGGTGCCTCGAGCAACGGCTGGTGCGGGGCTGGCCACCGGTCGGCCCGGACGACGCGGGGACGGCGGCCGCTCTTGCCCGCCGGGCGATCGCCGCCGGCAGCGGCGATGCGATGACGCTGGTCGCTGCCGGCTTCGTCCTGACGATGGTGGCGCGGGACTATGACACCGGTCTCGACGCCGTGCGCCGGGCGCTCGAACTCAACCCCGGCTCCGGGTTCGTCGCGTTGCTTTCAAGCGCCGCGCTGGTCTTTGGCGACAATCCGGAAGACGCGCTGATCCATGCGGAGCGGGCCATGGTCCTGAGCCCGATGGATCCGGGATTCTTCATGTTTCTTTCCATTGCCGCGGTGGCACACCTCTTCACCGGCCGGACAGCGCAGGCCTTGGATCTGGCCAAGCGGTCGGCGGCCCTCTATCCCGATTGGGACACGACCTACTGGGTGCTGATTGCCGCCTATGGACAGCTCGATCGCCCGGCAGAAGCGCGCGCCGCGCTCGCCAAGCTCCTGTCGCTGTCGCCCGGATTGACGGTGTCGGGCGCCCGCCAGCGCCTGCCGATCAGGAACCGCGCCTCGCTGGACATGATCCTCGCCGGCCTCCGCAACGCGGGGCTGCCGGAATAGCGAAGGGGTGCCCCAGGCCCGCGATTTCAGCGCAGGTCGGCTCAGGGGACTGACCCTACCCAGGATCCCTTCGCCACCGACGATACCGGAGGCACGAGCGGCGGGATCGTGTCAGGGCGATCCAGCTAGAGAACGCCGGAAGCTTCGATTGCGTGTCACGTCGACGGCTACCATCCGGCTCGTTTCATCCGGTCGTAGACACCCAGAGCTTGTGCGCCCCACTTCAGGGGTGTTCGAATGCGCGATGGAAGAAAGGAAGAGCGATCCAACAGGCCGGCGGCGCGGGATTTCGCCCGGCTCGCGGCGGCGTTGTACTGCACGCGGCGAACCGCGATGGCCTGGCGCGCGACATCAAACACGAAGTACGTCGCCCGGAGATCGGCAATGTGCGGCCGTCCGACCGTGCCGGGATTGATGAGGTAGTATGCATCCTCTCGGAGGAACACCTCATCGCCGGTTCGCGTTCGAATCTCGTCGTTTCGAAGTTCGAAGATCCCGAGGCTGTGCGTATTGCCGAAAGCGCAGACATGCGCGCCCGAGGGATCCGCGGCCAGCGTCTTGAAGCTGAGCCGTCGCAGTTCATCGCTAACCAACCGGACCTGCTCGCACCCGGACTCAGGATGCAGGGCGCCGTGGACCATGACGAGGTGCTTGTCGATGCGCAGCTTCAACGGCAGCCCACCAAGAAACGCGATAGCGTCGGAGCTGAGTTGCGTGCGCGTCCAGGCAACAGCCCGAGCAGCGGTATGGCTGAATCCTTCCGTCGTGATGTGACCCGAAACGGCTCTATCGTGATTGCCCGCGATACAGAGGACATCGGACTCTTGAAGCAGTGATATGCATTCTTCGGGGTTGGCGTTGTATCCGACGATGTCGCCCAAGCAGACGATGCGGTCCACCGTCTGCGTGGAAACGTCCTGCAGGGTCGCCTGCAGCGCCTCCAGGTTCGCGTGTATATCGGAAATGATTGCGAGTTTCATGGTCGGACCTCCTCCCCGCTTCCGTGGCGGCTGCTTGCGTGCCGCAGCGCGCGCGTGCGAGACCGCCACAGGGACCATGCGCCGCGCAGCAGGGGCATGGGGTCATCCCACGCCACGGCCGATTTTGCCTCGCAGCGCAGCGCCCAAGGCAGCCAGACTGCGAGGGGAACGTCGGATGCTCTGGCCGCGGATATGTCGTGCCACATGAGGCACCAGCGAACTCCAGCCCGAGCGCCGCGCACGGCTGGCCGCGGCAGTCCCACTGCGTCGGCGTAAACCAGAGCGGGCAGATTCACGCCGGCGACGGCCCCGAGGTGATGCCAAAGATTGAAGCGGGGGTTGATCTCCAGGATATGGAGCTTGTCATCGAGGCCCCGCTTGAAGTCGACCTTGGCGACGCCGCGCAGATTGAGGTGCTGCACCAAAGCGCGACCTTGGGTCGTCACGTCCGCCTTCTCGGTGATTTCCAAGGCCGTACTGAATCCGAAGGCGCTCGGCTTGGTTCGAATCTTCCGACCGGTGAACTCGCCGGCAATCGCGCCCTGCTCATCGACGTAGACATGATAGCTCTCGATGCGGCTTTCTGGACCGGGTATCAGTTCCTGGGCCAGCAGTTCCGTTCCGGAGGCGACCAGACGCGGCCATAGCTCGCGCATGGCCGCTGGCGTGTCGACCCGCAGCGCCTTGCGCTTTCCCCAAATTACGCTCCACGAGCTGCCACGGGTTGGCGGCTTGATGACTATCGGAAAATTCAAGTCGAGGCGCGGGGGAGACGATCGTCCGATCGTATAAATCCGGCGCGCCGCCGGCACCGGAAGATGCAGACGTTCTGCCAACTCTTGAAATCGAGCTTTATCGACCAGCTCTTCAATCAATTGCTCGTCACCGAGGACGAACCGAAAAGCCGGCTTGAGACGATGTCGATATCGAGATAGGAGCAGCAAATGCGAGTCTTCCGTATAGAAGAGCACCGGCGGCTCGGGCTGCGCGGCACCGAAGCGCACCAGGGCATCCACCAGTTCCTCCGCCCCTTCCGAAAAATCCTTCCAGTAGAGGGCTGCTCGCGTAAAGCGCGAATAGACTGACGGGCTGCCCGGTTGCGTCACCACGGCGCAGCTGATGCCGGCAAGGCCCAGCGAGCGCACCAAGTCCATCCCGCCACCCATGACGCACGCCAGTGCGCCTGTCGAATGCGCGCTGCTCATGAGGGGATAACGGCGACCGGTAAGTCGCGGCCCGCTGCGTCGGACTCGTCGACCTCTGCCAATCCACTGCTCATGCACGGCAGTTCGACTGGCGCGCCTGCAAACCTTATCCTCGTGAGATGGCCGGCGGATCGGATAAAACCGTCCACGGAACCCCCTCCAAGAGTCTTAGGCAGCCCGGCCCCCAACTGTTAAGCGCGATCAGCGTTGTCTGTTCCATTCCGCACCGACTTTTTTTCCGCCTCGGCCGGAATTCCACCAAACTCTCGGCGTTCATGCGCTGCGGCGTTTAGAGGTCGTAACTCCCCAAACTGGGAGAGCGGGCTACGCCGCGCCGCTCTTGGGCGCCGCAGATGCCACAACCGCGTTGACCTCGATATGGACTAGTTTATCCGTCCCGTTTGTTATGACGTTTGCCATGAGCGTGCGCGCGTTTTGAGGGGTGAATGAAAGCGTCGCTTTGTCGGCCGTCTGAACTGAATGCCAGCGATCTCGAGCTCTGGCATTCCTTTCAGCGCGCGACGGACGCACTGGCCGGTCCCTTTCTTACCCCGGAGTTTGCTTGCGCGATGAGCGAGCGGCGCTCAGACATGCGACTCGCGATCCTGGAGGAAGGCGGCAAGGTCGTCGGCTTCTTTCCGTTCGAGCGCAACGCCTTCGGAATAGGAAGAGCATTCTGCTACGGGCTCTCTGATATGCAGGCGGTCGTGCATGCTCCCGGATACGAGTGGGATGGGGTGGAGCTGCTGGAGGCCTGCGGGCTCGCGGTGTGGGAGTTCGACCATTTGATCGCGGAACAAGTGCGCCATTTCGCGCCCCAGGAATACTCACCGAGAGCGTCGCCGGTCGTCGATCTGACGGACGGTTGGGAGAATTGGATCGCCCGCAAGAAAGCGAGCCGGAGAATAAAGAGGAGCAGAGAACAGGAACGAAAGCTCGTGCGCGAGCATGGGCCGCTGCGGTTCGCGCTCGACAGTCGCGACCCGCGCCATCTGGCGCAGCTCATGCAATGGAAATCCGCCCAATACCGCCGTACCGGCAGGTTCGATCGTTTCGCACGCCGTTGGTTCGCAGACGGCACGCGACGGTTGTTCGAGAGTCGCACCGACGACTTCTCCGTCGAGCTCTCGGTGACGTTCGTGCGGGACCGCCCTGCATCGTTTTGTCTGTCGCTGCGCTCGAACGGCATATTGACCGGATGGTTTCCGGCTTATGATATGGACCTTGCTCCCTATGGCGTAGGAACGATCCACCTGCGGCACCTCCTGATGCATGCCGCCCGGAACGGCATCAGGCTCTTCGACTGCGGCGCCGGCGAGGAGCGCTACAAGCAGACCTTCCGTGATTTCGACATCGGATTGGCGCGCGGTACGCTGAGGCGGAATGCTGCGATCGCTGTTGCTCACCACCTGCAGCGAACGCCGAGGAAGCTCGCGACGGAGTTCGTCCTCAGCAGGCCGTCATTGCGCAAGGCTGCAAGGAGGGCGCTGCTCCTGATCGGAACCCTGCGCTCGCGCCTGCATCCGGGTTGATCGGCGTCAGGAATCGCCGGAGGTCTTCACGCTCCCCTTCCGCGTGCTTCCAATCGGGCGCGGATGCACACGCCCGGCGGCATGTTCGGGTTGCGCACGCGATTGCGCCAGCAGGTAGCCTGAAAGAGTGCGTCGTTGGTACAGACCCTAGTCAGCTCAATCCGATTTCGCGGCCGGGAAACTCCAACAAGGATGTGCGGGGGCGAGTTTGACTTTGAAGTTCTTACAATGTTCTCCTTGCTGTCTACTGGCGAGGCGACCAGCGAGCTGGCCAAGGCCATGCGATCGCGCAAGGCCGCGCGCGGCCCGCTCTCGCATTTCGAGGGCACGATCGCCCAGTTCTACAAGTACCTCGCCCGCACGCTGGCCGCCGACCGCGCGCCGGCGCCTCATGGCATCCGAGGGTGCGATCGCCCCGGCGTCGACGTCTACTGCCCCAGCCCGATGTCCTTCGGCGGATATTTCTTGAACGTCGCCGCGTGGGCCTTCAGCTCCGCCGCCATCGACGCGAGGAACGCGTTCATGCGGTGGCCGACCGGGTACTGTTCCTTGGGATCGATGTAGAGGTTGAACAGCCACGGGGCGAGGCCGACGTCGCTGACCGTGGTCATGTCGATGTTGAGCCACTGCGCGTGCTCCTCGACCACCTTCACATATATCTTGTACTCGTACATGCGCATGGCCATCAGGTTGCTCTCGTTCCAGATGTAGACCTTCTCGCGGTTGGAGCGGCCGTCGTCGGCGAGCAGGAACGACGTCTGGTCGATGCCGTCGATGTACCGATCGGTCGGAATCTTGTCCTCGATGTCGGCGAGATGCAGCGAGGTGTTGAAGAGATCCATGAGATCGAAAAGATCGTCGCTCTCGCGGCCAGGCTTGATCATGCCTTTCCAGTACGCGATGCCGGGAACCCGCACCCCGCCCTCCCAGGCTGAACCCTTGGCGCCGCGGAACGGGGTGTAGCCGCTGTCCGGCCAGGTATCCAGTTGCGGCCCGTTGTCGGAAGTGACGAAGATGAAGGTGTTGTCGAGCACGCCGGCGTCGTCGAGCGCTTTCACGATTTCGCCGATATAGGCGTCGACTTCGACCACGTCGTCCTTATAGGGATACTTGCTGCCGCTCTTGCCCTCGAAGGCCTTGGACGCGTAATTGTCGGCATGCACCTTCATGAAGCAGTGCTCGAGGAAGAAGGGTGCGGTGCCCGCCGCAAGCTCCTTGATCTTGGCGACGCTGAATTCCTTCAGCAGCCGGTCACCCTCCGCCATCTTCTCGATGCTGTCGATTTCCTCCACGTCGGTCGTGGGACCACCCTTGAACCCGTGCACGAGCGCGTCGCTCGACCCCGTCTTGCGCAGCATTTCCAGGCGTTCGGGATTGAGCACGAGGTCCGGGTAGCGGCGCTTGTCGACGCCCTGGCTGATCTCCTTCTCGGCTTCGTAGAACCCGTAGAATTCGTCGAAACCGACGTCATGCGGCCGCATCCCCTCGGCCTCGCCGACATGCCATTTCCCCGACAGCACGGTCTTGTAGCCGGCTTCGCCGAGCAGCTTCGGCAGGGAAGTCTCGTCGGCCCACGGGTTCTTGGTAAGCGTGTCTCCGGCCAGAATAGGGCGGGTAAGACCGGTGCGCACCGGAAGCCGGCCGGTCAGAATGGCCGATCGCGTCGGCGTGCAGGTCGGCTGCGAATAGGTCGAGGTGAGCTTCAGGCCCTCCAGCGCCAGCCGGTCCATGTTCGGCGTCGCCGCACCAATGGCGCCGCCGCCCCCGTAGCAGCCGGGATCGCCATAACCCATGTCGTCGACCACGAGCCAGACGATGTTCGGGCGCTTGCCCGTCTTCGCACGCAACGCATCCAGTTTCTGCTGCGCCGCCGCCTCCTGTCCCGGCCATACGAGGGCGGGCTCCATGCTGTCGCTGGTCCGGGTGGCCTTGCTCAGAACCGACGCCTGCGCCCGGGTAACCATCGAGCCGGCGAGCAGCAACGCGCCGGCAGCGGCGCCTCCCAGAAGGAGATCACGGCGATCCAGCACCGTTCGACCGCCATGGTCCCCGACTTGCGAGGTGTTGCGAGATGTCTCGTCAGGCATGGTTCGTTCCTCTCCTCTCGGTCCGCCAGGCGAGCCCAGTTTGCACAGACCGCGTTTGGCTCAGCGTTTTGCCCTCAGTGTCTAGCACTGGGCGCAAACCTTCCTTCCGCTGCTGATACTCCACATGGGAACACCGTCACGCAGACTCCTTTCGAACAACGCATCGGAAGCCGACGTGTGTCGTGAACGTGTCGAGGGCTACATTGCCGTTCGCCGTGACATTTCCGCCGTGCGGAATGCCGGTTTCGGCCATCCTGCCGGACGCCTTTCCAATCCGGCGGTGCGGCCTGCCGTGCATCACTCACGTCCGGTGGCTATCGTCCTGACAAGGGATGAAAGGCAATCGCGGGATTTCGGCTCCAAGAACGCTCGGTCGTTGTTGTAGCTGATGTTTCCTCCGGCGCATGAGCGTCAGAGGCAGGCGCGATCCTGGCGCCAGCGCGCCTACCGTCGTGCCGCTGCTCACTGTCGAAGGTAGGACGCAACGAGTGCCAGACGCTATTGGACCTTGGTCCAATCAATTCTGGCGAAGGTCCATGGATTACAGTGGTCCAGGATTACAGTGCATATAACTACAGAAGCGATTCGGCGCAGGAGCAGTTGGATTGGTGCACCGTCCCGTCCGGTCGCTCAAAAGTTTTGATGCGTTGGCTCCTCATACGAACGCCGCTCTTGGTTGCCCTTCCACTCCTCGACGATCCAGGAGATATCAGTTAGCGACCATAATGTCTGCGACGCGCCAGCGGCCATCGCTGTCAACCGCCTCGACTTTCAAACTGACCCACTAGCCCGCGCCGGCAGGCTCTTTTCAAGATCGTCATTCGACATCGCTTTTGCTCGGCTGTCTCGACCATGGATCACCTCACGGGTCAGAACGTTCAAGTCATGTGAACGGCTCTATGAGCGCCGCCTGTTTGCGCTGTGTCAAAGCGTGACGGCGCTTGACGATGACGACAACGGCGAGCGCGAAGATATAGGCCACGATCAGCGCGAGATTGATCCAGAAACCGCGCAAGCCTTCGATGGCCGCCGCAACGATCAGAAGCGGGGCCATGACGATGTAGCTCAAAAGGTTGCCGAGCAGGTAGCCGCCGAACCCCTTGCCGAATTTGATGCCGTGACGAGACGCGATCTGGACAGCGGCGATGATAGACACGATGGCACTGATCAGCATCGATGGCTTTTCCATCGCCCCGGCCTGCCGGATGATCGTGTCCGTATCGACGAGATGAAAAAAGGTCATCGTGAAGCCATAGGTGAAGAAACCGGCATAGACGCCGGTCGCCAGGATGCATTGAAACATGAAATACCAGAACAGGTATCCCTTGAACGATGGCGTTTCAGGT
>Ga0137403_10001702_pt1 | contig 27488 bp, 19 predicted proteins | sample CZOMad2_1_16fung_FD_122057 | JGI IMG/M metagenome (GOLD analysis project Ga0137403, IMG submission 122057) | Vadose zone soil fungal communities from Angelo Coast Range Reserve, California, USA - CZOMad2_1_16fungal (Hybrid Assembly) | ecosystem: Environmental > Terrestrial > Soil > Vadose zone... | reverse complement strand
CCCGTGCGCGCCCGGAGCCAATGCGGACGCGTTAACTTCATGAAGCCTTAAGGCCGCCTTACGAAAAAACTGGAGTCCCTACCTTTTTACGAATTTTTTATGCGCACTCGGCTATGTTTTATTCGTCATCTAGGCTGCAACCCACGACCGACGAATCCAGGCAATCAGTGCAAATGTCCAACCATTTCACCAATCGAAAATCCCGTACATCAGTGAGCATTGGCGCTCATCGCGTGCTGATCGCCTCCACGGCGATGCTGGCTTTTATCTCCTTTTGGCGAGCCGCAGCCGTCGTACTCAACGACATGGGTTCGTCAGCTTTTTACGCGGGCGCGATCGCTGAACATTTTGTTGGGAAAACAGCCCCATGGTTTGTGCTCGCGATCATGTTGCTTTCGTATGCCGTCCGTTCGGTCTACATCGAAAGCTCGAGCATGTTCGTGCGTGGGGGCGTCTATCGGGTCGTAAAAGAGGCCATGGGGGCCACCCTAGCAAAGTTCTCGGTTTCCGCGCTCATGTTCGACTACATCCTGACGGGACCGATCAGCGGTGTATCAGCGGGACTCTACCTTACGGGTCTGTTGAATGAATTGTTGCACTACGCACACGCCAAGCTCGTCCTGCCAAGCAACGGAACAGCCGCAGTTTTCGCAATACTGGTGACAATCTACTTTTGGTGGGAGAACATCAAGGGAATCCCCGAGTCCAGCGAAAAAGCCCTGCGCATCATGTATGTGACCACAGTGATGGTGGTCCTGATGCTCGCCTGGTGCTCCTACACGCTCTGGGTACGGGGAGCCCATCTTCCGCCCTGGCCACGGCTCTCGAATCTCGTCTATTCAAGCGATGCACTGGGCTGGCTCCGTCACACTTCGCTCCCGTACACCGTCGGCTTGATTGGCATTTTGATTGGCCTCGGCCACTCCGTTCTCGCCATGAGTGGCGAGGAAACCATGGCCCAGGTGTACCGGGAAATTGAACATCCGAAACTCCGCAACCTGGAAAAAGCAGGATTCGTCATTTTTGTTTACAGTCTGATTTTCACGGCTGGTGTGGCATTTTTCGCCGTGATGATAATCCCGGACGCGGTGCGCAGCAATTTCTTCGACAACCCAATCGGCGGGCTTGCAATGTACCTCGTCGGGCCCCTGCCGCTTCGGCTTTTCTTCCGGGCTTTTGTCGTTGTGGTGGGCGTCCTGATGCTGGCTGGCGCAGTCAACACGGCTATCGTGGGCTCAAACGGAGTCTTGAACAGAGTTTCCGAGGATGGAATTCTTCCCCACTGGTTTCGTCACCCGCATCGTCGATTCGGGACCTCCCATCGCATCCTGAATCTAGTTGTCGGCCTTCAGATCCTTACGATTCTTCTCAGCCGAGGCAATATTTTTGTCCTGGGTGAGGCTTATGCATTCGGCGTCATGTGGAGCTTCGCTCTGAAAGCCCTGGCGGTCCTTGTGCTTCGCTACAAAGAGCCTGGCGCGCGCGAATTTCGTGTTCCTTTGAATCTGAGGCTCGGCCGCATAGAGCTTCCGCTAGGTCTCGGATTGATAACCGTCATCTTATTCGCCTTATGCCTGATCAACTTGTTCACTAAACAAGTCGCCACCCTTTCAGGAGTCGCCTTCACGATCATTTTCTTTGCCGTCTTCAGCGTCTCCGAAAGAGTAACGCGAAGCCACGCCACGGAGCACGTCGCACTTGATCAATTCAATCTAGAGCCTGGTGAGGACCTCACCCCTGAGATAGTCGGCGTTCGTCCAGGCAACATCCTGGTGATGGTGCGCAACTACAACACACTTTACAACCTGAATGCAGTTCTTGACCGGGTCGATACTCACGCACAAGACGTAGTTCGTGCTCCATCTCCGATTTTTGACGCGTGCAGGATCAGGCGAGTACGAATTGACTCCGGAACAGTTGTTTAGTCTAGAGGAGCAGGAGCTCTTTACACGATCATTGGCGGTGGCGGAAAAGAAGGGGAAAACGGTTCATCTGGCGGTCGCTGCGGCCACGGAAAAATGGGATGCCATTTTACGCGCAGCTCAGAGCCTTAAATCGTCGACCGTTGTCCTGGGACCTTCGCCCAACAGACCTGTTACAGAGGAGGCTCGCATTGCGGGGCTTGCGTGGGAACGTCTACCCGCCCCCAAACCGCAACTGATCCTTCAGATTTATTTCCCAAACGGGCAAGAACATGTGTTTTATCTGGGACCGCATGCGCCGCACCTGACGCCCAAGGAAATTGATCTCCTCCACCGTATCTGGCTCCAACTGAGTAACGAGGTTGCACCTGAGGAGCTTCATCACCATGATGTGGTCCATTTCGCGCTTGAGGAACTCCAACAGGAACTCAGCAACTCGGAGCGCGCTAAGGTCTTTGCCAGACTGAGACAGCACTTGGAGGAAACCCAACACGGCCGCGCACCCCACGGGGGAGTTTCACGCGATCGAAACTCATAACCACAAGTCAACTGAGGCACTCATGGTTGCTGGTATCGAGAAACGAAACATTCTCGTCGTGGATGACGAGCGGCAGATCACACGGGTGCTCAAAACTGCACTGTCCAGCCGAGGGTATTCAATCCGAACTGCAACCGATGGCGATGAGGCACTTCACATCATGCAGGACTGGTCGCCCGACATTGTGATAACCGATCTGCGCATGCCCAACATGGATGGGCTAGAGTTGTGCAAAACAATCCGAGCGAAATCTCAGATACCAATCATCGTCTTGTCTGTAAAAGGCGAAGACCAGATCAAGGTAGAAGCACTCGACGCCGGTGCGGACGATTATGTGACAAAACCCTTCAGTATGGACGAATTGCTCGCGCGCACGCGAGCAGCACTCCGCCGCGCCTCCGCTGCAAAAGATTCGGCACCAGATTTGATCGCAATCGGTGATTTCCGCATTGACCTGCAAGCGCGAAGCGTCTGCGTAAAGGAACGGGAAGTCCGCCTGACTCCGAAAGAATTTGACCTCCTTCTGTACCTGGCGCGGCACCCGGGGAAAGTCATGACCCACCGTGCGCTGTTGTCTGCCGTCTGGGGTGAGAACAGCGTTGAACAGCCCGCGTACCTGCGCGTGTTCATCGGCCACTTGAGGAAGAAATTGGAACCGGATGAGGGGAATCCTCGTTACATCATGACCGATCCCTGGATTGGATACCGCTTCGAACCGGGCGAATGATTCGGCTGTCTGGTCCCATCCTTGTCACTGGCGAGTTCATTGCACGACCCCCTTCTCTCATGCACTCATCTCCTCCAGGTGTTTACGGGTTTTTTACAATCTTTTTATTCGAGCTTTATGGCCGCTAATTTCCAATCGTCAGGTTCTCGCTCGGAGAAGTGTTTATGCCGTGGAACCGGAGGTTGGAATGGCTGCCATCGCGATTCTGAGTGCTATTTGCGCTGCGGCTGTGCTCTTCCTCGGCTACTTCTTCGTAGCGCTATGCAAAGATTGCCGTAACTGTCATGTCGTCGGATACCTGCTGAAGATCGAAAACGTAGGCGATTGGGAACACAAGGATGCAAACGAACGAATTCACACTCCTGTTGAGATGCGGTTTGAGGCTAGGTCTAGTTGTCGCGTTCGCCATGTCTTTCTTAAATCCACCAAAGGCTCTTGCGCAGACTAGCGGACAGGAACAGGAAACTGCGCGTGCCGGGCCCGATGACAGTGACCGCCTCGCCGCCCCAAATCTTATTTCCGCGTCTGACAATGCGAATGCCGAGATTCTTCAAGAACTCGAGAGCATGCGTCAGCGGATTCAGGAGCTGGAGGCCCAACTAAAGAGACAATCCGTGGGTGCGACAGTACAGGGTACTGAATTGAAGCCGCAAGAAGCACCACCCTCGCAAGCTTTCGTACATGCATCCGGGGCGCAATCGCAGACTGGCAACGAAACGTTAGCCCCAACGCGGAGCAAGCCTGCCAAGGCGGAGCCGTTTGCTTTCGCCGACTTCACCTGGTTGAACGGCAATCCACGGACGAAAACGCCGGCTTTCGACAGCAAATTCTTTACGCCCGAGATCAGGGCCGACGTTGACTACATCTACGATTTTAGGCATCCGAAGGACGACACTATTAGCGGGTCGAGCGAGGTCTTCCGGGCGAACGAGGTCCAACTGACGCAGCTCGGCGTCGGCGGTGACTTTCACTACGATAATGTTCGCGCCAGGCTGATGACTCAGTTTGGGTTGTACTCCCAAACGACACCACGCAATGACGCCAGCCCCTCTCGCGGCCAGTGGAACCTCGATAATGCCTATCGTTACCTGTCAGAAGCCTACGGCGGTTATCACTTCAACGCGCTGCACGGCATCAACGTCGATGCCGGAATCTTCATGTCATACGTTGGTTTATTCAGTTACTACCAATTCGATAACTGGGCCTATCAACCTTCTTATGTTTCCTCTAACACGCCATGGTTTTTCAATGGCGTGCGGGTGCAAATCTTTCCCACAGAGAAACTGAAGATCGAGCCTTGGTTCGTGAACGGATGGCAGTCCTATGGCAGGTTCAACAACCGGCCGGGCGTCGGAGGACAGATCCTGTGGCGCCCGACTAGCTGGCTATCTATCTTGGGGAATCAATATGCTTTGGGAGCGGACGCTCTGGGCCAACCGGGCCGTATCCGCTATCACACCGACGACAGCATTCAGGTCAAATACTACGATCACCCGGAGCGGTTGCTCGACAAAGCCACGTTCTCGCTTACCGGCGACGCAGGCTGCGAACGTGGCGGCGGCGTGAGTTGCGCCGGGGATTCGGTGAAGGTCGTCGCGGGTCAGCGTGTCATATGGCCCAAGCAGAGCTTCCTGGGTTTCATGGTCTACAACAGGCTTTGGTTCCACAAAGACTCGTTCGGACTGACCATTGGCGGCGGAAAGATCAATAACCCAGGGCGCTATCTGGTGCTCTTACCTCCTATCAACGGAGCGACCGCAGCTTCGGGAACGCCGTATTTCACAGAGAATCCCGGTGATCCGTACAAGGCTTGGGATGCGTCGGGCACCTTCGATTGGGTGCCCAGCCAATACATCACTTTTCGCTGGGAGTACAACCATCGGGCGGCCAACGTTCCATACTTCTCCGGACCAGGCGGCGTGACTCCTCCCGGAGGTAATACGCGTGCGTCTGGCTCAGTGGTGCCGGGATGGGCTCCAGATCTACGAAAAAGCGAGAACCGGCTGAATATGGCGATTTTGGTGAAGTTCTAGTGCGCGACAGGACTGAGCCGTGGGCGGTATTCTTGTGCCGCTTCGCGGCCTACCTGACCCTGCCGCACTAATACTCAAACCGCCCACGCGTCATTACATAGTCAAGCCTACATTGGTGTACTCCACTTGCAGTCCAGTTCTTACAGCTTGGCAGTTCCTATTTTGGAACTCTAATCAGATTGAAATCATCTCGTCACAGCCAAGCGGATGCCGAGCGTGTTAGCGGTAGATTATGTCTCCCGCGCGCGTGGCATTTGGCATTCGTTTAGTTGCTCTTTTTTTTGCTCTGGTCATCTGCTGCTTCCCTGCGCTCGCACAGGGGACGAAGATTCGCTCGGAATCCGGGATCGCAGAAACAGATCGCGACCAGCCTCGGCAGCGTGAGCAATGGTTTATGCATGGACGCCTGATTCCCGGCGAATCGGCTGCAGCGCTCAGGTATCGGGCTCACGCGCAGAAAATGCAGTTGCGCGCCGAGCAAGCGGCGCGAATGAATACGGCAATCACGGCTGCCACGACCACCGCAATCGGGATTTGGACGCCGCTCGGCCCAGCACCACTAGCTTCGGATGCGACCGGATTCGGGCAGCAGGATTATGGCTGGGTTTCAGGGCGGGCTATCGCGGTGGCGGTCGATCCGGCAGATGCGACCGGAAATACCGTTTACATTGGCGGCGCCTACGGAGGCGTTTGGAAGTCAACGAATGCCGGACCTCTCAGTCCGAATTCCGCTAACGTGAGTTGGTCTCCTCTGATCGATAACCAGGCGACGCTGGCGGTCGGCTCGATCGCTATTCAGCCGGGGAATACTGATTCCACAAAGAGTGTGATCCTCGTAGGAACGGGCGAAACCAACAGTTCGATGGATTCCTACTACGGCTTGGGAATTCTGCGCTCGGCGGATGCGGGGAATACCTGGACATTGATCACGCAGGATAGCAGCGGCACGCATCCGTTTGCCGGGATGGGATTCAGCAAGATTGCGTTCAGCACGGCAAATCCCAGCGTGGTGGTGGCAGCAGCAGCGGGCGCATCCCAGGGCGTGATTGACGGGCTGGAGAACCCGGTCAATACGAATCGTGGTATCTATTATTCGAATAACGGCGGCGTGTCCTGGAACTACGCCAGCACAAGCGACGTGGGCACAGCGATTCAGCCGAACTCAGCGACATCGGTGATCTACAACGCGGGTGCCGGGAAATTCTTTGCGGCAATCCGCTTTCATGGATTTTATTCCTCTAGCGATGGCGTGAACTGGACGCGGCTCGCCACGCAACCGGGCGGGCTGAGCACGTTTGCGTGCCCGACGACGCCGGCCTCGCAAGGGTGTCCGATTTATCGCGGGGAATTCGCGGTCGTCCCCGGACGCAACGAGATGTATGTGTGGTATGTGGACGAGAACGAAAATGACCAGGGAATCTGGCAAACCACCGACGGCGGCAATACCTGGACGCAACTGGATGACAGCGGGATCACGAACTGCGGAGACTTCTCCGGCGGGTGCGGCACAGCGCAAGGTATTTACAACCTGGAGCTTGCGGCGGTTCCAAACGGACTCACAGCGACCGATCTTTATGCCGGAGCAATCAACATTTACAAATGCACGATCAGCAGTTTGTCTCCAGTGTGCAGCGGGACGGGGCAGGGCACGTTTCTGAACCTGACTCATGTTTATGGATGTGCGCCAAATTTCGGATCGATTGCGCACGTGCATCCCGACCAGCACGATCTCGATTTCATGGTCGCGAACAGCAAAGCGATTTTGTATTTCGCCAATGATGGCGGAATTTATCGCGCGCTCGATGGCTACAGCGGTCTGACTACTGGTGACTGCGGTGGCACGAATCAATTCGACAGTCTGAACCAGACGCTGGGATCAATGAGCCAGTTTGTTTCGTTCTCGCAGCATCCCATCGATCTCAATACGATTTTGGGTGGAACGCAGGACAACGGATCGCCGGCTACAACTTCGGCGGCAACCAACACGTCATGGTTCAACGTGAACTCAGGCGATGGGGGTTACACGGCGATCAATCCGGACAATCCGGCCGAATGGTTCACGGCGAATACGAATGTGAGTATCCAGAAGTGCGAGCTCGCCGGGAATTGTCACGCGCAGGATTTTAGTAACGGCCTGGTGGTTTCGAACGCCACAGTGGGCGGCGACTCGGGGGCATTTTATACGCCTTACATTTTGGATCCACAAAATTCTGGAACGCTGATCGTAGGGACGTGCCGGGTATGGCGTGGGGCCACGAGCGGGACAGGATTTTCCGTGTTGAGCAATAACTTTGAGACCGGTGGCGACGGCATTTGCGGCGGCAACGAAGTGAATCTGGTGCGCTCACTGGCAGCAGGCGGGATCAAAGATACGTCTGGATTTTCAAATGTGATGTATGCGGGGACCGATGGACTTGGGCCGCTGGCGCCGACCGGCGGCCATGTTTGGGTCTCAACCAATGTCGATAGCGCGGCGTGGTTCGACCGCACAGGGGCGATTAATCCCGGCAAATTCCCGATTTCCGGCGCCGCTATCGATCCTTCCGACAAAACTGGCAAGACTGCATACGTCGCAATTATGGGATTTCACGTGGCGCATGTTTGGAAGACCAGCAACGGCGGGGTGAATTGGACAAACTTCACTGCGAACCTCCCCGATGCTCCTGTAAACGCAATTTTGATCGACCCCGGGTCAACTCCCACCACAGGGACGATCTATGTGGGGACAGACGTGGGCGTGTTTTCAAGCAGCACGGGAACGGCGAGCTGGACGGAAGTAGGTCCGGGGAGCGGGCAAGCGGGATTTTTGCCGAATATTTCCGTGACGGCGCTGCACATGTTCAATTCCGGGGGGAACAGGATTTTGCGGGCGTCTACCTATGGACGCGGGGTGTGGCAGCTGGCGCTAACCGCGGCGCCCGATTTTGAATTTTCGATTGCGGCGAATTCGGCAACGGTATTCCCCGGACAAACAACGGTATTCAACGGAACGGTCCTTGCAATCAATGGATACAGCAGCGCGGTGAACTTGACCTGCAGCGTGGGAGCAACACCTCCGCCTTCGACCTGTGCGATGACGCCTTCTAGTGTGACTCCGACTGGGATTTTCAGCATTAACGCGAGCGGACCGGTGGGAGATTATTTCTTCAACGCGCATGGAGTCGGCACGGATGCCAATAGTTTGACTCGCAATCTCGCACTCACACTGCATGTAGTCGATTTTGGGCTTACCGCTCCGGCGCCCAGCAGCGTGACAGTAGCGCCGGGAAATACTTCCGGTCCGGTCAGTTTTCAAGTGACTGCCGTGGGAGCGTTCAATTCTGCGGTGTCACTCGCGTGCAGCGGGCTTCCCGCCGGGGCGGCGTGCAGTTTTCAACCTGCTGGTCCGGTGAATCCAGTTTCGGGAGTACCGGTGGCCGTCACGATGGCGCTTAACACAAGTGCGATCACGCCGACTGGAAGCTTCCCGATTTCAATTGTCGGGTCGACGGCTGGTGGTCCGAGCAGGTCTCAGAATCTGTCCTTAGTTGTGAACACTGCGACGTCGGCTGATTACACGATCAACATCAGCAACTCACCCCAGACAGCCGGCGTTACAGGCAACGCAACCTTCAATGGAACCTTGATATCCGTGAACGGATATTCCAGTTCGGTGACTTTGAGCTGCGGAAGCGGGGGGCCTGTGACGTGTACGCCCGGTCCCGGGAGCGTCACGCCGACGGCGAGCGGGGCTGCCTTTACGGTGAGCGTCAGCAGCGATGTGGTGCAGAACTACGGCTTTAATATCGTCGCGACTGGCACCGACAGTGGACATACCACGCATTCCGCCGGCGTAGTATTCAACTCAACGTTCGACTTTGCGATCAACAACAATTCTGCCGCCGAGACGGTCACGGCGGGGCAGACGGCGAGCTACAACCTGGACGTCAGACCTTTGGGTAACGCGAGCACATTCCCTACGAGCGTGACGCTCGCCTGCTCGGGATTGCCTGCGTTGAGTACTTGTTCGTTTACTCCTGGCTCAGTCGGATCGGGCAGCGGCGATACGAATGTTGTGGTGAACGTAAGAACTACGGCTGCAATTCCGGCTTCGGCACAGACGATGAGTTCGTTCAAGTACGCATTTGCGGTCTCTTTGGTGTTGCTTGGATTCGGCGGAATGAAGCGTGCTCCACGCGGGAAGCTGCTTGGCGTGCTGTTCGTGGTCCTGATGGTGGTCGGCCTCGAGAATGGCTGCGGAGGAGGTAGCAGCGGCGGTGGGGGTGGAGGGGGCGCCGGACAGCCGGCAACGCCTACCGGGAATTATACGATTACGGCGACGGCGACTTCGGGCTCGCTGACTCATACGGCACAAGTGAGCTTGACGGTGCACTAGAACGAATGGCTGATGGTGCTTAATGCGCTGTTGAAAGGCTTGTATCACTCTGCTCAGCGCCTGAAGGCCCGACTCATAATGCGGCACCTGCGGCATCGCTGAAGCGATGCTCTGACACGAATCGCGAGTTTTCACAGTAGCCTGCTAATGCTTAACAGAGTGTGCTCCGCTGCGCTCAGCATGACAATCTTTAAGAGATCGATAGTTAGGATTTGGAAGAAACGCGGGCGAGGGCGCCCGCGCCACACTGCATCGAGATCAATTATTAAGGCTGACGCGTTGATGTGATATTCTGCCTGCCTTCAGCCGCAGCTTGATTTTTCTCTTCCTGCATTGCGCGGATCATAGGACCGCGTCCCAGGCAAAACTGCGGAAGTCATTGCAGGCTGATGCTGACGTGTACTTGGAGGCAACATGGGCTCGGACTTTGCGGGAAAACGCGTGGCGGTGCTGGGTGCCGGAAAGATAGGCGGGATTCTGCTGAAGGCGCTGTTGGAAAAGGGATTTCTGACGCCGCAGGCGACGGTCGCAACCGTGCAGCACGAGGAGCGCGCACGCGCACTGGAGAAAAAACTTAACGTGCCGGTGAGCACGGATAACGCCGCCGCAGTGCGCGGTGCTGACATCATTTTTGTTTGTGTAAAGCCGCAGGTGGTGCAGGAAGTGATAGAGCAGATTCGCCCTAACATTTCTAACAAACAATTAATCATCTCTGTTGCTGCGTCGGTTCCTACGAGCCAGATTGAGAAGGCGCTGGGCCGCGAAGTCCCTGTGGTGCGCGCCATGCCGAACACGCCCTGTGTACTGGGCTGCGGCATGACTGGCGTATGCAAAGGCAAGTTCGCTGATGCCAGTCATCTGGAGACTGCATGCGCATTATTCAGCGTCGTGGGAAAAACAGTTGTAGTCGACGAGAAGCACATGGATGCGGTTACTGGGCTTTCCGCCAGTGGTCCGGCTTATATCTACATCATCCTAGAGTCTCTCGCAGAAGCAGGGGTGAAGCTAGGATTGCCGCGCGATATTGCGACTTTGCTTGCGGCCCAGACGACTTTGGGCGCGGCCACTGTGGTCTTGGAGACGGGAGACCATCCGGCATTGTTGAAAGACGCGGTGACCACGCCAGCAGGGTGCACGATTGATGGAATTCTTGAACTCGAGGAAGGCAAGCTGCGCGTGACGTTGATCAAAGCAGTGGTGAAAGCTGCTCAGCGGGCGAAAGAGTTGGCAAGCGGTTAGGTCGCACCAGACTGTTAGGCGTCTTTCGTTCGGTTTTTCATGGGCGAGGACGCCCGTGCTCCATTGATAGATTACTGAGGAGTGGAGTTATTGGGCTGCTGAGTTTCCTCAGAGAGCGAAAAGTTAACGGTGATCTCGGTTTCGAATTCGATCGGCTTGCCTTCAGGAGCATACGGTTTGAACAACCAGCCTCGGACTGCTTTGGAAACCGCATCCACCAAGCGAGGGTCGCCGCTGATGACCTTGACCCCTTTCACGGTCCCGTCGGTTCCGACCAATGCCTTTAGCTCAACCAGACCTTGAATGTGGTCCTGCTTCGCCTGCTCTGGGTACTCGGGTTCAACTTTCTTGATCAAATAGCTATTGATGACGGTTGCAGGAATAGTCCTGGGCCCGGCCCCAGCGGCGGACTCTATGGGTGTCGCCTCGTAGGTAGTGGTCTGTGCGGCAAGCTCCACGGGCATTTGAGTGGGTTTTTCTACTGACGGTCCGATCCGGAAAATGACTCTCCCGTTCTGGTATACGCGTAGGCCTCCTGCGAAAGGCGGTTCAGCTTCTTCCTTCGCCTGGGATGTGTCGGAAGTCGAAGCATTGGAGGAAGCCGACTCCTTCTTCTTGCCGACCCAGCGAGGTGGAGCGGACATGATGCCGAAATTCGGTGCCTTTTTCTTCGATGAAGTGTTTGTCTGTTCGGTTTCCGGCGCGACAGACACTGCGTCCGTTTGCCCTTTGAAGAGACTGACAGCAGTTTTCCAACCCGCTCGTCCGACCATCCAGCCAAGCACTAATGCAAGAACAATGACGACCCAACTAAGAACTGTAGTCCAGTAATCCCGGCGAGCAGCAGACTCAGTTTCGAATAGGAGCTTGGGCGGAACGAAAGATGGCTGCTCGTCTTTCTGATCTTCATGGGTGGGCGGTGGCACCGGGTCTGGCTCTCGTCGCGGTGGCTCTGAGATAGGAGCTATGGCGGCAAGAGCTGAGACCGGCTCCTGAGAGGGTCTTTGTTCTTCAGATTTCTCCTCAACCGATGATGCCACGTCAACTGAGGATCCCACATCGTCCGCACGCCGAAGATTTTCGACGATTCGCCGGGATAAGGCTTGTACCGCATAAACGTCAGTGTCGTCGAAGGCCTTTGTGCGCGACGCAAAGACTTCCAGCACACCCAGTAATTCCTGCTGGTCCAGGATGGGAACGGCCAGAATGGAGCGGATCTCAGCGTCACGGCAGGCAGCGGCGTCGACACGAGGATCGTTCTCCGCATCGTCACAGCGCTGCAATTCTCTCCTTTGCACGCAGGCCCCAGAGACGCCGGACCGCGTATTTAGGCGAACACCCAATCCGGGAGCGCTTTCGCCGACTGAAGCGCGGCAGACCATTTCCCCATCTCTAGAAAGAGCGATGGCAGCACCGGACGCGGCAGTAGCAAGACGCGCCTGGTCAACGATCTTGTTGAGCATGAGATCGAGCGCCAGATCGGCGGAGGACTCTCCCCCACCGTGTGAGGCTAGTTTGGCGGCTAGTTCGGCGAGATAGTTGCCGGAATCCTCTTCCAGCCACTCCGGGCCGCGGGCGGGTGCAAAACTGCCCTCAGGTAGGAATGGGCGCTCGGAAGGATCCGGCAGCAACATAGGTTGATGAGCCATGCAAGTACACCTTTAGCACTGGCACGGCGGGCCTGTGGCCAGCTCACAAGGTGGGAGTTCCCTCCCTGGGGGGTGAGCAGGCGCATGGGTACCACCCCAGAGTCGATCCAGCGAAGTCTCGCCTGAAATCGCCCGGATGTCAACATAAATGCAGGTTGAGAAGTGCTATTTCCTAAGCAATTTACCAAGGCAGGCCGTAAGTAGCCGGGAATCGGGGCACGAAAGCAACATGTTTCGGGCCGATTTTCTTCTATTTCTTGGGTTCAAGTGTTTACAGATGGGGGACTTCGGACTCAGGCTTTGGCGCTCGCCAGCCCAGTTACGGTGTACACTTTCGGCGCAGTTATCTATCATTCAGAGGGAAAAACCTGCCCGATCCTGCTCAATCTTCCCCTCTATCGCGGTCTGACCAGTGGCATGCGGTAACAGCCAGCTTTCTTGGCTGGACGCTGGATGCGTTCGACTTCTTCGTCCTCGTATTCCTGATGGATACGCTGGCGGCGCATTTCCACGTAGATAAAAGCAAGATCGTAGAGACGCTGTTCTTCACGCTGGTAATGCGGCCGGTGGGAGCGCTCATTTTCGGCCTGCTGGCCGACCGGTATGGGCGGCGCAAGCCACTGATGGCGAATGTGGTGTTCTTTTCCGTGATCGAGTTGCTCTGCGGCTTTGCGCCCAATTACACGGTGTTTCTGATTCTGCGAACGATCTACGGAATCGGCATGGGGGGAGAGTGGGGAGTGGGCGCATCGCTGGCCATGGAAAATGCTCCGGCAAAGTGGAGGGGAGTGCTGTCGGGAATAGTGCAGAGCGGATACTGCGTTGGCTATTTGCTGGCCGCGGTGGCGGCGCGCTTCATTTTGCCGGCGTGGGGATGGCGCGCAATGTTCTGGGCGGGCGGAGCGCCTGCGCTGCTGGCGTTCTATATTCGGTTTCGCGTGCGGGAATCGGTTGCATGGCAGCAACATCGCGCTGCCACGACAGGAGAGATTGTGCGCGCGGCGAGCGAGCACTGGAAAATCTTCAGCTATCTCGTGGTCCTGATGACATTGATGATGTTTCTTGCGCATGGCACGCAGGATTTGTACCCCGACTTCTTGAAGTCGGCGCGTGGATTCAGCGGTGCCGTCGTTTCCTATGTCGCAATTTTGTACAACATAGCGTCGGTTGTAGGAGCGATTGTGTTCGGGCAGCTCTCTGAACGGCTAGGGCGACGCTACAGCATCCTGGGCGCACTAACGCTTTCGTTGGTGGCGATTCCGGCATGGGCGTTTGGCGGAACGCTGCCGATACTGATTGTGGGCGCGTGTCTGCTGCAGGCGGGAGTGCAGGGAGCCTGGGGAATTATTCCGGCGCATTTGAATGAATTGTCGCCGGATGCAGCGCGAGGGTTGATTCCGGGACTTGCGTATCAGCTCGGGATTTTATTCGCGGCGCGGACGAACTCGATTGAGTACCGGCTGAGCGGCAGGTTTGGTTATTCATGGGCACTGGCAGGGTTTGAGATTGCGAATATTTTGGTGCTGGGGATAGTGGTGGCGTTAGGGTCCGAGCGGAAGGGCAAGAGTTTTCTGCGAGAGGAAGTTGGAACGCGAGAGAAAATCGCAAGCGCATGAATTGAATTTTCGCTCCCGGGTACTCGATATTCTGCAAACTTGGGACGATCAGCGTCGGGGCGGCAGAAGGTTGCCTCAGCAGAAGCTGTAACTGTCGTCACGTATCGATGTGATGTCTGACCAGGGCGGCGTTGAGTGATTCGCGCAACCTCCGCAGGAAAAACTGATAAAGTAATTGTCGAATTTGTTCTTGCGAGACAGCCGGAGCAGCGGATGCATATTGCAGTTGTGGGATCGGGATACGTTGGCCTCGTGGCCGGGGCGTGCTTTGCCGACCTGGGACATGAGGTAATTTTGGTCGACAACGATGAGCAAAAACTCGCGGCCTTGAAAGCTGGCCAGGTTCCAATTCATGAAAATTTCCTGCCGGAATTGCTCGGGCGTCATCGCGGGAGCAGGCTGGAATTTTCCGGCGATTTGCAGAAGGCGGTGCGGGCCAGCGAGGCAATATTCATTGCGGTGGGCACGCCTCCCACGGAGCAAGGTGAAGCTGATCTGTCTTACGTGGAATCCGTGGCTCGCAGCATTTCGGGGGCAATCAACGGCTATAAGGTTGTCATTGAGAAGAGCACAGTTCCGGTCTACACAAGTGACTGGATTCGCAAGATCATCCTGCGCAACGCCGCGCCGCCGGATTCCTTCGACGTCGCTTCTAATCCTGAGTTCTTGCGAGAAGGCAGCGCCGTCACGGATTTTCTGTATCCCGACCGGATTGTAGTCGGAGCGGATAGCGAACGCTGTGCTTCCCTGCTGCGCGAAATCTATGCGCCGCTCAGCGATGGCAGCTACTATCAGCGGCCGGATGCGATTCCTAAACCCGACAGAGCGCGTATCCCGCCTCCGCTGATCGTCACCAGCGCCAAGAGCGCGGAGCTGATCAAGCATGCTTCCAACGCGTTCTTGGCAATGAAAATTTCTTTTATTAACGCAGTGGCGTCGATCTGCGAATCCGTGGGCGCGAATGTGCAGCAGGTGGTTCAGGGAATCGGATCGGACAGCCGCATTGGCCCCAGATTTCTGAATCCCGGCATTGGCTATGGAGGATCTTGCTTCCCGAAGGACCTGTCAGCCTTCCGAGCAGTGGCGCGAGAATGCGGGTACGAATTCCGGCTGCTGGATGAAGTGATGCGCATCAATGAAGAGCAGCGGCATCGTTTTTTGCGCAAGGTGCGCAGCGCGTTGTGGACGCTACGCGGTAAGCGGATTGGCATTCTGGGTTTGGCCTTCAAGGGAGGCACGGACGATATTCGGGAATCGCCTGCAGTTCTGCTGGCGCAATCGCTCTTGCAGGAAGGCTGCCAGATCGCCGCCTATGACCCGGCTGCGATGGGACGCGCACGCGAGATTTTGAATTCGAACGTGGATTTCGTGAACAGCGCCTATGAAGCCGCCGCCGGCGCTGACGCATTGCTCATATTGACCGAGTGGGAAGAGTTCGGCGGATTGGATTTGAAGCGCTTATACAAGGAATTGAAGTATCCGATCGTGATCGACGGCCGCAATCTTTACGATCCGGAAATCATGGCGCAGCGCGGGTTTACCTACTATAGCGTGGGGCGGCAGGCCTCCGCGCCGGAAACTCAAAACGCGGCCGCAGCCACTCCGGCGAGAAAACTCAAGCGATGATGAGCAAGCCACGTGCCCTGGTCACCGGCGGAGCGGGATTCCTCGGCTCCCATTTATGTGACGCGCTTCTGGGTGAAGGTTACTCGGTTGTCGCGGTTGATAACCTGCTGACCGGTAGGCAATCCAATCTTGAGCATCTGCGCAACGAAAGCCGGTTTGAATTTCGCCAGTTTGACATCAACGAGACGTTCGATTGCGGAAGAGTCGATTACGTATTTCACTTCGCCAGCCCGGCGAGTCCGGTGGACTACACCATTCATGGAATCGAAACTCTCAAAGCCGGATCGCTGGGAACATTCCACGCGCTTGATGTAGCGCTCAAGTATCACGCGAAATATCTGCTTTCTTCTACATCGGAATGTTATGGCGATCCTTTGGAGCATCCGCAAAAAGAAACGTACTGGGGACACGTGAATCCGATTGGGCCGCGTTCCGTATATGACGAAGCCAAACGCTTCAGCGAGGCGGTCACAATGGCGTATCACCGCTATCACAAAGTGGACACCCGCATCGCACGAATCTTCAATACTTATGGGCCGCGCATGCAGCTCAATGATGGGCGGGTGATTCCGAATTTCATGAAACAGGCGCTACGCAGCGACGATCTGACTGTCTACGGCGACGGCAGCCAGACGCGCAGCTTCTGTTATGTAAGCGATGAAATCGAAGGCTTTCTGCGGCTGGCCAGCTCTGACGAACACCTGCCGGTAAATATTGGCAATCCGAGAGAATTTACGATTTTAGGATGTGCGCACCGTGTGCTGGCGATTACCGGATCGAAAAGCAAAATCCGGCACGAACCTTTGCCGCAAGACGATCCGAAGCAGAGGCGGCCGGACATCACCAAGGCTAGAACTCTTCTGGGATGGGAGCCGAAGATCGATCTTGAAACAGGCCTGGGGCTGTCGCTCGAGTACTTCCAAAAAGCGGTTCATGAAGAGCGGGCCCCGGCGTAGTCCTCTTCCGACTCGCAAGCCTTCAGACGCGAATATCTTCTTCGGAAACCTGGCAAGCGACCAGGTGTTCCACTTGTTCACGCTGCTCGGCGGTTTTCAACGTGAACTTGACACCCATGCCGAAGCCGGGATGTGCCACCTGCACGACGCCCTGCACGCGCAGCTTCATAGCAAGAGTACGAACGATGATCTCGACGGCAGCACCCGCAGGAAACGGCTCCGTCGTTTCCACGTAGCAGCCGCCGGCGCTGATGTCGCTAAGCACACAGCGATTAGGTACGGTGCTTCCTTGGCGGAAAACATCTGCTCCGAGACGGCAGGCATGGCGGGATTGCACGCGCCGATTCGAGGGTGAATCGAGCAGTCCAACGGCAGCTGAACGGTTTTTTGCGGGCGGTGCTGCTGCTTTTAAAGATGGCGTCTGCTCGAAAGCTTGTGATTTTATCCAATCGATTAAGACACGACGCGAGGCTTGCGGAACATCAGCGAAGCGAATGCCGACGCGTCCGGAAGTATCTTGCCACACCACTTCTCCCGAAAGCCGGACTACAGATTTCTGCCCAGGTAAACTGAATTGGAAATAGACCTTGCAGCGTTGCGGCAGCCGGCGCTCAGATTGGATTGCCAGTCCGTCCTCGCTCAAATCGAGCAGCGTGGCAGGCACATTCTCCGCATTGGCGTAGGCGATGGTGGCTTGCGCGTGGAGGCGAATCCGTAACTTGCCGCGTTTTTCCCGCCGCATCATACCGCGGGCGGCGCGCAGACTACTCGCGGCTCGCTCGGGTGTGATCGGTTTGTACAAAACAAAGTTGGCTCCCTGGGTGAACAATTCCCGCACCTGCTCCCGTGCGTCGACCAGCACAACGATCAGAGAGGTGTGATTTTCGGAGCTGTGGCGGGCAGTCGACATCAGTTGCAGGCCGTTCGGATCGGCAGCGTCGATCACGATTGCATCGAAACTTCCGGTCGCAACGCGAGAAGTTGCGAGAGAAGAGTGCTCACAGTGCTCTACCCCGACGCCCAAATCTTCAAAAATTTGCCTGAGCACTTGTAGTGCTTTTGTATCCGCGCACACTATGAGCGACTTCAGCGCCATACCTTGCGAATGTTAGGACCCTACAGGAACGAGGAACAAGTTACCGCGGTCACCTCGTCCGAAAAGGGACACCAGAAGGGAGAAAGGTGACTTTCGTCATCTGGAGTTAGACATGGGAACCCGTTATGTTCGGTGTTGGTTACCCGGGCTCGCGCGCTCTCTTCGCGCGAAGGAAATGTACATGTCTTCACGCACCGGCAATTGGATGATCGCAATAGGAGCCTTCGGGATGTTTATCGGGCTCTGCCTGGTTCCAGCTGCGATGGGACCAAACCCGGACAGCAGCGTATTGGCATTAGCAGCTTGCGTGTTCTCGTTTGGGGCGTTGATCACTGCGTCGGGTATGTACCTCAAAGCTCGCGGATTGCAGTCTGCCGCTGCATCAGCGCCGGAAAGCAAAAACAGTGCGCGACGTGTCCGCGGTGGCTGCGAACTATGTGGCAGTGACACTCCGGTGATTCAGTGTAAGGTGCATCAACTCCATCTCTGTCCCGCTTGCCTGGCCCAACATTACGATTTTCGCTCCTGCGCTTACGTCCCCAGCACCCGGCGCACAACGGGCAAAACGACGGGCAAAACAGCGAGCAAGCAGAGGGGCGCCGCCAAGGCGCGAAGTGCGTCTTTCAGCTAAGACCGGTCATTCCAAGCGAGAAGTTGATCTGCGGCGATCCCACACGTTAGACCCCTACATCGAGCGTAACCTGTATTATTTTCCATGAATCATTCCCACTCGGAGGGGTAGGTCTTGCCACAGATTAGCGCGATTTTCTGGGACGTGGGAGGCGTCTTACTTACAAACGCATGGGACCGCGCACAGCGAGAACAGGCACTCGAGCAATTCAAATTAGACGAAGAAGGATTTCATGATCGGCATGAGATGGTGGTTTCGTCGCTGGAGCGCGGGAAGATCACATTGGATGAATATCTGGAACGTACGATTTTTTACCGGGCACGGCCGTTCACGCGAGACGACTTTAAGCGATACATGTTTTCGCTTTCGCAACCCCAATCCGACGTTCTGGAATTTGCCCGGCAGCTTAGTAATTCGGGCAAGTATTTGATGGCTACCATCAACAATGAATCTACGGAGTTGAACTTATACCGGATAAACAAATTTGGACTGCGGGAAATCTTCACGCTTTTCGTGAGCTCTTGTTTTGTAGGATTGCGGAAGCCGGAGGAAGGAATCTATCGCCTGGCTTTGGATATCACGCAAAAGTCGCCACAAGAGTGCTGTTTTATTGACGATCGTGCTTTAAACCTGGAGTGTGCGCGGGGGCTTGGGATGAATACAATCGAAATGGAGAATCTGGGTCAGTTGCGCGAAGCTCTCGGGAAGCTCGGTGTAGAGGGGTGAGTTTAGGATTTACGCTGTGGCCGTGCCGGCTGAGCGGCAGGCGATGAAGTGCTTGATTCCGAGGCGACCGCAAGATTCAAGTCGCTGGACCAGCAATCAGCGATAATTTTCCAGTCGCCAGCCTGGCGGGCGGCGAGAATCATGTACTTTCCACGTTCTTCACGGCGCTTACCCATTGCAACGGGGACAAGCATGTTGAAGCGGCCAGCCTCGTAGGCGATCTCGCCGAAAACCTCAACGCGCAGTGGCTCCAGTTCCACATCTCCCAAGCCGGCCCCGAGGATACTGAAAAAGAATTCGCGAATGGCGGACGTTCCGCGTACAGGAGGAACATTGGAACGCAGAACCAGTCCATCGGCGATATAGAGGCTGACGAGATCCTCAAGGTGCTTCCCGTTGCAGGCGAGAGCCCAATCGTGGGTCAGCTTGCGCATGGCCGTTTCTGAGCGGCTCAGCGAGCCGCCACTGGGCGCGCGGAACTGGAAATCACGCGCGGAACTGGGGCCGCTGGACACGCGCGGCTCGGCTGGAACTGCCTGGTTGATGCCATCGGCCGAAGAGAAGTAGTGGTGATGATAATGGTGATGGTAATGGTGCTCGCCGGCGGGAGGCGATTGTGAGTGGCGCTCTGTCGCGATCTCTTTCAGGTCGGGAGGCGAATCCATCAAAGGCACACCGCAGTTTGCGCAAAACCGATTGCCTGGGCGATTCGGGCTTCCACACACGTTGCAGGTAGTTGCACCTTTAGATGAGGCGGTCTTGGCGCCTTCTTCGGAGTCTGCTTCCAGGGCGAAGCGCTGCACGGCTTCGACCGCAGCGGCGACCGATTCGTCTCCGGGCGGAGAACGGCGCAGATCGTTTTTTAGTCGACTGAGGAATTCATCGACGGTCCGCTCGTGGCCTGGTTCGCGCTCTGGTGCGTTGGCACGCTTCCCTTGCCCGCCCTTCCCTTCGTGATCCACAGCAGCTCATTCTAGTCGAAAAGTGGTATCGAAGGAGGTCCTCGCCGCTCAGAAATTCAATTGCACTTCAGGGGTCCGCTGCTTACGACCAACTACCCACGGCGTAGAAATCCGCGCCTCATTTGGGATTAGCACGGTAAATCAACTCTCCTTGCGGCGGAGAGGCCTCGATGGGAACTTCCAGGAGCGCCAGGTCGATTACCAGATGTGATGGCGCAAGAGAACACGCAGGATCGGTGGCGCTCGCGTCGCCGGTGAGCAGGAGAGCCTGGCAGCGGCAACCGCCGAAATCTTCGGCACGGCGATCACAACTGCGGCAGGGCTCGGGCATCCACGACTCGCCCCGGAATTTCTGGAATGCACAGGACTCCTGCCAAATCCATTCGAGAGAATGCTCGCGAACATTGTCGAAGGTGAGTTCGGGAATCACACCGGCTGCGTGACAGGGGAGCGCCCTGCCCGCGGGATCGATCAGCATTAACTGGCGTCCCCAGCCTCCCATGCAGGGCTTGGGATAGCGCGCATAGTAATCGGCAACAACGGAATCGATGCGAATTTTTCCTTTCAGGCGCTCTGCCGCGGAAGCCACGATTTTTACAGCGTCGTCGACCTGAGCCCGCGTGGGCATGAGGACAGCGCGGTTTTTCAGCGCCCATCCGTAATACTGGGTGTGGGCGATCTCGATGCGATTGGGCCGCAGGCCCTCGAGAAAAGAAATCATTTCTTCCAGGTGGTCGAGGTTCTGACGATGGACCACCAGATTTGCAGTGAAGGCGATGCGTTGCTCCTTGATCCAGCCCGCCAGCTCAATCTTGCGGGCGTGTGATTTTGTCCCCGCAATCCAGTTGGCCTGTGCTTCACCGGAGTCCTGAAAGCTGAGCTGAATATGATCGAGACCGATGTCGACGAGTTCTTTCAGGCGCTCGCGGGAAAGTCCGATGCCGGAAGTAATCAGGTTTGTGTAGAGGCCAGCGTGATGCGCCCCGGCGATCAAGTCGTGCAGATCAGCGCGCGCCAGCGGCTCGCCTCCTGTCAAGTGCACGTGCAGGACACGTAACTTTGCGGCTTCAGAAAAAACGCGCAGCCAGTCGTTCGTAGGCAACTCAGCTTTGGCAGAAGCGAGCTCAATGGGATTTGAGCAGTACACGCAATGCAGGGGGCAACGATGCGTGATCTCGGCAATGAGGGCCAGCGGATTCGAAAGCATCAGAAATCAAGCAAACATCAAAAATCAAGCATCAGAAATCGAGACATCAAAAATCAACGATGCGTTTGTCGTGCAATTGCTCGAGAAAGCGACAAGCGTCCGCGCGGATGACTGCGGGGTCGGCTTCGGAGTACTCCTGCTGCAATTCCGCGACGAGTTCTGCGAACGTGCGCTCGCCATCGCACAGCTCCAGAATTCTCTGTCCCGTGCCCTGAACCCGGATGGCGCCTTCCGGAAATAGCACAACCGGCGCTGCTTCGGGGCCGCCCCAACGGCATCCGGGGGCGAGTCTGGGCTTGCTCAAATCCAGAAGCCCGGCCACGATCACTCCTCAATCCGGAACGCACCGGGCGGTGGCCATCCCGGCTGCACATATGCAAAGTACAAGGCATCGAGTTGTGCCCAAAGAATATCGCACTTGTCGCGGAGCGCCTGGACCGCTCCCTCCTGCTCCTCGCGGGATTTAGCGTGCTCATAGACATAATTGATCGCGAAGGCCGCGTCTTCTGGAGCCTGGGTCAGCCGCGCTTCGAAATAATCCAGGCCGCCAGCGAGCCAGGGATAGTGCTCACGAAGTTTGTCCATACGCAGCGCGATCAGATCGCGTGAGAACAATTCCGTTAGTGAGGAAGCCACTGCCTCCAGCAGCGGCCGCGTGCGCACCAGATTGAGATATTCATTTACCGCATAGCGAGTGGCTGGCAAAATCTCCCGCGCACTGGCGACGCGAGCAGGATCCAAGCCAGTGGCCTCCGCCAGTTTGAGCCAACGCTTGATCCCGCCTTCGCTGGTCGCATCTCCGTCATGATCGACGATTCTCTTTCGCCATGCGCGTCGGAACAGAGGATCGTTGCTGCGGGAAATGATAATGGCATCCTTTATCGGTATCACACTCTGATAGTAGTAGCGATTCAAGGCCCAAGCCTGTAACTGGCCCCGGCTGAGCTTCCCGTCATGCATCAATAGATGAAAAGGATGGCGATGGTGATAGCGCTGCTCACCAATCTGACGCAATGCGTGGCGCAGCTCGTCAAAAGACAGGAGGGGAGCCGGCGCGGTTTCTACAGAGTGGCCTGCCATCCATCCTCCGCCAGTTCCCATCCCGCTTCCCGCACGGCTCGATATTCGGGGCTGGTTTCATTCAGCATGGGATTGGTGTTATTGATGTGAATATACAGCTTCCGTGGGATGCGGAGACCAGCGAGCTGGCGCAAACTGCCGTCTTCGCCTCCGACGGGGATATGTCCCATCTCCCGCGCCAGCTCGCCAGATCCACGGACAGTAGTCAGTTCGTCGTCGCTGTAGAACGTTCCATCGAAGAGCAGCAGATCCGCCTTTTCCAGCCACTCCCGAAGAGATTGTGTGATGGAAGCGACGGCCGGCGCATAAACCATCTTTCGCCCTGAATCCGAAGTGAGGATCAATCCCACGAGCGCCTCATCAGGACTCAAAGCTGGATCGGAGTTGGACGCGTAAACGGGATAGCGATTCGAAATTGGAATGGATGTGCAGGTAATCCCGGTGTGCTGGCCGGAAAGAGTACAGAGTTGGAAAGACTCTTCGACGCGCATTGCCCGCCAACGAACCTGGTCTGGAGCGCGATTGAGCATTGCGAACATGCTGTTCTGCTCGCGCAGAAGGCGAGTTACAGAGCCAGTAGCATAGACATTCAGTGGTTGGAGTTCTCGCAGAAGCAGCAAGCCGAGAACATGGTCGAGATCAGCACTCGCCAATACGACGCCAGACAAAGGAGAATTGTTTGTTCCGTCCCGAGGCTGTAATTCCGGAGTAGCCTCAATTTGGGAGCGGAGATCAGGCGATGCCCCCAGCAAGAACCAAGACTTCCCATCTTCGCTGACAGCGACCTGCGCCTGGGAGCGAACCTTGCCGGGGAATTTGCCTCTACGGACGAGTTGGCAGTTCGGGCATGCGCAATTCCATTGGGGAAAACCTCCTCCGGCCGCGGAGCCGAGGATTTTCACATACATGGAGGAGCGTTTATAGCTTTGCGCTCGCGTAAGAATTAATTTCGCAGCAAAGCAAGACTTCTTCGAAAACTGGCGTGGTCCAAACCATAATTCTTCACCTTACGATGCGATCTGAAGCTGCCGGGGATCGCAGACTCGCTAGATAATAACACTGGTCTGCAGAGTGCGCTACCAGACCGGCATCGAGCCCACTGCACAGGCGTTAGCTTACATACTTTCGGCGTCATCTTTGCTCCTACGATTTTCAACAAAGCTGAAATGTTTTGCATACAACGTTTCGGGTTTCGCCTCGGAACCCCATATTTATTGCTTCATCCAGGGCATCTTGCTTGATGTAAACTGTCATCCTCTCCCTCCTGGCAGGCCAGGCTGTGCTCCCAAACTCGTGCGATTTCCGAAGTGGAGAACCTGTATGCGTGTGTACCCAGTTTGCGAATTGATTGCGCACCGGTCCGTTCGAAATTCCTTCCGCGAGTTAGCACGAGTGGCCGCTGTGATCGCCATGGCGGCTCTTCCCCTGTCGGGCTCTGCTGAGGCTCAGGTCAACGTGGTGACGTACCACAATGACAACGCGCGGACGGGAGTCAATGCGAACGAGACTGTGCTCACACCGAGCAATGTTAACAAGAATAATTTTGGGAAATTATTTACGCAGGGTGTCGACGGGATCGTGGTGGGGCAGCCCTTGTACTTGTCGAATATTTCCATACCGGGCAGCAGCGAAACACATAACGTGGTCTATGTGGCGACACAGCATGACAGCGTTTATGCGTTTGATGCGGACAACAACGCGGGCATCAACGCGCAGCCACTTTGGCACGTGAGTTTTATCAATCCAGCGGCTGGAATCACCACAGTGCCAGGGACGGTGCAAGGGTGCACCGGCGTGACCGCGTTCACGGAGCTCGGCATCGTATCCACTCCGGTCATCGATCCCAATACGGGTACTCTGTACGTGATAGCCAAAACAGACGAGAACGGAACCTTTGTTCATCGCCTGCACGCGCTCGATGTGGCAACGGGGCAAGAGAAATTCAATGGCCCGGTGAAGTTAAAAGCCACATTCAGAACGAACACCGGCTCGGTGGCGACATTCAAGGATTTGTACCAAATGAACCGCCCCGGTCTGCTGCTCGTGAATGGCACCATCTACGCCGGCTTCGGTTCGAACGGATGCAATTACGGTAATCAGGGCTGGGTGCTGGCATACGACGCGCTCACACTCCAGCAGGTCGGGGCGTTCGACACTTCACCGGTCAAAGGTCTGTCGTCCATCTGGCAGAGTGGGGCTGGGCTGACAGCAGACAGTGCTGGAAATATCTATGCGGAAACGGGCGAAGGGCCGTTCGATGCAGATATGGGAGGACAGGACTTCGGTTCCAGTGTGCTGAAGCTGACGCAGACACCGAACGGATTGCCCTTGACCGACTACTTCACACCGTATAACCAGGCTACGCTTTCCCAGATGGATCTTGACCTGAGTTCGGCCGGAGTGTTGGTCCTGCCAGATCAGCCCGGAGCGCATCCACATCTAGCGGTGGCCACGGGCAAGCAAGGAATTCTGTATTTGCTGGACCGCGACAACATGGGACATTACAACCCGGCAGGAGACACGCAGATCGTGCAGGAGCTTTCCCCGGGCATCGGCGAAGTAAATGGAGTGCCAGTGTACTGGAATGGCAAATTGTATGTTTTCGGTGGGGTGTCCCCGATCAAGGCGTTCTCGCTGAATAATGGCCTGTTTTCGACTACTCCGGTGGTTCAGTCGGCGACCTTAATTGGCGGTGGTCATGTGGCGACCATTTCGGCCAACGTCAATACCAATGGAATTTTGTGGGTCATCAACGGTACGAACATGCAAGCATACGGCGCGGGCACGCTCAAACTCCTTTATACGACCAAGGACGCGGGCACGCGAGATACGTTGCCCACCACAGCGCATTTTGCCACTCAAACCGTTGCCAACGGAAAGGTGTATGTGGCGACCCGGCAGAATCTGGTGGTTTATGGATTATTCCCGGCCTTACTGACGGTGGCGGGAAACAACCAAACAGCTATTGTAAACACTGTGCTTCCGGTGGCGCTGAAGATAAAGGCGGTTGATCCTTACTCAGGACAGCCATTTTCCGGGGTCACGGTAACTTTTAGCGATGGGGGCAAGGGTGGTACGTTCAGCACTACAACACCCGTAACTGACGCGAATGGCTTTGCTTCGACAACTTACACTCTATCGAAGATCGCGCGTACGGTAACGATAACTGCTTCGGTTGCCGGTTTCGCTGGCGCAGTCCTAACTGAGACTGGGACACCGGCGGCGCCGAAGTGGATTGTGCCATTGAAGGGAAATAATCAGAGCGCGCCCGTCACCACTCAGTTGCCCGCTGCTCTTGTAGTGAAGGTGGCGGACCAATACAGCAACGGGGTCCCCGGCATTACGGTAAATTTCAACGATGGAGGCGCCGGCGGGAAACTCTTCCCCACCTCGGCCATTACCGATAGCCTTGGCCGAGCCACGACACTTTACACTACATCTACCAAAGCGGCGTTGGTAACCATCAACGCCAGCGCCCTTTCACTCGCGATACTGCATATGCACGAAACCGCGACCGCGGGCCCTGCGACGAACCTGGCGGCTGTTTCGGGAGGCGGCCAAACCGCGCCTGCATCAACGCAGTTAGCGCAAAATCTTGTCGTCCATGTGTCCGATCAATACGGGAACGCAGTTCCTAACGCTTCCGTAGTTTTCTCAGATGGGGGCGCGGGCGGCAGCTTCTCTGCAGTGCCAGCCACCAGCGACACATCGGGGAACGCGTCTGTGGCCTACACCACACCGCCGTCCTCCGGCGTGTATCACATCAGTGCAAGTGTCAGCGGAGTAGCGGCGACAGCAACATTCACTGCAACTGTGCCGTGAGCCATGCGCTCAAGACGCGCATCAGCACTCGCTCGTCCACAGCCAACGCCGCAAGCGGCTGCGGACATCCCGAGCTTGATCCTTGCTACTGGACGGAACTGGCTACGGAAGAAAAAACATTGTTGGCATTGCTGCCAACCAGCCGGATGGTACCGACGACGATGACCAGAATCACAGCTAGCATGACGGCATATTCAGCGATGTCCTGCCCGCGATCATCGTTCCATAAACTGCACAAAATACTTTTCATGATTTAGCCTTTACTACGAACCAATGTAGCCGATACGGCCCATGGGTCCGGGGGAGTTTAGCTCACACCATCAGCTTGGCTGGGAGATTGGCTGGCGCTTGCCCTTTGGATTAGTCCGATTCTCCGGCATCTGGTCGCGTCTGTCAAGCAGGTTTAGACAGGAAATTAGTGTGCCTTCCTCCGCGTTGGCTGAGGGAATGGCGTGAATAAGCCCCGGCTGAATGGCTCTACGAGGTTCAGCGATTCGTGCTTGAATGCTTTTAACCCCGGAGTTCGCAGAAAAAACCGCCTAGGACGCAGAGAAAGGCTTGAAAACTCCTCCACGGTACAATCGGGAAGCATGAGCAATGAGGCCGAACCTTGGCGGGCGGCGCCGGTCCAGCCGCCGTTTCCAGTGGACCGCATCGACGTTTGGCAAATTTGCCTGGACGCTCCCGAGTCGGCGGTTGATTTACAAGAAGTGCTTGCACGGGATGAGATTGGGCGGGCGGAACGGTTTCACTTCACGCGTGATCGGCAACATTTTGTGCGATGCCGGAGCGCGGTGAGAGAGATTCTCGGACGCTATCTCGGAATTCCGGCGCAGGATATTCGTTTTAGCTACGAGGCGAACGGCAAACCGCAAGTTGTCGAGGATCAAAATCCACAACAACTAAGGTTCAATATTTCTCATTCTTCTGGGTTGGCGGTCATAGCGGTTGCTAGCGTGAGGGCGATCGGAGTGGATGTCGAGAAAATCAGGCCAGACGTGGAATATCTCGAACTCGCCGAGCGTTTCTTTTCCACAAACGAGTACCAAGCATTATCAGCAATGCCGTCGAACCAACTGGCGCGCGCTTTCTTTGCCTGCTGGACGCGCAAGGAAGCGTTTATCAAAGCCTGTGGCGATGGGTTGTCGTTTCCCTTGTCGGAGTTTTCCGTTTCAATTGATCCGGACGCGCCGGCGACATTGCAGGAAGTGAGGACGGACCCGAGAGCGGCTACGCGATGGAGTTTGTTCAATCTAGTACCCCAGGAAGGATTTATCGGAGCG
>Ga0137403_10001699_pt1 | contig 27492 bp, 9 predicted proteins | sample CZOMad2_1_16fung_FD_122057 | JGI IMG/M metagenome (GOLD analysis project Ga0137403, IMG submission 122057) | Vadose zone soil fungal communities from Angelo Coast Range Reserve, California, USA - CZOMad2_1_16fungal (Hybrid Assembly) | ecosystem: Environmental > Terrestrial > Soil > Vadose zone... | reverse complement strand
AATATTAATTTAGAATTTATTAAGAAATTTATCTTTGGTAAATATATTTATTTCGGTATTACTAAGTATATTTCTTTTTGACGTGGAAGTGCTAATTTTTGAATATATTTCGCATTGTTTTTTAATTGGTTTTTTATCTTAATTTCCTCGGTCGGAACGCATCGAGCTATAATAAATATAAGCAGTAATTTTTTAAACTAAATATAATTATAACCCCCTATTCTTCCGTACGTTTTCTCTCCCTCCGCTTGCACCCTCCCCTGTTTTTTTTTTGATAATTATATTTATATGTAACTAATTAACCATTTTTATATTTACAATTTTGCACTTTCGGCTGTTCGTACGAAAAGGTGTTATTATTAAATTATTAAATTATTAAATTATTAAATTATTAAATTATTATTAAATTATTAAAGGAAATTTATTAATAGCGGGGTTTATAGCAAATCAGGCTGACTTAAGGCGCATTTTTAATAAGTACGGCGCCGTACGTCATAAGGAAAACTAAACTAAAAAAAAATAAAAATAAAAATAAAAATAAAAATAATAAAAAAAATCTTAAATTAATTCGATTGATTCGATTGATTCGATTGATTCGATTGATTCGATTGATTCGATTGATTTTACGCCCACGCTCAAAAATAAATAAAAAGAAAAAGAATAATTTTGTTCAGCTAAAACCCACTAACAAAAATAATAAAATAATAAAATAATAAAATAATAAATTAATAAAATAATAAATTTGATCAGCTAAACCACTAACAAAAATAAATCGTCTAAACCACGTCTCGCTCCTCAAATGAATTTGAAATTTAAATTTAAATTCTAATTTTTACCTTACGTCGCCTTTCGTCCACTAATTCGTCCACTAATTCGTCCAATAATTCGTCCCATAATTCGTCCACTAATTCGTCCATTAATTCGTCCATTAATTCATCCTATAATTCGTCCTATAATTATTCTGCCGTCCGGCTTACGCGCAGCCTTATTTTTTTTTGGTTATTTTTTGTTTAAAAAAAATAATAAACAAAAAGGCTGCCGTAAGGCACAATAATCAATAAAAGAGATAATAATTATTGCTTACGCAAATAAAATACAACAATAAAATAAAATAAAATAAAATAAAAAATAAAAATTGTTTAAAATAAGAAGAATTTAATTTTGGTTCGGAGTGAACGTTGTTCAGTAGTTTTAAGACATGCAAATCGTTGTTTTCGAATGTGATTAGTTGAATGGTTGACTTTTTACTATTAGAAAATAAGGTGTAGAGGTGAGGAAAGTAAATTGTATACCCTGTAGTCTTCTTAAATAGGAGATAATTAACATTTTCATTTATAATATTGATAACTTCTAATATAATACTTATGATATGATTAACTCTAGTTACATAAGATTTATTGACCTAATAACGATAAATACAGTGTAATACATTTTGATAAAAAAAATAATTAAACGAAGTTGATTTAGCGATCAAATTAGAGACATTAAGAGCTATATTAGAGGATAAATGTTAGAATGTTTTAACTAAGTAGGTATTAAATAATTTAATAATTTAATCACTGAATGGATTAACGATACTAGTATTAGCTATTATTTTTTGTAAGAAATTGAGATTTAGTGCAAACACGCTATTTTTGCCATAAAGAAAATATTTCGCTATAGGATTTTTATTTACGTTTATTAGGTAGTTGGTGGGATTAAAAGCGTACCAAGCCATCGATGGATAGCCAAGTTTGTAGGAACATATGGCCACACTGGGAATGAAATTACCAGGTAGAATTATCTGCCAGCAGTCAAGAATATTAGTCAATGCTCGAAAGAGTGAACTAGCTAACTGAAATCGAAAGGAGTGTCTCCTTCGATAAAATAAAGGTAAATAATGATTTCTTTATTAATAAGTGTTGTCTAAACACTGGTGCCAGAAGACTCGGTAATACCAGAGACGCGAACGTTATTCCTGTTAAGTGTACTGGGAATACACTTTTATGGGATAAACTATCAAATTCCGGGGACCCCCTAAAACTTTAGGTACCAAGCTATAGTCGAAAGGCTGTAAGTGGCCAGAATAATTACCTGGGTATGGTAACAAGCCTGAAGATAGATGAAAAGAAAATGGGCTATCGCGGATCTAAATCAGTTTTAGTTTTTTATATTAATAATAGTTATAATAGTTAGAATAATTATTTTTATTTTAATTTTTATTATTAATACTAAAACTGTAAAAGAGCAACGAGTAGACGGTAGTTGAGATTTAAAAGAAAATATTATTATAAATTTTAATAATTTTGAATCTTTAAGGTGTACTCTAACGGGTTTCGAAAGAAACTATCCAGTCAAAAACCCTTCTAAACAATTAAATAAATTATTTTTTTATACTGTCTACTGTTAGTGTATCTTATAACTTTTAACTTATAATATACTATTTTAGTTTTTAGTTTTTAGTTTTTAGTTTTTAGTTTTTAGTTTTTAGTTGTAAAACAATTAGATTATCTAGATTGATGTAAAATTGCTAATTTAATTAATTTTAATGAATTTTAATGAATTTTAATGAATTTTAATGAATTTTAATGAATTTTAATTAATTTTAATGAATTTTAATGAATTTAGTTTAGCATTTCAGCATTTTAAACTTTTTTTAAACTTTTTTTAAACTTTTTTAAAACTTGAAGAATTTTAATAAATTCAACTAAGTCAACTAATTCAACTAAGTCAACTAATTCAACTAATTCAACTAATTCTTCTGGAATGTTCGAAAATAAAAATACAAAAATACAAAAATACAAAAATACAAAAATACAAAAAATAAAAAAAATCAAAAAGCGATGAAAAAAAATACAAAAATACAAAAATACAAAAATAAAAAAATACAAAAATAAAAAAATAAAAAATATTTAATTGCATGATAAATTTGATGACCGTGCTTTAACAGGCGTAAAGAATTCGTAGGCTTCTTCGAAAGCTTAAAATTTTAAATAGTGTATAAATTTATTAACAAATTTTTATCAAAAAAATTAAGGGACTTGAAGATAGAATCTAATAGGGGATGAAACAATACTGAGAGTAAGGTTAAAATCTGCAAAAACTTAGTGGAGTTCCAATGGCGAAGGCTGTTCATCCAGTTAAAGATTGACGCTGAGGAGTGAAGGTGTGGACACCAAAAGAGATTAGAGACCTCATTAGCCCACACAGTAAACGATGTATGGTAGTTTTTTAGTGTTTCATATATTAAAGGCGAAGCTAACGCGTTAACCATACCGCCTTGCGAGTACGACTGCAAAGTTGAAATCTAAAAAATTAGTCGGTCTCGGAGCAAACGAAGTGGAGCATGTTATTTAATACGTTATCCCGCGTAAAATCTTACCAGTTCTTGTATTATATTAATATATAATAAATTATTTTCATTTAAGATCTTTTTTTAACTTTTTTAATTTTTAATTAAAATAAACTAAAAAAGAAAATAATTATTATTTTTTATAACAGGTGTTACATGGCTGTCGTCAGTCCGTATCGTGAGAAGTGAGATTAATTTCGCTAACGGACAAAATCCTTTGCGCTAGTTTATACTTAGCGTAGTCGTAACTTTGATAGAAAGTTATTTAGGGCAAAGACAAGTCGTTATGGCCCTTATGAACTTGGGCTATAGACGTGCCACAGAAATTTTTACAAAGTGATGCAATACCGGTCGGAATTTTCAGGCTGTGATCTTAGTTTGGAAAATTAAGTAGATATTTTAAATTTAATATTTACTAGACATTAAGGAGGAGATAAACATTAAAGAAAATTTATTATTAACTAACGAATTGTCCTCTGAAACCCGGGGACATGAAGTAGGAATTTCGAGTAATCGTTGATCAGCCACGCAACGGTGAAGCTAGCATTCGTGATGAACTAACTGTCTGTCGCTGGGAAGAAGCTCGGATTGGTGGAAACTTAAATATAATTAAACACGAATATTTCATTATTAAAAATGTAGCGTGAAGTTTTTAGTAGTTACTTTCGCATCGTAACTTTTTAACATTCAAAGTTAGCAAATATTGATTGACGGATAGTTTTATTTAGAATAATTATACCTGTTAAATCGTTTGGGTAACATCTCAAAAGTCATAGCAAGGTAGCTGTACTGGAAGGTGCAGCTGGATAATAACACATATTTAGATGATGATGGAAATGAATATTAACCCCCTATATTCAAACTAAGATTACATTAGCTTAATTAACCTTCATTATTAGGAAATATTTGACAATAATGACAATAATGAAAAAAAATTACACAAATTACACAAATTACACAAATTACACAAATGACAAAAATGACAAAAATGACAAAAATGACAAAAATGACAAAAATGACAAAAATGACAAAAATGACAAAAAGTATATTCGAAGAATTTAGAATTTAGAATTAAGAATTCAGAATTTAGAATTTAGAATTAAGAATTATGCCGTCCGGCTTACGCGCTTACGCGCTTACGCGCAGAATTAAAAATTTATTTAAAATTAAAAGTTGAAATTTAATATAATTTAATAAAATTTAATAAAATTTAATAAAATTTAATAAAGGAAAGGGGTTTAGCTGAGAAGTGGTAATTAAAGGGGTTTAGCTGAGAAGTAGAAGTGTTTGGCTTGTGGTTTTTTTGTTTCTGCCGTCCGGCTGAAATAAAAAAAAAAAAATCAAAAAACAAAGAACGCCGTCCGGCAGAAAAAAAAATTTTTAGAAACAAAAACGTACGGCACGGCGCGTTAATCTTACAAATTACAGACATAGTTTCGAATCCTCTAATCCTTAATAATAACTAATAAATAATAAAAAATAATAAATAATAAATAATACAAATCTTCCTGCGTAATCCGGACGGACGTAAAATAATCGTTAGAAAATAATCGTGAAAATAATCATAAAATAATTGTGAAAATAATCGTGAAAATAAGCATAAAATAATTCTGAAAATTAGCGTGAAAAATAAGCATAAAATAATTCTGCCGTCCGGCGCCGTCCGGCAGAAAATAAGAGTGCGTTTACCGTTGACAAAGAGTCTGCCTACCTGGCCTAAAAATCAAAAAGCGATGAAAAAAAATACAAAAATACAAAAATGTGGGGTTCCGGGGGTTTTTTGTTGTTGGTTTTTGTGGTGACGTTAAGTCGGTTAAGTCGGTTACGTCGGTAAATTTAAATTTTTTCCTGCATTCTGTCCGTCTTTTTAATTTACATTTTTCTTTTTCTTTTTATTTTTAATTTTTATATTTTTATATTTTTATACTTTTATATTTTTATTTAAGTTTATAAAAGCAGAGAATAATCTTCTGCGTGTAAGCTGGTTTAATTTTTTAAAAGCAAATAAGCAAATAAGCAAATAAGCAAATAAGCAAATAAGCAAATGTTTTTTTTTAATTTTTAGATTATTTTTTCCTACGGGTCAATAGGTCAAATAGGTCAATGGGTCAGAATCTTGCAACTTGCAATTACATAAGATACGAGAAGTTTATAAGAGTAATTATGATAATAATACTTGCGATTACGATCTTGCTACAAATAATAAAAATAATACAAATAATACAAATAATACAAATAATACAAATAATACAAATAATACAAATAATACAAATAATCATTCTCAGGAGAAAATTAACTGCCTCTCACAAAGGGCCGAACGGGATTTTTATATTCCCGTAAGGTATGTGAATTACGCTGACACTTCGGAATTAGGAATGCGAAATTCGAAATTCGGAATTAGGAATTAGGATTCCATTAATCTAAGAGTAAGTATAAATAATGACTTTTTTTTAATTTATTTTATTTTATTTTATTTGTGCCTTACGGCACGGCAGACTTGAAAGATAAAAACTAAAAAAAAAAAAAAAAATTGTATTCATATCTAATTTAGTCTAAGTTAGTAAAAAAACCACGAATATGCCGAAATGGTAGCCGGGTCAAGCTTAGGTTTTGATGAATTTTAAATTTATAAGAGTTCAAGTCTCTTTATTCGTAAATAAACTGAAAATAAACTGAAATACAAAATTGTAAATAAGAGATGATTCGCAAAACTAGATAGCACAATCATAATCATAATTATATTTATCTTCCTCTCCCTACTACTGCCTTACGGCAGTAAGGCTTACGCGCATAAATAATTAATATTTTATTATTAAGAATAAAAAAAATGGTTTTAACCACATCTTTAGCTAAATTGGTAAAGCGGTTGCCTTCGGAGCAAATGATTATTGGTTCAAGTCCAGTAGGATGTTATGTTTTTATCTATTTTAATCAAAGTCTCGCTCCTCCTTTTTTTTTTAATATTTTTTTTTAATCCCAGGTAAACCAACTTCAAATTCCTAAATTCTGCCTTACGGCATAAATTCTTTCATCATTCAAAATTATAAACTGATTTAGCTGCTTGACATGATTTGTCATACCAAGTACAAATTTTGTTTATTTATTGACATGATTTAGGCTTACCAAGTACAAATTTTGAAATAAGTAAATTATTTTTGCCTAAAAATAAATTTTAATTAATTTTGTGTGAATCAGTCACAAAAAGTAAGATTTGTAAATTAAAAACCAGCCGTACTAATAGTAGGTTAAATAGTGTATATTAACTATAATGACAATATAAATATATATGTATCTAATATCTATATAATAATATATAATATATCATATATTTCTTCTATTATCTCTTCTATTATAGTATATAATACCTAATAGGTATTCTTCTTACTTTAAATCTTCTAATATATACTTCTTATCTAATATTAAACTTCTTTATTTAAGTATTTATATAAATTATAATTTACATATTGTAGTTCTTATTACATTGATAAATATATCTATATTAATCTTTATATTAATCTTTATTTTAATCTTTATTTTAATCTTTATATTAATCTTTATTTTAATCTTTATTTTAATCTTTATTTTAATCTTTATTTTAATCTGTATTTTTACTAAATCTAATATTTATTTATATTTATTTATATTATCTATATTTTCTATATTTCTCTCATAGTCGAATTTATTTTATATTAAAAGTATATTATCTCTTAATCTCCAAAAATATATTATATCTGCCGTAAGGCAGAATTTAAAAATTAATAGTTTAAATTTAATATTTTTATCTTATTTATTAAATATTTAATTAATAGTAATATTTAACTAATATACCATTGTGTACTCTTTCACATCTTTAATTAATTCTTTAAGAGAAAATTTTCTTCTGCTACATTATCGAAATCTTTTTCTATTCTCATGTCCCATTCGAGAAAAACATTTCTCTAAAGTAGGAAGAAATTCAAATTTTTCTTTCTTTGTATTTATCTTTAATAATAAAATACTCAATATAGTATAATGTATAATGTATAATGTATAATGTATACTGTATACTCTATAATATTAATAAATCTAATATCTATAATAATATGTATATATATACCTCTAATACCTATAATATCTATAATAATATGTAGTATATAATATTCTTTAAATAGTCTATATAATCTATAATATTTAGTAATATACTACTAATATATATAATCTCTACTGTATAATATGTCATATATAATCTCTAATGTATAATATGTCATATATAATCTCTAATGTATAATCTGTCATATATAATCTCTAATGTATAATATATCCTATATATCTAATGTATAATATATCATATATCTCTAAATGTGTAATCTCTATATAATATAATATATAAATGTATAATATCTATATATAAATATAATCTATAATGTATAATCTCTATATATAATATATAATGTATAATATTTAGTATATACTACTAATGTATAATATCTATATAATAACATATAACTTTAATTGATTCTATTTTTTTATGTTATTAATATGAAAATTTTCTTCTGCGACATTATCGAAATAATTTCCTTTTGCCTGATTACATCAGTCTGCAAATTCTTTCGCTAAAGTAGGAAGAACTTCAAATTTTCTTTCTTTATCTTTCTTTTTAATATCTAACAACTAATATCTTATATTATATAATGTATAATATCTATATATATAATATAATACTATCTCCTAAATAATATATAAATGTATAAATATGTATTATCTAATACTGATAATATATACTGTATAATGTATAATAATAGATCTAATGTATAAAATAATATATAAGATCTAATATAATAATATACTAATATACTCTATAATCTTTAATCTATAATATTTAATACTAACTAATATATAAAATATATCTATTTAATATTTGTACTAATATGTACTATTTATAATATATATATGATATTATCTATCTGTAATATATAGATATGATATTAACTATTTGTATTATTTATAATCTATTACATAAGTATATTTATCCTATATTTAATATATAATCTCTTAACTGTAGTATCTATATTAACTCTATCTCTATAGTATTTTACTATTTGTATTATTATAATATATTTAATATTCGTACTAACTGTAGTATATAATATATAATATAAAATATATAATATATAATATATCTTATTTAATTAAATCTTTTTTAAATCTCTTTCCAAAGTCTCCTGTTTCTCTCTTGAATTAGTTCCTGAATAATTATATATCCCTAACTAATTCTCTAATTAATATAGTTATATTTCTATTTCTATTTCTATTTCTATTAAAGTTAAATTATTGAGGTCACTTAAATTTAAATAATATTCTTTAAATAAAGAAATAATTTTTATATTTTTATATTAATTTCTATTTCTATTTCTATTTCTATTATAATTATATATATATTCTTCCGTGCCTTACGGCGCCGTCCGGCCCGGCTTTTTTTTTATTATTTTTTTTTAATATTTTTTTTTATTATTTTTTTTTTTAATTTAGTAATTTAGATAATTTAGAAATTAATTTTTTATAAACGTCCTGCTGCGCGTAAGCCGGAAGGCGGTGTAATAAATATTTATATTAAATTAATATTAATAGTTATATCTATATTCTAATTATATTAATATTTAATAAATTCCTGATTTTCAGCTAAAGGAAAATTAGCTAATACATCATGTTTAAAGTTTTAAAAATCTTTCCTTAGTAGTTTTTTTTTATATTTAGAAACAAAAAAACAAAAAAAACGGAGGAGGGAGAGCTTCTTGATTAGTTAAAATTAGTTAAAATTTTAAATTAAATCTTTATTTTTTATTTTTTATTTTTTATTTTTTATTTTTTATTTTTTATTTTTTTTTTGTATTCAATTTTTATATTTTATTATTTTATTTTTTTCGTGTCCGGTTTCAATTTCAAATTTGCCAATTTGCCAAAATCATTAGAATCTCACACTTGTACGGCCTTTTCTTTTAGACTCAGCTAAATCCCTTTAATTTAAAATTTCAAATTTAAATTTAAATTTATTTTATTTATTTTTTTTATTTTATTTTTTCCGTGCCGTATGGCTTTTTTTTTAATATTTTTAGAAACAAAAAAACCGTCCGGCCCGGCTTTATTTTATTTATTTTTTTTATTTTATTTATTTTTTTTAATATTTTTAGAAACAAAAAAAAATTTTAAAAGGTCTCTCCCTTCCTCTTGCATCCTTGTACAAGGTCTCACTCCTCCGCCTACACAGTTGCAGGAGGAGTGAGACAAGGAGGGAGGGGGAGAAGGTTAAATTAAAGCAATAATATTAAGCAAAAAGAGCAAGCAATAATATTTTAAGTTGAGTAAGTTGAGTAAGTTGAGTTAGGTTTTAAAAGTAGTAGAATAATAGGCGTAATACAGTTATTAAGAGGGATATTAAGCTATTTATACTCAGATTATAAAAAATACTAAATTTAGCACGTTTGACAGAAACGAAAATGTTGAAATTGGTAAACAATATCCACTTAAGATGGATTGGATTTATTCCTTACATGTTCGAGTCATGTTTTTCGTAATCTTGTTTCCCTGATAGTGTTCTAATAAAATAATTACTTTTTCCCACAATTCACGGCTTCCTCTGAAAAAAAAAAAAGGAAGAAGCTTTTAAGGTTGTGTGATATCGTTGCACATCATTCATATCGTGTTCCCTTGATAGTGTTACTTAATTTATTTTCGTATCTGCTTTTCGTAATCTTGTTTTTTTTGTTTCCCTGAATAGTGTTATAAAAATCAAATAATTTTATAAAAATCAAATAATTTCTTATCTCAGTTGCTTACAATTCGCATCTTGTTTCCCTGATTTCCCTGATTTCCCTGATTTCCCTTATTTCCCTTATTTCCCTGCTAGTGTTACTTAATTTATTTTCGGTTTCGGATATGTATTTCGTAATCTTGTTTTTTTTGTTTTTTTTGTTTCCAAATATAAAAAAAAGAAAGGCGGGAGACAAAGTGTTAAAAATAAAGTCAAATAAAATCAAATAAAATCAAATAAAATCAAATAATTTCTTTATCTCAATTATATTCCCTCATTTCACATCTTTGTTTCCACGATATTATTTTATTATTAATTGCTGTATTTTCGTTAATCTTTTTTCTTTTTTGTTTATATTTAGATTATATTTAGAAACACAAAAAACGTAGGGCAGCATCTTTGTTTTAATGATATTAGATCTGTTTAATTTTTTCTCATACGATCGTAAATTCGCATGTAATTAGCCCTTAACTTAAATAACAATTAATTTCAACTTAAATAACTTAAATAACTTAAATAACTTAACCAAATAAGTAGCTGTGTGCCGGACGGCAGCCGGATTTTTTTTGGTTATTTTGTGTTTAAAAAAAATAATAAAAAAAAAGAGGCAGCGCGTAAGCCGGACGGCAGAATTTTAAAAATTATTTATTAATATTACCTATTAGTTACCTATTAGTTATTACAAATTAGATATTAAAAATTAGACATTAATATTACCTGTTAGATATTAAAATATTAAAAAAAAAGAATAAAAAAATTAGGGGGAATAAGATAATCCGGTAATCTTTTTCTGTTGCAAAGAAAAAATATTGGTTCAAATCCAGTTTTCTCCATTAAAATATTAAAATATTAAAACATCAGATTTTAATTTGTCGTACGGCAAATAATTTATTTTTTATTATTTATCCGGCTTTTTTTTTAATTTTTATCTTTTTGCATTATTAATTATTAATTATTAATTATAAATTATAAATTATAAATTATAAATTATAAATTGTGTCGGCTTTCTCAATTACTACTCAATTAATACTCACTTACTACTCAATTAATACTCACTTACTACTCAATTAAATACTCAATTAATACTCACTTAAATACTCAATTAATACTCAATTAATACTCAATTAAGAAGTAATAAGCTATAGTCGATAAGGTATTAGAAATCTTTAAAAGATACACAGCTAAACCACAGATAAACATGATAAACATCTAAACCACAGATACAGATAAACAGCTAAACCACAGATCCACATCTAAACCACAGATCCCCATCTAAACCAAAGATAAACATCTAAACCTTTAGATACAAAGTTAAGATTTAAGACACCGTTTTAAGATATACGTTTTAAGATATAAGATATAAAGTTAAAAAAACGCTTTCAGATAATCAGCTAAACCCCTTTAATTTAAAATTTAAAATCAAATTCAGCCGTCCGTTTTTTTTGGTTTAAAAAAAATAATTAAAAAAAAAAGAAATTAAAAATAACATTCTCTCTATCTCTCTATAGTAGAAACACATAAAAATTATTTATATAAATTTTAGCCATAAACCCCCCCATATATAACAGATAAAAATATGTATATAAATTTTAACTACAACCCTCAGATATCGCCGAACGGCTTTTTGTTTCATTTTAAAAAAAAAAAGTACGGCTTTGAGTTTTAATTTAGCAATAATAAAATTGAGTTTTAATTTAGCAATAATAAAATCCTACACGTAATCCGAACCGAACAAAAAATAACAAAAATAACAAAAATAACAAAAAGAAAAAAAAGAACACAAAATAACCCTTTGCGTGATGGATGATTATATTCAATATTCGACGTCTAACGGTTACAACGGTTACAGGTTTTTTTTTTTGCTGCCTTACGGCATAAATTATTATATTCAATATTCGACGTCTGTCTAAAAAATTAAATTAAATTGATTACAAAAATACTCTCCTTCCTGGTTTATATTGTAATAATAACTGTTTCGATAAAAAGTGACTTTTTATAACTATTATAATACTAATAATAATGAAAAAAATTAATAAAAAATTAATTTTATAATACTAATAATAAGGAAAAAATTACGCCGTCCGGATTATATTCTTATATTCGCCGTATTTTTGTGTTTTAACACAGAGAATCAGCTAAACCCCTTTAATTCATAATTCATAATTCAAATTCTGCCGTACGGCTAAAATTCAATTCAAATTCAAATTAATTAAAAAACTAAAAATTTTATTAAAAAAAATTCAACACAAAAATTCAACTTCAAATTCAACTTAAACTGAAACTTCAACTTCAAATTCAACTTCAACTTAAACTTCAAATTAAACTTCAACTTAAACTTAAACTTCAAATTCAAATTCAAATTCAAATTCAAATTCAAATTCAAATTCAACTTAAAATTAATACCAATTCTTCATTAGCTTAATATTCTTAATATTCTATTTTTACTTGTACTCTTTTTTTAATCTTATAATTATTATTGAGTAAATTCAGATAATAATTATATGACGCTTTATTTTTATTTAAACTAGCTAATGAGTTAATACATTAAGTAGTTAATTATATATTAGTATTAAAAAAATCGTTGAAAAAAGTATATTTAGCTAATTTAGATAATAATTCTAATCCATTTAGAAACTTTTATCCCTATTTAATAAGTCTAATCCATTTAGAAACTTTTAGAACTATTTAATAATTTAATAATTTAATAATTTAATAATTTAATAATTTAATAATTTAATAATTTAACAGATAATAAGATGTTAAATATAAACTGAATTTTAGCCGTGCCGTACGGCACGGCAGTAATATTTTTAATTATTGTTATTTGTAATTATTTATTAGTTATTATTTATTATTTATTAGTTATTATTTTATTATTATTTAGCTAATATGTAAGAGTTATTAGTATTATTATTAAATATATATTCAATATTATTTAAGTATTTAAGTATTTAAGTATTTAAGTATTAATTATTAGATCTTATATTACATATTATACATTATATAAATATAGATATAGTAAATAGTATTATATATTTAAAATATTTATATTACATTACATATTAAATATTATATACTAGTAAGTAGTTAGTAATTCATATAAAGTATATAAAGTATATAAAGTATATTTAAGTATTTAATTATATAAAGTATATATTAAAGTATATATAATTTAAGTATTTAATTATATAAAGTATATATTAAAGTATATTTAAGTATTTAATTATATAAAGTATATAAAAAAGTATATAAAAAAGTATATAAAAAAGTATATTTAAGTATTTAAGTATATAAAGTATATAAAAAGTAAATAAAGAAAGAAAACTTGAATTTCTTCCTACTTTAGATAAAATTACGTACAAGCTTTTTAAAGCGGCCGGAGATAATTGAATTTATGAAATATATGAAATTGAGTCGGTGGAAGTAATTTTCGATAAATGTAGCAGAAGAAAGTTTTCACTATTAGCAATTAAAAATATTACAAATAAAATAATTTTCCTAATATATAATATATAGATAAATTCTAATACAAATATTTATATTCTTATTATTTATTATTAAGTATTTAGTATTGATTATTAATTATATATAATTTCTTATATCTATTATTTATGATATTATATTACAAATAGTAAAACTATTAGATCCTATATTAGTATATTAGTTATTATTTAGATCTTATTATTTAAATATATTAGTATATTAGTATATTTGATACTCTCCCAGAATCCTAGAATTTTAACATATTCCTCATCCGACTTACGGCTCTGCATTTCTGAATTATAATACTTTGTCTTAATTATAATACTTTGGCGATTTTGATTATACTTTTTATACCAATATTTAACCTCTTAAATCGTTTAATTTCGTAATTTCTTAATTTCGTAAATGATTAATTGAGTACTTGATTAATTGATTAATTGAGTATTAATTGAGTATTTGAGTAATTGATTAATTGAGTAATTTCGCAATTTCGTAATTTCGTAATCGGAATGATTATTTATTATTTTATTCTTTTATTATTTTTATCTATTATTAGACTTTTATTAAGTGTAATGCTAGTACGCGAATAATGATCTAACTGATCTAAATGATCTAACTGATCTAAATGATCTAACTGATCTAAAATGATCTAACTGATACTGATCTAACGTGATCTAACGTGTATAAAAGGAAAGGTAACGCAATATGACTTTGTGTTTTCTCTCTCACTTACGGTCAATTACGATTACTTACGGTCAATTACGATTACTTACGGTCGCTTACGTGCGATTTTGTTTTATTTTTGCCGTACGGCTTTATTTTTTTTATTTTTTTTATTTTTTTTTTCTCTCTCACTTACGGCACAACTAAAAGCTAAAAGCTAAAAGTATAAAATTTATAAAATTTAAAATTCAAAAACTAAAAGATCTAAAATATATAAAATATATAAAATTTAAAATTTAAAAGCTAAAAGCTAAAAGTGAGTTAAGATATCTAATACTGGAATTTATGCTTTGTACTAATATTAATTCGCTCATCTTATTAATAAATAATTACTAAATTACTATATTGCGTCGGAATCATTAACATTTAAAAAATTTTTTATTAATAAATTTTCATACGGCAAACTGAAATTCTAGTTTACAGCCGGACGGCTTTTACGGCGCCTTTTTTTTTATTATACCTTTAAAATAAAAAAAGACGACGCTTATAAATCCGGACGGCATATATTTTTATTTAGTTCCCCATACTATAAGTCTATAAATTTTTAATATTTATTTATTATTTTTTTATACGATTCGGGAAAAATTTAAAAGTAGACCATATGGAAAATGTTCGAATTAATTTATTACGCAGCCGGACGGAACCCTTATTTCCGCCTTACTGCAAAGAGTTTTAAATTTAGGTCAGGTTTAAGGTTAATTCATATGTTTAAATAAGATAAAAAAATCTTATTTTAGTATTTTTAGTATTTTTAGTATTACACAATCGTCTGTACGAAAAAACATTAAAAAAACAAATAACAAATAAACATATTGATATTTAATGTATATCTTAGCACTTAGCACTTATCAATTAGCAATTAGCACTTTGCCACTTAGTATCGGAAGATACTATTTTCTATTTTAAAGAAAAACCAGCAAAGACGCAAAAACGCAAGACGAAAAGACGTAAGAAACAAAGAGCAAAATAATTTGTGGTAAATCAAGAGACAATTCCGACTTACAAAAATATTTTTAATTAAGTAAATGGGAATAAATTTTTTTCTTTTTTTTTGATTTTGTTTAAAACCGAAAAAACCGTACTGAAAGGCTAAATTTTTCTTACTTTCTTAATATATTAATCTCTTAATCTAATTCTAATTTAATTATAATTTATAATTTATAATTTATAATTAATAATTACTAATTAGCTTTAAATATTCAATATAAAATTAAAAATATTAATACATAAAATAAATATATCTAACACTTTCAGTCTGTTTATAATTTTTTTATATATAAAACTAGTTTTAACAATAAATGAACCTGTATAAAGCCTATGAAATTTTAGAGAAAATTCAGTCAGTGTATACTAAATTTAAATAAATAAATTAAAATAAATAAACTAAATAAAATAAATAAATAAACTAAATAAAATAAATAAATAAATAAAATAAATAAATAAACTAAATAAAATAAATAAAATAAATAAAATAAATAAATAAATAAAATAATAAATAAATAAAATAAATCAATAATCAATAATTAAATATTTAGATTTAGGAGGAGGATACAGACACAAAATTTGTCCTATAGATAATTATCTAACTCAACCCCTTTGTAATTCTAAATTTAATTCTAAATTTAATTCTAAATTTAATTCTAAATTTAATTCTAAATGTAATTCTAAATTTCAAATATTAAGTAATTAGTACTTAGTAATTATTAATTCGTACTTCGTAATTCGTAATTCGTAATTCGTACTTCGTAATTCGTACTTTATACTTTTTACTTTGTAATTTGTAATTTATACTGCCTTATGTCAATAATTATTCAATAATTAAATAATTCTGCCGTACGGCTGGATTTTAAAAACCAAAAAACCCGAAAAAGCCAAACTCGTGGTCGTTGAAGTAATTAAGTTTTACTATCATTAATACCTATTAAAGTTATTATTTAAGCGTACGAGATAATTAACTATTATTCTTACGTACGAGAAATAAAATAAGTAAAATTATCTGCCTTACGTTTTTAAAAATAAGTAAAATAAGTTTAGCCGGATGGCACATAAGTTTAGCCGGACGGCAAATAATTAAAATAAAAAAAAAAAATTATAAAAGTTATAAGCAAACAAAAAAATAAATGACTATTATTACTAGCTAAGCTGATATAGTTTATATGGTAAAAACCTAGCATTCATAACGCTAAAATAAGGGTTCGATCCCCTTTATCGGCTAATTTATTTCTTATTAATTTATAAGTTATAAGTAATAAAGCCATTCGGCGTTCCTAAAATATATTAAATATATAAAATATATAAACTTCAATAAAAGATCTATAAGATATACAAGATCTACAAAGATCTAAAATTTAAAATCTAAAATCAAAACAACCAAGCAAAAAAAAAAAAGTAGCTGAAACCTATAATTTAAATATAAAGAAAAAGAAAAATACAAAGAAAGAAAAGTAGCTGAAACCTATAATTTAAATAAAAATATTAATTTAAATAAAAATATTAATTTATTTTTAAAATTAGGTATATTCGCTTTATTCGCCTTTTATTTATCTATCTTTATTGTTTATATTTTGTTTTTTTTTTTTATTAAAAACCGAAAAAACCGGACGGCAGAATATTTAATCTATTTTTAAACAGATTTTGAAATTTCTATTTTATTGCATATTTTGAATCTACTGTTAAAAGGTTAAAAGGTTAAAAGGTTTAAAAGTTTAAAAGTTTAAAAGGTTAAAGAATATTTTTACTTTTTCTTTCAATCTTACCTTATTTTTCTCCTCGTAACCGAGTAAAGTCTTACCCCAATGTTACATTAAATCAATTTTTAAATTCTTCCAATAAAACCAAATAAAACCAATTGTACGCAACCAATCATAATAAAAGAAAGATAAAAGAAAGATAAAAGAAAGAATCTAGATTTGCTGATCTTCGGTAAATAAGCTTTAAAAAATAAGTAAAATTTAAAATTGTCATTCGTAATCTTAAAGCTAAAAAATAAGATTATAATTAAATTATTCTAATATTTGCGAAAGTTCAGGTAGATTAGTTAAATTCTTTTATATTATTTAGATTATTTATATTATTTAGATTATTTAGATTATTTAGATTAGTTAAATTATTTAGCTTAGGTAGATCGATATTCTTATTTGCTTAATGTGCTTGATGTTTAATTACGTCAGAAATTCTCGTCGTTTAATGGTAAAACAAGATTCTTCTAAAATTTTAATTTGCGTTCGATTCGCAACGAGAATTTATAATAAAGCTGTGATATTTTAGCTTTTAGCTTTTAGCTTTTAGCTTTTAGCTTTTAGCTTTTAGATTTTCTCTTTTATTTTTAATTATTTAATTGGAATGCATAATAGTTTATTTAAACAAATTCCTGATCATGCTGAAAAATATTCTATTAATAATAAGGTCTAACATATTTTTCTAATATTCTATTAATAATAAGGTCTAACATATTTTTCTAATTGACAATTTTTAAATGAAAATCCCTAATTTACCATATCAATTTACTTCAACAGAACATAATCAATTATTTATTAAAGGTGTATTAAATTTATTAAATTATTGGGGGGGGTAGTGAATGGGAATCTGGTTAAGGTATAATTTACTTTTTTTTTACCGACTTTTAGGATGAAAAATATAATCAATTTATTTAATAAAAATGTGTGGTCATTTTATTAATAATCAAGAATTTAAAGTTTTTTGATTTAGAGGAATACTACCAATTTCTGTTAATGATTTTAATTTTCTTCCTATATTAGCTAACTTTATTAATTTAATGGAAAGTTTAGGCGGAGCTTATGTTAAGGTTTACTTGAAGTTTTAAAATTAACTTCTAAATTTTACTTTGATAAATATTCCTTAAATATGACTAAATTTTTAACTTTACCATCTTTAGCGATTGCAGTTTTCTTTACTAATTATCATAATAAAGATCATCAAATTAAAATGGTTAAAGGAATAGTTGAAAAAGATATCCGATCTGATTACAACGTGGGAATTGTAAATAATTATAATACTCAATTAATTAATAATGCTCATTATTACGATATGAATTCACAATATCCTTTTGCAATGATACTGGATATGCCAGTAGGTAATCCTGTATTTACTAATAATAATAATTTAGATGAAATTTTTGGATTTGTTTATGGGAAAATCACTCCAACAACTAAAGAAATATTACCAAATTTAACTATTGAAAATACAATTAATGGTGAAATTGTTTTTGTAAGAGAATCATTTTATCGATGAATAAATAGTGAACAAATTAAAGTAGGAATTAAACAAGGTTATAAATTCGAAATGATGTGAGGTTATAAATTTGAAAGAGGTAAAGATGTATTCAAATTATTTGTTGAAGAATTATTTGATATTAAACGATATAGTAAAAATGATGTAGAAAGAAATACTGCTAAATTAATGTTAAATTATGTTTATGGGAGATTCGGAATGAAAGAAAATTTAAGTCAAATTAAAGTAATTAAATGTAAAGATTATAATGAAAAAATGAATAAAAAAATGAATAAAAAAATGAATCATGTAGTTTTAACAGAATTAGCAAATGGAGATAAATTAGTTAAATACGGAGCAAAACTTGATGAAAGATTAAGAAAATTAATTAAATATTTAGAAGAAGATAGTTATAAAGAATTAAAAGAAAATAAACAAAAAAAACCTATGCTTAATTTAAATAAGGTCAGAAAGACTCAACAACATCAGCTGTACAAATTTCTGCTACAATTGCTGCTTTTGCTAAATTATCAATTAATAAATTTAAAAATTTAAATAATAATCCTTGTTTTACAGTGATACTGATAGTGTAATATTAGAAAAAGAATTACGCAAGTATATTTGTAGGGAAAGAAATAGGTCAAATGAAATTAGAACATAAAATTAAACAAGGAGTATTTACTAGAGCCGGCGGCAAAAAATTAATATTAAAGGTGTATTAAAATCAAAATTCTTTATTAGATAATAAAGATGTAATTCAGTAATCCATCAGTAATCCATCAGGAATCCATCAGTAATCCATCAGTAATCCATCAGGGTTTTGTGGTTTTTGTGGTTTTTTTTAGACTCAGCTAAACCCCTTTAATTTAAAATTTAAAATTTAAATTTAAAAAATCAACAAAAAAAGGCCCGTCCGTTTTTTTTGTTTCTAAATATAAAAAAAAGAAAGCCGTCCGGAAGATAATAGATTTAATTGATGTTTAATAATTGTTTAAGAATTGTTTAAGAATTGTTTAAGAATTGTTTAGCCGTAAGGCATAATTGTTTAATAATTAAAAGAACTAAAATATTAAAATATTAAAATATAACATAGCAAAAGTTCCAGATACTGCTAAAAAATAAAAATGCCTGCCGTCCGGCGGACCGGCGGTTTTTTCGGTTTTTGTCGATTTTAAAAATAATAAACAAAAAAAATAAAAATTAAATATATAAAATTAAATAAAATAAATAAAATCATAAATAATAAAGATGTATTTAAGTAATCAGAAATCGAATTTTAACCATATTTTTGGATTTTGGATTTAGAAATCGAATTTTAACCATATTTTTGGATTTAGAAATACTGGAAACCTCAAATTAGTTGCGATAAGTGGCGATAAGTGTCGATATAAAAATGGTTTTTTAATAGTTCTACATTAGTAAACCTCTAAATAAGTGTCGATATAAAATGGTTTTTAAATAGTTCTACATTAGTAAACCTCTAAATTAGTGTAGGTTGTGTAGATATAAAAGCTAACCTCTTTCTATATGTAGCAAATGTAGCGCTATGTTTACATCATAGATATCTAGCTATATCTATATATTTTATTTCTATGTTATTTCTATTTTAACTTTAATTAGAATTTCTATCATAATTATATATTTTATTTCTATTTATATTTATGCCAGACGGCTTTCTATTTTTATATTATATTATTTTTCTTTTTTTTTTCACAACCACTTTTAAATAATTTTAAATAATTTTTTTGTTTCTATTTTTATATTAAATTATTTTATTTTTATTTTTTTAAACACAAAATACGGCTGTGGAGCTTTAAATAATTAAAATACGTTTTCGTACGTATAATAATATTCTTCTCTTCACATATTAAGGACAAGCGACCTCAATCTTTGTATATAGCTGTATGTATTTATAGTCAATATAAAAATTATTTAATATTTTTATATTAAATAATATTAAAGACTTCTGAATAATACTTTATAAACCAAAGGATTAATTTTTCGTACGAAAAAAATTAGTAAAAAAAAAAGTAAATTAATTAACTATACACACTTATATTTCTTGCTTTTCATCGAAAAAATAAAACCCCCTAAGCGGTTTCTGGTTCAAACCTGCGCGAATATTCTTAGATATAGTTCCTCGGTCACAACCAATTTCTGCTGCAGCTGTTTTTATACTTGTAAATGTGGGTTCATCATTATTATTATTATAAGGAACTAATTTATCGTTTGTATTCTTTCTATAAATCCAAACATTTATGGGTTTCCAGATCGAGCTCTTCTCGGAAGAATGAGGTGTTCTAACAGAATCTAATAAATTTGTTTCGAAGCATATTCTCTTTTCTTTTTTTGTTAAAATCTTGCTACTAAAATAAAAAAAATTATTATTTTTTAAATAAGGTTTATTTGTATCAAGATACTTTTTAATTGTAATTCTATTAATTTTCAAATAATCTCTTAATCCATTCTTTCCGTCTATTGATGGAAAAGGCTCATTATTTATTAATCTCAAATTCGCATCATAAACATATATTAATTTCTGTTTATATCTGTCATTTGCTACAGGGACTATTAATTTTTGTAATTTTAGTAAATTTTGTAATCTTAACATTTCTTCTTTTTTTAAAATCTTGCTACTAAAATAAAAATAATGATTATTTTTTAAATAAAACTTATTTGTATCAAGATACTTGTTAATTGTACTAATATGAATTTTTAACAAATGTGATGCTTCCTTCTTTGATGCAAAAGGCTTATCATTTATTAGTCTCAAATCAGATTCATAAACATATAGTTGTTTACCGTTTCAGCTTCTCGCTAATATAAGTTTTGAAATTTTAATTCTTGATTTTCTCGTTGGATCACTTTTTTTTTTGCCTAATGGTCATCTAACTTCATATATGATATTATAGAGTTTATCTTTTTTTCCAGGCAGGTATTTATCAATATTAGCTTGTTCTATTGGTAGAAGTAAATTTTTTTTTTGCTCAATTGTTAAAGCATTAGAAAATTCTATAACAGTAAAAATATGAAGAGTAAAATTGTTTAATCCGTATTTTCGGATTGAATTTTGTAATCTAATATTTGAACTCGACGGGTTGGATCGCAATAAATGATCAGACAATCTTCTAAATCCATTCGAGGAACTTCCAATATAGATATTTTTATTTATATTATTTTCAATTCCGTAGACTATTCCTATTCCTGGTTTTTTATAATTTAATTTAATTTTAGCTATAGTTTCTGGAAGATGTAAATTAGTATACGAAGAAATAGAGCCTGTAGCACCCTCAGATGCAGAATTATTTATATTGTTATCATTATTAATATTTGTTGAGTAATTTCGTACATTTTTTCGGAGATTTAAATTAGAATCAATAGATCCATAAAATAAAGCATTATATCTATAGTTATAGTTATTGACTTCGTAATTTCGTACATGATCAATCAAATTATTTTGATTACTGCATATACCTATATTGCTTAACAAATCATAGCTAATAATCAAGTCTGGTCCTATTACTAATTCTCAATTAGATCTTGGTGGATTAATAAAAATTTTATTAATGTAATTATTATAAATAACTCATCCTTTATATATTTTTATTATTATAGGAAAAACTGTTTTAATTAACTTTGTTATAAAAACTGAGATAGTAATGAGGATGAAAAAAATGGCTGCAATAGCTACTAATTTATATTTGAATAGACCTAACAAAGGGCCACATAATGAGATAAAGCTTCTAAGTACACATATAATATCGTCGAATTCTAAATTATTTAAGACAGAATCTAAATGAATATCTTTATCAAAAATTTTATTGTATAAATGTAAAACAGTTCCAACTGTTAGAAAAAAAATAAAATAACTTCAAAATAAAATAAAAAGTAAACTAATGATTAAAAAACAGAAATACATAAAATCTAAACAATTAACAAATAAACAATATAATCAAGCTCGTAATACGTTTAATCTATTGGCACTGAAGTTACAAATTTCCATTAAGAATTTAGACATAGCAGTATTAGCTAAAGTATTAACTGTAATATCAAAGTTTACAGGTATTATATGAGTTATATAGTTTGAATCGTGATGAGGTAATATCTGTAAAGTTAAAGTATTCAATACTCCATTAAGAAAAGGTAATAAGAAACCATTGGAATTTGCTATTCGTTTACATTCAGGCATAGATATTGAATGTCTTTTAAGCAGTAATAAAATTTGACTAACATTATTTAATTGAAAGCTAGTATAAGCATTAGGAAATCGAATTTGAATGAAATCTAAAAATAACTCTTGAATTTGTTCCATTGCTATTTTATTTCAAAAATTATTGTGATATAAATAAAAGCTATTATAAGTATTACAATACTTAATATTAAAAAAAGTTCTAAAACACTCTACCAATAACCATATATTAGGTAAATTTTTATCATTTACTGGTTTAATAGATTGTAAGAGGGTAATAAATTTGTTCATGTTTTTTTTAATTTTAAAGTATTTTTGTTGTTGTTGGACTCAAGTCGGTCGTTGTCGTTCAATGTCGGGGGAATTAGTTATTATTATTACTATTTATTATGATATTTATTTTGTTGTCATTTCAGATTACTTCTTATGCAATAATAAATTCTGTACTATTATATTTAATATAATTGTCCCTTTCTGAATTGCACTTCTTCCTTTCGCCCTTGTTTTTTCCTTCCTTCTGTTTTTTGCCCTTCAACGGATCGTAGAAATGTTCGAGTTTTTTTTTTTTTGTTTTTTTTTTTTTATTTTGTTTTTTTTTCTTTTCTTTGTTTTTTGATTTTACAAGGCAAAAAATAAAAGAACAAAAAATTTTTAAAACCGAAAAAAACTGCCGGACGGCAAAAATATAAAAAAAAAAAGAGGGAGAGGGACTTTAAGCAGAAATTAATTAAAAATAATTTTAATATTAATATTAATATTACTAATTTATTAAGATCAAACATATTTTTTTCTTCTATAAACCTAAATTAAAATAATTAGTAAACTAAAAAATCTTTTTTAAACTAAGAAATAACCTATATTACCCTTAGAATATAATCAGATATTTAAAGAATAAAGAATCATAAAAAAAAAGAATTTATACAAAATAGAGTAAAGGTAATCATATTAAATAATTATCTAATACTTTCCCTCCTTAGGATGACTGATAAGATTACTCTTGCTGACTATTTTTCAAAATATTATAATTATAAAGCAAATTTTTATGTTTGTTTATAACTATACTTCGATCAATCAAAGATAGTAAACTATAAAAGTTTAATATCTAAGGTAAAACTAATTAATCCAGCTAGGAATCAAAAAAATTTTGCTTTATCCTCCCCTCGAAATTAAACAGGGAGACCTCATAATGAGGTAGTGAATTTTTGGAATTTTGAAAGTTAGATTATAAAACAGAAATGTTAATATAATGTAGGTACATATTAAAATTAGATTTATTTTGATTTTGATGTTTAAACTATATTGTCATCGATACTTTTAAAATATTTTAGCAAAGTTTTATTTATTCAGCTATACAGCTATAATACGAACGACACTTTATTGATTATCTTGATTATCTTAATTATCTTGATTATCTTGATTCTGGAGCAATTGAGTAAATTAATTTTTTTTCTTATAACTTATAACTTATAAAAAAATCTTTTCTGCCGCCCTGCAGCCGTACGGCAGCCGTACGGCAGCGTGAGCTTTTTTTTTTTATTTTTTTTTTCTGCCTTACGTCAAAAAATACGGCTGTGGAGCTTTAAATAATTAAAACACGTTTTCGTACGTATAATAATATTCTTCTCTCCATATATTAAGCGTCCTCAATCTTTGTATATACATACATATATTTATAGTCAATATAAAAATTATTTAATATAAAAATATAAAGACTTCTGAATAATACTTTATAAAACAAAGTCTCGCGCCTCCGCCTACACAGGTGCTGGAGGTGCGAGACAAAGGATTAACTTATTAAAAAATTAGTGAAGGACGGAAGCCGTACGTTTTTTGGGTTTTCAAAATATAAAATATAATATTATATTATTTTTCTAAATAAAAAGGATCTTCATCTAATTCATCTATAATATCTATATCCGTATAATCAATTAATTTAGGAGAATTAGGTCCACCATTAATAGAAAGTGGACAATTAATTTTTTGTGTAAAATATGGTTCCATTTTATCCATTTTATCTATACCTAAAATAGGTTTACCTAAAGCTTCTTTCATCAAAATTATAGTTTCAAAATTATTTTTAATCAATTTCAATTTTTTTAAAATATATAGAGTATCTTTCTTGGAAAAATTTTTAGTAAAAATATTAAATTTAGAAAACAAAGTATCAATATGTTTAATATCTAACCAACGATCTTTATTATCTAAAGATCGAAATTCTAATTCATATAAAGTACAAATACTTTTTAATGTAGTTAAACTTTCTTTATTAAGATTTTTAATAAGACATCTTAACTTTAATACACTGTCACACTTATTAATAATTCGATTATTTGGAGTTATGTGCATAAAACATTTTTCTTCTGGAATATAAATAAAATAATTTCGAAGATTATCAGGTTTTTGAAAAGCAGGCGAATATCCATATTTTTTAAAAACTAAATTCTTTATTCTAAGGTCTTTAACCAAATCTTGAGTAATAAGATCATTTGAAAATAAGTAATCTTTATATTCTGGAAGAGTAGTAAAAATATTAATAATTTTATTCATATCTGACAGGTTTTTAATTCATTTTTTTTTATTAACGTCTTCTGAAATACTTAAAATTTTATTATTTCTTAATTTAAGATTATTTTCTAAATTAATTAAACTTGCTTCGCAATCATATTTAGTAAGATATACCTGTTTAAAAAATTCATATAAATTATAAACATTTGAAATTTGTACAATCACTTGTTCTTCTTTACTTTTAAAATTTAAATAGCTATAAGATCCATTCAAATAAATTAAATTAGTATTCTCATCTTCAAAATGCTTATAAAAATTTATACTTGGTTTTAAATTTTTTAAATGAAGATTAATAGAATCTTGTTGCATACTAATATCTTTCAATAAATTTAAATATTTATAATAATGAAACTTATCAATAATATCATATTTTAGACTTGTGGTTAAATTTTTCAAACAACCACTAAAAGATAAAGATAAAAAATCTGATAAAATTGAATATAAAAATTTGTCATCTGTCTGGCTAAATTGTCAGTCTTTAAAAAGAATATTTTGTTCTAAGAAACTAGATACACTACCGTACAGACAATCATTAGGAAAATAAGCCCAAATATATAAGTAATCAATAGGTAGATTTAAAAGTTCATTAGAATAAATTGGAGTTTGGAAGAAATTGATTTTTGTTGTTGGGAAATTAATAAGATTAGCAGTTGAAGAAGTGTTGATTTTGGTTAGATTAGGAATAGCTAATCCAGGATCGTAAATTCATTTATTTAAATTAGAATTAGTAGAAGTAGTTAATTTCAAATCCTCAGTTTCAGTAGAAACTTTTATAGTAGTAGTATTAGTAGTAGTATTAGGAGTAGTATTAGGAGTAGGTTGAGTTAATTTTTTTAAATATAATTTAGTTCATAATAAATTATCCTTTTTATCATTTTTTTTTGGAAGATCATTAACTTGTTTAACAGGATCAGGTAATTCATTATTCAAATTTCTATTTTGACTTTCCGGAACTCTTATAGAAACTTGATCCCTAGCCTCTAATTTTGTAGTGGTCTGTACATTATTTACTAAGCTTGAATTACTTGTGTCATTAATTGAAATTGTATCCTTAACAATATTACTATTTGTATTGTTACTTTTTACAGTTTTTTCTACTAAACCAACTAACTTTTCTTTACCATTCGATTCACAAGATTCAAAAAATTCTAAATCTAAAAATCTATTTAAATATATATTTAATATTCCAAAATATAAACAATAGAGATAAGATAAATAAAAAGCGACAATGGCAAATATACCTAATTTTAAAAGTCAATTTATTTTTTTATTTAAATTATAGGTTTCATCTACTTTTTTTATAAACAAGAAATAAATAGCTAAGGATAAAGATAAAAATAAACAAAATAAATATAAATAATTAAAATTAATTACTATAAAATCTAAATTTAAATTTTGAATTTCTAACACAGATATATAATTTAAACAAACAATTCAACTTGTAACTAAAGTTATATAAAAATAATAGACATAATAAGAGATACGTATTATAGAAAGATCTTTAGAGGTTCATTTTCCTTTTACATTAACTTGTAAATTAAGAATAGATTTGTTAAAATAATCAATTAAATTATATGCATGTTTACTAATTATTATAAAATTAAAAAATAGAAAACAAGCATATACACATGATACAATTTTAATTAGAATTAATAATTCATTAGGTATAACCACAGTTAATTTTACTAATAAATTTAAACGAATTATAATAGAACAAATTATTCCTGTTAGTAGTAAGAAAAAATAATTTAAACCACCTTTAAAAGGGAATTTATTTAGTTGAATTACATTTAATAAAATTTTTAAAAATTTATTTACTTTAAACAACGAAAAAATATTTTTCTTACTCAACTTTCTGGTAATCTTGGAGAAAATATAGCTAATGAAAGTTGCCTTAGAGAGAAATTTATGAAAAAAAGTATTTGTAAATAATATTAACCAGAATGCGAACAATAATATTAATCAGAATGAGTAAAATGCTCAAGGAAAGATACAAATTATAGCAGATATTCTCATTAAAAAAAAATAAATTATTGATTGTTCTAATTTTTATTATATTCAAAAAATAAGTAAATTATAATCAAAATTTAACTTTAAGATTTTAATTTGATAATATAGATAAATGAAATATAATAAGTTAGTTTTTAACTAGACTTTGATAAAATATCAAAAAAAAAAATTTTT
>Ga0137403_10001698_pt1 | contig 27497 bp, 25 predicted proteins | sample CZOMad2_1_16fung_FD_122057 | JGI IMG/M metagenome (GOLD analysis project Ga0137403, IMG submission 122057) | Vadose zone soil fungal communities from Angelo Coast Range Reserve, California, USA - CZOMad2_1_16fungal (Hybrid Assembly) | ecosystem: Environmental > Terrestrial > Soil > Vadose zone... | reverse complement strand
GGGGGCCGTAACTCGTCGATAGGGATGATTTCTTGCACGTTGATTTTCGCAGTGGTTTTTGCACAGGTTTTCAAGAGATTAAGAGGGATATCGCCCTCTTTGGAGAACGATGCGAAGGCCGTGCACAAAGTAGACATTTTACACTCACATTACACTCACACCTCAAATCGAGCATGGAAGAATCGATTCATCCCATACTTCATAAATTTATACTTATCCATGCATTATCGACCTCATCTGGAATTTTGCACGTCTCGCTCTTGGCCCCATGCATGTGCTGTCTGAGAATTTGGGCCGTCGAGGATTGCGAGGAGGGGGTCTCGGATAGGCAAGACGCTACCCCCAGTTAGTCAACTGATCGAGGTGGAGCGCCGGCGGTGGGCACCGTTTAAACGGGCGCTGCCAAAGGAAGACCAGGGGATGTTTGACCGGCTCTTCAACTGTGCGAAGCTCAATGTACAAGCCGGCGTGTATCTCTCGCGCGCATGGCCGTTCGAAGTGATCGTGATGGCCATTCTTCTCGGGCAGCAGAAACAGCTTGAGATGTTAGAGCAGCGTTTTCAGGCACTGTTGGCCCCTCCTCTGCCCTAGCAGAGGAGCGGAGGAGAAACAGCAGCATTTCGAAGGGGTAGTGCAACATCTGAATTCGCCAGCGGTATCAACATTGCCCAAGACCCCGAATGTGGCCTGAACACCGCTCTTGTTTGCGGTTCTGGTGCCGTTGTTCGCGGGCCGCTACACCTATCCATCACCTTACACTTGAACCTGGCGACTATGCCCACCTGCACGGCCTTCCCCCGACCAGTGTCGCGCGCGGTGAGCCACCGTCTGCGTCTGGCCTGCTCACACCCCCAACAGTCGTTCCAGGTTCTGCCAGAGGATGGCCTCTTTTTCGTCTTGGGTCAGGCTCTCGAGGCTTAGGATCCACGACACCGGCCAGTCGAACACCATGTCGTAGGGCCAGTCGGTGCCGAAGACGACCCGATCGATGCCAACCGTATCGATGAGATAACGCAACGCGGACTCGGTGTAGACGATGCAGTCGTAGTGGAAACGTTGCAAATAGGCGCTCGGAGGTTGGCTGATCTGCACGCGCGCCTCGGAACGTACCTGCCAGCCGCGGTCCATCCGTCCGATGCCGTAGCAGGTATACCCACCACCGTGGCACAGGCAGATCTTGAGATTGGGACAGGCGTCCATCACTCCTCCGAGTACCAACGAAGCAAAGGTTATCGTCCGATCCGCCAGGTTGCCGATAGTGTTCGGCAGATGGTAGCGTTTCATACGCGAGCTGACGATCGTTTCGCCGCCCTGGTGGAACAGGATGAGCGCCCCCAGTTGCTCCGCCGCCTTCCAGAAGGGTAGAAACTCCGGCTCGTCGAGAGTGCGCCTGTTGACGTGGTCGTTGATCATGGCACCCTTGAAGCCGAGATGGACCATCACCCGCTCCAGTTCAGTGATAGCCGCCTTCACATCTTGCATCGGCAACGTCGCTAGCCCGGCAAAGCGATCGGGCCAGGTCTTGGTCATCTGGCTGATCTCATTGTTGGAGTCCTTGGAGGTAGCGATGGCGACCCCGGTGTCGAGATGATAGTTATAAAACCCAGAGTAAGGGGAGAGCACATGCATATCGACTCCCAGGGAGTCCATGTCGGCGAGCCGTTCCTCGGGGTTCCAACGCGCCTTTGGAGGCAGTTGTTGCCGTCTGCCCCCGACCAGGGCATATTCCCGTCCACGAGCGTCTTGCTCACGCCGCAAGGAATGCCAGTCTCGCCCTCCTTCGGTCGCCTTCCAGAAGCACTGGGGTGTAATGTGGGCATGAATGTCGATACTGCGCATTCCGCTCTCCTTGTCGGTTCTGTCGGTTATGATCGATCAACGATACCTGCCGCGACGACCTTGCGCCCAATCTCTCGTAGGAGTCGGCTGTCCTCTTCTGGGGTCGGAGCTGGAGGAATCCCCAACACAACCCTGTCCTGGGAGTAGGTGGGGATGGCTTTCCCACCCTGACCGAGCGGCTGCATGGGATCGGTGCCATTTTGGACCGCCCGAATCCCCCGCCGGATCATGTTTCGCAACATGATAACGCCGCGGTCAGTGGAGGCGAGATGTTCAAGGCTATGCCGGGCGATGCCGCCGTGGATGCTCACCTGCGCATCGTAGTCTCCGGGGATACGCTGCCGCTCCTTATAGGGTCGACTCCCGTCCTGTCCAAACCCGGCCCCCCGCCGTGCTTCTCGCCCCTCAGGGGCACGATTGAAGCCGATTTGCATGGTGTGGGTATCATCGAGAGGAACTGCCCACCGTGTGGCTGTCGGCCGATTGATGGAGGTCCGCTGCGCCATCGGGTCCGCGTTCGGTGGAAACTGGTGGATGTTCGGGGGCATGAAGTCGGCGACGCGCACCCAGACCCGATCCCCTTGCCGTCGCGTGTCGATGTATACCATCCCCGCCGAGGTCTCCACGAAGTCCCACTCGCCAAGGGCCGCGAGATCAACCGTAAATCCCGTACTGCCGGGGAGGGTATGGAGGAAGGCCAGGTGCGCCGGATCCATGCTGTTTTCTTTCACCTGCAGCCAGTTGCATGGCCAGACATAGCCGGGGATAGCCACGAGATCATAGCCAGGCAGGTCAAAAGTGTCGAAGATGGGGAAATCGGGCCGCTTGTCCGCTGGTCCCATGTAGGCGAACACCAGTCCACTATACTCAAGCACCGGATAGGCGCCATGATACAGGCGTTCTTTCAATGTGCTGTCCGCCGGTTCCCCTGGCGTCTCGAGGATCTTGCCGTCGACGTCAAACAGCCAACCATGGTAGCAACACCGCAGCCCTTTGTCGCAGACCAGAACGAATTCCAGCGAGGTGCCACGATGGGGACAGTACAGCTCTAACAGGCCCACGGCGCCGCTCTTGTCGCGGAAGGTCACGAGGTCCTCACCCAGGATGTGCAGTCGCCGCGGCAGGTCTTGCACTTCCACCGAGGTAATAATGGGCTGCCAAAAGCGCCTCAGATACTCGCCGCAGGGTGTTCCTGGCCCCACCTAAGTGAGCTCGGTGTCCGGCGGTGGAAGCTCGCGGTGGTGATACGCGCTGTACGCTGTGCTGAGAAACGATACTCTTGTCGCCATAGAGCCCTCCCTCTTCGCGAGGTTTTGGCCTGATGTGTGTGGGGCTCCCTTCCCAGGGGGGCGAGGGGCAAGGGAGTTGGCCCCTGTGTTGTCCTGACACGTCGTTGGGCCGTACACTACTCGGACCCTCCAGCGAAGTCAAGCACGCCTGTCATTCTGCTTGTGGGTGTCTTATCACGCTGTTACTATGAAGTTTTGCGATTGATGTCATCAGCGGGAAGGAGGTCCCATGGACCGCATTACCACCGCACCAACACAGATCCACTACCCGGAGAGCGATGGAAAGCCTATGGGCGAGACGGATGTGCATATCGATGCCCTGATCTACCTGCGTGAGGCGTTACGAGACTACTTTCGCGATGATCCGCTGATGTATGTGGCTGGGAACATGTTGCTGTATTACGAAGAGGGGAACCCGACTGCTTGTGTAACACCCGACGTCTTCGTGGTGCAGGGGGTGGCCAAGGGGCAGCGGCGGACCTATCGACTGTGGGATGAAGGCCAACCGCCCGCTGTGGTCTTCGAGATCACCTCGCGGGTGTCGCGGCTGGAAGACCTGGGCATCAAACGGGCGGTCTACGCCATGCTGGGAGTGCAAGAGTATTTTCTGTATGATCCGTTGGGCGAATATCTGCGGCCGTCGCTGCAAGGCTACTGGTTGCAGGAGGGGGAGTATCAGCGGCTACTGCCTGGGGCCGAAGGTGGGTTTGTCAGCCAGGCCCTGGGGCTGGAGCTGCGGCTAGAGAATGGCCGCCTGCGAGTATTCAACCTGGACACCGGCGAGCGCCTGCTGACGCCCGCTGAAGCACTGGTGGCACGGCGAGTAGCCGAGGCTGAAATAAAACAGCTGCGGGCTGAAATAGCTCGCCTACGGGGAAAGGCGGAGGCCTCGCAGGGGTGACAGCGAGTCGGCGCCGCCGATTCCCCGCCCGTCTCTTTCAGGCAAACCAGGTGATCCGATGACATCATGCCGTTTGCCCCTCCTTCCATGTCTGTGCGTTAGAATCCAGTGTAAAGCCAGTGCTGAGTGCGGATACGAAGCCCAGGATCTGGGGGTGCAATCGTCCAGCTTGCCCTTTGACCACCATCGTCGTACAATGGCCCAACTTTCACCGTGGCGCATGCGATAAAAAAGGAGTGACGCACATGGCAGAGCTCAAAGGGCCTTTGGAAGGTATTCGTGTCATCGATCTTGGACGTCATCAGGCGGGACCCAGGTGTGCCCAGGTGCTTGCGCGCTTGGGTGCAGAAGTGATCAAGATCGAGCGCTTGGGTGGTGAGGAGACTCGGTACCACGCGCCGTGGGTTCGCAAGCAGAGCGCCTACTGGGTGCAGTACAATAGCGGCAAGAAAAGCGTCAGCATGGACCTGCGCAAGGAGGATGGCAAGGAAGCCCTGCGCAAACTGGTGAAAATTTCCGATGTGCTGCTGCAAAACTTCCGGCCCGGCACCATCGAAACAATGGGCTTCGGGTACGACGTGCTGAAGGGCCTAAACCCGCGCATTATCATGGTCAATGTGTCCGCATACGGCCAGTTTGGCCCCTATCGCGAGCAAATCGGCTACGATCCGATCGGCCAGACCATGGCCGGCGTTGCGATGGTCACCGGCGAGGAAGGCATGCCGCCCATTCGCGCTGGTGTACCGATTATCGATCGCACCACGGCGCTGCATGCCTCCATTGGCACGCTGGCTGCCCTGCGCGAGCGCGATATCTCTGGACAGGGCCAGGCCATCGACGTCTGTCTGGCGGACACAGGCTATAGCTACACCGAGATTCCGATCAGTGCCTACCACGGAGCTGGCGTCCAGCCGAAACGTGACAGTTCGTCCAACATGTTCCCTTGCAAGGACGGCTGGGTGTTGATCACCGCCGGCGACCAACACCACTGGCCGCGAATGTGCAAGGCTCTGGGGAAACCCGAGTGGCAAGAAGACCCGCGCTTCAACACCCGCCACGAGCGCAGCAAGAATGCTGAAGTCGTGCATGCGGCGCTATGCGAGCTGATGGCCAACATGACGATGAAGGAGGCGATTGCTCACTTCACCTTGCACGATGTGACGGCGGCGCCGGTAAATACCATCGCGCAAGCGGCTGAAGACCCCCATCCGTGGGAACGTCGGGCGATGGTGGACGTCCCTGACTTCTTGGCCGGCACCATGGCCGTGTCCGGTGACTTCTGGCATTTCAGCCGCACACCAGCCGTTGTAGGCTCAACCCCCAAAGTGGGCGAGCACAACGAGGAAGTGCTGGGCGGTCTGCTGGGCTACTCTGCTGCAGAGATCGCCGACCTGTATGCCAAGGACGTGATCGGCAACTGGGACCAGTACGACTCCGTCCCTGGTTAACGAGTTTTGCGCAACCGATGAGAACCCTGCTGTTGACCGTCCCCCCTCTCCTCTCCTATCGCTCCGATGGGAGAGGAGAGGGTATGGGGGAGACGCATGTAACTATCTTTGCTCGTGCGCAAAGTTGTAGAGCCATCTGTAGGAGGGTACTATGGCATGGGATTTCGAATCAGTAGCTGGTCCCTTCAACCCGCGTTTAACGGAAGGACCCGCCTGGGATGGCGAGGCGGTGCTGTTCACCCATATTCCGGCCAGCCGCATTCTGCGTTATGACCCGGCGACCGGGACGTGCACCGTGTTTCGCGAAAACACCAATCATACGAATGGTTTGGCCTTCGACTTGGAAGGCCGTCTGTACGGCTGCTGCTCCGGAGGACGGTCCATCGTGCGCTTCGAGCCTGATGGAAGCACGACCACCATCGTGGACAAGCTCGATGGTCTGCCCCTCAACACCCCGAACGACCTGGCAATTGACCGCCAGGGGCGGATCTGGTTCAGTAACCCCTGGAATGCTGGCAACATCGATCCCAGCGAGAAGCAAGTGCTGGACCATAACTCCATCCTAAGAGCTGATCCCCAGCCCAACGGCACCTGGGTATGCAAGCGCATGACCACCGACACGACTGGCACCAACGGCCTGCTGATCTCGCCTGACCAGCGCACCCTCTATATGATCCAGACCGGCGCCGAGCGCCGCGAGCTCAGGGCCTACGACATTCTCCCGGATGGCTCGCTGGGGCAATATATCGTGCTGCATCAGTTCGGCGAGGACTACCGCGGACCGCAGCGGGGTATCGACGGCATGTGCCTGGACGCAGACGGAAATATCGTAGCCACGGCTGGCTCCTATGCCAGCGGTCCTGGTCCGATGATCTACATCTGGGACCCCAAGGGCCGTGTCCTGGAGACTCACCCCATGCCGGCGGGGGTGGACTCCCCCACCAACTGTACGTTCGGGGACCCTGGCCAGCGCACCCTGTATATTACCACTGGCGGCGGACACTTCCTGCGGGTCCGCAACACGGGGCGGCGTGGATGGATCATCTGGCCGCCGGTCAGATAGGCCTCCACGGCGGCATGCACCCCTCAGTGACCGCAGTGCCTCCTCCTGCCATCCCCAGCTAGCTAGATCACTGCCACCATCGGCCCTGACGGCTCGCCATCGGCGAGCCGTCAGCCAACAAACCTCTTCTGGTGCAGCACCGCGCCATGTTGTCCAACCTGAAAGGCGACCTCCAGGTTGTGCCCGATAAGCGGCACTGCAATGGTAGAGTCTAGCGTTGCAGCGTGAGGTTGCCTTAGAGGTGCACCAGGTGCTCGTCTATGTTATCTTGAGGATAGATCTAAGCCCTCCAGCAGTCTTTTATCGTGAAATACGCGAACACATGGCAATTTTTCGGATACGGTTGTCGATTCGATGACAGCAAAGAGCGCAGAGAAAAGGAGGAACGGGATGAAGAGAATCATCACCGCGTGTGTTCTGGTACTTTTCTCGCTGCTCTTCATGTGCAGCGCGCAGGCCGCACCTGACAAGGTCGAATACCTCGAAGCGAAACCGCTCAGCAAGGTGATCACGCCACGCCTCAAGCCGGTCGAAGCCGGTACGAAGCTCGTCTACGTGATTACCTGGGGTGGTGACGTGAGCCTGGTCTATGGCGTGCAGGAAGGCCTCTTCCGTGCGGAAGGACTGGATATCTCGCTGAGTCTCGAGAATGACTTCGCCAAGCAGGTCCAGGCGGTGCTCGACGGTAAAACTCCATACCTGCGCGGCACGATGGGGATGATCAACGCCGCGACGGAAGTGTTCAAGGCGGCGGGAACCGACCTCGTCGTCATCGTCCAGCTCACCTGGAGCACTGGCGGTGATACCATGACGGTGCGGCCATCCGTCCGCACGCCAAATGATCTGAAGGGCAAGACCATTGCGCTGCAGCTCTATGGCCCGCATATGGACTATATGGCCAACATCCTGAGCAATGCCGGGATTCGCCCGTCGCAGACGACCTTGCGCTGGCTCAAGGAGCTTACGCTGCCGACCTATGACACGCAGAGTGCCATTGTCGACCCCGTAAGTGCCTTCGCCGCCGATGACAAGATCGATGCGATCATGGCGATCTCGCCAGACGCACTCAAACTCACCTCCGGGGGCACCGTGGGAACCGGCGCTGAGGGCTCGGTCAAAGGCGCCCGCATTCTCCTGTCGACGAAGACTGCCTCGCGTATCATCGCCGATGTGTACGCCATACGCAAAGACTACTTTGACGCCAACCGGGCGCAAGTGCAGAAGTTCGTCCATGCCGTGCTGCGCAGCCAGGAGGCGTTGACAGAGCTGCTGGCGAACAAGCCTTCACAACAGGCAAAGTATCGTCAGATCCTCGCCAAATCCGCCGACCTGCTCTTGGGCGCACCCCAAGCGACCGCAGACGTCGAAAGCATGCTGGGCGACTGTGAGTTTTCCTATCATACCGGTAACGTCGCCTTCTTTACCGGGGTAGGGACGACCCGCACGCTCTCCACACTGACGGAGGAGATTCAGCCAGCATTTATCGATATGGGACTGATGACTAGTCGCGTCAGCCTGCAGTCCGCTGGCTGGGACTATAACCAGTTGGCGGCTGGCCTGAAGAACACACGCCAGATCGCGGCTCCCAGATTTGACCCAGCACGGGCCCAGCAAGCCGTCGAGAGGCAGCTCGCCGTCGAACCTGGAGCTTGGGAGACAGAGGGGACGCTGTTTGTTATCGAAATCGCCTTCGACCCGAACCAGAGCATCTTTGCCGAGGACCGCTACGCCAAGGATTACGAAAAGGCCTTGCAGATCACCCAAGCCTACGGTGGCGCGCTCGTCGTCGTCGAGGGACATAGTGATCCGCTGGGAATTTTGCAGGCCCAGCAGAAAGGCGAGCGCACGGAGGTGCTCGACCAGATGCGACAGGTGGCGAAGAATCTGTCGCTGGCGCGTGCCAACGCGGTGCGGGGCTCGTTCATCCAGTATGCGAAGGATCACAGCATGAACATCGATCAGTCACAGTTCATTGCCATTGGTCGCGGTGTGGAGGCGCCAAAATATAGTCCGCCTCGCACCAAGGAGGAATGGGCGGCCAATCGTCGCGTGCGCTTCGTCATCAAGCAGGTTGAGGCGGAGCTCACAGAATTTAAGCCTCTTGGCAACTGATGAAGGAGGCGTGCGCGATGTGCAGACAGACGAACTCCAGAACTCTGCTGTTCCTCATCGCCACTCTTGCCATGGCGGTGATTGCGGCAGCCCAGAGCCAGACGGAGGGACCGCGCCAGACGACGCACACGGGTGAGGCCTCCTTGGCTCGGAACTTCTACTTCATCTTTGATGGGTCCGGGTCCATGTCCGAATCCCTCACCAAGCAGTGCAAGGGAGACAAGCGGTTCAGCTCCCGGCTCGAGGGTGCCAAGTGGGCAGTCGAGCAGTTCCTCCCCCTGGTGCCGCGCGATGTCAACCTGGGGTTATGGGTCTTTGACACGAACGGCAACAGCGAGCGTGTGTCGCTGGGCCCTGACAGCCGCGCGCCATTTCTCGTCGAGGTCAAGAAGATCAGAGCAGGCGGCAAAACGCCCCTCACAGAGTCGATCCAGCAGGGGGTGAATCGACTGGTCCAACAGCGTGACAATCAGCTCGGTTACGGGGAGTTTCGGCTGATCGTGGTCACCGATGGGGAGGCGACCGGCCGTCCACTCCCCCAGGCGGTCGCCTACGCCCGCGAGCGACGCGTCCCGATTTACACGATTGGGCTGTGTCTCAGCGCCGACCACGAGCTTCGGAAGTTCTCAGTGTCGTATCGTCCTGCCGACTCAATAGAGGCTCTCAAGCTCGGTCTCGAGGAAACACTGGCGGAGACCATTATGTTCGATCCTCAAACGTTTCCCGGACGGTAGGACGCCCCTTTGACCCTCCTCTCCGAGTGGGAGAAGAGCGGGGTGAGGGAAACCAAACTGCTCGAGCATGCCTGACTGCCCTCACCCTCACCGTCTCCCTGTGGGAGAGGGGACATCGTCTGGTGCTTGACCTGGCGCCTGTGGAGCGGCCGGGTAAGGCGGGAACACAGGGTTCTTGCACCGAGAAAGACCATGGAGAACAAGAGGTCCACTGTCGCTGCTGTGCTTATCCTCCTTCTCGGGGGACTCACCGTCCTTGCCGCCAAGTTCCTCTGGCCTTACGCCACGCAGAAGTATGAGGTCTACAAACAGGCGGCGACGAGCGATTCCCGGGTATCAGCTACCCTCCGCATCGGCGGGGACGGCTACCTGGGCTACTGGTTCATCACCGCCCCTGACACCCGCAGGGAGGCTGCCCGTCGCGGCATCGCCATCGCATTTCAGGATGACGGTGGGGCCTACGCCTCCCGGCTGCAGAAGTTTGCCAACCGCGAGTATGATGCCATTGTCTTGCCCGTGAGCTCCTACTTGCAGCACGGCGCCGCCCACAAATTCCCAGGGGTCATCCTCGCAGCTATTGCGGAGTCAAACGGCGCCGACGGCATCCTCGGGTTTGCCGACAAATTCCCCACCGGGAACATCCGCGATCTCAATAACTCTGGGCTTAAGGTCGTATACACGGTCGACAGTCCGAGCTCATTCCTGCTCGACCTGACGATCGTGGGCTTCGATCTCTTCCACCTCGCGTCGACCACCACCTGGCGGATTGAAGTCGGCGGCGCGCGCGAGGTCCTGGAGCGGGCCAGGCGGCATGAAGGAGACATGTTCGTCTTGTGGGAGCCTGAGCTATCGCATGCCCTCCAAGAAATCCCCGAGTTAAAGTACCTCTGGGGTTCTGACAAGTTCTCGGGGTACATCAAAGATGTCTTTGTGTTTCATCGCGACTTCGTGCAGCGCCACGAAAAGGCAATCATTGACTTTTTCGACGTCTACTTCACCGTGATGCGGAGCTACGCCAACGACCGCACACGGCTGCTGACTGACATGGCCCAGTCGACACATCTACCGCGGGAGGCCGTGGAGAATATTTTACATAAGGTCGATTGGTATGACTTGTTCGAAAATGCTGGGCAACAGTTCGGTCTCGGCGCTAGCGCGGATACGACGGCGACCGACGGCATCGTGAAAACCATCATTGCCTGCACCGACATCCTCAGGCGTATGGGGAAGCTGTCGCGCGATCCACTCGAAGGAAATCCCTACGTGATCATCAACTCCAGCCTCCTGGAAAAGCTTCTCAAGAGCGCCCCGGCGATGGTGGGGCGGCAGGGAGGCAGTCCTGTCGACTTCAAACCCCTGAGCGATGACGCGTGGAAGAGTCTGCGGGAGGTCGGTACACTACGTGTCGAACCGATTACTTTTCAGACTGCCGGCGAGCTCCTCGATGCTACTAGCAAGGAGCAGATCGACAAGATTGCCACCCTGCTCATCAATAACTACCCAGGATACCGGGTCGCGGTGCGGGGTCACACGGGCGCCGGCGATGAGGAGGAAAATAGGAAACTCTCCCTGGCTCGAGCTGAAGTGGTGACACAGTATCTCATCGCCGTGCACGCCATCGATGCAGATCGACTCCATGCTGAGGGCAAGGGGGCGTCTCAACTCCCACCGCGGAAGCCGGGGGAATCTGAGCGTGCCTTCCGGTATCGGCTTCCCAGAGTAGAGTTTGTCCTGCTTGAGGAAAATGTTCTGTAGCAAAAGGGGACCCACGTGTGGTGGGAACGCCTGACGGACCACGGACATCCCACGAGGCAGCCGACTCTCGATCGCAAGCCGACAGTCGAGGACTTTACCCCGAGGGCCGTGCTGCGTGTCGTCTTGCAGGACACGCTGCAACATCCGGCCACGATCTTGCCCGCGGCACTGGCTACGGTGGCGGCGCTGTGGAGTGTAGCAATTGATTTGAGTCCAGCCTCGCTCATGGCCACGTTGGGCTTTGGCTTCATCAGCGCTGCGGCCTGGGTGATCAATTATATTGGTCGTGGCGACAAGCTGGTCGAGCAACACATCCAGAAGCTTCGTGCCTTGCGGGACGAATATGAACGCCGTGAGGTTGATGATTTGGTCCTTGCCTGCCGACAGGCCGGTTTTACCGCCGGGGCGAAGGAGGCCCAGGAGCTCACCGACGCCTATCAGAAGCTGCACCAGTTCCTTGTCGAGCAGCGGGCTGGCCAGGGAAATGCCAGTAGTGAGCGGTTTCGTGTTCTGGCGGAGGAGATCCATCGCCACGGCGTCACGATCATTAGGAGAGCCCTCAACCTCTTCCAGGCCTTGCAACGGGTCGATGTGGACACCCTGGAGCAGGAGCGTAAGGACTGGATCATACAGCGCCAGCAAGAGGGCACAGCCGAGAGCCTCGAGCGCAACATCGAGGCCCACACGAAACGCCTCGACAGATATCGCCAGCGTGAGGAGGAGCTGCGTGCCCTCATAGCCCAACTCAATGAACTGGAAACGGCACTTGAGACGACCCATCTCGAGGTTGTTGACCTAGTTGGACAGGCAGCAAGTTCGAGGCCTTTCGAGAGCGACGCTGCGTCACATCTGGAAAGAGCCGTCGAAGCAGCACGGCGCGTGGAACAGCGGCTGCGGGGCTTCGGCGACGAAGACACGCAGGCCGATGAGGAGTATCTCGAAGTCTAAGCGGAAAGGGGGATAGCGATGGCAGATGAACAGATGGGATTATTCCAGGCATTCTGGCGCCTCATCACTTTCTATGGATTGCGCAAACAGCTTGGCCTGGTTCGAGCTGCGGATCGGATGTTCACCGGTTCGACCGAGGGCATCGCGGATGCCTTTGATCTGCATCGTGACCAGATGATTCGCCGCTACGAAGACCTTTTCGATGCCTTCGGGCAGCTGGAGACTGTTCTCGAAGAGAAACGCCTCGAGAGCGAAGCCCTGGCCAAGGAACTGAAGGATCTGGGTGTCAAGCGGGATGGGGCCCTGACGATGTACGAGCGCGCCCAGCAATCGGGTGACGCCGAGGAGCTGCAGAAACATAAGACCGCCTTCGAACGTTTCCAGGGACGCATCAAACAGATCGAAGTGCGTCAGGGAGAACTCACCGACGATGTGAAGCTGCAGGAAGACCGCATGCACGGATTTGAGCGCCAACTCACCACTCTGCAAGCCGAGATCCAAAATTTGCCGGGCCAAAAGGCCCAGGCGATGGCGGATTTTGTGTCGAATCAGAAGATCATCGATCTCAACCGGCGGTTGCAGGGCATGCAGGCAAGCATCGACCGTGGCCCGCTCGACGCCGTGATGCAGGCGAATCGCGAACTCGCCGCCAAGGCACGCGTGAGCGAACGCCTGGCTGGTACTGACGTGCGATCCCAGGACGCCGAGTACGCCGCGGCGGGGCGGTCCTCATCGGTCGACGACGACTTCGATGCCATGCTCGCGGCCCGTAAGGTCGAGCGCGAGGCGAAGACCGGCACAGCTCCCAGGCAAGCTGAGGATGTGCCGAAGATCTGAGCTTCGACACCTTTTCCTTACGGGCATTCTTGATGCCATACCCCACACGACACTCGCAAGGAGGGAAGGTCATGCCGAAGCTCCGTTCGCTGGTTGCCGCCCTGGTGGTCACTGTGCTCACGGTCACGGCGCTCCCGTCTCTGGCGCTCGCCAAGGACAGATTTACGCTTGCGGTCAGCATCTACGCCGGCTGGATGCCATGGTACTACGCCAAGGATCATGGCATCCTCAAGAAATGGGCCGATCGCTACAAGATCACCATCGACGTGGTGGAGATGGATTACATCCCCAGTGTGGAGGCGTATGTGGCTGGCAAGGTCGACGCCGGCGTCATGACCAATATGGAGGCCCTGGCCATGCCCGCCAAGTCTGGGATCGATACCACCGTGGTCATTGTCGGGGACTACTCCAACGGCAACGATGCGCTCCTTGTGCGTGGCATCCCTGATGTGAAGGGACTCAAGGGCACTGAGGTCTATCTGGTAGAGCTGTCGGTGAGTCATTATCTCCTGGCCCGCGCCCTCGAGATGCATGGCGTCAAGGAGTCCGAGTTGAAGGTGGTCAACACATCCGACTCCGATATCGCCCCGGCCTTCATCGCCAACAAGAATCAGAAGGCCGTGGTGACCTGGAACCCCATGGTCATGAGCATCGAGCAGACGCCAGGGGTGAGCAGGATTTTTGACTCATCAAAGATTCCGGGCGAGGTCCTCGATCTCCTCGTTGTCAATACCAAGGTGCTGAACGACGATCCGCGTTTTGCGGATGCTCTGGTAGGGGCCTGGTACGAGGTGATGAGCCTGATGTCCCAGCGTGGTCCAGAGGCAGACAAGGCAATGACCGCAATGGCCCAACGCTCGAATGCCTCGCTCAGCGAGTACAAGGCCCAGCTGCGGACCACGGCCATGTTCTGGACCCCGGAAGGGGCTAGCGATTACGTGCGCGGCTCCGAGATCAAGGAGAAAATGGACTTTGTCCGCAACTTCTGCTTCAAGTACGGCCTCTTCGGCGAGAACGCCCGCAGCGTTGACATCGTGGGCATCAGCTACCCTGACGGCACAATCCAAGGCGACAGCCGCAACGTCAAGCTGCGCTATGATACGCATTTCGTGGACAAAGCCAAGACCGGTCAGCTGCGTCAAAACTGAGCACTGTGTGCCGTTATTCCGCCCTCTCCCGAACCTTTTCCTCTTGAAAGGATAGGCTGGGTGGGGGGAACTCTTAAGTGAGGCGTGGTCGTGAGGTCCTTTTTCCGCACCGATGCCCAACCGAGTGTCGTTGCCACAAGCTTGTTATCCATTCTTCTCTTTGGTCTGCTCATCGGCGCCTACCTGGCTGGTTCCTACTATCGCCACCAGGAGAACCCGCAAGACAAGGTCATGCCAACCGTGTCCGAGATGCTCGACGGCATGAAACGGGCGGCTTTCGAGCCCGACCGCAACGGCGACCTGCGGCTGTGGGTCGATACCTTCGCCAGCGCCCGGCGGTTTGGCATCGCCATTGGCGTGGTTCTCCTGGCCATCCCATTGGGTGTCGGGATGGGGCTTTTCCCGTACGTGGAGGCTGTATTTTACCGCTTCATCGTGTTCTTTGACAAAATCCCGGCGCTCTCAGTCTTACCAATCCTGTTCATCATCTTTGGCCTTGATGAGCTGTCGAAGATCGCCCTGATCGTCATCGGCGTCTTCCCAACCGTAGCGCTCGAGGCTCATCTGCGAGCCAAATCCATCCCTCGGGAGCAAATTCACAAGGCGCAAACGCTTGGCGCTTCGGAGCACGAAATCGCCTACCGTATCATCATGCCACAGATCTTCCCCAAGATGCTCGATACCATTCGCCTCAACCTCAAAGCCGTCATGCTGCTGCTCATTGCCGGGGAGTCCCTGGCGGCCACCGTCGGCCTCGGCTATCGCATCTTCGTGGTGCGGCGGTACGTGGCTATGGATATCATCATCCCCTATGTGCTGTGGATGACAGGGCTGCTCTTTCTCACCGATTGGTTCATCCAGTGGGTGATCCGCAGGCGTTATGTCTGGGTGGACAAGTGAGCAGGTGGTGAAAGGAGCCGGATCGTGGCAGCGAACCCATATCTCATCAGCCTCCAGGGCGTCGAGGTGAGCTACCCCAAGAACGGCCATGGGGACAGTGGCCGCAGCATCATTCTCAACAACGTCCGCCTGAATATTCGAGCCGGCGAGTTTCTCTCCCTGGTGGGGCCGACCGGTTGTGGCAAGTCCACCATCCTGCGGCTGATCCTCGGCGCACAGTTTCCGACGCGAGGCCAGGTATTGGTCGATGGTCAACCCGTGAGCGGTGTCGACCGCGATCGAGGCGTGGTGTTCCAGAGGTACTCGCTGTTTCCGCACCTCACGGTGGTGGAAAACATCGCTTATGGGCCATTGCTGGAGCGCACGTCGATGCCGCAGCGCCTGCTGTGTACCCCTGCCTACCGTCGTACTCGACGGGAGTCACTGGCAGAGGCGCAGGAATATCTCGTGCGTATCGGGCTGAACCCATGGGATGGCGATAAGTTTCCTTATGAGCTATCAGGCGGTATGCAGCAGCGTGTGGCCATCGCCCAGGCGCTCATGATGCAGCCCAAAATCCTCCTGATGGACGAACCCTTTGGCGCCCTGGATCATAACACCCGCCTCGCCATGCAACTGCTCATCCTCGAACAATGGGAAGACTACCGAATGACCATCATCTTTGTCACCCATGATCTCGAAGAGGCGTGCTACGTTGGCACACGAGTGATTGGCCTGTCACAGTACTGGTCGGATGACAACGGGAAACCCGGCATAGGGGCGGTCATTGTCACCGATCTGCCCACGCCAGGAGGCCACCCGAAACCCACGGCGATCCGCGCCACGGCCGAGTTCAACGCATTGCTGGAGCAAGTGCGGCACGATGCGCTCGATCCTACGAATCGGCAGCGACTGCGGCAGTTCAACCTCATCCATCAGGATGCCCTGAAGCCAGAACCGCTGTCAGCTGCGGAAGTGAGCGAGGCAAAGGAGGGGACTGATGCCTGACGCGGGGTTTCCCCGGCCGTCGTTCATCGATGCGGTCGGCCATTCGTACAACCGCCGGGGCAAACGGGTCATTCTCCTCACCGGCAATGTGCTGGATCAATTCTGGAGCCCGCGGCTGAGGAGCTTTACCCCCCTCGAGCAAGCGCTCTATCAGGAGCTCAGGGATAAGTTCCTGGTGCTGCGGGTGGATGCGGCCAGCGGTATCAGCTTCTACGACACGGCTGACGAACAAGAGCTGTTGAAAGTCTGCCAACTGGCCGAGCACATCGCCTCGAAAGGGCAAAAGCTAGGCGACGTCGAGGCACAAATGGCGCAAACTCAGCACCAACCACTGCCGATGCTGATCCTGTTACGAGGCATGAGTAACGCGGTGACCAGACTCTGGGCCGGCGACAAGAGCCGGTTCAGGCCGCTCGGCCTCATCATGCAGTTTGCCGGCTCGCTATTTCCGGACGGCGATTTCGATCGACTCTCTGAGCTGGATCGCCAGCGCCTGGTCACCTTCCTGAACTGGATCAACGACCCGTTCTTCAGCAAAAACGGCAATGTCATTCTGCTAGTGTCCGATACCAAATCTGAGATCAACCGCCGCGTGCTGGCGTTGCCGGTAACTGAGCACGTGGAGATCCCGCTGCCAAGTGCAACCGAGCGGGCCCATTTCGTGACGCAATATGGAGTGGTAGGCACGCCCTCTGATGCGGCGCTGCAGTTTGAGATCAGTCGAGAAGCGTTTGTCGAGGACACGGCCGGTTTGAAACTTACTAGCCTCGAAGACCTCCTCGAAACCTCGCGCCGAACTGGGGAACCGGTCAGGCGGAAGAATGTCCTAGAGGAGGTCAATCTCATTCTCGAAGCCGAGCTCGGTGATGTGGTGAAAGTGAACATTCCCGGCCATACTCCCAAAGATATCATCGGCAGTGACGCGACCACGGCGATCCTGCACAGTATCTTCCAGCGCTGCGACAATCCGGAGACGGCCGTGTCTGCGGTGCTCGTCTCCGGTCCCAACGGCGGTGGAAAGACCTTTCAGATGGAAGCATTTGCGTCTGAATCAGGGCGCATCGTCATCGAGCTGACGGGGCTGCGAGGCATGTGGTATGGCCAGACGGACAAGCTGTTCGAGCGGCTGCGCTGGCATATCTCCACCTATGGCAAGGTGCTGATCCTGGTCGATGAGGCGCACACCGCTTTCGCCAGTGTGCATCATTCCGATACGCATGAGACGGAGCGGCGGCTAGCGGGCAATATCATCAAGATGATGGGCGATCCACGCTTCCGCGGCAAAGTGCTGTGGGCGCTGATGACCTCGCGCCCGGACGAGTTGGATCCCGACGTGAAGAGCCGCGCGCCCTTGCAAATTCCCATCTTTGATCCCGAGGGTGAGGCGCGGCAGCGTTTCATCCAGGAGCTGTTCCAGCGTCGCGGTATCGCCCTCAGCCCCGAGGAGCTGCAGAACGTTTTCCAGCAGACTGCTCATTACTCGGCACGCGATTTTGACAATCTCGTCCGCGAGGTCAGAGCGCAAGGCAAGTCCGTGGCCGAAGTGCTGCAAATCTGGCAAGCGAGCACGGCCATTGTGCAACAGCGTCGCCTGCAAACCCTCATCGCGGCCCTGCACTGCTCCTACCCGCAGCTGCTCCCCGAGTGGCTACGGAGCATGCGCACCGCTGCCATCCAGAAAGAGGCTGAGGAGCTAAAATGGATGCTGCACCGATAGCGCCTGTTGTGCGCCCTATCTACCATAGCCTGCGCTGTCACGCGGACCACAGCCTGCCGAGACGTTTGGCCAGCGTTGTGTGCTCAAACCCTCGCCATGGGGTGGCGGACCTTGCCTGAAATGAGGCCCCCGCTCAATGACTCAGGGCGGGCTTGGCGTTGGTCTTTGCTCCATGGCGGTTGGGTAGATTGGTCCCCTGGTGTACAATTCTACACAATTTCCGAAGCCCCCCCCGCTCTTTTTTACATGTTTGATGACGAGGATGGCGCGACATACGTGTCCACTTTAGCCACGGTCCCTGGGGACCACGATGCGAGGCCCCTTGATTCTGGGGCTGCCGTAGGCTGTACTCGCCCTCCGCAGGAGGCTCAGAACCAAAAGCCATGCGGGGACAAAGCGGCGGGTAACGCCATGACAGGTGGCGAGGTGCGGCAGGTCTTCGAAGCGATGTTGCCCCAGGAGGAGCCGGACCGAGCATGCTGAAGCCGAGGATGCGATCGCTCTCGGCATCGACGAGTGCCTTCATAAAGCCGCTCATCTCGGAGATCGTCCGCGTTCGCAGCACAGCACTCATCGGGATCGGGATCTCGGCGACGCGCACCCTGAGACCGAGGCGGCTGCCTCGCGTTCGCTGAGACCGACCCGCGCGAGCGGTGGGGCGATGATGATGCAGAAAGGGAACAATCGATCCCGCGTGGTCCTGTAAGCCCCTGCCAGATTGTCGCGGATGATCCGGAAATCGTCGAAGGAGACGTGGGTGAACTGTGGGCTGCCGGCACACTCCTCAATCGCCTAGACATCAGGTGCGTCGGAGCTAGGTGACCGTCTACGTCATGCCTCATCAAGCCCCTCGATCCTCTTGTTGTATTGTAACGTCCAACACTGACGCCTCTGTGTCACATTTGCCTCCAGATTCACGCGGTCCTGCTTCGCCCCCGATCCCTACGTTCCGTACAGTATAGAGCGCAACATCCCTTCTACGCCCCCCGGTTTGGGCGAGGGAGGAACGCGACCGTACCAGCAGGGCTGCCATAGGCATGCTCTCGGCGCAGCCCATGATTTACGCTCAACCTGAAGACTCGTTGAGGAGGGTAGAGACATGGCGATCGTGCGATGGAATCCGCAGCGAGACCTCATGCAGATGCGTGAGGAGATGGACCGCCTGTTCAACCAATTCTTGCGGCGGGGCGAAGGGGAAGAGGCCACCTTGGCCCAGGGGCTCTGGGCGCCGCCGGTCGATATCTATGAGACCGACGATGCCTTCATGCTGAAAGCCGAGCTCCCCGGCTTCACGAAAGAGGACGTCAGCATCGAGATACACGAGAACCGGCTAATTATCCGCGGCGAGCGTAAGCGCGAGACCGAAGCCAAGGAAGATCAATATCATCGCCTGGAGCGCGCTTATGGCCGCTTCGAGCGCGCGTTTTGGCTGCCCACCACGGTGGACGCCGAGCAGATCCAGGCCAGCTTCAAGAATGGCGTGTTGGAGCTGCGGCTGCCCAAGAGCCCGGCAGCCAAGCCGAAGCAAATTCCCATTACGGAAACGGAGGAAACCACCGGGAACGGTCGCAGACGAGCAGCGGCTGGAGCGGAGTCCCCTAGGTAAGGAGGGGGACAGCGAGGGGAGCGGGGCACGGCAGACGGGGAGGCATAACCCAGCGGGCCATCCGCGTCCCCTCACGAGAGGAGAGGAGCCGATGGGCTTTTTCGATCTACTATGGATCTTTTTTATCTTATCGGCCCTGCAGCCGGTCCTGCAGCAGCGGCTCCTGGAGATGCGGCGGCTGCGGCTACTGGCACAGTTCGAGCGCCAGCGGGGCAGTCGGGCCATCGCCCTGGTACATCGTCAGGAGACCATGAGCTTGCTGGGCTTTCCGCTGATGCGCTACATCGACATCAATGACTCGGAAGCGGTGCTGCGGGCTATTCAGCTCACCGCCCCTAACATGCCCATCGACCTGATACTGCACACCCCAGGCGGGCTGGTGCTGGCGGCCGGGCAGATTGCCCATGCCCTGCGCGCCCACCAGGGCAAAATTACCGTCTTCGTGCCGCATTATGCCATGTCCGGCGGTACCCTCATCGCCATGGCCGCCGACGCCATCGTCATGGACGAGAACGCCGTGCTCGGCCCCGTGGACCCGCAGCTCGGCAAGTGGCCAGCGGCTTCCATCCTCAGCGTCCTGGAGCATAAGGAGCCCAAGGACATCGACGATGAGACGCTGATCCGGGCCGATATCAGCCGCAAAGCTATAAGCCAGGTCGAGACCACGGTGCAGGAGTTGCTCTCGGTGCGCATGTCCGCTGACCATGCCAAGGCGCTGGCTGTGCAGCTGGCCAGCGGCACCTGGACCCATGATTATCCAATCACTGCGGCGCGCGCCACGGAGCTGGGCCTACCGATCAGCACGGCCATGCCGACGGAGGTCTATGCCTTCATGCAGCTTTTCCCCCAACCGACGCGGGCGCACTCCGCGGTCGAATATATCCCGGTGCCCTATGGCGAGCGCCTAGGGCAAAACCGCAGCTGAGCGGCCATGCCAGCATTCTGGTCGGCCTTCCTGCCGCTGTTCGTGGCAGTAGATATCGTGGGCGTGCTACCGGTCTACCTGGGCTTTGTGGCGGCCGTGGATGAGCGCGCCCGGCGGCGGATCGTGGTGGACGCGACGCTCACCGCCGCGGCTGTAGGCGGGGGATTTCTGTTCCTAGGGGATGCAATCTTATCAGTCGTCGGCGTCAGCGTGGGGGACTTTCAGGTGGCCGGGGGGCTGCTCCTCCTCGTACTGGCCCTTTATGATCTCTTGCACCCCGAACTCCCCCTGCGCCAGCCGGGCGTGCATCTGGGGGTGGTGCCCCTGGGCACTCCGCTAATCGCCGGACCAGCCGTGCTCACCACGCTGCTCACACTCGCTCGCAGTCACGGCTACCTGCTGGCGCTTCTGGCCTTTGGGATGAATCTGGTATTGGTCTGGGTGGTGCTGCGCTGGGCATCTCTCATCGTCCGGGTCATCGGTGAGGCCGGGGCGCGTGCGGTGGCCAAGGTCTTCGCGCTCCTCTTAGCGGCTATCGGCGTCACGCTGGTGCGCCGGGGCGTGGAGCTGGCGCTTCAGGAAGGGCCGGGTGCGTTACCCCACGTGTGGAACTGATCCAGGAGCGGGTTCGCTTCTGGGCGACTGGTTTAGCGCACAGCCAAAATACGAAAAAGAAAAAGATATGGAGTAGCGGACTAAAACATAAAGGTCGAAGACTATAGCGGCCTGGGAGGTGTGCCATTCCCTTGTATCTGGTGATAGTCCTGAGAAGGGTGGACCTCCCGCCGCAGGAGCGAGAGACGAGTGAGGAGGTCTATGAGCCACTCCTCATGCAGAAGGAGTGTCTCTATTGCACGCCGCGGGGATAAGTTTGCCACGGTCCAAGACTTTCAACATCAGGGCTATGCTTTCCAATGGCCCGCTTCGGAGGGAGCCCAGGAACATTTCTGGACTCCCGATGGTCCAGCAAGCTAATGGCCGTGAATGATATCGGCAAATGGTTGATTGTCTTCGGGGTAATTTTGGTGATCCTTGGGGCTGCATTCATCCTGGCTGGAAAGATTCCATGGCTAGGAAAGCTCCCCGGGGATATCTACATTCAGCGGCGAAATTTTACGTTCTTTTTCCCGCTGACCACCTCGATCCTCCTCAGCGTGGTGCTCTCGCTCCTCTTGTCTCTTTTTTTCCGCCGATAATCTTCCTGGCTTCGGAGTTAATAGACACTGGGTAGGCCGGATCGTAAAAAGGCGGACTCATCCACAGAGCGTAGCGCCGTGTATGCCCCCTCTTAAGCCCCTCCCCTCGGAATTTTGCACTCTTTCGTTAGGTCAGCCCGCCAATGCCGTGTCACATCTGCCGCAAGGTTATCTCATCCCTGAGTTTGCCTCGGCGCACGCGTGCCGTACAGTAAGGGATGTGCAGCCCACACTCTGTGCGGTGGGCCACCTCGCTATCAGGCACGGGAGTGGAGGCACCGTGATTTCGCGGGGCACCGTGCGCTCGTGGGCGGAGCGGCAGGAAGCCGAGCGCGCCGCCTGGTCCGCCCCCGGGGTGACCACGGTGGAGAATCACATCACCATTACGCCCTGAGGCGCGGGAGCTGCGGGCCATTGAGGACGCGAAGAGTAGAGACACGAGAAGGCCGGCTAGCCTGGTGAGTAAGAGGCCAGGACAGAGCACTGGATGGCTAATGTGAGGCCCTGTTCGGCCCCGCCTTCCAGTCGGTCCTTCCGCAGCATAGGCATGCGTCAGACCCCGGCGAGGGTATCCTGGGCGTGGTCGAGGGACATACCACGTTCCTGCATCAGCTCTTCCACATGGCGATCGCTCCCCCTCCTTCCGCCTGGGTCATCACAGAGGGAGATCATACTCTCAATTGGTCGCGAGCGAACATTTGCGACACACCCAGCGAACTCCTCACATAAGAGAGGATGCTTAACATGGCTTTCGCGGCATCAGTGCACGCCAAGGCGATCGAGTTGATCAAGTTGTCAATCGAAATGACCACCGCCGCAGGCTCGGGCCACCCGACGTCAGCCGCGAGCCTGGCGCATCTCGTGACGGTCCTTATGTATCACCACATGCGGCACGACGCGGCTGATCCGAGCCACCCGGCGGCGGACCGGCTGGTCCTGTCCGAGGGGCACGCGTGTCCGATCATCTATGCTGCCGCCGCCGACTTGGGCATCGCCATTGGCCGAGACCGCGCCGCCTGGCGGCCCATGACACGAGAAGATGCGCTGAGGCTTCGGGACATCGACAGTGAAATCGACGGCCACCCAAATCCTGCCGAGGGTTTTCCCTTTTTCACGGCGGCGACGGGATCGCTCGGGCAGGGGCTGTCGGTCGCGGCGGGGCTGGGGGCGGCGGCACGCCTAGACGGGCTCGATAAGCGTATCTTCTGCCTTATTGGGGATGGAGAAAGCCGGGAGGGTCAGATCTGGGAAGCGCTCGACTTCATCGTTGACTACCACCTCACCGCGGTCTGCCCGATTTTCAACTGCAATGGCTACGGCCAATCTGACAGAGTGAGCCGGCAGCAGTCCCCAGAAGTCACGACCGCGAAGCTTCGCGGAGCCGGCTTTGACGTGCAGATCATCGATGGACATCGCCCCACGGAGATCCAACAGGCCCTGACCCAGCATACAGCTCACAGCCAAAATCCCTCTGCCAGGCCCTTCGCGATCGTGGCCAAGACGATCAAAGGCTGGGGCTTTTCCTCCGTTCTCGGCAGCAACGTGCATGGCCAGCCTGTGGCGAAGCATGACCAAGACAAGGCGCTGGCTGAGATCGAGGCCATGGCGCAACAGGTGGGGGCGGCATGGACCGAGGGTGACCTGCGTATCCCGCCGATCCCTGCAGCCACTCCGCCACATGTCGAGCCGGTGCGGCAAACGCCCACCTTCATCGCAGCGTTGAAGCAAGTCGGGCGGGAGAAGGTCCTAGAAACGGGTAAATTTGCCACGCGCAAGGCATACGGTGTGGCGCTGGAGGCGTTGGGGCATGTCAACCCTCACATCGTGGCTCTGGACGGCGATGTGCGGAACTCGACGTACGCAGAGAATTTCTATGACGATCCAGCGCTGCGAGACCGGTTTTTCGAATGCAAAATTGCGGAACAGCACATGATCTCGTGTGCGGGTGGCCTCGCGGCAGGAGGCAAGCTGCCGTTCGTATCCACGTTCGGTAAATTTGTGACGCGGGGCTATGACCAGTTGGAGATGGGACTCATCAGCCGGTTTAACCTGAAGATCGTGGGCTCCCATGCGGGCGTGAGTCTGGCGGCCGATGGGCCCAGCCAAATGGCCTTGCCCGATGTCGCATTTTCCCGAGCCTGGACCACGGTACGCACGCGCATGGGGAAGCCCGTGCTGTATCTGCTGCAGCCGGCCGATGCCTATGCGGCATATGCCTTAACCGTGGCGATGGCCGAGCACGACGGGGCGTGCTATATGCGAACGCTGCGGCCCGATGTGCCGTTCCTCTATGATGAGACCAGCCGCTTTGCCCTGGGGGGGCACCAGGTCCTGGCCAAGGGGCATGATCTCTTGCTAGTGGCCTCGGGCTACATGGTCCACGAGGCAAAAAAGGCGTTGGCTGGCCTCAAGGACCACGGCATCGAGGCGACGTTAGTGGACCTCTATTCCTTACCCTTCGACGGGGACGCCATCGTGACCCTGGTCCAGGAACACCAGGGCAAGGTGCTGACGCTGGAGGATAACTACGGCGCTGGCATGGGCTCAGCGGTGGCCGATGTCCTGAGCGAGCATGGCGGAGCATTCGCGCTCACGCAGATGTATGTCCGCCAGATTCCCAAGTCGGGTCGTACGTCAGATGACGTGCTGCGTTACCTAGAGTTGTCAGCGGAGGATATCATAAAAACTGCCGTGGAGAGGGTGGCAATGGCGGCGAGATAGGCTCGAACAGGGTAGGCGGAAAGATCTGCATCTCATCAGGGGTTTTGGGGGCGACCAATGAGAACCTGGCGCTTCATCACGATTCTCATCGCCTCGCTCAGCATGGCGATGGCCTTCTGCCATCTGCTGGAGATGCCGACGCGGATGAGTTTCGATGAGCGTCTGTGGCTCACGACGCAGGCACTTTACCGGCTCTTTGGGCCACCGTTGGGGGCTATTATTGAAGGCGGCGCGGTGATGACCACGATTATCCTGTCTTTTCTCGTGCGCCAGCGGCGACCCGCATTTTGGTGGACGTTGATTGGTACCGTTTGCATTGTGGTGGCTCACGTCATCTGGTGGGTGTTCATCAATCCCGTCAATGCCGAGGTCAGCACATGGGCCCCCGATGCCATACCCGCAGACTGGATGCGATACCGAAGTCGGTGGGAATATACACATGCAGCAAGGGCGGTCCTGCAAATTATTGGGCTTAGCGCGCTTGTGATTTCCGTGCTCGTTGAAACGCCGAGGGAGTATCTGGGGAAGCGGACGATATGAAAAGCGCGCACCTATTCGGTCGAGCGAGCCGGCCTCCCATTTAGCCGTTTTGGCATGGTTTGCTCTGGTAAGGTCGCCTTAACTGCCCACTGGCGTAGAGGAAATTTTGACGAGGTTTGGGATACGACACGTGAGGGTCATCGTGATGAAAGCATTGCTCCAACTGATCAAATATGGCCAGAGTTACTGGCTCGATAATCTCACCCGTCGCAAGATCACCAGCGGCGAGCTGAAAAGGCGCGTCACTGAGCAGGGATTGCGCGGTGTGACCTCGAACCCCGCCATTTTCGATAAAGCCATCTCGGGCGGCGATGATTACGACGCGCAGATTCAGCAACTCGTGCGTGAGGGGTGTGATGTCCACGAGATCTATGAGCGGCTCGTCGTCACCGACATTCAGGACGCCTGCGACATCCTGCGCCCGGTGTATGACGCGTCCGATGGGGAAGATGGCTTCGTCAGCCTCGAAGTCTCGCCCCATCTAGTGCACGACACCGCGGAGACCATGGCGGAGGCCCGGCGTCTGTGGAAGGCTGTTGCTCGCCCGAACGTGTGCATCAAGATCCCTGGCACGCCCGCAGGCCTGCCTGCCATCGAGGAGATGCTGTACGAGGGGATCAATATCAATATCACCTTACTCTTCGCCATCAAAGACTACGAAGCGGTGGCCCAGGCATACATCAGAGCCTTGGAACGCTGCGTCGCCGAGGGCAGGCCAGTGAAGCACGTCACCTCGGTCGCTAGCTTCTTCCTGAGCCGCATCGATGTGCTGGTGGACCAGCTGCTTGGGCATCGTATCCGGCCGGACGCGTCTGGCGGTGAGGAGCCACGTGCCCAGCAACTCTTGGGGAAGGCGGCGATTGCCAATGCCAAGCTTGCCTACCAGAGCTTTAAGCGGATCTTCAGCGGCGAGCGCTGGAGGGCGCTTGAGGAAAAAAGGGCCCGTGTGCAGCGTCCGCTCTGGGCGAGCACCAGCACCAAAGATCCCCTCTATGACGATGTGCGCTACATCGAACCGCTCATCGGCCCGCATACCGTCAATACCATGCCTGATGAGACCATTGACGCCTTCGCCGATCACGGCGTCGTCCGTGAGAACTCGGTGGAAGCAGACCTGGAACAGGCCCGCCAAACCTTGCGTGATCTCGAGAACGAGGGGGTGGATCTCGACCGTGTCACCTGGCAACTGCAGAACGAAGGGGCGCAGAAGTTCATCGACCCCTACGACGCCTTGATGAAGACCCTCGCCGCCAAACGCCAGAGGTTTTTAGGCGCGACGGCGAGCGAGCAGACGATGGCCTTGGGAGCCTTGAGATCAGCCGTGACGTCGGCGTACCCCGCGCTTGACACCCGGCGATTTGGGCGCCGCTTGTTCGCGCACGATCCGTTTCTCTGGACATCCGACGTCGAACAGGCCGAGGCGATTCACCGTCGATTGGGCTGGCTGGACAGCATTGCGATCTTTCGCAGGAGGCTTGGAGATATCACGACGTTTGCCACCGACATCAAAGACGCGCGATACACCCACATCGTGCTGCTCGGCATGGGTGGCAGTAGCCTCTGTCCCGAAGTCGCCCGCGATACCTTCGGCTCGGCTCCAGGCTGGCCACAACTGCTGGTGCTCGACAATACCGATCCTGCCGCCATCCGCGAGGTCGAATCGCAAATCGACCTCGCCAGGACCCTCTTCATCGTCTCGAGCAAATCGGGCACCACGACTGAGACACTCAGCTTTTACCGGTATTTTTTTGAACGCGTGAGCCAGCAAGTGACGGGGAAAGCGGGCGACCATTTTGTGGCCATCACTGACCCAGGCACACCCCTGGGGGAAGAGGCGCGCCACAGGGGCTTCCGGCATTATTTCGAGAACCCTGAGGACATCGGTGGGCGCTACTCGGCGCTGTCCTATTTCGGCCTGGTGCCGATGGCCCTTCTTGGCATCGATATCGCCCCGCTGCTCGAGCGTGCGCACCAGATGCGGGTGAGCTGCGGACCATTTATCCCCGCAGCGGCCAATCCGGGTCTCAGCTTGGGTACACTGCTAGGCATGGCCGCGCGTTATGGACGCGATAAGGTGACCTTGATGTTCGTCGAGCCAACCCGTGCCTTTGGGGCGTGGGCGGAGCAGTTGCTGGCCGAAAGCACGGGCTGGGTGTCAATCCCTTCGATGAGCCGGACGTAGCCGAGAGCAAACAGCACACCCGCGACTTGCTGAGCACGTGGCAACGGCAGGGCGCCGCCAGCGAAGAGCATCCCCTTCTCGAGACGGATGGTGTGACCATCTATGGCGATGTGCGACAGCTGAAAGCGTGGCGGGAAAAGGCGGGTTCGCTGCGCGATTTCCTCCAAGCTTTTGTTGGACCGATGAAGACCCCGGATTACCTCGCCCTGTTAGCTTATTTTCAGCGCACGCCGGCGCGACACGAGGCGCTGCAGGCGCTCCGTGGCGCTTTCCGCAACCGCCTCAGGGTGGCTACTACTCTCGGATATGGGCCGCGCTACCTGCATTCCACAGGTCAGCTCCATAAGGGTGGACCGAACACCGGCGTCTTCGCCATGTTCACGGCGGATGCATCCGAGGACGTCCCGATTCCGGGTCAAACCTATGGGTTCGCCACGCTGCAGCGCGCCCAGGCCCTCGGCGATTTCCTCGCACTCGCTCACAAACAACGACGCGTTATCCGCATACACCTCGGCAGCGACGTCGAAGGCGGACTCAAGCGGATCGGAGAGCACTGGCGAGAGCTCTATCAAGAACTGGATGAGGCCAGACCTGCCAGGGTCGATCGTGCCACAGGGAGGGCTGAGCGTATGACGCTTGAAGTGACGTG